>Ga0209068_10001551_pt1 | contig 11428 bp, 9 predicted proteins | sample ColStrG_CSR_2012_FD_187200 | JGI IMG/M metagenome (GOLD analysis project Ga0209068, IMG submission 187200) | Freshwater sediment microbial communities in response to fracking from Pennsylvania, USA - Cold Stream Run_MetaG_CSR_2012 (SPAdes)... | ecosystem: Environmental > Aquatic > Freshwater >...
GATGACCCTGACATCGTGCGCGCAGTCAGCGACGGTCCGTCCTGGTTGAGCCGTCGAGCCGCCGTAGCCGGGACGGTCGTAGCTGAGCAGATGGACCCGCGCCGCTCCGCATCGCCGACCCACGAGGCCATCATGAGGCGAGAGTTCGGCGTTCCGTTGTGCACCAGAACGGGCCTACCCGAGGGGTTCCCCCCGACTCCACGCACAGGGTGCGACCGTCTGGCGTCACGACATTCGAAGTGGACGTCACCGCGGGCACGCTACGCCCGTCCACAGAACCCCGCGCGCAGTCCTGTGCCACGAATCGCCAAGCCCGCCAACCCGCTCCGAAGGCAACCATCGGTGCGCACGGCCGGCCGTGGCCGCGGCTTCATACGGCCGACTGCCAGCGTGTTCCACAAGCGGAAGAACCAAGATGGGCAGCGACCCAGTGCCTGTCGACTCCCGGCAGGTGAAGCCGGACGCGGTTGATGATGTGCACGGCACCGAGGTTGTGCCTCGGCAGGCGACCGCCCGGCTAAACGCGCCCGAGGGCGCCTGGGAGTAGTGCGCCGCGTGCGTGACGTGCGTGACCAAGAGGTGCTTACGCCTCAGCGCTTTCAGGCGGCCAGCCGTACAGCTGCGCGACCGCCTGGTCGAGCGCCGTGACGGCGTCCCCCACGACCAACCCTTGCGCAGTCAGGGTGCTCACCAGCTCGGCCAGGCCCCCGATCCTGGCCGGCACGGCGCGGCCGTGCCGCTGGTCCCTCGCCCGAGCAATCTCGTTGACGGCATCCATAAGCGCCGCCGCGCCTCCCGGGCCGATGACCCGGGCCGCCTGGCCGGCAGCGATCACAGCGCGGACCGCATCCAGCGCAGCGCTCAGCGAGGTGGCACCGACGACAGTGAGCGCCGGCGCGGGCGTCGAAGCCAGCGTCGATGTGGCGCTGGATGAGGCGCTCGCGGTGGGCGCTGGAGGGGTCGATTGGACCGGGGGGACCGTCACCAGTTGGTGCGCCGTGGCCGAGCCTGCGTCCAGGCTTGCCCCGCCGGAAGCCGGGCCCTGCCACGGAAGTCCTCGTCCGGACGCGACAAGGCCTGCCGCGACCAGCACGGCCACGGCCGCGACGGCAGCAGCCGCCCGCCAGCCAGGTGAGACCGCGGGCATCAGATGCGTCGGGCGTCCCGAATCGGTCATCGACCCGGTCGTCGACAGGGTTGCCGACCCGGCAGTCGGATCGGTCGCCGACCCGGTCGCGGACCCGGACATGCTCGCCAGAAGCTCAGCTCGAGCAAGCGCCGCCGTGGCTGGGCGGCTGGACGGCTGCTTGGCCAGCAGGCTGTCCAGCACCGCGTCGAGCCCCGGCGGGACCTCGCTGCGGACGTCGGCGGCCCTGGGCGGCACCTCGTGCACGTGGCGGTACATCGCGGCGACCGCGGTCGCCGCATCGAACGGCGGCGACCCGGTCAGCATCTCCATCAGCACGCACCCGAGGCTGTACAGGTCGGACGCGGGTCCTGCGCTCTGGCCGGCTGCCTGTTCCGGGGACAGGTAGGCAGCGGTGCCCATCACCGTGGCCGTCTGGGTCAGCGGGTCCGAGCCTTCCGTGTGCGCGATGCCGAAGTCCAGGACGCGTACCCGACCGTCGTCGGCCAGCACGATGTTGGCCGGCTTGATGTCGCGATGAACGATCCCCGCGCGGTGCGCAGCATCGAGGACGTCACAGACGCTCGCGGCCACCGCGACCGCCGCATCGACCGCGAGCCGGCCCCGGCTCGCCAGGACCTCACGCAGTGTCGGTCCGTAGACCCGCTCCATGACAATGAAGGCGGTGGCGGAGTCGTTGCCATCTTCGACGCCATCTTCGATACCGGCGTCGAAGATGGTGACCACGCCCGGATGCGACAAGTTGCCGGCGTGCTTGGCCTCGCGGGCGAAGCGGGTGCGAAAGACCGTGTCGGCGGCGAACTGTTCGTGCAGGATCTTCACCGCGACCGGGCGGTCCAGGACCGTGTCGCAGGCAGCGTAGACGGTGGCCATCCCGCCCGAACCGAGGACCGGGCCGAGTACATACCGCCCGTCGATGAGCCGGTGCGGATCATCGCCGCTCACGCGCGCGGACCGCCTGCACCCGGGCGCGACCGATTCCTACACATCCACAGCCCCACAGTCGCAGTGTCCGGCGCTGGCTCGACGCTGGGCGTCGGTCTAGCCGGGGCGGTCCGTCCCCCGTCCGGTGCTTACCCCGACCCTGCGACGTCTACACATCGGCCCGGGGCCGGACCGCGCCCCGCGGCCTCGCGACCCGACCCGCCTCGGGCTGGCCAGACCCGATGGACCGGTTCACCGGGAGAAGAGGGTCAGACAGAGTGGGTCAGTGGTAGAAGTACGGGTCCAGGACGCTGACCTGACAGATCGAGTCCACAGGCAGCCCGTTGCTGCTCGCGGCCCGGCGGATGGCCTCCGGGTCGGGCCCGTCGTAGATGCAGAACGTCTTGCGCTTATCCTCGGTCACGTATGAGTGCACCCACGTCACGGCGGCAGCCGCGTTGTTGGCGACGACACCCAGGCAGGTCAAGGCGCCGTCATCAGTCGTCGGGATCTGCAGGCCGTCGGCGAAGGTGCGCTCGACGAGGAATCGCGGCATCGGTGCCTCCGTGGTCCATGGGGACCGTGACCCGGTCCCGCTTCGACCAGTGAGCCACTGCCGCCCGGCGTCAGGCATCGGGAGCGGTCCCTATCTTGAGGCAGGCAGCTGCCTATCTGTCGGGCGGCCTGGGCGGTCCCGCGCCGGTCGGCCGTCGGTCGGCGGTCCGGTTGGGGTTTGTCGGGCGTTCGTCAGCCGACAGCGGCGAGATCACGGGCGCGGCGCACTGCCTCCAGGCGCGAGGACACCCCCAGCTTCGTCAGGATCGACGAGACGTGGTGGCCGACGGTCTTCTCCGACAGGTGCAGCCGTCCGGCGATCTCGGCGTTGCGCAGGCCCTCGTCGAGCAGGTCGAGGACTTCGAGCTCGCGGTCGGTGAGGCCGCCGACGTTCGACCTGGTGCTGGCCCGCGCCCCGCGCGGCACCCTGGCGCCCACCGACCGGAGCTTGGCTTCCGACCGTTCGACCAGCAGGACCGCCCCGAGCTGGTCGAACATCGCCCGCGCCTGTCGCAGGTCGACCTCGTCGCTGCTGTCCAGCAGCGCCCACGCCGCCTGGTAGGTCAGGCCCTCCGATGCCCAGATCGACGCCGCGGCGCGCGGGTGACCGGCGATCGACAGCCGGGCCGCCTCGAGCGCGGCGGCGGGGGCCGCCTCGAGCAGGCCGGCCCGCCACAGCAGGAGCGACAGCGACCCCAGGAAGTCCTGGTGCCCGGCGCGCAGGGCCTGGTCGTAGGACGGGCGAACATCGGCTTCGAGCGCGTCGTAGTCGCCCTGAAGCAGGTGCGCCTCGCCGCGGGCCGCCGCGATGAAGCCGTCGTAGTCCAGGACGTGGGCGTCACGGACATGCTCGCGTGCCTCGTCCAGGAGTCTCCAGCAGGCGTCGAAGTCCCCGGCTCGGGCAGCGAGCAGGCCGAGGGCGCACAGGGGGTCCACTCGGCTGGCCCGCGAGGTCGACCGCACGTACAGCAGCTCGTGGGCCTGCGCCCTGGCGCTGGCCCAGTCCCCCTGGTCGAGCAGCAGGGTCACCCGGGATGCCATAAGGCACAAGAACGTGCCATTGAGGTCATGGTCGGTGGTGTAGCGAAGTCCGTCGTCGATGACGCACAGCGCCTCGTCGAAGCGCCGCCGCGTGGACGCTATACAGGCCAGGTTGTTGTATCCGCGCGCGGCGTCGTCCTCCAGGTCGTGCTCAAGGGCCAGCTGAAGGCTCTCGCGCAGCATCGGCTCAGCCCGGTCATCGTCGACCTCGGCCAGGGTGCACCCGTAGGAGTTGAGCGCGTAGGCGAGCACGCGCGGGTCCCCAAGCTCCCGGGCCAGGGCCACGCCGCGCTCGGCCTCGGTGACTGCGACGCGGGGATCGCTCTGGCTGGCGCAGACGACCGCGTGCATGACCAGAGCCATGACCAGCTCGGGGCTGGGCGGCAGGAGCCGCACGGCTGCCAGTGCTTCCTCGATCAGCGCGGGGGAATGAACGTGGTCGCCGATCGTGGTCAGTGACCGCGCATACCGAAGGAGCGCATAGGCCAGCTCTCGGGGCCGCTGCGTCGGGCGAAGCGCGAGCACCAGGCGCTGCCACGCCTCGATGGCCGCGGGCTGCTCGTCGGTGAGGAAGCACTCGCCGGCACGCTTGCGGTACAAGTCGATCTGGGCGTCCGGGCAGAGCAGGTCCGCATGAGGCATCGCACGGCCGTACTGGAATGCGGCCTCCCGATGCGAGCGCAAAGCCGCCGCGTCGTCGCCCGCGGCTATCGCGAACTCCAGGACCGCCGGGCCGTCGCCGGCCATCTCGGCATGCTCGGCCAGGCGCGCATGCGGCCGCGGGGAGATCGGCATCGTGCGCAGCCGGTCCAGCACCTGCCAGTGCAGGGCGCCGAGTCGGCCCGGGGTGATGCCCGAGAGCACGGCCTGGCGGATCAGCTCGTGCCGGAAGGTGTAGGTCGGGGCCTCGAAGCGCAGCATGCCCGAGCCGACGCACTCGTCGACGGCCTCGACCGTGACGTCCGCCATCGCGTGCACCAAAGCGGGCTCGATCCGCGCGCCGATGACGGCTGCGGACTCCAGGGCCAGCCGGGCCTGCGGCGAGAGCCGGTGGACGCGCGCGAGGACGGCGTCCTGGACGGTGGGAGGCAGCTGCTGGCCGCCTGAGGCCACGACCTCTGTGACGAAGAAGGCGTTGCCGCCGGTCTCGGTGAACACGACGCCGGGGTCCAGGCCCGTGGCCGCCGCGAGGTCGGCGACCGCTGCGAAGGACAGCAGGGGGACCGTCAGCCGGCGTACGACGGGCTGGGTGGCGATGTCTCCGAGCATCACGCGCAGCGGGTCGGAACCGACAAGGTGCTCATCACGGTAGGTGGCCACGACCAAGGTCCGCGTGCCTTCGAGGCGTCGGGCCAGGAAGCGCAGCAGGTCCAGCGTGGACATGTCGGCCCAGTGCAGGTCTTCGATCACCACCACCACCGGCCCGGAGGTGTCGAAGGCTGCGAGGGCCGCCTCGAACAGACCCTCGCGCTGCCCCGACCCAATCAGCTGTCCGACCAGGGGGTCCAGGTGGGGTGCCAGGTCCGCCAGCGGACCGAGCGGGCGGGGCGAGGACAGCGGGTCGCAGGCTCCCCACAGCACGCGTGCGCGAGAGCTGGCGGTCCTGCACCAGGTGCGCACCAGGGCCGACTTGCCCACCCCTGCCTCGCCGTGCACCAAGACCAGGCGCCCAGAACCCGCCAGCGCCTCGTCATGCAGACCCGCGAGCGCTTGCAGGAGGTCGGCCCTCTCCAGGAGTGCCACCTGGTCAGGATAGGCGTCGTCGACCGACCGTGCCGGGAGCAAGGCCGACATCCCCGGCATCTCCAGACCGGGGTCCTGGGCAAGGATCATCCGTTCGATCTCCCGGAGGGTGGGGCCCGGCTCGACCCCCAGCTCCTGCGCCAGTACCCGGCGGGCGCGCTGGTAGGACGCCAGCGCATCTGCTTGGCGCCCGACCCGGTACTGGGCGCACATGAGCAGCGCCCAGAACGTCTCTCGCATCGGGTGCCAGCGGACCAGCGCCTCGAGCTCGGCCACCGGCGCCGCGACGCCTGGGCGCGCCAGATCCGCCGAGATTCGGCCCTCGACGGCGTCCAGGCGTAGCGCGGACAGTCGTGCGGCTTCAGCCTCCAGCACCTCACAGTCCGCGAACTCCGCGTACGGCGTACTGCGCCACAGGCCCAGTGCCCTGGTCAGCAGGGCGCTCGCCTCATCGTGACGGCCCTGCCGCAGCGCGAGCGTGCCCTGTGCCACGTCGTCCTGGAAGGAGATGGCGTCCACGTCGTCGGGGCACACACCCAGGACATACCCGCCGTGGCCGGTACGGACGAGGTCAGGCGAGGGCAGGTCGCGGCGAAGGCGGGCCACGTGGGACTGCAGGGTGGCCGGCGCAGCCGCAGCGCACGACGCACCCCACAGCCCATCCACCAGCCGGTCGGTGCTGACCTGCCGACCCGGTGTGAGCGCGAGCAATGCCAACAGGCGCCGCGGCAACGACCCGCGGATGTCGACGCGTTGACCGTCGGCACTGGCCTCGAGCGGCCCCAGGACCCAGATCTCCATCAGCCGACGGTAGGAAGCCTGCCGCACGCTCGTCAGGGGAGAACTCCCTAACTTGGCCGTTGCGGCTGATTTGCAGCCGGCTCGGCAGATCCACCGACGGCCTTCCAGCGCGCTGCCAGCGGCCGCAGGCAGCCTCGTTGCAGACCGCCACCCGGCGGCGCAGACGACAAGATCGGGAGCCGGCCATGACCAGCAACGACAAGACCCGCCCACCTGCCACCAGGGGCACCACATCGACCGTGACCACGGCAACCTCACGGCCCCCTTGGTCCAGCCCCGACGCTGCCATGACGCTCACGTCGACATCGACGAGCCCGACAGCGGTGACCGCAACGGCTGCCCGGCTCGCGCAGGCGGCCGTGCGCAGGCTGCGATGGGTCCTGGCCTGCACCGGGCTCTTCACTGCGCTGCTGATCCCGGGAACTGCCTTCGCCTACGTCAAGCCGATCGGGTCCGAGTCCGACCTCGGGCCGACCTCCCCCTCGGGCGTCCCCCCGGCGGCAGCAACCCACCCGGCGGCCTCGGGTTCGTCGTTGACCGCCGTCATCGGGTTCGCCGCCCTCGCACTGGTTGTGGTGGGACTTGTCATCCTCGCCCAGCGGGTGGGCCGGCGGCGTCGGCACACCCACACGGCCGTCTTGACCTCGTGACCCCGTTGCGATCCGGCAGCCCGGGGGCGGCGCGGCAATGACCGAGAGCGCCCCCCGGCAGACGCTCCGCCCGGCGGGGCGGATCGGGACCGCCGCGTGGTGCTCGATCGCCGACTTTCGACCTTGACACGTCGACTTATCTTGGTATATTTCACATATCTGTTAATTAACGGATGGAACAAATACCATGGCGGCCGACCGGCTCAGCATGATCTTCGCGGCACTGGCAGACCCCACGCGACGAGCGATCCTCGCCCGGCTCACCGGTGGGGGCGCGACCGTCACCGAGCTCGCCGAACCGTTCCCGATCACCCTTCCGGCAGTGTCCCGGCACCTGAAGGTGCTCGAGCACGCGGGGTTGATCTCGCGCAGCGCCAAGGCACAGTGGCGCTCGAGCACCCTGGAGGTTGCGCCGCTGAGGGAAGCAGCGGACTGGATCCAGCCGTACCGGCAGTTCTGGGACGCGAACTTCGACAGGCTGGACGCCCACCTGGCCCACATCACCGGGACGACCGCGGCTCAGCCCAGCAAGGACCTGCCCCAGACAACCCCGTCCCGGACGACCCCGTCCCGCAGGACCAAGCCCCGGACGACCAAGCCCAAGACACCCCCGCCGACGACAGCCGTGAAGGCGACGACCGGAAGGAAGATCCCATGAACGACAGTGCCCGAAACGCCAGCGCGGCGAACTCCGTTGAGCTGGTCATCACGCGGATCTTCGACGCACCGCGCGAGCTGGTCTACCAGGCTTTTGTCGACCCCGACCAGCTCGCAGCATGGTTCGGGCCGGTCGGCTACACCGTCCCGCGCGAAAGCGTCGACATCGACGCCCGGGTGGGCGGTCACCAGCGTTTCGTGATGGTCAGTGACGACAACCCGCAGATGCGCTCACCCGTGGACGCACAGCTGACCGAGGTGATCCCGAACGAGCTCATTGTCGGCATCCAGAACTGGGAGCATATAGACGGCGCCCCCGGCCCGGCGGGCAGGCACATCTCGCTGCGCCTGGAGTTCCACGACGAGGGCGGCAAGACCCGCCTCGTCCTGCGCCAGGGCCCGTACGCCGCCGACATGGAGCACCTGGCACGGATGGGCTGGGACAGCTCCTTCACCCGGCTCGACGAGCTGCTCGCCGGCTGACCTGCCATCCCTGCGCCCCGCTGCCGCTTACGAACCTGGCCGACCTGGCAGTCGCCTGGAGCACGACAGCGCGGGCTCCTACGCTGTGCGCACATGCGCTTCTTCACGGCCGACCTGCATCTTGGCCACGCCGCCATCATCGGTTACTGCAACCGGCCGTTCGCCACGGTGGACGCGATGAACGACGCGCTGGCGTCCCGCTGGTCGCAGACGATCACCGACGCGGACGAGATCTGGGTGCTCGGAGACGTGGCGCTGGGTCGCGTGGCGCAGACGCTGCCCTTGATCGCCGCGCTGCCGGGCGTCAAGCACCTCGTCCCTGGCAACCACGACCGATGCTGGCTCGGGCACCGGCGAGTGCGCACTTCTGACCTGCAGATCTACACCGACGTCGGATTCCAGATCCACCCAGGGTCGGTGGCCCTGACGCTGGGTCAGGTCCCGGTGCTCGCCTGTCATTTCCCCGTCGCCGGCGACAGCGGGGCGGTCGACCGCTTCGGCGACCACCGCCCCCGGCTGCCACCGGATGCGTGGCTGGTCCATGGACACGTCCACGACCGTTGGCGGGTCAACGGCAGGCAGATCAACGTCGGAGTCGATGTGTGGGACTACCGGCCAGTCTCGGAGCAGACAGTGCTCGAGCTGATCCGGTCGGCCGACCCGACGCACTGACGGGCGCTGTGCAGGCGAGCTGTCAGCGCCGGGCGGCCGGCAGGCCAAGGTGCGCGACGACGCCTCGCCACACGTCCTTGGCCGGCGCGCCCTGGTCCAGCGCGGCGGCGACAGTTCGCCCGCCGAGCTCGGACAGCACGGTGTCCTGCGCCCAGGACTGGGCGTAGGCCGCGCCGAAATACTCGTCCATCCGCCGCCAGAACTCCGTCAGCCGCACGACGCGAGGCTACCGGCACCGGCGGGCTGACCGCCGCGGCGGGCCCGCCGGGCAGAGGCGGTGGGCGACGGGCGTCGGTGGTTCGGGAGAGGATGCCTTCGATGGCGAACGATCCCCTGGCGGCGTTCACCCCGGCCACCCGCGCGTGGTTCACCGGGGCTTTCGCCGAGCCCACCGCCGCCCAGGTCGGCGCCTGGGCCGCTGCGACGTCCGGCCGCGACGCGCTCGTGGTCGCACCCACCGGGTCAGGCAAGACCCTGGCCGCCTTCTTGTGGTCCCTGGACCGCCTGTACGCGGCGGAGCCGCCAGCAGACCCGCGCCAGCGTTGCCGGGTGCTGTACATATCGCCGCTCAAAGCGCTGGCCGTGGACGTGGAGCGCAACCTGCGGGCCCCGCTGGTCGGCATCCGGCAGGCGGCCGCCCGCCTTGGACTGGCCACCCCCGACGTCACCGTGGGGATGCGGACCGGCGACACCCCCGCCACCGAGCGGCGCCGGCTCGTCACCCGGCCACCGGACATCCTCATCACCACGCCAGAGTCGCTGTTCCTTCTGCTCACGTCCGCCGCGCGTGAGTCGCTGCGAAGTGTCGACACGGTGATCGTCGACGAGGTGCACGCCGTCGCGGGGACCAAGCGCGGCGCGCACCTGGCGGTCAGTCTCGAGCGGCTCGACATGCTCCTGCCGCGCCCCGCCCGTCGGATGGGCCTGTCTGCGACGGTGCGGCCGGTGCAGGAGGTCGCGGCCCTGTTGGGCGGCAGCCACGAGGTGGACATCGTCCAGCCTGCCTCGGACAAGCGGATCGAGCTGCAGGTCATCGTGCCGGTCGATGACATGTCCGAGCTGGCAGCCGCGACCGGCGAGCTCGCGGGGAACGCCGCCGGGGACGGCCAGCCTTCCTCGATCTGGCCGCACGTCGAGGAGCGCATCGTCGACCTCGTCCACGCTCACCGCTCAACGATCGTGTTCGCCAACTCCCGCAGGCTCGCCGAGCGGCTGTGCGCACGGCTGAACGAGATCCATGCCGAGCGCCAGCTCGGTCCGCAGGCTGGGCTGGCCGACCCGGCGGTCGCCCCCGCGCAGGTGATGGCCCAGTCCGGCGCCTCGCGTGGCGCCGACCCCGTGCTGGCCAGGGCCCACCACGGCTCGGTGTCGAAGGAGCAGCGGGCCCTGATCGAGGAAGAGCTCAAGGCCGGACGGCTGCCCGCGGTGGTGGCGACGTCCAGCCTCGAGCTGGGCATCGACATGGGCGCGGTCGACCTGGTCATCCAGGTGGAGTCCCCGCCCTCGGTGGCCAGCGGCCTGCAGCGCGTCGGCCGCGCCGGGCACCAGGTGGGCGCCGTAAGCCGCGGGGTGGTCTTCCCCAAGTACCGAGGCGACCTCGTGCAGACCGCGGTGGTCGCCGAGCGGATGACCGCCGGGCAGATCGAGGCCCTGCGGTACCCGCGCAACCCCCTGGACGTCCTTGCCCAGCAGGTCGTGGCCATGGTGGCGATGGACGACTGGGAGGTGGACGAGCTCCTCGCCGTCGTGCGCAAGGCGGCGCCGTTCGCCGCACTCCCCCAGTCGGCCTACGACGCCGTCCTGGACATGCTCGCCGGCCGGTACCCCAGCGACGCGTTCGCCGAGCTTCGCCCGAGGCTGGTCTGGGACCGCGTCGGCGGGACCTTGTCGGCTCGCCCCGGCGCCCAGCGCCTGGCGGTCACCAGCGGCGGGACCATCCCGGACCGCGGACTGTTCGGGGTCTTCCTCGTCGGTGGCCGCGACCAGCGCAGCGGGCCCTCGACCGGGAAGGGCGGAGCCCGAGTCGGCGAGCTGGATGAGGAGATGGTGTACGAGTCGCGAATCGGCGACGTCTTCACCCTGGGTTCCTCGGCCTGGCGGATCGAGGAGATCACGCACGACAAAGTCCTGGTGTCCCCCGCACCCGGTCAGCCCGGGCGCCTGCCGTTCTGGAAGGGCGACACCCTCGGCCGACCGGCCGAGCTGGGCCGCGCAGTCGGTGCCTTCGTCCGCGACCTCATGCGGGTCGACGTGGCGACCGCCACCGCCAGGCTGCGCGCGGGCGGGCTGGACGAGCGCGCCGCCGACAACCTGATGGCGTACCTGGCCGAACAACGCGCCGCTACCGGCCACGTTCCCGACGACCGGACCATCGTGATCGAGCGCTTCCGCGACGAGCTGGGCGACTGGCGGGTGGTCGTCCACTCTCCGTACGGGGCGCAGGTGCACGCCCCGTGGGCGCTCGCCCTCGCCGGGCGGCTGCGCGAGCGCTACGGGCTGGACGTCCAGGCCATGCACTGCGACGACGGGATCGTGCTGCGGCTACCCGACATGGACCTGTTCGCTGGCCCGGCCGGACCGGACCTAGGTGGCGGCGCCGGCACCGACCTGGCAACCTCCGACCTCGCAACCTTCGACCTGGCAAGCTCCGACCTCGGCGCGGCCCTGGCGGCCATGACCATGGTGGACCCCGACGACGTCGAAGCCCTGGTGACCGCGCAGGTGGCCGGATCCGCGCTGTTCGCCGCCCGCTTCC
>Ga0209068_10001552_pt1 | contig 11422 bp, 12 predicted proteins | sample ColStrG_CSR_2012_FD_187200 | JGI IMG/M metagenome (GOLD analysis project Ga0209068, IMG submission 187200) | Freshwater sediment microbial communities in response to fracking from Pennsylvania, USA - Cold Stream Run_MetaG_CSR_2012 (SPAdes)... | ecosystem: Environmental > Aquatic > Freshwater >...
ACCTGCAGCCGCGCGGCGGCCTGTCCGTCGGGCAGCTCGTGCTCGCGCGGACCGCCGGCGCGACGCCTGTGCGGGGCCGGTTGCGCGTGAGCGCGACGGCGCCGCTGCCTCAGCGTCCGATGCGGGCGGGCGACGTGCTCGTGGTCGAAGTCTCCGGCTCGCCGGCTTCGCTGCTGGGGCTCGAGCGGATCGTCTCGTGGCTCGGCTCGGACAGGCTCTCGGCAGCGCCGCTCGCATGGCTCACGCGATCGCCTTCCATCACGGCGAGCAGCACCGGCGAGCGCGCGAGCGCTGCGGCGCCGCCGACGAGCAAGGCGAGCGACAGCGCGAGCGGCACGCCGCCGAGCGGCGTCTGACTGAAGCTCTCGCCGAGCAGCAGCGGCGCGAGCACCACGGGCACGACCGTCTGCGTGACGAACACCACCGGCGCGACCTGGATCGCCGGACGCTCCTGCAGCGCGCTCATCTCGCTGAGCACGCCGACGATCGAGGCGAGCGCGGTGGCGATCGCCCACGCGAGCGCGGCCGTCAGATGGTTGCCGGCGAGGTCGTCGGAGGCGAGCTTGGTCGCGACGCCGCTCCAGCCGAAGGCGAGCCCGGCGCCGATCATCGTGACCTCGGCGCGGGGGTGCCCGAGAATTCGCAGCACGTAGGGCGCCAGGCTCGCCAGCGCGAGCGCGCCGAGCACAAGCGCGATCATCAGTTCCTCGGAGTTGTGCGTGGTGCTGCGCGGCGGCGCGCACAGCGCCGCGCCGATGACGCCGAGGACGATCGCGCAAACGGCCGTGTACTCGTAGCGCCCGGCGTGCTCGCCCAGCATCCGCTCGGCCAGGAACATCAGCACGAGCAGGCCGGCGGCGAGCGCCGGCTGCACGATCACGAGCGGCGCGAGCAGCAGCGCGAGCACCTGCAACGGCCAGCCGAGGATCGAGAGGCCGGTGCCGAGCAGCCAGCGCGAGCGCCGGATCAGGTTCCAGAACAGCGCGAGGCGCAGGCTCTCCTCGGCCGGAGCCTGCTTGGCGTCCACCGCCTGCAGGGCGATCCCTAGGCTGTAGAGCGTCGACGCACAGATCGCCGCCAGGATTCCCAGCACCAGTTCGACCATGTCAGCCACGGATCATCGCAGCCCGGTTGCCCGGATCACGGGCGCGCTGGCCGGCGCCACGCTCGCCGGCTACCTGCTGCCGGGTCTCGCCGGCGCCTGGCCGGCGCTGCGGCGCCCGCTCGGAGTGGAGGACCGCACGGCCGCCGGCACGGGCTACGCGCTGACGTTCGACGACGGCCCGCACGCGCACGGCACGCCGGCCGTGCTCGAGATCCTCGCGCGTGCGGGGATCAGCGCGACGTTCTTCATGGTCGGCGAGCAGGTGCTGCGCAACCCCGCGCTCGCGCGCGAGATCGCGGACGCCGGTCACGCCGTCGCGCTGCATTGCCACCGCCACCGCAACCTGCTGCGCCTCGCGCCGTGGCAGGTGCGCGAGGACATCCTCCGCGCCGAGGACGCGATCGGCGTCGCGACAGGCTGCCCGACGGCGCTCTACCGCCCGCCCTACGGCGTCCTCAACACCTCGGCGCTGCGCCTCGCCCGCGCGCGCGGCTGGCGCACCCTGCTGTGGAGCCACTGGGGGCGCGACTGGGAGGCACGCGCGAGCGCCGCCTCGATCGCCGCGCGCGTCACCGACGGCGCCGGCGCCGGCGCCGTGCTGCTGCTGCACGACGCCGACGACTACTCGGCCGAGGGATCCTGGCGAAGGACCGTGGCGGCGCTGCCGTCCGTGCTGGACACGCTCGCCGCGCGCGGCCTGCATCCGACGGCGCCGTGAGCGGATCGCCCGCGCCGCCGCGCGCGGCGGCGGCGAGGGCGAGGGCGCATGGACGATCTGCGCCTGCGGCTAAGATCGTGCGCTTGGGCACCGCGGTCTCTATCGACGGGGGCGGCGCTGCGACGCTGGCCCCCGCGGAGGTTCTGGCTCCCGTCCCGAGGCGTTCGCGCTGGTGGGTCGAGGTGCTCGCCCTCGGCTGGCTGCTGTGGGTCTACGACGCGATCACGAACCTCGCGCCGTTGCGCCTGCACGTCGCGATCGGCCACGCCGAGGATCTGCTCAGCGTCGAGCGCTCGTTGCACATCGCGCCGGAGCGCGCGCTCGACAGCTGGCTCGCCGGGCACCACGCGCTGGGGCTGTGGATCTCCGACTACTACGACAACGCCCACTTCATCCTCACCCTGACGCTGCTCGGGTGGCTGTGGTGGCGACGCGCCGACATCTACAGGCCGCTGCGCAACGCCCTGGTGCTCGTCAACCTGCTCGCGTTCGTGGTCTTCTGGCGCTACCCCGTGGCGCCGCCGAGGATGCTGCCCGGCTACACCGACGTGGTCGCCACGACGCACGCGATCGGCTCGTGGCACAGCGGCGCGCTCGCCTCGCAGGCCAACCAGCTCGCCGCGATGCCCTCGCTGCACATCGCCTGGGCGCTGTGGTGCACGGTCGCGCTGTGGCGGATGTCCGAGCGCGTGTGGGTGCGTGTCCTCGCGGTTCTCTACCCGCTCCTGACGTCGCTCGCCGTGCTCGCGACGGGCAACCACTTCGTGCTCGACATCCTCGGCGGCGCGATCGTGATGGCCGCCGCGTTCGCGATCGTGGACGTGATCGGCGGCCGCGAAGTGCCGTGGACGGGCGGCCGCTCGCGCTCGCGGTGGCGTGGCGCGAACTAGACACGCCGCGTAGCGCATGTCACAAACTTGTTACGAAGTGCGAGACCCGGTAGACTGACGGCGCCGCCGCAGACAGTTGAGGGACACTTCGACGGCTCCGCCGGGCCACAAGGCGCGGGGGCTTTCTCGTCTGTAGGGTGGCCCTACGAACATGTCAGATTTCGATGCCATCGAGGACCACTTCCGCCTGCCCGCCTTCGGCCGGCAGCGCATTCCCGCGCGCCCGCCCCGGCGCTCGCGACGGGCGACCATGAGCCACGGGCAGACCCCCCGATCTCGACGCTGACGTGACCCTCTTCCGCTACCTGGACGTGTGCCTGGTGCTCGCGACGGCCCCGTTCGTTCTCGTCGGCGGCATGCCGACGCTCGGCTACGTGATCGGCGCGAGCGCGTGGCTGTTGACGCGCGGCGGGACCGCGTTCCTGCATGGCCGCGCTCGCCACACGGAGGACGCGCGGATCCGCGCCGGCCTGATGGTCGCCGCACTGCTTGGTCGCGTGTGGCTGATCGCGGCGGCCGTGATCCTCGCGCGCTACGCCGGCGGCAAGGACGACGGCGTGATGGCTGCCGCGCTCGTGCTGGCGGCGTTCACGGTCTACTTCGCGATGTCGTTCGTGACGCGCGACGGGCCGCTGCCGGGCGCCGGCACCTCGCCGCGAGGGGCGGCCACCTCATGAGCGCCGCCGTCGCCCCCGCGGCGCCCGCGGATACGCCCCTCCCGCCGTCGAAGCCGAAGTCGAACGCGAAACGCGCGCTGCTGATCATGCTCGCGATCTGGCTCGGCGGCATCGTCGTGCTGTTCGTGATCTTCGGCAGCGGCGGACGCAACAACACCTACCAGCCGCAGAACGAGTTCAAGCTCGACAACTGGATCGACCTCGGCGTCTTCTCGATCAACAAGGCGGTGCTGTACCTGTTCCTCGCCGCCACCGCGACGTGCGTGTCGATGATCTACATCGCGCGGCGCATGCACGCACGTCCCAACAAGGTGCAGACGGCCGTCGAGATGCTCTACCAGCTGATGCGCGAGAACATCACCGGCGCCAACCTCGATGAACGCATGGCCAAGCGCTGGTTCCCGTTCATCGGCACGCTGTTCCTGTTCATCATGTTCTCGAACCTCGTCGGCTACATCCCGCTGCCGACGAACACCGAGCACGAGATCACGGTGCTCGGGGTCACGATCCCCTCGTTCGGGCTCTACGCGGCCACGGCGAACCTCTCGATCCCGCTCGCGCTCGCGCTCGTCGTGTTCATCTCCTACACCGTCGAAGGGATCCGCGCAAAGGGGCCGATCGGCTACCTCAAGGGTCTCGTCCCCGGCGGCGTCACGGGCGGCATGGCCGTCTTCATCTTCTTCCTCGAGGTGCTCTCGAACGTGATGCGGCTGATGTCGCTGTCGATCCGATTGTTCGCGAACATCCTCGCCGGCCACCTGATCATCCTGTTCATGGCGGGCGCGCTCGCGGTGATCCTCGGGGTGTCGGCGCTGGCCTGGTTCACGATCCCGTTCGGCATCCTGCTGTTCGCGTTCGAGGTCGGCCTGGTCGCCGCCCTGCAGGCGTTCATCTTTGCCACCCTCACAGCTATCTACCTCGGCGGCGCGGTCGCCGTAGACCACTAAAGGAGCCAATCGTCGTGCACATCGCTTTCATCACGTTCATGGCCGCAGCGACTGAAGAAGTCGCCAAGGCCGGCAAGTCGATCGGCCTGGGCGTCGGCGGTGGCCTCGGCGCCGTGGGCGCCGGTGTCGGCATCGGCATCATCTTCGGCAAGGCGATCGAGGCGATCACGCGCCAGCCGGAGATGCGCGACGAGATCACGCAGCTGCAGTGGCTCGGGTTCGCGTTGACCGAGGCCTGCTTCTTCTACGGGCTCGTGGCCGGCCTGCTGGCCGCGTTCATCGTCTGAGTCGATGCTCGCCTCGCTCGCAGACATCCCCGCCTCCGGCGTGCAGGTGATCGCCTCCAGCGGCGGCTTCCTGATTGAACCGGGCATCGGCCTGATGGTGTGGACGCTGATCGTCTTCGGGGCGACGATGCTGCTGCTGTCGAAGCTCGCGTTCCCGCGTATCAGCGAAGCGCTCGGGCGCAGGCAGAAGGCGATCGAGGACTCGATCGACACGGCCGAGCGCACGCGCGCCGAAGCGGACGAGATCCTCGCCGAATACCGCGAGCGCCTGAAGGAGGCGCGCGCCCAGTCCGACGAGATCGTCCAGCGCGCGCGCCAGACCGCCGAGGCGCACGAGCACGAGGCCAAAGAACGTGGCCAGGAGATGCTCGCCGAGGCCGCCAAGCGCGCCGAGCGCGACATCGAGGCGGCCTCCAAGCGCGCGCTCGACGACATCCGCAAGGAGGTCGCGGACCTCACGATCATGGCCACCGAGAAGGTCACCCGCAAGACGCTCGACGACTCAGACCAGCGGCGCCTCGTGGAGGAGGCGCTCCGCGAGATGGACTTCTCGGGCATCTCGGCGGACGCGCAACGAAACTGATGGAGGAGCTTGCCCAGGTATACGCACGCTCGCTGTTCGAGATCGCCCGCGAGCACGGCAAGCTCGATGAGTTGCGCGAGCAGCTCGCCCAGTTCGCGGACGCGCTCGACGGCAATCGCCAGCTGGCGATCTTCTTCTTCTCCCCCTACTTCTCGACGAGGGAGAAGCAGGAGGCGCTCGGTGGTCTGCTCGACGGCGCCGAGCCCGAGCTGCTGAACTTCCTCAGCCTGCTCATCGAAAACCACCGCATGCCGGTGATCTTCCGTATCCGAGCCGAGTATGGGCGGCTGTGGGACGAGGAGAACCGCACGCTCCCCGTCGAGATCACGAGCGCGATCGAGCTCGACCCGGCGACCGCCGAGAGCCTCGGTCGGACGATCGGGGAGCGCGCCGGGCGCAAGGTCACGCTGGCTGCCCACGTCGACCCCGAGATCCTCGGCGGCATCATCGTCAGGGTCGGCAACTCGATCCTCGACGCCTCGATCCGCAACCGACTGGAGCAGCTGCGCAGGCAGGTTGCCCAAGGAGCCTCATAGAGGGCCCGCCCGCCCGGCACAGCCGGCGGGCAGCCTGCCGCAGACCGGCGCGCCGGTCTGGCCGGCCTCGATTCCCGATTAGGAGAGACACATGCAGATAAACCCCGACGAGATCACAAGCATCCTGAAGAGTCGCATCGAGGGCCTCGACGGCGGCCGCGCGGAGCTGACCGAGGTGGGCACGGTGCTGTCGGTCGCCGACGGCATCGCGCGCCTGCACGGGCTCGAGAACTGCATGTCGTTCGAGATGCTCGAGCTGCCCCACGGCGTCACCGGCCTGGCTCTCAACCTCGAGTCCGACAACGTCGGCGCAGTGCTGTTCGGCGACTGGGAGCGGATCTCCGAGGGCGACACCGCGAAGCGCACCGGCACGCTGCTGGAGATCCCGGTCGGCGAGCAGATGCTCGGGCGGATCGTCGACCCGCTCGGGCGTCCGCTCGACGGCAAGGGCGACATCGCCGTCTCAGAGACGCGCCCGGCGGAGTTCAAGGCGCCAGGCGTCGTCCAGCGCCAGCCGGTCACCGAACCGATGCAGACCGGGCTGAAGGCGATCGACGCGATGATCCCGATCGGGCGTGGCCAGCGCGAGCTGATCATCGGCGACCGCCAGACCGGCAAGACGGCGATCGCGATCGACACGATCATCAACAACAAGGACACCGGCGTTGTGTCCGTCTACGTCGCGATCGGCCAGCGCATGTCGACGGTCGTCTCGATCGCGCAGATCCTCGACGAACACGGTGCGCTCGAGAACACGATCATCGTCGCGGCGTCCGCCGACGAGGCGGCGCCGATCAAGTTCATGGCGCCCTACGCGGGCTGCGCGATGGGCGAGCACTTCCTCTACAGCGGCAGGCACGCGCTGTGCGTCTACGACGACCTCACCAAGCACGCCTACGCGTACCGGCAGATGTCGCTGCTGCTGCGCCGTCCGCCTGGCCGCGAGGCGTACCCGGGCGACGTCTTCTACCTGCACTCGCGCCTGCTCGAGCGTGCTGTCAAGCTCAACGACGACCTCGGCGGCGGTTCGCTGACGGCCCTGCCGGTGATCGAGACGCAGGCGGGTGATGTCTCCGCGTACATCCCGACGAACGTGATCTCGATCACCGACGGGCAGATCTTCCTCGAGTCGGCGCTGTTCAACGCCGGCGTGCGTCCCGCGATCAACGTCGGCATCTCGGTCTCACGGGTCGGCGGCAACGCCCAGATCGGGCCAATGAAGAAGGTCGCCGGGCGGATCAAGCTGGAGCTCTCGCAGTACCGTGACCTCGAGGCCTTCGCGCAGTTCGGCTCGGATCTCGACGCCGACACGCAGCGCACGCTCGCGCGCGGCGAGCGGCTGGTGACGACGCTCAACCAGCACGAGCGCGCGCCGCTGCCGGTCGAGGATCAGGTTCTGCAGATCTTCGCCGCCACGAATGGCTTCCTCGACCGCCTGCACGTCGAGCGCGCCGGCGAGTTCCTGCTCGGCCTCACCGAAAGGATGCACTCCCAGCACGCCGATGTGCGCAAGAAGATCGCGGCCGGCGACTGGTCGGAGGAGACCCAGCGAGAGGTGCGCGCCGCGGTTGAGGCGTTCGCCGCGGACTTCGGCTACGACCTCGACGAGGAGGGCCAGCCGCTCGAGGAGGTCGCGGCGGCCTAGCGGGCCCGCCGCGAGACGACATGCCATCTCAGCGCGACGTCAAGGACAAGATCGCCTCGGTGAAGAACATCCAGAAGATCACGCGGGCGATGGAGATGGTCGCCGCCGCGCGGCTGCGCCGCGCCGAGCAGCGGATCGCGGCGCTGCGCCCCTACGCCGACGCGGTGCGGCGGATGACCCGTCAGGCGGCCAATGCGGCCGGGGCGGAGGCCTCGCGCCTGCCGCTGCTCAGCGAGCACGACAGCGAGGAGCGGGTCGGGCTGCTGCTGGTCACGGGTGACCGCGGTCTCGCCGGCGGCTTCAACTCGCAGGTCGTGCGCGCCGGGATCCGCCTCGCGGGCGAGATCTCCGAGCAGGGCAAGCAGAGCAGCTGGTATGCGACGGGCCGGCGCGGCGTCTCCTCGCTGACCTTCCGCGGCCACGAGCTGAAGGGCAGCTACACCGGCTTTGCCGACCGCCCCGCGTACGCCGACGCGCGCACGATCGCCGACGACCTGATCGAGAGCTACGTCGACGGCGCGCTCGACCGCGTCGACATCGTCTACAACGCCTACATCTCACCGCTGACGCAGCGGGTCACGCACGAGCGGCTGCTGCCGATCTCCAGCGCGACGATCGCCGGCGAGGCGGGCGACGCGCGCGGTCAGGAGGGCGTGGCGGCCGATGAGGCCGAGCCGAGCGGCCCGCGCGCGCTCGTCGACTACGAGCCCGACCCCGAGGAGATCCTCAGGCGCCTCGTCCCGGACTACATCGAGATATCGATCTACCGCGCGCTCGTGGAGTCGACGGCCGGCTTCTTCGGCGCGCAGATGACCGCGATGCGCAACGCGTCGGAGAACGCCGGCGACATCATCACCGAATACACGCTGCAGATGAACCGCGCCCGTCAGGCCGAGATCACGCAGGAGATCATGGAGGTCGTCGCCGGCGCCGAGGGCCTCAGCTAGGCCATGCCCCAACACCTACAAGCTTGAAGAGATAGAAGAGGAGACACAGACACAATGGACGCGACCACCACCAGCGAGCCGACGGGCACGGCGCAAACGTCGGCCACCGGCGAGGGCAAGCGCAACGTCGGGCGCATCGAGGAGATCCAGGGCGTCGTTATCGAGGCTGTGTTCCCGGAGCGCCTGCCTGAGATCAACCACGCGATCACCGTCGCCCGGCCGGCGGCGGCGGCCGCGGAGGAGCAGCCGGGCGTCAGCGCGAGCGCCGGCGAGGGCGTGCTCGTCTGCGAGGTGCAGCAGCACCTCGGCGATGACCGCGTACGCGCCGTCGCGATGGACACGACGGACGGCCTCGCGCGCGGCGTCGAGGTGATCGACACCGGCGGCCCGATCTCGGTGCCGGTCGGCGAGGTGACGCTCGGGCGTATCTTCAACCTGCTCGGCGAGCCGATCGACCTCGGCGCGGAGCTGCCCGAGGGCGTGGAGCGACGCAGCATCCACCAGAACGCCCCGCGCGTCGAGGAACTCACGCCCACGACCGAGATGTTCGAGACGGGCATCAAGGTCATCGACCTGCTCGCGCCGTATGCCAAGGGCGGCAAGGTCGGCCTGTTCGGCGGCGCCGGCGTCGGCAAGACGGTGCTGATCCAGGAGCTGATCCACAACCTCGCCAAGGAGCACGGCGGCCTGTCGGCGTTCTGCGGTGTCGGCGAGCGCTCGCGCGAGGGCAACGACCTGTGGCTCGAGATGAAGGAGTCGGGCGTGCTCGACAAGACGATGCTCGTCTTCGGGCAGATGAACGAGCCTCCCGGCGCGCGCATGCGCGTCGCGCTGTCGGGCCTGACGATGGCAGAACACTTCCGCGACGAGGGTCAGGACGTGCTGCTGTTCATCGACAACATCTTCCGCTTCGTCCAGGCCGGCTCGGAGGTCTCGGCGCTGCTCGGGCGGATGCCCTCGCAGGTCGGCTACCAGCCGACGCTCGAGACCGAGATGGGGCAGCTGCAGGAGCGGATCACCTCGACCAAGCGCGGCTCGGTCACATCTGTGCAGGCGATCTACGTCCCGGCGGACGACTACACCGACCCTGCGCCGGCATCCGTGTTCGCGCATCTCAACGCGACGACCGCGCTGTCGCGTGCAATCTCCGAAAAAGGCATCTACCCGGCGGTTGACCCGCTCGACTCGACCTCGACGATCCTGAAGGCGGACATCGTCGGCGAGGACCACTTCCGCGTGGCCAACCGCGTCAAGGAGATCCTGCAGCGCTACAAGGAGCTGCAGGACATCATCGCGATCCTTGGGATCGACGAGCTCTCCGACGAGGACAAGCTGACGGTGCAGCGAGCGCGCAAGATCGAGCGCTTCCTCTCGCAGCCGTTCTTCGTGGCCGAACAGTTCACGGGCACGCCCGGCGCCTACGTGCCGATCGCGGAGACGATCCGCGGCTTCGAGGAGATCATCGCCGGCAAGCACGACGAGGTGCCCGAGAGCGCCTTCTTCCTGAAGGGCACGATCGACGAGGTCGTGGAGGCGGCGAAGAGCTAGCGATGGCGCGCACCAAGTTCCATGCCGAAGTGCTGACACCCGAGGGCGAGGTCTTCTCGGAGGAGATCGAGATGCTCTCGACGCGCACCGCCGTCGGCTCGATCGGCGTCCTGGCAAACCACGAGCCGGTCCTGGCGATGCTCGAACCGACCGAGCTGCGCCTGTTCTGCTCGGAGTCGGAGGTCGTCCGCTTCGCGCAGGCCGAGGGCTACCTGCAGTTCGCCGAGAATCGCGCGCTCGTGCTCGTCGAGGAGGCGATCGCGCCCGAGGCGCTCGACCGCGCCACGTTCGAGACCAAGCTCGCCGAGGCGCGCGCTGCGGCCGAGCGAGCCGATCCGGACAGCGAGGAGCGCGCGCGCGCGCTGCGTGACACCCGTCGCTACGAGGCGTTCCTGTCCGTGGGCGCATAGCTCCGTCCCGCCGGCTCCGCAACCACTAGCCTTCTCGGCCTCATGAGCACCTCCCCTGAGCCCATCGGAGTGATCGGCACCGGCTACGTCGGCCTCGTCACGGCGGCCGGCTTCGCCGCGCTCGGAAGCGACGTCTGGTGCGTCGACATCGACGCCGCCAAGGTGCAGCGGCTCCGCCGCGGCGAGGTTCCGATCTATGAGCCCGGGCTCGAGGAGATGCTCCGGGACAACGCCCAGCGGCTGCACTTCTCCACCGAAATCGGCGACGCGCTCGAGCATGCGCGCCTGCTGTTCGTCGCGGTCGGCACGCCCCCGACCTACTCGGGCGACGCCGACCTCTCGGCTGTGCACGCCGTCGTGGACGCGATCCCCGCGGCGCACGACCGCGCGCTGGTGATGAAGTCGACGGTGCCGTGCGGCACCGGCTCCTCGTTGCAGCGGGTCTTCGGCGAGAACGGCAAGCAGGGGCTCGGCTACGTCTCCTGCCCTGAGTTCCTCAAGGAGGGCTCGGCGGTCCACGACTTCATGCACCCCGACCGCGTCGTCGTCGGCGACGACGGCGGCTGGGCGGGCGACGCCGTCGTCGAGCTCTACGGGCCGCTGGGCGCTCCGCTCGTGCGCACCGACGTGGCGAGCGCCGAGATGGTCAAGCTCGCCTCCAACGCGTTTCTCGCGACGAAGATCTCGTTCATCAACGAGATCGCGAACGTCTGCGAGGAGACCGGCGCTGACGTCGTCGAGGTGGCCCGGGGGATGGGGCTCGACGACCGCATCGGCGCCAAGTTCCTGCAGGCCGGCATCGGCTTCGGCGGCAGCTGCTTTCCCAAGGACGTCGACGCACTCAAGCAGCTGGCCGGCAACTCCGGCTACCACTTTCAGCTGCTGACCGCCGTGATCGAGGTCAACGACCTGCAGAAGCGCCGCGTGATCGGCAAGCTCCAGCGCCACCTCGGCGGGCTCGCCGGACGGCGCGTCGCGCTGCTCGGACTCGCGTTCAAGCCGAACACCGACGACATGCGCGAGGCCTCCTCGCTCGTGCTCTCGGCGCGCCTGCAGGCCGACGGCGCGCGCGTGGCCGTCTATGACCCGGTCGCCGAGGAGCAGGCGCGCCGAGAGCACGAGCGAGGAG
>Ga0209068_10001553_pt1 | contig 11420 bp, 12 predicted proteins | sample ColStrG_CSR_2012_FD_187200 | JGI IMG/M metagenome (GOLD analysis project Ga0209068, IMG submission 187200) | Freshwater sediment microbial communities in response to fracking from Pennsylvania, USA - Cold Stream Run_MetaG_CSR_2012 (SPAdes)... | ecosystem: Environmental > Aquatic > Freshwater >...
GTGGAACATGCTCCACATGGCACGCATGCTCAAGGACGGCGGCGGGATTCCGGCCTACGGCAACTCAACGCGGGACTGGAACCTCGAGCAGCCCGAGCACCCGAACCCGGAGTACCGCTGAGCGCGCCACGCGCGCCCGGCGCCCGATCCGCATCGAGCCCTCGCGCGCGCTACCTCGTCAGCCCGCCAGCGGCAGCGTGAAGCAGATCCGCGTGCCCGCGCGCGCGTCGGCGAGCCAGATCTGTCCGCCGTGGGCCTCGACGATCGTGCGCGCGATCGCGAGACCGAGACCGCTTCCCGAGCCGGTGCGCGCGGCTTCGCTGCCACCGCGGTAGAAGGGCTCGAAGACCCGTGGCTGGTCGGCCGCGTCGATCCCCTCGCCGGTGTCGGAGACCTCGATCTCAGCCGTGTTGCTTCGCTGCTGCGCGCGCACGAGCACGCTGCCGTCGGGAGGGGTGTGGCGGATCGCGTTGGTGAGGAGATTCGCCAGCACGCGACCGAGCTGTTCGGGGTTCGCTCGCGCCGGGCGCAGGTCGCCCGGAATCTCGGCTCGCACCGCGACGTGCCGGGCGTCGGCCTCGAGCCGGATCGCCTCGAGCATCTCCGCCACGATCCCGGCGAGCGGCACCGCCTCGGTCGTCCACGCGAAGTCCCCGGCGTTGAGACGGGAGAACTCGAACAGGTCATCCACCAACGTGCTCAGCGCACGGACGTTCGCGCCGATCGTCTTGACGTACTTGCGGGCGGTCTCGCGATCCACGAGGTCGTCGTCGAGCGCCTGTGCGAGCAGCTGCAGCGAAGCGAGCGGTGTGCGCAGGTCGTGAGAGACGGCCGCGATCACCTGCCGGCGGGCCGCGTCGGCGTCGTCGCGTGAGCGTTCCTCGCTGCGCAACGTCTGGATCATCGTGTTCGCCGAGTCCGCCAGATCGGTCAGCTCGCGGCCCGAGCGCGCGCGGATGTCAATGTCGCGCTCGCCCTGGCTGACGGAGTGCAGGCCGCTGGAGACCGAGTCGACGTCGGCCACCACGTCGCGCAACAGCACCTGCGCCGCCCGCGCGGCGATCACGGCCGCGAACAGCAGGATCCCCGCTGTCGTCCAGGCGTCCTCGGGGGACACGAACATCACCGCCGCGCCGATCATCAGCGCCGCGAGCAGCTGGCCGAGCGCCAACCCGATCCCGAGCTGGAAACGGTGACTGAGCGTGCCCATCCGCAGTCGACCCGCGTCGGCGGCGTGGGCGAGCAGGAGCGCGACGAGGCCGAGCGGCATCAGGATCGCGCACGTCAGCGCGACCGCGTGCGCGCCGCCGATCACGGCCATCGCCGCACACGCGGCCGCGAGCGCACCAGCCAGGGTCAGCAGCGAGCGCCTCATCGCCTGAACCTGTAGCCGACGCCCCACACGGTCTGGATCAGGTCGGGGCGCTCGGGGTCGCGCTCGATCTTGGCGCGCAGGCGACGGACGTGCACGGTGACGGTGGAGCTGTCGCTGCACGAGAACTCCCACACGTGCTCCATCAGCTGCGAGCGCGAGAAGACCATGCCGGGATGGCTCGCGATGAACCACAGCAGGTCGAACTCGCGTGGCGTCAGCGACACCTCGCGCCCGTCGAGCGAGACCACGCGCTCGGCGGGGTCGATCTCGAGGCCGTCGATCCGCAGCGGCGGGGCGTCGCTCGGCTCGCTGACGCCCCTGCGCAGCACGGCCTGCACCCTGGCCACCAGCTCGCCGGGCGAGAACGGCTTGACGACGTAGTCATCGGCTCCGCGGCGCAGGCCGGTGATCCGGTCGGACTCCTCGCCCCTGGCCGTCAGCAGGATCACGGCGGGTCTCGCGTCCTCGTCCTCGTGCAGGCGGCGCATCACCTCGAGGCCATCGATTCCCGGAAGCATGATGTCCAGGATCACGAGATCGGGCGCCCGGCTCGCGCTCATCGCGAGCGCTTCGGGCCCGTCGAGCGCAACGCCGGTCCGGAAGCCGGCTCGCTGCAGGTATCGCGCCATGATCTCGCCGATCGTGGGCTCGTCGTCGACGACGAGCACGTACGGTCCTTGTGGGTCCTGACTGCCGGCCATCGTGCTCGTGATCATCTCAGGAGCGCCTCAACCGAACGTGAAGGAGTACACCGAGACCCCGGGCGGGGCCTGCACGGTCAGAACATGGCGCTCGACCTTCGGCAGTTCGACCAGACGGTAGAGCCGCTGGAAGCCGACGCTCGCGCGCCCTCCGTGGACATCTGCGCCGGCTGCAGCGAGCGTGACCGGACGGCCGTCGAGCAGCACCCGCACCGATCGCGCGCCGGCGGCCGAGCCCGCCACGAGGAACACGCGACGGGCGAGGAAGTTCAGCTGCAGGCGCGCTCCCGCGGCTGCCTGAGCGGATTCTGCGCCGACGCGCCAGCCGCCCTCGTAGCGCAGGTGTTCGGGCGCCGGCGGCGCGCTCGCGCTGCCGTAGTCGCGTAGGCCGGTGCGCAGCTTGCCGTTCTCGAACCGTTCGGCCTTTTCGGCGCCGAGGTATGACTCCTGCGTGACTTCCGCCGTCGACGGAGCCTGTGCCTGCACGTGGGTGGCCGCTCCGAGCCCTTCGGCGCCCGCTTCGACGAGCAGGCTGCGGATCGCGCGCTCCTTGGCCGCGTATTCACCCTCGCCGAAGTCGATCACGCGGATGCGACCCTGCGCGTCGATCAGGTACTCGGCCGGCCAGTATTCGTTCTTGTAGGCGTTCCAGGTGCTGTAGTTGTTGTCCTGCGCGACCGGATAGAGGATGCCGTTCTGGTGGATCGCTTCCTGGACGTTCGACGCCGAGTGCTCGAACGGGAACTCGGGCGTGTGCACGCCGACGATCGTGAGCCCCTTGCCGGCGTACCTCGCGTTCCACGCGTTCAGGTAGGGCAGCGTGCGGATGCAGTTGATGCAGCTGTACGTCCAGAAGTCCACGAGCACGACGTGGCCGCGCAGCGACGCCAGGCTCAGGGGCCTTCCGCCCGGGGTGTTGAACCACTTCTGCGTGCCGAGGAACTGCGGAGCGACGCCGAGCACCGGCAGGCGCTTGCCGGCGTCGGCCTGCTTCAGGCCGCCCGCGAGTCTGGCCTTGTGTCCGCGCAGCGACGCGAGTTCCTTGGCCGCCGCGCTGCTCGTTTCGAGGCCCTTGGTGGGGTTGACCAGGAACGACGGCAGGTCGGCGGCGATCGACGTCTCAAAGCGCGTGTCGTAGTTACCCAGCATCAGCAACGCGATCAGGACCATGATCGCGCCCATCGACATCTGGAAGCGACCGCTGCGCCGCGCGAGGCGGCCGGTCAGGCGGCGCCCGCCGAGCATCAGGCCGTAGAGGACGAGCGCGGAGCCGATGCCGTACGCGAGCGCCACCGCGAGGCGCCCCGCGCTGAAGCTCTGCGACGCCGAGACGGTGATCACCCCCGCGAGGATCGGCCCGGCGCACGGCGCGTAGACGAAGCCGAGGCCGCCACCGACGAGCATCCCTGACCAGAACCCCCCGTCCGCGCCGCGGCTGCCCACGCCGGCGGTCGGGCCGAGCCTGCTCAACCGCGCCTCGAGCCTGTCTCCGAGAGCCGGCACGAGCAGCGAGACGCCGAAGCCGATCAGAGCGATGATCGACAGCGTTCGCAGCAGCTGGCCGGGCAGCCCGAGCGCCGAGATCAGATACACGAGCGCGACGGTGGCGAGCGTGAACGACAGCGCGAGGCCGGTGACGACCCCGAGCGGGCGGCGCCGGCCACCGGTGACCCCCGCCGCGAGCGCGACCGGCAGGACGGGGAGCACGCAGGGCGACAGCGCGGTGGCGGCACCGGCGACGAAGGCGAAGGCGATCAGGACGACCATGCATCCACTGTGCAGCGCAGATATTGCGCATTCCTTACGCGAGATCTGCGCGCGACGGTAAGGACTTCGTAATACCGGCGCGAGACAGTCGTTCCGCCACACCCACGCTCACACGACTGCAACAGGAGGAACGACCGATGAGACTCAGCTCCAAGCCAATCCGACTACTGGCCGTCGCAGCGGCCCTCGCCGCGTTCGGCGGCGCGCCTGCCGGCGCGATCGCATCCAGCAGCACGACGATGCACCACACGATGAAGCACACCTGCACGCACCACCAGGTGATGACCCACCAGACACGTCATTGCACGATGCACCACTCGATGAAGCACACCAAATAGAGGATCGGCATCGCGCTCCCGGCGGCCCACGCGCCGCGCGCATGCCTATTCCGACGGCGCCCTCGGCGCGGGGCTCGCAGCGTACGGCCTCGCGCCGCGTGTCAGCGATCGGCCGCGACGTGTACGAGCGCACGCATCAACTCGACGACGGCACGGTCGTCGAGTCCCTGCTCGCGCACGAGTGAGCTCCATGTCGAGAACGCGATCGCGTGGCCGAGCACGGCACGCGTTTGGCGCCTGGCGGCACCCCGTAGCCGGCGGCCCGCCATCAGGACGTCGAGCGCCGCGGCGAAGTAGTAGCGGAACGCGGCAAACCGCTCCCGCACGATCGCCACGGTGGCCTCGTCCCGGAACATGTTCTCGAGCATCTGCTCGGTCTGCCGATAGAACGTGTAGAGCTCCGCAAGCGCGACCGCCAGTCGCCGGTCGGGATCCTCGATCGTCGCCCACGCGCCCATGTCGGGGGGCGGGTTGGCCGCGGCCCAGTGGGCGGTGCACGCGTCGAACAGAGCCGCCTCGTCGCGGAAATGCCGATAGAGCGTCGAGCGGCGAACTCCCGCGTGAGCGGCGACAGCGCTCATCGATGTCCGCGACGGCCCGAGCGTCCGGTGAAGCTCCACCGCGCTCTCGGTGATCCGCAGACGGGTCTGCTCCTGAGATTCGGCGCGACGCTGCATTCGATACGGACGAGATTGATCGGCCATGGCTGTCCGCTCAAGTTTGACAGCTGCGGCGGCGCGTGTATAGTTTCGCGCAACATCACTGTCCATTGAAATGAGGAGCAATGCAGAGCACTTCGAGTCGAGTCGTCGGCCCCGCAGACGGGAAGGCCGGGTTCCTGGGCAGCATCGGCGTGCGCTTCATGCTCGACGGCGCCACGAGTGACGGCGGCTTCGCCCTCGTCGAGCACCCCATGTCAGCGCACGCTCTCGCCGCACCGATGCACCGGCACGCACGCGAGGACGAGTACAGCTACATCCTCGAGGGCCGCATGGGAGCGCTCCTCGGCGACGACGTGCTGGAGGCCGGACCCGGCGACCTCGTGCTCAAGCCGCGCGGCGAGTGGCACACGTTCTGGAACGCCGGCGAGGAGCCGTGCCGGGTTCTCGAGATCATCGCTCCGGCCGGCTTCGAGCGTTTCTTCTCCGAGCTCGTCGACCTCGGCGGCGTGGCGCAGGCCGACGCGGCGACGCTCGGCGAGCTGTGCGAGCGCTACGCGCTCGAGATGGACCCGTCGAGTGTCCCCGGCCTGATCGAGCGTTTCGGCGTGCGCTTTCCGGGGGAGCCGCTGGCGAGCTGAGCCGCCGAGCTGACGGCTGCGGCCGATCGCTCAGCCGCAGCCGGTCGTGAGCTCCGCGCTCGGGCGGGCTTGCCCGCTCACGAGCGAACTCGCCCTGCGTCATCGCGCTTGAGCTCGCGCCAGCCTCCCGCGCGATTGTTCGCAATGATCTGCCGGAAGATGGCGTTGAGCGCCGGGCCGTTGACGGCCTCGCCCTGACGGATCGCGATCGTCCGCGCGGTCTTGTTGCCGTGGCCCCCCGTGATGATGCCCTGCGGATCGGGAACGATGCCGCCGTCGTACAGAAAGACGTTGACGTGATCTTTCGCTGCCAGCAGCGCGCAGACGTTGCCCTGGAGGACGAAGTACGGGCGGTCTCTGCGCTTGATCGTCTCCTCGATCGCTGGATCGGCGGCGTGGAGGAGGGCGCGAACCTCATGGCAGATCGCCTGCTGCCAGATGGGCAGGGCGTCGATGTAGGCGTCGACGCGGGGGTCGCTGGCGCGTGGCACTGTGGAGGCAAAATACTCGCCAACGCCCGCGTGCGCGTGCGTGTCCGGGACGCCCACTCAGGGCGACACCCGGGCGCCCAGTTTCGGCGGTACGCTGGCGTCCTGGATGAACGCGCTCGGACCGCTGATCCTCGACGACAGTCCGCGCGCTTCCCGAGTTTGGCGCCGCGTGCGCGGCATCGCTGTCGAGGTGGTCGCTTTCGTCCTGATCACGCTGCTCTCGCCGGTGCTGTTGATTGGCGCGATCGCGCTGGACGCGGTGCTGTGGTTGAGGCACCGGAAGCCCTGGATGGCGGTGCGCCTGCTGGCCATGTCGTGGTGGTTCCTCTTCGGCGAGCTATACGCCCTGCTCAATCTGCTCGTGATCTGGCTTCTGTCCGGAGGCCGGGACGGCCCCACCCGACGCGAACGCGTTTATCGCCTCAAGCGCCGTTGGCTCGGGAGCCACCTCGCAGGCATCCGCGCCCTGTTCGGATTGCGCTTCGAGGCTGAAGGGCTCGAGCTCGCCGGGCCAGGGCCGGTGCTCGTCATGATCCGTCACGCGAGCATCATCGACAACGTCCTCCCCGACGCGATCGTCGGCCGGGCGCACGGGCTCGGCTTCCGGTTCATCATCAAGCGTGAATTGCAGATGCTTCCGACGATCGACATCGGTGGTCGTTGGGTCCCGACGCTGTTCGTGCGACGCGCGTCCGGCGACACTCCGGGAGAGCTGGAGCGGATGCGCGCTCTGACCGTCGCGATGTCCTCGCGCGACGGGCTCCTGATCTATCCCGAGGGCACGCGCTCGACACCCGAGAAGCTCGCCCGGGCCAAGCAGATCATCGCCGAGCGTCAGCCGGACGTGGCGCCACTCGCCGCTCGCCTGCACAACGTGCTGCCGCCGCGACTCGGCGGCACGATCGAGCTGCTGGAATCGGCTCGCGACTGCGACGTCGTGATCTTCGGCCACGTCGGTCTCGACGGCTTCCAATACATCCGCGACATCTGGTCCGGCGGACTGGTGGGAACAACCGTCCAGCTGAAGTTCTGGCGCTTCGCCGCCGCCGAGGTGCCGACCGACCGGGATGAGCTGATCGCGTGGCTGTACGACCGCTGGCAGGTGCTCGACGACTGGATCGGCGCGGCGCGGCAGTGAACGATCCGTTCGGGACGGTCGCTCGTGGCACGAAGCGTTCAACGGCCCTGCGTTATATTGGATGGTGCGTCCGGTGAGCCCAGCTCTTCTCGCTTGCTTGATGATGTCTTCGTTCAGAGGGGTAGAGAGGGCGGTGGGCCATGGCCGCCGCAACAAAGAAGGTTTTCGCTGCCGGGTCGCCGGCTCGTGCTGTGTGTGGCATTCGCAAGGAAGCGTCGCCGACGTGATCGCGGCGGGTTGATGTCTGCGCGCCATCTCAGCTGCCTGGCGTGTCGCATCCGTGTGCCCACGAGCGCGCCAGAGGTCGTGCTCCTCGACGGGCGTTGCCCGATCTGCGGAGTGATGCTGACCCCGGTCTCCTCTGCGCTGGATGTGCTCGGGTTCCGCGCGTTCTCTCTGGATCAATTGTCGGAGCACCGGCGCGACTCGCCCGGGACGCTGGCTGACTTCGCCGCTCGCCTCGAGGCCGCGTCGCCGGCGACACGGGGACCAACGTGACGTCCGACCCGGCCGAGGACGACGGGATTCGTGCTCTGCTGAGCAGGCTCGCGCGACCTCATTCCTCCGGCGGCGAGGTCGTTGAGCGCGCGGCGCTGCTCGCTGAGGGCGCACAGTTCCCGGCGATCATGGCGTGGATCACAGATCACGCCGGCGTTCCCGAGACGACGACCGCCGCGACCCCCAGCAAGGGCCTGCACGGAGCACGGATGGACAGCGCGGCAGACCCAGCGAAGCCACAGCGGTACGTCCTACCCGCCGGCGCGCTCGCCGGAGCACGCGACTGAAGCGGCTTCGCTGGGACGCTGATGCCCCACGCAACCGTGACGATCGAGCAGCAAGGCCGGCCGATCGCGATCGACGTCAGGATCGCGCCATTGATCGAAGCGCTGTGGGCTCGGGCGATCGCGACGGTCTCGTCGTGCGAAGACGCGGCCACATCCGAGTATGGCGCCGGGCTGCCCGACGGCACCGCCTACGTTGCGTTCTCGGACCGTCACGACGCTCGACGGTTCGCGCGGACGTGCCGAGGTGGACGGGCGGTCGACAGCTCCGTCCTGGTGCTGCCCCCCGTCGGAGCCGCGGACCTGGTCGGCAACGACGGCTTTGGCATCGAGCTGGGCACGACGACCGTCGTGTTTCCGGCCGCGCGGATTGAGACGATCGCGGCTCGCCTGCGGTGACGCGGGTCTGTTATCTGCGAGCCGAGCACTCGCCCCGGGCGCGACTTTGGCGGGGCACATCGGTTAGCGCGTTCATGGGGGTGATCGCGCCGGCACGTCGGTACGCGGTTCTGATCGGGGCCAGCGCCGCGCTTACCGCCCTCGTGCCCGCGAACTGCACCGCAAGCGTATGGGCCGCGCCGCAGACGCTCGGCCCGACCAGCCAGGCGCCGGGCGGGCCACGGCTCGCGGGCGACAGCAAGGGACACGCGATCCTGGTCTGGCAGACCCCCGGGGACTCGCTGCGGTACGCGATCGCGCCCGCCGGGAGAGGCTTCGGCCCGAGTCGCCGCCTATCGAGGAGCGGCGGCGACGCCAGCCCGGTCGTGACGATGGACAGCCGCGGCGACGCGATCGTCGCCTGGACATACAACGATCGGGCGGTCGAGCTCGAACCGGAATCGCGAGGAGGGGGCACAGCGTGCTGCGATCATGTGCGGGTTGCGCTGATCCGCGCTGACGGCACGGTTCGACGGAGCGAAACGCTCACGCCGCCAGACACATCGGCGAAAGTCATCTCGACGGCGATCTCAGAAGACGGCTCTGCGATCAGCGTGCTCTACACGCGGGCGAGCATCACCCACGAGACCGGCGAAGCGAGCCTGGCGCCGGCTCGCCTCCTCGTCGCGAGCGCGAGCTCGTCGGGCCCGTTCGGCCGCGCCGTGATCCTCGGGCCGCCGACCACCGCCGAATCGCTGCCGGCGGTCGTCCGCGCGCAGGCGCACCAGGTGTCGGTCATCTACTGCACCTTCGCCTCGCCCCCGCCGCACTCGGAACTGCCCACGACCACGTTTCACGAATCCGTGCTGTCGCTTTCCGGCCGCTCCCTCCACGCGATGGTGCTGGGCAGGCGGGGCAACGCGGCGCTCGCGGGCTCCCACGGTGGGCTGGATCCGAGCTTCGACCGGCGCGGCGAGCTCGCGGTGCTGATGGAAACGGCTCCCGAACTCTCCGAACCGCGGCGCCGGCATCCGAGACGGCCCGAACTCGTGGTTGCGACGATCCAACCCGGATCCCCCCTGCACAGCCAGGCCGTGCGGGCGATCCCGCGGCCAGTCGCCGGTCGTTCGTTCTACTCGCCGACGCTCGCAGTCGCGCCCTCGGGACGCGCACTGCTCGCGTGGTCGGCGGGATACGAGGACGACAGGATCGGCGTCGCGACAGGACGGCTTCCCGATGCGAGCTTCCGAGCGGCAGCCGTGCTGAAGCCGCTCCTGCCCAACCGCGCGGTGCAGTCGATCGCGCTCGCGGTCAACGATGCCGGCGAGGCCGTCCTCGCTCTCGTGGCGTCGGGCTCCGAAGGTCAGGAAACCCACCTGGCCGTGATCACCCGCACGTCGAGCGGATCGCTCGCCGCCCCGGTCAACCTGGCGAAGTTCGGCGAATATGAATCCTTCGATGAACCTCAGGCCGTGATCGATGCACGTGGCCGCGGCGTGGTGGTCTGGCTCGGGGAAGGGGGGCTGCTGCAAGCCCGGCGGTTCCAGATCCGATGAGCCCGGGCATACGCGTCGCGCGCATGGCGGGCATCGTGGTTGCGTGCTCGTTGACTGCGTCGCCCGCCGCGGCCGCCCGCACGCCGCTGCGAGTCGGGATCGAGGACGACCCCGTGTTCGTGCGCCTTCCATCCTCCTACGGCGGCCTCGGGCCGAGCCGCAGCGTGCCGGGCACGCTGGGCTACGAGCGCGCGCACGCACTCGGCGCCCGCATCCTGCGCATCGCCGTCAGATGGTCCATCGTGCAGCCGGCCAGAAGCGAGCACCGGGAAGACTGGAGCTACTACGACCGCGCCGTCGACGGCGCGAGCGGCGCAGGCTTCGAGGTGCAGATGGTGCTGTCGGGGCCGGCACCGGCATTCGCCACGGGCAACGGCCGCGTGGGTGTCTATCGCCCCAGGGCGGCCGACTTCGGACGTTTCGTCGAAGCGGCCGTGCGCCGCTACCACCGCCAGGTTGCGACATATTCCGTCTGGAACGAGCCGAATTGGTGGAGCTCGCTGAAACCCAACCGAGACGCGGCCGCGATCTACCGGCGGCTCTACGAAGTGGGTTACGCGGCGATCAAGCGCCTCGATCCGAGTGCGCGGGTGCTGATCGGCGAGCTGGCACCGATGGGCTACCCCGAGGCCGCCATACCTCCGCTCCGATTCCTTCGTGAACTGACGTGCGCCACGACGGGCCGGCAACCGGCTGCTCGGTGCCGAGGGCTGGTTGCCGATGGCTTTGCGCTTCACCCCTACACGCTTCGTTGGCGCCCCACGTTCCCGGGGAAAGGCGGCGATGACGTCACCACAGGCTCCCTTCAGCGAATCGTAGGCGTTCTCCACCGGCTGGCAGAGCTGGGCTCCCTGACGACGCCGAGCGGCGCGGCGCCCGGGCTCTACCTCACCGAGTACGGCTGGCACGCCCGCTATCCGCCGATCGACGAAGTCAAGCGCGCGGCGTATGCGACGGCCGGCTTCGGGCTCGCCTCTCACCAGCCGCAGGTGCAGGAGATCGTGTGGTACCAGCTTGCTGCGCCGCCTCGGAGCCGGCGCCACATCTGGGACACGGCACTTCTCACCGCTCGTGGTCAGCCTCGGCCGGTGTTCACCGCGCTCCAGGAATGGATCGCTGGCAACGCGTCCGCTACGGCTGCTCGACAAGCCGACAGATCCAGATGAGGCATCACCCGCGTTGAGCCGCTGCGCGCGAGCGGCCCGACCGTCGTGGCCGGGCCGCTGGCCTGAAATCGCCGACCGCTACGGGATTGCTTCGAATTCTACGGTCGCTTTTCCTTCTGTCCCTCCAAAGATGGACGAGAATTTGGCTTCGGCGGAGTTGCGCAGACCGCCGCCGATCCATGACCGCAGGCCGCTCGCCCCATTTCGTTCGCCCCCGCCAACCGAGGCCTCGCCTCCGGTGGCGCTGTTTTCGAACCCACCGCTGATCGACGCGTCTTCGGCGCTGGCAAGCCCGCCGACGCCGCCGCTGATCGCGGCGTACTTGTACGTCGCTTTGTTGAAGCGGCCACCGCTCACCGAGCTGGCAAGGCCGCTCGCTTCGCTGCGGGCACCTCCACTGATCGACGATGCGCCTTCTGCGACGGTAC
>Ga0209068_10001555_pt1 | contig 11416 bp, 9 predicted proteins | sample ColStrG_CSR_2012_FD_187200 | JGI IMG/M metagenome (GOLD analysis project Ga0209068, IMG submission 187200) | Freshwater sediment microbial communities in response to fracking from Pennsylvania, USA - Cold Stream Run_MetaG_CSR_2012 (SPAdes)... | ecosystem: Environmental > Aquatic > Freshwater >...
GTGGGACGCGCTCGCGCACGTGGGCGCGGAGTTCGACGCCGACGGCGACGGTGTGGCCGAAGCCGTCTACTACAACGGCTACCGCGCCGGCACCGACCTCGTCGGGCCCAGCGCGGATGCCCGCGGCGACGGCCACGGGCACGCGTGCTTCGCCCACCACCTCGGCCTCGAGCACATGGCGTTCCACGGCGTGCAGGGTCGCGGGGTACTGATCGACCTCGTGCACCACCTCGGTCACGACGCGAAGGCGGTGAAGCTCCCGCAACTGCTGGAGATCATGGCCGCCGACAACGTGGTGGTGGAACCGGGCGACATGCTCCTGCTGCACACCGGGTTCGCCACCAAGGTGCTCGAGTGGAACAAGGAACCCGACCCGGTGAAGATCCACCGGATGTGCGCGGCGCTCGACCCGCGCGACGAGTCGCTACGCGACTGGATCCGCGACTCGCAGATCTCCGCACTGATCGCCGACAACTACGCGGTCGAGGCGATGATCGGCGCGGGGCCGCCGGTCGACGGCAAGCGCACGCTGCTGCCGATCCACCACCTGTGCCTGTTCGAGCTCGGTGTGCCGCTCGGCGAGATGTGGTACCTGCACGAGCTGGCGACGTGGCTGCGCGAGCACGACCGCAGCCGCTTCCTGCTCACCGCGCCGCCACTGCGGCTGCCCGGCATCGTGGGCTCGCCGCTGACGCCGATTGCGACCGTGTGATTCGAGAGCGAGCGCGTCAGCCCTTCGGCGGCAGTCCGCACGCCACGTAGTCACCGGCGGCGGTGTCGGCGAACACCTTGAACAGCATCTCGCGCCCACCGGTGTTGAGCAGGTAGCGCCGCGCCTTGCCCGGGATGTTGGAGCCGACGTACTGGCCCTCGGTCCCGAACGTCGTCACCTCGGCGCCCTTGTCGACCATGCGCGTCCAGCGCTCCTCGGCGGCCTCGGCCACCTCCACCACGTCGCAGCCGCGGGCTCGCGCTTGCACCAGGATCTCGGTGAGGAAGTCGATCTGGTCGCCGTTGTACCTCGGGTTGTTGCCGGCCGCCGCGTGGGGACCGCCGGGGAAGAAGAAGTTGGGGAAGCCCCGGGTCTGCAACCCGACGAACGTGGTCGGCCCCTCGGACCAGTGATCTTCGAGCGCGAGGCCGTCGCGTCCGCGGATGCCCATGCGGTTGAGCGCGCCCGTGCCGAAGTCGAAGCCGGTCGCCCAGACGATGATGTCGAACTCGCGTAGGCCATCGGTGGTCTCGATGCCCGCCTCGGTGACTCGCACCATCGGCGTCTCCCGCAGGTCGACGAGCGACACCTTCGGGTCGTTGAACGACTCGAAGTAGCCGATGACGAACGGCGGCCGCTTCCCGCCGAAGCGATGGTCGGTGGGGATGAGCTTCTGCGCGGTTGCGGGGTCGTGCACGATCTCGCGGATCTTCTCCGCGATGAGCGCGCACCACTCGTCGTTCGCGACCTCGTTGACGAGCAGGTCCTGGTAGTTGCTCGTGAGCTTCATGAAGCCCGGGCTGTTCCAGAGCTCCTCGTACAGCGCCCGCCGCTGCTCCGGCGTGTCGTCGAACGCCTGCTTCTCGTTCACCGGGTGGGCGAAGCCGCTGCGCGACTTGGCGAGGAGGTCGCGCAACTCCGAGAAGCCGGCCCGCAACTGCGCCTGCTCCTCCGGGGTGATCGGCCGGTTGTTGAGCGGCGTGCACCAGTTCGCGGTGCGCTGGTACACGGTGACGCTCGCGACGTCGGGGAGGATCGTGGGCAACACCTGCACACCGCTCGACGACGTGCCCACGATGGCGACGCGCGTGCCGGTGAAGTCGATCGGCTCCACGGGCCAGAGGCCCGTGTGGTGCTGCACGCCGGCGAAGTCATCACGTCCGGGGATGTCGGGGGTGTACGGCACCGACAGCACACCGGTGGCGGCGATGAGGAAGCGACAACGGAAGGTGTCACCGGCATCGGTGGTGACCGACCAGATGCCCGACGTCTCGTCGAAGACCGCGCCCACGACACGCGCCCCGAAGCGCATGTCGCGCCGCAGGTCGAACTTGTCGACCACGTGGTTGAGGTAGCGCTCGATCTCGGGCTGGGTGGCGAAGTGCTCCTGCCACTCCCACTCCTCGAACAGCTCCTGCGAGAAGAAGTAGCCGTAGGTGTAGCTCTCGGAGTCGAAGCGGCACCCGGGATAGCGGTTCCAGAACCAGGTGCCGCCCACGCCGTCGCCGGCCTCGAGCAGGAGGGCCGAGAAGCCCTCCTCACGGGCTCGGTGGAGCTGGTAGATACCGGTGATGCCGGCGCCCACGATCAGGACGTCGACATCGGTTGCGCTCGCGCCCGCATTTGTGCCGGTCACCACTACCCCCAGATTTTTGTACCGATCGGTCTAGTGTAATGAGCATGGCCGAACGGACCACCTTCGAGGCAGTCGACGCCGGCGTGCGCGCCGCCATCGCCGCCTACACCCAAGCACTCGACGACGGTCGCACCGACGACGTCGTGGCCACCTTCTGCGCCGACGGCGCCTGCGACATCCCCGGGCTCGGGGCGCACGAGGGCACCGAGGCGCTGCGCGCCGCCTATGCGCGCGTGGTGCCGCGCCTCCCGCAACGACACCTCGTGCTCAACACGCTGGTGACGTCGTGGAGCGGGTCCTCGGCGGAGGCGACGAGCGACGTCGTGTTCCTCCTACTGCGCGACGGCGCGTGGTCGACGATGCTCGTCGGTCGGTACATCGACACACTGCGCCACGAAGACGACGGCGTCTGGCGCTTCGTGCGCCGGTCCGCTTCGTTCCTGCCCTGAGGCGACGACGCCGACCGGCACCGAGTGGGTCAGCGGATCTCGGCCTTCATGTCGACGATGTTGGACTTCTTGCAGTCGAACGTCCCCACCTTCTTCGGATACTCACGGACCCACTTCCCGTTCTTCACCTGCGCAACGGCGAAGCACGGCGAGATCTGGTGGTTCCCGACGTCAGCCGGCCCGACGATGCCCTGCGCGTCGAACGAGTGCTCGTCCTTCAGCGCGTCGAGCAGCGTCTGCCGGGTGAGCGGCTTCCCCGTGGCGACTGCCTTCTGGACCGCGTCCTGGAAGAGCAGCGCACCGAGCCAAGTCGACACGCCGTTGCCACTCAACTTGTCGACACCGCCCATCGCCTTGGCCAGTGTGCGCAACGAGGCGTTGCTCTTGTAGTCCGTGTAGAAGGGCAGGAACTGCAGCGTCGCGTGGGTGCCCTCGGCCTCCGCGCCCGCCTGATCGAGGTAGACGCCGTCGTAGCAACCCTGGTTGCAGGCCCAGACCTTCACGGAGTCCACGCCCTGGATGACCGCCTCCTTGCGCAGCAGCGCCATGATCCCGGGTGCCGTCCCGTTGAAGACCCAGTTGGAGCCGGCCCGCTTCACCGTCTGGATCAGCGGTGTGAGCTCGCTCTGCTGCGAACGGGCGGACACGTCGTAGAAGCCCTCGCCGTCCTTCACCATCCCCGCGTCCACGCCCGCCTCGAACGCGGCGATGTCGGCGTTGCGCGTGGTCGGCGTCTCCGCAGGCAGGGTCCAGATCCCGTGCAGCTTCCCGTAGCGCGACAAGTAGTACTCGGAGTCGCCCTTCTGGACGCTGTAGGTCGGCGGGGTCGCGGCGCGCGTGTCGCAGTGCAGCGACGTGATGCCCTGGTAGCGGAATTGGACGGGGCTGCACTGCTGCGCCGGGTCGAGGGCGATTCCCGGCAGGTCCGGGATGCCGATGGCCTCGCCCTTCGAGTTCTCGCAGTTGACGAGGTCGTCGACGTTCGACATGAAGATGGCGGCACCGCCCACCACGGCGAAGTCGTCGGCGCACGCCTTGATCGTCGCGTTGCGCGTCTCCGCCGGGTTGAGACGTGAGTCGATGAAGTCGATCACGACCTTCCGGCCCGCGAGGCCTCCCTGCTTGTTCACCGTCTTCGCCCACGCGTTCATCACGTCGACCGCCGACTGGAACAACCCGGGCACGATCGCGTTGTCGACGTCGGCGATCACCGCGACGCGAATCTCGGTGTCGGAGATGCCGACGTCATCTGCCTTCGGCTTCGCGGCTCGCATCGCACCCGACGCGGGAATCCCCGCAGCCGCCACGACGACCACCACCACACCGAGCACTGCCACACCGAACCGTGAACCTCGCATCGTCTCCCCCTGGGTCTGTGTTCCGGGACCGTCAGCGCCGGTCGCCGGAGCGGAATTCCGCGTCGTCGATGGAGATGGCACGCTCCGGGCAGGCGAGCATGCCGCGCTGGGCCTGCTCCTCGAGGCCCGCCGGCACCTCGAGCTCGTCGACGTTCGAGTAGCCGTCGTCATCGACGCTGAACAGCTGGGGTGCGGTCCCGAAGCAGAGCGCGTGCCCGGAGCACCGGGAGCGGTCGACACGAATCCTCATGCCAGTCCTCCCGACCCCGGTGTGAAGCGAGCGGGCAGGCGCACCCAACCCTGCGCGAAGCCCCGGTCGGGATAGGGCGCGAGCGCGCTCTGGTCGATCTCGTAGTCAGGCATGCGCTCGAGGATCTGCGTGAGCATCTCCCGAAACATCAACCGCGCCAGGTGCGAGCCGACGCAGCGGTGGACACCGAGGCCGAAGCTGACGTGCCGGTTCGGGAACCGGTCCGCGACGAACTCGTCGGGGTTCTCGAACTGACCGGCGTCGAAGTTCGCCGAGTGTCGCGAGACGAGGACTCGGTCGCCCGCACTCACCGGGCATCCGCGCAGCTCGGTGTCCTGGCGCGCGGTGCGGGCGATCGTCGCGAGCGGTGGGTACATGCGCAGGAATTCCTCGGTCGCAGGGCCGAGCAGCTCCGGCTCGGCGACGAGGCGCCGGCGCAGCTCCCGGTCGCGGTCGAGGTGCACCAGCGCGCTCGAGGTCAGCGACGTCGTGGTGTCGACACCGCCCCCGACGAGCACGATGCACATGTTGAGGATGGTGTCGTCGTCGACCGGCTCACCGAAGAGCTCCTGCGTCATCAAGGAGCTGATGACGTCGTCACGCGGCTCGGCCCGGCGCGCGGCAATCGTGTCGACGAGGATCTCGAACGTCTTACCGATGTTCTCGAAGCCGCGGTCGAAGCCCTCGGTCCCGGGTGCGTAGCCGAGCATGTCGTGGAACGCCGACGACGTGGTCTCGGCGTGCTCCAGTGGGTAGCCCAACCACTCCAACGTGATGTGCGCCGGCACGGGGCTGGTGATGTCGTAGAGCAGGTCGCACTCGCCCGCCTCGATCACAGCGTCGATGTGCTTCGTGGTCCAGTGGGTGACGCGCGGCCGCATCGCCTCGGACGCCGCCGGCGAGAGCAGCGGGTTCAGCAACTGGCGCACCGCGATGTGGTCCGGCGGGTCCACCTCGAGGGGAAGGGTGATGCCGCCCTGGACGCTCTTCGGGATGAACGACGTGCCCCAGCCGTCGTCGACGGGCCAACGCTCCGATGTGAAGACCTCGTGGTGCTTGAGCACCTCGTGGTTCCCCTCGTAGTCGGCCACCACCCAGAACCCGCCGTGGTGCTCCGACCATGCCACCGGGGAGGTCTCGCGCAGACGCCGCCACGCTCCGTCGGCATCTGCGTTGAACTCGGGTGAGTGGTGGTCGAAGTCGACCTCCGGACACCGACTCGCGTCGCTCATCTCGCTCCCCCGTGGCGCCCGACCGGGTGCCGACTCAGGGGAGCATAGAGGTTTCTGACAGTCCTGTCCTGTCGTCCAGCAGGCCGCGGCCGATGAAGGCGGCGAGAACGTCGACCACGCGATCCTCGGTGAGGAGCGGGTCGGCACCCATCGAGTACCCGGGGATGCTCTCGAGCATCGCCAGGAGCATGATCGAGCCGACGCGGACGTCGAAGGGATGACGGCGTTCGATTCCGGCCAGCGCGTGGTCGAAGGTGCGGACCGTCGCCACCGCGACCGTGAAGGCGAGATCGGTCTGGGCGACGCCGGCGAGATCCTGGTCGGTCCACGCCCGCAGCACACTGCGGTAGCGACGGTGGAATTCCACGTACTCGTAGAGCCAGGCGCGCAGGGATTCCGACCGCGGCGCGCCTTCGGCGAGAACGCCGTCGAGGAGCGCGACCAGAGCCGCGAGCCGCACGGCGCAGTCCTCGGCCAGGGTGGCGAGCAACGCCTCCTTGTCGTCGAAGTACCGGTAGAACGTGCCGCGCGCGACCCCCGCTTCGCCACGGATGTCGGCCACCGTCGCCGCTGCGTATCCGCGCGCGGCAAAGACGGTTGCTCCCGCGTCCAGGAGTCGCTCGACGGTGTGCAGGACCCGCGCGTTGCTCCCGAAACGCTCGGGATCGGGTTGGGGGCGAGGACTCCTCGGCACCCGGGACGCCGTGCCCACCGCGCGCACGCCGGCGGGCTCCGCGGTGCTGCGAGCTTGATTTTCCTGCAATTCGGCGGCTGCATGGTCGCTGATCACCGAGGCCGGCGTCGACGGGAACAGCGCGTACTGCACTGCGGTCGCCACGCCGGCCAGCACCGCGTCGTCCGTCAGCCCCCGCAGGAATCCCCGCTGACGAAAGTCGTTGACTCGGAACAACACGCCCAGGAGCGCCACGGCGGCGTCGTCGGCGTCGAGACCCGTGGGTGCACCCGCGTTCGCCGCGAGGCGCGCGGACAGCCGGCCGGATGCGGATCCGACGAAACGCTCCATGAAGGTCTGCGGGGGCACCTCGGGCGCGTCGACGACGGCCCATTCGAGGAACACGCCGCGGTACTTGTCCTGCACCCAGGCCCACTCGCCCAGCCACCAGTGGAGGTTGTCGAACCCCATCGGGGTGGGGCCGAGCGCGCCCAGACGGCCGATCAAGCGCAGGAGGTCCGCACCGGCGGTCTCGACGAGATCACCGAAGAGCTGTTCCTTGTTCTCGAAGTACTGGTAGAGCGCGGCCCGGGAGATCCCGACCGCCGCCGCGATGTCCTCGACCGAGGTGGCGTGGAACCCCTTCTGCTCGAAGCAGTCGAGTGCACCCTCGACGATCGCGCGCCGCGTGCGCGCGCCGCGCTCGCCCACGACGGGGCTCGTCGGTCCGTAGCTGTTGCGTCTGACGAAGTGCTCGGCGATGGTCACACGCTAGCGAGAGCCATTTTCTGACGTTGGTGTCACTCCCCTGCCGCGGGCGAGCGGTCGAGGCCGAGCAGACCGGCCAGCGTGCCGCCGACGATCGCCTGCCGCTCGGCGGGATCGACGCCGCGAAACTGCTCGTCGAGGGCCTCCCGGCTGTGCATGAAGGTTCCTTCGGCGTGCGGGTAGTCGGCGCCCCACACGAGGGTCGAGATGCCGGTGAGGTGACGGCAGGCGACGGCCATCGGATCGTCCTGGAACGACACGTGCACCTGGCGCGCCACGTACTCACTCGGCATCAGTGGGTACGGCCACCGTTCGTTGAGCCGGAAGAGCTGGGCCATGCCGGGCTGGTCGGTCGCCGGCCGGTCGTCGTCCCAGATCCCCACCCACCAGTCGCGCAGCTGCCCCGTCCCGAGGGTCCAGGCCTTGTCCATGGCCGCGACCGCGGACACGAGCCAGTGCGCGTTGAACTCGACCAGCAGGAAGTGGAGATCGGGGAAGCGCTCGAGCACCCCACCGCCGACCAGCGACACGAGGATCCGTTGCGCGGCCATGGGCGCCATCAGCGTGGACAGCGTGAGCCGCTCGACGAGGAGCTCGTCGCTCAGGACGTCGTGGTTCTGCGTGCGGACGCCGGCGATCATGCCCTGGAGGGTGGGCGACACCTCCTGATGCACCTTCACGCCGCCGGTCGCCACGTGGAAGGCGACGATCATTCCGTGCGACTGCGCCGCGGCCCACACGGGATCCAGCTCGCGCGACCAGTACGGCATCGGCGAGATTGCGGGAAGGATGATGGCGCGTGCGCCGAGTGCCGCGGCCCGCTCGATCTCGGCGACGGCGTCGGCGATGTCGGTCATCGGGATCGGCGACGTCGTGACGACGCGGTCGCGGTAGGGCGCGAAGACCTCGGTCACATAGTCGGTGTACACGCGCGCGTGGGCCATCGAGAGCTCGTGGTGGTCGTGGGTGTAGAGCCCGAAGAGCGCGTGGTTCGGGTGGAGCAAGGAGGCGCGGATCCCGTCGAACTCGAGGTCCTCGACGATCCGGTCGGGATCCCCGGCCTGGGGCGAGCCGTCGTGGTGGCGGTAGCGGGCGTAGGTCCACCCTTCGAACCCCGGCGTGTGCAGCTTCCGGTAGTGCCGGAGCTCATCGTCGCCGAGCGGTTCGACTTCGAAGTCCTCCTCCCACACCGCGAGGTCGCGCAGGTGCTTCGGGAGGCGGGTGACGAACAGATCGGTGGGCTCGACGAAGTGACCGTCGGCCGAGACGAGCACGTCCTGGGGCATGGGCTCGCTCCTCCTTCTCGTTGTCAGCCGGCGAACGCGGCGACGACCTTCTCGTAGCGATCCAGCATGGGCAGGATCTCGTCGCGCTCGACGGTGTCGAACGCGACGACGACTTCGTGGACGCCCAGCTCCGCGAGGCGCTCCACCCGGGTGCGGAGCTTCTCCTCGTCGACGGCGTCCTGGACGAACCACACGATCGGCCCCGACGCGGAACGCCCCGCGTCGCTCCAACGGCGCCGAAGCTCGGCCAGCCGCTCGGCGGCCCAGCCGATGCTCCCGCCCGGCATCCAACCGTCGGCCCAGTCGACGATCGCCTCGATCGCCTTGGCCCGGCCGGCGGCGCCGAGCAGCACCGGGATGGTGGGCTGCGCCGGCTTGGGCCACGACCAGCTCCGCTCCAGGTTGGCGTGCTCGCCGTGGTACTCGGCTTCGGTCTCGGTCCACAGAGAGCGCATCAGCTCGACGTGCTCGCGCACGATCGTGCGGCGATCCGCGAACTCGTGGCCGTGGTTGGCGAGCTCGTCGGGGTTCCAGCCGTAGCCGACACCCAGGGTGAGCCGTCCGTCCGACAGGAAGTCCAGCGTCGCGAGCCCCTTCGCCAGGGCGATCGGGTCGTGCTGCGCGGGCAGCGACGTGCACGTGGCGATCTTCAGCGAGGTCTGCGCCGCGACGAACGAGAGCGCCACGTACGGATCGAGCAGGCGCGGATACGTGTCGGGGACCGCCTCCCCTGCGCCGGGGAACATCGCGGCGTCGGTCGTGACGGGGATGTGCGTGTGCTCGCCGAGCACCAACGAGGTGAAGCCGCGCTCGTCGGCGGCGCGGGCGAGCTCGAGGAACGGCATGCCGTCGGTCGCGCGGTAGAGGACTCCGAGACCGGGGGTGGACACACCTCGACTGTACGCGCTTTCTGACATACTTGTCCAGAGAAGATGACCATCTGTGCCTTGCACGTCTTGGATTTCTCAGTCAGGCTCTTGATATTCATGACAATGGTGTCACTCGTCGGGGGGAGTCCGGGTGTCGGTAGCCAACCAGGGACAAGGTTCGTTGGACGGCAAGGTCGTCGTGGTCACCGGCGCAGCCTCGGGCATGGGGCGGTCGACGGCACTGCTCTGCGCGTCCCGCGGCGCCGCAGTGGTCGCGGCTGACCTGAACGAGAACGGTGTGGCGGCGGTCGCGTCCGATATCGAGTCGGCGGGCGGCTCCGCCCTCGCCTGCGGCGCCGACCTCACGGTGGAGTCCGACGTGCAGGCGCTCGTCGATGCCGCGGTCGAGCGGTTCGGCACCGTGCACGCGCTGCACAACAACGCGTACGCGGTGCACCCGGGCGCCGCCACGGATCTCGTGAACACAAGCCTCGACGCGTGGGACTGGACAATGCGGACGTGCCTGACCAGTCAGTTCCTCTGCTGTCGCGCCGTGCTCCCCCACATGCTGCGGCAAGGGAACGGCTCGATCATCAACGTCTCCTCGGGGAACGGCGTGTCGGGATCGAACACCTCGGCGGCGTACGGCGCGGCGAAAGCCGGCACCATCGTGCTCACCAAGTACATCGCGACCCAGTACGGCAAGCAGGGCATCCGCTGCAACACGATCGTGCCAGGCTGGACGATCGAGACGGGCTGGACTCCACGGGAAGAAGAGTTCACCGACGCCCAACGGCGCCTGTTCGACCGCGCGCTCGAGGACGTGTGCATGCCGCGCCTCGCGGTGCCCGACGACATCGCGCCGCTCGTCGCGTTCCTCGCTTCCGACGACGCTCGGTACGTGCAGGCCGCGACGATCGACGTGAACGGTGGCCTCCTCGCCCACATGCCGGGCGCAGCGGGCCGCCCGAGCCGCGAACCGGGGAGCCGCGGATCGGGTGGTGCTGCGTGACCGAGACCCACGCGAACGGCGCATCGAGCGCGCAAGCGCGGGCCATCCACCAGGCGCTACTCGAACAGCGTCGTGCGGCTGCGTCGGCCACCCCTGCCGTCTTGTCGCGCGCCGAGCAACGCGAGCTCGCCGACCGCATCGGCGACAGCACCAGCGAGCCTGCCGGCGTGACCTACGAGGGAGTCGACGCGGGTGGTGTTCCCGCCGAATGGGCCACTCCCCTCGGCGCGTCCGAGGAACACGTGCTCCTGTACTTCCACGGGGGTGGCTACGCCTTCGGCTCGCTGCGCTCCCATCGTCGGCTCGTGGGGCACCTCGCGAGCGCAGCCGGTTGCCGCGCGCTCAACGTCGACTACCGGCTGGCCCCCGAGCACCCCCACCCGGTGGCGGTCACCGACGCGCTCACGGCGTACCGGTGGCTCCTCGACTCCGGGATCGAGCCTCACAACGTCGTGCTCGCCGGCGACTCGGCCGGCGCCGGCATCGCCCTCGCCCTGCTCCTCATGGCGCGCGACACGGCGGTGCCACTCCCGGCGGCCGCGGTGCTCATGTCGCCCTGGATCGACCTCGCGATGACGGGCGACAGCGTGCGCACACGGGCAGAGCTCGACGTCCGCCAGGACGCGGCGGGCACGCGGTGGTGCGCCCAGCTGTACCTGGCCGGCACCGACCCCGGGGAGTCGTATGCGTCACCGCTCTACGGAGACCTGCGCGGTCTCCCGCCGCTCTACGTCCAGGCCGGCGACTGGGACATCCTCGTCGACGACGCTCTCCGCCTGGCCGAGCGTGCCGGCGCCGCCGACGTCGAGGTCCGCCTCGACGTCTTTCCCGAGATGCTCCACGCGCACCAGATCTGGGCCGGGAACATGCCCGAAGCGGACGACGCCATCCGTCGCGTCGGCAGCTACGTGCGGGAACGCCTCGCCCTCCCACCACCCGCCGCTCCCGGAGGCAGAACAGTGAACGGCACCGACCGCCCCGACCACACCGACGACGTCTACTACGACCCGTACGACGTCGGGATCGACGCCGATCCGTACCCGGTCTACCGGCGCCTGCGCGCGGAGGCGCCGCTCTACTACAACGAGCGCTACGACTTCTTCGCGGTGAGCAGGGCGGAGGACGTCGAGCGCGTGCTCACCGACCACGAGACCTTCATCTCGGGCCACGG
>Ga0209068_10001557_pt1 | contig 11402 bp, 9 predicted proteins | sample ColStrG_CSR_2012_FD_187200 | JGI IMG/M metagenome (GOLD analysis project Ga0209068, IMG submission 187200) | Freshwater sediment microbial communities in response to fracking from Pennsylvania, USA - Cold Stream Run_MetaG_CSR_2012 (SPAdes)... | ecosystem: Environmental > Aquatic > Freshwater >...
GATCCGGTCATGTGGATCGAACTGCCGACCTCTTTGGTCGTGCGGCAGTCGTGTTGCGAACCCAGCTTGAAGCGCCGTCGCGTTGATGGCGGTGATAAATAAACCGATAACAAGGCACGGACCTTTCGATGGTCACTACGAATGGAGAAATGCATGATGTGATGCTTTGACAATGATTCCCACCCGGTGACACTGCATGCGCGTGTGTAAGCGCATCTATCTCCTAAATGCCCGTTGCATGCCGACTTGCACGTGTCCAGCCTGTCCGATCTGCTAGGTGATTACCGAATCCGTCTCTTGAATCCGTTTCACAATTCCAGGAGGAAGACCATGAACCGAAAATTCAAAATTTCAACCGCCAGCATCGCCGTCGCGGCCACGATCCTCGCCGCCTGTGCGACTCCACCGGCCCCGGGCGCCGCACCGGCGGCTCCGGCTGCGCCAGCAGCTACCACCGCGCCCGCAGCTGCAGCCGCCACCGAGGCGCCAAAGGCCACCGAGGCACCTGCTGCGGCCAGCACAGGTGCGGTCAAGATTACTTGGTGGCACATTAATACTCAGGACAACGGCAAGAAAGCCTTTCAGGCCGTCGCCGACGAATTCATGAAGGCGCACCCAAACGTCAAGATCGAGATCACGGTGATCGAGAACGAAGCCTTCAAGGCCAAGCTGGCCACCAACATGCAGTCGGGTAATCCGCCGGACATCTTCCAGAGCTGGGGCGGCGGTGTGCTGGGTCAGTATGCCAAAGCGGGTCTGGTGCAAGACCTAACCGACGCCTTCAAGGTCGATAACTTCGCCGATACGATCCAGCCCGGCCCGCTCGGCCTCTACACGATCAACGGCAAGATCTACGGCGTCCCGTGGAACGCCGGTATGATCGGCTTCTGGTATCGCAAGGACATGTTCAAGAAGGCCGGGATCGCCGAGCCACCGGCCACCTGGAATGATCTGCTCGTCGATGTCAAAAAGCTCAAAGACGCCAAAATCACCCCAATCGCGCTTGGGGAGAAGGACAAATGGCCGGGTCACTTCTATTGGGTCTACGCCGCGGTTCGCCTCGGCGGCAAGGCGGCGTTCGACGCAGCCTACTCGCGCCAAGGTAAATTCTCCGACGCGCCGTTTGTCAAGGCTGGCGAGGAGATCAAGAAGCTGATCGATCTGCAGCCGTTCCAGGAGGGCTTCCTGGGCGCGGCCTATGGCGATCACATCGCCGCCATGGCCAACGGCAAGGCCGCGATGGAGCTGATGGGGCATTGGGCATACGGCGCCGACTCAGGCAGCGCCAAGGACCAGGCACTCAAGGATTATCAGGACAACATCGGCTGGTTCCCCTTCCCGACCATGGATGGCATGGTGGGCGACCCCGGTGACGCATTGGGCGGAGGCGACGGTTTCGCGATCGGCAAGAACGCGCCGCCCGAGGCCATCGACTTTGTCAAGTTCTTCTTGAGCAAAGAACACCAGACCCAGATGGCCAAGGCTGGCATCGCCGTGCCGCCCACAGTCAAGGGCGCCGAGGCCGGCCTGGACAACCCGCTGCTTAAGGAGATTCAGAAGCGCGCCGGTGCGGCGAAATACTTCCAACTTTATTATGACCAATATCTGCCGCCAGCCGTGGGCAGCCTGGTCAACGATGAGACCCAGAAGTTGTTCGCCGGCACCACCACACCTGAGAAGCTCGCGGCTGCGATCGAAGATGCGGCCGCCACTGAGCTCAAACCATAACCGCCGCGGCTAGTCCCTATGCTCGCGTCTTAACACGGGCGCCGGGTCCGGGTGGCCCGGCGCCAATCTTTTTAGCCGACAGTATCTCCGTGACAAAGTCACTCAGCAAACCCCTGACGCTTGGCGTGCTGTTATTGCCCCCCGCCATCGTCTATGCCGGACTGGTCATCTGGCCGATGATCCAGGCTATTATTTTCAGCCTCTACCGCTGGAATGGACTCGGACCGCTCCAGCAAATTGTCGGCCTTGGAAATTTTTCGAAAATCGTGGGCGACGAAGTTTTCCGGGGCGCGCTTAGTCACAATCTCATCATCATCGCGTTGTCGCTTGGCCTGCAGTTGCCGATCTCGCTTGGCCTTGCGCTTCTGGTCAATCAAAAACTCGCCGGCCGGTCGGTGTTCCGCACGATCTTCTTCATGCCGTTTGTACTGTCGGAAGTCATCACCGGCCTGATCTGGAGTTTTATCTATCTGCCCGACGGCGGACTGATCAACACGTTGGGTGGGCAGCTCTTTGGCATGTCTAAGGTGGCCTGGCTTGGCAACATCTCCACTGTGCTGCTCGCTATCTGGGTGGTGCTGGGCTGGAAATATTTTGGCTACCATCTGGTGCTGTATCTGACAGGCCTGCAAAACATCCCACAAGAACTTCACGAGGCCGCGCTGGTCGACGGCGCCACCAACGGGCAGGTCATCCGCCACATCACGCTGCCGCTCCTGGGCCCAACTGTCCGGCTCACTATCTATCTGGCTGTGCTCGGGTCACTCCAGGTGTTCGACCTGGTCTGGGTGATGACGACGGGCGGCCCGGTCAATGCCTCGGATACGATGGCGACATATCTGTATCGTTTTGGCTTCCAGCGATTTCAATTGGGCTATGGCAGCGCGGTGGCCCTGATCATGTTCATCCTGTGTTTCGGCTTCTCGCTGATCTACCAGCGCTATGTGATGCGGCGCGATTTGGCGCTGTAAAGACATCGAGGAACGGTTTCATGACCAAGGACCCCCAATACACGCCCGCGATCAGGCTTGCGCTCACGCCCGCAATCACCGCCGTGCTGCGCCATGCGATCGCGCTCCTCACGGCGCTGGTGGTGCTGATCCCAATTGCCATGACGGTGGTCGGCGGCTTCAAGACCACCGGTGATCTTTATGTCGCGCCGCTGTCTCTGCCGGCAGAGTGGCAGTTTGCGCATTACACAGACATCCTCGCGGGCGAAGCGTTCTGGCGTCTATTGCGTAACAGCCTGGTCATCACGCTGGCTACCGCCGTCTGCGTGGTCGCCTTGGCGTCGATGCCGGCCTTCGCCTTCTCGCGCATGCAGTTCCGCGGCCGGGAGGTGCTTTTCAACTTCTTCACGCTTGGTCTGATCTTTCCGGCCTCGGTCGCCATTCTGCCGCTCTACATCACCATCCGTCAGCTCGGCCTGGTCGATTCGCACCTCGGGGTGATCCTGCCCCAGGTGGCGTTCGGCCTGCCCGGCAACATCCTGGTGCTGCGCAGCTTTTTCTCTGCGATACCAAAGGAGATTGAGGACGCCGCGTCAATCGACGGCTGCTCCACGCTTGGCTTCTTCTGGCGCATCCTGCTGCCGCTGGTGCGTCCGGCGCTGGCCGCGGTCGCGGTGCTGACCATGGTCGGAAGCTGGAACGCCTTCTTCCTGCCGCTACTAGTGCTCAACAGTGAGCAGCTCTGGCCGCTACCGCTCGGCATTATGCAGTTTCAGGGTCAGTTCGGAACGGACTGGGCGAAAGTACTGGCCTTTGTCTCGCTCGCGCTCATCCCGACCATCATTTTCTATCTGCTGGCCGAGCGTCAGATCATTTCTGGCTTGACCTCCGGCGCAGTCAAGGGCTAAGCATGGTCAGGCTGATCTCTAATGGACTAAACGTCAACGGTGTGTTTGTGCCGGTTTACTCGGGCACGGTGCACTATTGGCGCCACGAACGCGCACTGTGGCCGCACATCCTCGATCAATGCAAGGCGCTCGGCTTCAACATGATCGAGACCTACATGCCGTGGGGGATTCATGAGACGGCCCGCGGCCAACTCGACTTTGGCGCACATGACAGGCGCAAAGACCTTGAGGTATTCATCAGGTTGTGCGAGGAGAAAGGGCTGTGGTTGTTGGCGCGCCCCGGCCCGCTCATCAACGCAGAGCTGACCGACTTCGGATTTCCCGAATGGGTGCTGATGGATCCTGCCGTACAGGCGCAAACCGCCGTCGGCAGCATCCACTTCGACGCGGCCTGGGGCTTGCATCCGCCCCATCAATTCCCCGTGCCCAGCTATGCCAGCGACGCGTTCTACGACTATGTGGCTGAGTGGTTCGACGTGATCTGCCCGATCATCGCGCGCCACCTGCCTACCACCCAGTCGCCGTCGGGTGGGTGCATCGTGGCCGTGCAAAGCGACAACGAGACGTGCTACCTGTTTCACGACCAGCCTTACGCGACTGACTACAGCCCCGCGTCGCTGGCACTGTATCAAAAATATCTGATCGAGAAATATGGCAGCCTGAGCGCCGTGCGTGCGCAGCACGCACAAAACTACGCCGATGGGTGCGTGATCGAGCCGCCGCGGGACTGCGAGCTGCACACCGCGTCTGACCTACCGCGCCACATCGATTGGATCGCCTACAAGGAATACCAGATCATCTATGCCGTCTCGCGCATCGCTCACATGCTGTGCGCCCGCGGCATCGAGGGCGTGCCGATCTTCCACGACGTCGCGTATCAATATCGCACGCCGCTGGATATCGCCCGGATGGAAGCCGACCCACACATCGATTGGGTGGGCATGAACCTCTATCGCAACGTCGATGATTACGACGGCTTGGTCAAGCGGCTGCGTTTCCTGAGCGGTGCCACACGGCTGCCATTTGTGCCTGAACTGGGGTGTGGGCTGTGGAGCCATCACCCGCTCACGCCCTTGCCCAATGAGCAGGCGTTTATAACCACCTGCACCCTGATGTTCGGCCTCAAGGCCTTCAACTTATATATGTTGGTCGAGCGCGAGCGCTGGCAAGGCTGCCCGGTCAAGCGCGATGGTGACTATCGGGAAGACTTTGCGCCGTATTACCGGCGGCTGATGGCGTTCCTACACGACACGCGCTTCTGGGAATTTAGGCGCGAGGTCCGGGTGCTGGTGCTGTTCAATTATGACTTAGGCCGGGTGCAGGCTGCGACCAGCACGCTGAACTACGCCCATGCTGATCTCCTGGGATTGCCGTGGGACCTGTTCTCGGCCGACGTGGAATCGGATAGGCTAGGGCTGCCGGAGGGCAGCTTGCGTGAGGCAGACGAGGGTCGGGGTAACAACTGGCTGGGGCGGGTGTGGACGGCGCTACGCTCGCGCGGGATTGATTTTGACCTGGCCGACACGCATGTTACCGAGCGCGCGTCTGACCTTGGGCGGTATACGCATATTCTGGTACAGGACTTTGCTAACACAGATGCGACCGACCGCGCGCGTATCAACGCCTTACAGCGTTCAGACCGCGTCGTGGCTTGGGGCGAACAGGCGCATGCGACCATCTCCACCATCGCGCCAGATGCTTTCCATGCCCAGCATGAACATCTTGACATAGCCGTGCACCGGACTGGGGCTAGGACGCTCGTGTTCGCGAGCAATTTTGGACCGGCAGGAATACAAGTCCCTGTCACGGCCGATGGGGCCTATCGCTTGACGCCCTTATTTGATTCAAGCGACGACGTGACTGTCGGCCCCGTCACCTTTTCAAGCGCGGGCACGGGCTTACTCACGCTCGCATCATATAGCGTGCAGGTGTTCGAGGCGGAGCGTTTGCAGGCGGGTCAGGGAGGTGCGATGTGACGGTCGGTCTAATCGATCCAAACTGGGTCTTGACCGACCTTGACCCGTTGACTTGGCGGCACATTGGGCGGTATATCGAACCGGCTGGATATATTCGCGCTTCTCAGCCAGGTGAGCGCGGTTTGTATATCTTGCACGATGGCACCAAGGTATGCCGTGTCGTCGATGAACACTTCCCAGCGGGTGCCGGCCTAACGGCTAACGCGATTGGCCCTGTGCACGACCCAGCCGCGCTCGCACATGAGCTATTTGCCGAGGGGCATTGGGACCGGGTGCATGTTATCGACAAACGCCATCTTGCGAACGTCGCCCGCGACTCACAGCGGATCGAGAACCGTGTGCTCACCCTCGATCAGTATTACCGTCACGTCGCCCACCTGATTTGGGGGAGCGAGACTGGCTATGTGTGCGTGCCCGCCAAGCCGCCCAGTTGGAACGGCTGGACCTACGACCAGGTGCTGGGGTATGTTGACGCCTTGCCCGAACGCGCGTCGGTCGCGCTCGGCGTGTTCGACCAAAGCGTTTTGTATATCGGCTTGGTCATCGAGCTCACCGCCAAACGCATCACCCGCGTTACGACGTTTGAGGCGCTAAAGCCGTCCTCGCTGACGCTCGATGTGAGCGCAGCAAGCCTGAACGCGGTCATGCAAGCCATGACGCACAGCTGTCACCCGCCAGCGGCGGCGCTCTTATGCACACTGCCCGAGTTTGAGCGCTGGCTAAAAGCGGACGACAAGGCTGCCTCACTCAACGCAGCTATGGCGCATGGGCAGGCGATTTGGGCGGTCGCACAGCCCGGAACGGCGACCCCAGCGGCGTATTGAGCAGGCTAGAACGGTAGCAGCGCACGATGCCATAACAGCCGTAGCGGGTGACATGAAACACGGCCAGCGACACATGTAACACATGCGACCTATGAAAACCAATTTGCTTCTCTTGCTCACACTTGCACTCGTGGGATGTGCCTCGACACCCGTGAGAGCACCCGCCTCGAGCGCTACTTCACAAGCCCCAGCCGCAGATGCCACGACCATGACCTCAACAGCACCCATATATACCGCGGCTACGACCGCCGGTGCAGTAGCGAGCGGCAATTATCCGAATCTGTTCTCGGACCTACTGGGTAAGAGCGGGACCGACGTAAAAGCCAAGATCGATGCCGCCTGGCAGCAACTGTTCTATGGTAATGGCGATACCGAGCGCGTGTATTACGAGGTTGGCCCAGACATGGCCTATGTCAAGGACATCGGCAACGATGACGTGCGCACGGAGGGCATGAGCTACGGCATGATGATCGCCGTGCAACTTGATAAACACAAAGAGTTCGACCGGCTGTGGACGTGGGCCAGGAAGTTCATGTATCACGCCCAGGAACCCTACCAGGGCTATTTCGCCTGGCACTGCAAAGACGACGGCACGATGATCGATACCAATCCAGCCTCAGATGGTGAGACCTGGTTTACGACGGCCCTGTTTTTTGCCTCGGTTCGCTGGGGCGACGGGACGGGTATTTACAACTACCGGGCCGAGGCGAATGCCATCCTCGACACGGCCCTGCACACCAGCGATCGTAATCCGTCAAGCATCGCCACGAATATGTTTGATGCCAAGGCCAAACAGGTGGTGTTTGTGCCGAAGGTCGGCAACGATTCTAGTTTTACCGATCCGTCGTATCACACGCCCGCGTTTTATGAGATTTGGGCCAAGATGGCAAGCAAGGACAAGGCCTTCTGGACGAGCGCCGCCGCTGCTAGCCGGGCCTTTTTCAGGACAACCGCCAACGCCAAGACAGGACTCGTGCCCGACTATGCTCACTTTGACGGCACACCACAAGATACGTCAGATCACAAAGACTTCCGCTTCGATGCCTGGCGCACCGGGATGAACATCGCCGTGGATTGGTCGTGGTATGCCGCCGACCCCTGGCAGCGCGAACAAAGCGACCGGTGGCTGGCTTTCTTTGCCGGTCAGGGCATCGACGGCTATGCCAATCAATATTCGCTCACCGGTGAGGCCTTGTCGCACGATCACTCACCAGGGTTGGTTGGGATGAATGCGGTCGTCGCGATCGCAGCGACGAATGACCGGCGCAAGGATTTCGTGCAAGCACTGTGGGATGCACCGATCCCCAGTGGGCACTGGCGCTATTACGACGGCTTGCTGTATATGCTGGGCCTGCTTCACACCAGCGGACAGTTCAAGGCCTGGCTGCCTGCACAGTAAGGGCTCAAGTGGCAATTGGCTTGACAGCCTGGATCCGTCTTGCGCGACATATACAGCGTTCAAGAACGATAGGACAACACCTGCGCACACCGGCCCCTTTTCGGGCGGTTGCGCGCATCGCTGTCCCATTTGTCTCGTTCACTTTTGAAAACTCACTGTGCGGCTTGTGACATGAAGCGTGTGTCCGGGTTGCGGTGTGCGGCCATTGCTTCCAAGGCGGCCGACCCGCACCTGCCGGACGATATCGTCACGGGCGTGGGTATGAGGCGGTGCAAGCGATTGATCGATTGATCGATTGATGAAGGCATTACTGTGGTGTGGCTGGGTTAAAGACTATTGCACCAGATGTATTGATCTCGTGGATCATGGGTGATCGATATGATTTTCAAAAATCATCAGCGCATGTGTTGACAAATGGATACGAGTTTGATACGATCATTCGCGCAATGAACGTTTTGATAAAAGGCCCCGTGATCGTCAAAGGTAGCCGCCATCACTCGATGAGCGGTCATGACCTGTTGACCGGCGTTTGCCTGAATCACGACGGAGTGCACGCAAGATGAATTGACATCGATTAAGCACGCAACCGTTGACGAGCAGGCAAATCGCCTGCTCGTTTTTGTTTTCCATGGCTGGTGAGGATTTGCCTGTCTGCTGGGCCGTGCCTTGTCTGACAGTCTCGCAGGTGTAGCTTGGTGGTAGCGCATCGCGCCACTAACGTGGGATCGTCGCTGACACGTGTGGCTCTGCTGCGTCGAATCCTGCCGTCGGTTTGTGAGCGTAGCTCAATTGGCTAGAGCGCTGCTTTGTGAGAGCAGATGGTGCAGGTTCGAGTCCTGTCGCTCACCTGAATCGATCACGTCCGCGTAGCTCAACTGGCTAGAGCGGCTGGCTTTTAACCAGCGGGTTGCAAGTTCAAATCTTGTCGCGGACATCACGAATATGTTGATCGGCCTGCGTAGCTCAATTGGCGAGAGCGTCCGCCTCTTAAGCGGAGGGCTGGGAGTTCGAATCTCCCCGCAGGCACTGAGCCTTTGACTGAAAGACCGCCACGGTCACCAACTTCTGGAAACTCAGTGACTCAAGACAAGCGCTACGACCGATTTGGCTGGCATGGTGAAGCCTAGCGTATCGCCGTCAAGAACCGCGCCGGTAAAGGGCACCGGTGCGAGATTATCGGGTGAGTCAAACGTGTTGTGCGCTTGCATCAACGGTGCAGTCAACACCCGCCCAGTCACGCGACGCGCCTTCATGCCCCGCACATCACAGCGCACCTCTGCTGCATTGCCCGGATCGACGTTACAGATCGTGAGACTCACCGTGCCCGCCGTATCACGCGAGGCCGAGGCGCTCAGCGACGGCATCGTGTGCTCACCAACCATGTAGGTGCCGCACCGCACATCGAGGTGGCACAGCTCGGCATCGTGGTGGGCGCGATACATCTCAAACACGTGGAACGTCGGTGTGCGCAGCATGCGCCCGCTATCCGGGTCGGTCAGGATCAGCGCCTGTAAGACATTGACGGTCTGCGCGATATTGCCCATGGTCACGCGCCCGGCGTGCTTGTTGAAGATATTAAGGGTGAGCGCGGCGACTAGCGCATCGCGCAGGCTGTTTTGCTGATATAGAAAACGGGGGTGAGTGCCCGGTTCGACGCCGTACCAAGTGCCCCATTCGTCGACCACCAGCCCAACCTTCCGCTCTGGATCGTATTGATCCATGATCGCAGAATGGCGGGTGATCAGCGTATCCATGCGTTGGCAGGTGTTCAAGATGAAAGCCCAATCTTGTTCCTCGAAGTTCGTGGCTGATTGTTTGAGCCGGAACGGGCCGTCAGGGGTGTAATAGTGCAGGCTCAGGCCGTCCATCAGCCACCCGCCGCGCATGTTGCGGCCATTCTGCATCAGCACTTCGGTCCAGTGATAGTCGTCGTTACGCGGACCACACGCAATCTTGTATATCTTATTTTCACCAAAATTGCGCACATAGGTTTGATAGCGGCGGTATTCCTGGGCGTAATGCTCAGCGGTCATATTGCCGCCACAACCCCAATTTTCGTTGCCGACACCCCAGAACCGGAGGGCCCATGGCTCGGCCCGGCCATTGGCGGCGCGCAGTTGTGTCATGGGGCCGGTGCTATTGCTGGTGAGATATTCCACCCACTGCTGCATCTCCTGCACCGTGCCACTGCCGACGTTGCCGCAGATATATGGCTCACACCCCAGTTGCGCACACAGATCCAGAAATTCGTGTGTGCCGAAGCTGTTGTCCTCGGTCACCCCGCCCCAATGGGTGTTGATCATCACGGGCCGCTCCGGACGTGGTCCGATGCCGTCCATCCAGTGATACTCGTCGGCGAAACAGCCGCCCGGCCAGCGCAGATTGGGGATGCCCACCGCGCGCAGTGCCGCGACCACGTCGTTGCGTATGCCGCGTGTGTTGGGGATAGGGGAGTCTTCGCCTACCCAGAATCCGCCATAGATACAGCGGCCAAGGTGCTCGGCGAAGTGTCCGTAAATATGGCGGCTGATCGTGCCGGCGACGACGTCGGCGTTCAATGTGAGCTGGTTCATAGCGGTGATTGTCGGTGGGGGCGATCATATGACAAGGCGCTCGGCGTGCCAACTCAAAACAAGCAGATGATGCGATTGTGCTAGGCCGCATGACTGTCTCGGGTCATGCGCTTGTGGGGTTTGCGGAAGGGTATATCGAGCGCATTAAGCTGCGTGAATACAAGATTCGCTGCTGCGCCAGAGATGAACGCAGCGGTGTCTCCGGGCAGGAGAGTCATGCAAGAGATAACACACAACAGCCAGCGCTACCAAATTTCAGAAGAGCACTACGCCGTGATTCAGCGCGCCTACTATGACATGTGCGACGCTGAGGCGACGTGGGACTCCGGCAGCCACACCTTCCTGATCCAGGCCTTTCATCAAGCCGGGATCAAGGGGTTGTCAAAAGAAGAAGCGCGAACGCTTGGGGCGCAGATGTGTTAAGCGCAAAGTAAGGCGGCACTTCTCGTTTTTAGGCTGACGTGGAAGCGAGCACAGAACAGACCACAGTGCGCCACGCGATTTAGCCGTGCATTTCACAATAAGCAGGAAATGGTTCGCCCCTGGCATCAAGAGCCAGGGTACGCAAACCAACTCGCTTTACGTTTGGTTGTGGGCTATACCGGCGCATCTACACATCTACAAATGCAACCGCTTCTTCCAAACTGAGCTGCTGCCCGCGTGACCACGCGGCGTCGAAGGCTTTAGCGCTTAGCGCGGCCCGGGCGGCAGCCAGCACCTGATCGAAGGTGATCTTTTCACGCGGCTCTAGTGCCGTGTGTGTCGCCTCGACAAACGCCTCTGACATGCTCAGCAGCATGACCAGCCGCTCGGCCGGCCACTGACCGCCGGACCATTCCAGTGCTGCCAGTTGCCACAGACGCATGCGGGCATCACGGCCGTTTTGGGAGGCAAAAAATAGGTGGATGCTCTCGCAGTAATGCTGTTTTGCCAGCCTGATCTTGCCTTGCGCATGCGCCACATCACCCAAACCAGCCGCGGCATAGGCTAGGCGCCACTTGTCATCGTGCGCCGCCATGGCCGCATAGCTTTCTTCATATAGTC
>Ga0209068_10001558_pt1 | contig 11400 bp, 9 predicted proteins | sample ColStrG_CSR_2012_FD_187200 | JGI IMG/M metagenome (GOLD analysis project Ga0209068, IMG submission 187200) | Freshwater sediment microbial communities in response to fracking from Pennsylvania, USA - Cold Stream Run_MetaG_CSR_2012 (SPAdes)... | ecosystem: Environmental > Aquatic > Freshwater >...
CGCCCACGTCGTGGATCCCCGCCACCAGCGCGCCCGACACCAGGGTCCGGACCACCTCGGCCAGCGTCGAGTGGAAGGCCAGATCGAGGGCGGGGAGGCAGCCCCCACGATGTCCCTTCGCCCGCGCCCAGGCCGAACCCGAGAGCTCGGGTTGGGTGACCCCCAACAACAGCAAGCGGCCCCCATCGACCAACCCGACACCCGGCGGCGGTCGATCCAACCGGTCAACCACGCCCAACATGCCGATGACCGGCGTCGGGTCGATGTCCGAGCCCCGCGACTCGTTGTACAGGCTGACATTGCCTCCGACCACCGGGGTACCCAGCGCCCGGCAGGCGTCCGCCATGCCATCGATCGCCTCCGACAACTGCCACATGACCTCGGGATGCTCGGGGTTCCCGAAGTTGAGGCAGTTCACCACGGCGAGGGGGCGGGCTCCCGCACAGGCCAGATTGAGAACGGATTCGGCCACGGTGAGGGCCGTGCCCTGACGAGGATCCACCGCGCACCACCCGTGGTTTCCATCGGTGGTGAGGGCCAAGCCCCGACCCGTGTCCACCCCGGTCACGGGGTGTTTGAGCCGCAGCACCGCCGCGTCCCCACCGGGGCCCTCGACCGTGTTCAGAAAGAGCTGATGGTCGTATTGCGACCACACCCACGAGGTGTCGGCCAGCAGATCGAGCAGGTCGGCACCGCAATCCTCGGCGGCAGGTAGTTCGGGCCCCGCCAGCGTTCGCTCCGATTCGTTCCAGCCGGCCGGAGCCTGGATCGGTCGGTCATAGAGGGGTGCGTCCTCGTGTAGCGACGCGGCGGGCACATCGGCCAGCACTTCACCATCCCAGCCGCGCAGGATGCGCAGCCGACCACCGTCGGCCGCGCCCGTCGCGGGCCCCGGTGTGACCCGTCCGATCACATTGGCCCGCACCTCCCAGCGTCGACAGATGGCCAGGACCTCATCGAGACCATCCGGCTCGACGATGGCCAGCATCCGCTCCTGGGATTCGCTGGTCATGACCTCGAAGGGTTCCATCCCCGCTTCCCGCAGCGGGATGGCCGTGAGATCCACGTCCAGTCCCATTCCTCCCCGCGACGCCGTCTCGCTAGTGGCACCGCTCAGCCCGGCCGCGCCCAGATCCTGTATGCCCACCACCAGGCGGGCGTCGAGTAGGGCCAGGCAGGCCTCGATAAGTCGCTTCTCTTCGAACGGATCGCCGACCTGGACGCTCGGTCGCTTGGCTGCATCGGTGGCGTCATCAGAAAAACCCGCCGACGCCAGGACGCTGGCTCCACCGATGCCATCGCGGCCCGTACTGGAACCGAGCAGGACGGCCAGGTTGCCGACACCAGTGGCCTGGCCCAGGACCAGACGGTCGACGGGCAGCACCCCCAGGCACAACACATTCACGAGAGGATTCTCGGCATACGTCTCATCGAAGACGGTTTCGCCCCCCACGGTCGGCACGCCGACCGAGTTGCCATAGCCCGACACACCGCTCACCACGCCCTCGGCGATCCAGCGGCTACGGGCGTCGTCGAGGGGTCCGAAGCGAAGTGGGTCCATCAACGCTATGGGACGGGCACCCATGGTGAAGATGTCTCTGAGGATGCCCCCCACGCCGGTCGCCGCCCCCTGGTAGGGCTCGATAGCCGAGGGATGGTTGTGGCTCTCGATGCGGATCGCGGCGGCGATCCCGTCACCGACGTCGAGGACACCGGCGTTCTCGCCGGGGCCGACCAGCACCCACTCGCCCTCAGTCGGCAGCCGCTTCAGGTGCCGCCGCGATGACTTGTAGGAGCAGTGCTCGGACCACATCACGGCATACATGGCCAGTTCGAGGTGGTTCGGGGCGCGGCCGAGGATCCGGTCGATGTCCGCGGCCTCGTCGTCGGTAAGTCCGAGCGATCGATGGAGGGGTTCAGCCATCCCCCGACGCTACCCGAGGCACCAGGGCGCGCAGATCCGAGTGATTTGGTCGAATAGGGCTGCCTTGATTTGTATTAATGGATGTGATCGGATCACTCCTATGGCAGACAGCAAACGCAAGAAGACTCCCATGTCGGACAGCCACAAAGCAGCACTGGCCGAGGGTCGGGCCCAAGGTCGGGCCGTCCGGGCCTACCTCGAGGCACTGGAGGCCCATAAGCCGAAGCGGGGCCGCAAACGGACCCCCGATTCTATGAAGAAGCGCTTGGGCGCAATCGAGGCGGAGTACGCCACCGCCGACCCGCTCAAGCGGCTCCAACTGGCACAAGAACGCCTTGACCTTCAAGACGAGTTGGCCAGCTCAGGAAGCGTCGTCGATATCGCCGGACTCGAGTCCGAGTTCGTTGCCGCCGCCAAGGGCTACGGCGAACGTAAGGGCATCAGTCACGCCGCTTGGCGCGAGGTCGGGGTACCGGTCTCGACGCTCAAGGCTGCCGGGATCTCCCGAGCCGGCTGAGTTGCCTCAGGCGGGGAGTCGCGCCGCCACAAGGAGTGAGTGCAGGAGGGGCCGGCCATCGGTCGATCCCAAGAGTTCGCTGCAGGCCCGCTCGGGGTGGGGCATCAAGCCCACGACATTGCGTCCGCTCGAGCAGATTCCCGCGATGTCGTCCACCGATCCATTTGGGTTGTCGACGTAGCGCAAGACGATTCTGTTTTCTGCCTGAAGCTCGGCCAGCGTCTGCGGTGAACAGGTGTAGTTCCCCTCGAAATGATTGATGGGAATGCGGAGTTCCTGGCCAATCGCGGCCTCGGAGGTAAGCACCGAATCCGTCGAGACAACCCGCAAAGAAACCGTGGTGCAGAGGAACTTCAATCCCCGGTTCTTTTGTAGAGCGCCGGGAAGCAATCCGGCCTCGGTGAGCACCTGGAAACCGTTGCAGATCCCGACCACGGCACCTCCCGCCTGGGCGAAGTTCGTGACGGCACCCATGATGGGAGAAAATCGGGCTATCGCTCCCGGGCGCAGATAGTCGCCGTGGGCGAACCCACCCGGCACGATCACCGCATCCACGTCCCCGATGGACGCGTCGCCGTGCCACAAGATCTCGGCATCGCCGCCGAGGTCACGAATCGCCTCGACGGCGTCTTGCTCACAGTTCGAGCCCGGAAACAGCACGACTCCGACGCGTGGACTCACGCCCGGGCCCCGACATCGACCTTCAGCTCGATGCTGGCGTCCTCGATGACCGGGTTGGTCAGAAATCGCTGACACAGATCCTCGACGTGGGCCTGGGCGGTGGCCTCGTCACGGGCCTCGATACGGAATCGGATGCTCTTGCCCACCCGCACCTCCTCCACACCCACGAAGCCGAGGGTCGGGAGCGAACGCTCGATAGTGGATCCCTGCGGGTCGGCGATGCCCGGCCGCAACTGCACGTCGACGTGAACCGTAAAGACCATGGCCCCATGCTCGCACACCGTCGGCCGTCCCCGGGACGCTCAGGCGACGCCAGGCCAGGCCTGGAAGTCCAGTCCGGTGATGCGCTCGTAGCCCTCCACGTAGCGGTCACGGGTGGCCGTCACCACCTCCGGCGGTAGTGGCGGCGGCGGTGGGGTCTTGTCCCACCCCAAGCCGGCCAGATAGTCACGCACCGGCTGCTTGTCGAACGACGGTGGGGTCGTCCCGGGCACCCACTCCGCCGCCGGCCAAAACCGAGACGAATCCGGAGTCAGCACCTCATCAGCGACGACCAGCTGGCCATCCACGAAGCCGAGCTCGAACTTGGTATCGGCGATGATGATCCCCCGCTCGGCGGCCCAGGCGGCCCCCCGGCGATAGAGCTCGAGGGAGACGGCGCGGGCCTGCTCGGCCAGATCCGCTCCCACGACCTCGACGGCCTGGTCGAACGAGATGTTCTCGTCATGGTCACCGGCCGCGGCCTTGGTCGACGGGGTGAACACCGGCTCGGGCAGAGCCGACGACTCCAACATTCCGGCCGGAAGTGCCGTCCCGTGCATGGTGCCAGTGGCGAGGTATTCCTTCCAGGCCGACCCGGTGAGATACCCCCGCACGATGCACTCGATGGACAACATCTCGGCGCGGCGACACAACATCACCCGTCCGGCCAGCTCGGGGTTCTGGGCGCCGGCAGGAAGATCGGCGAGGTTGGTGGAGATGAGGTGGCTCCCGACGACATCAGCCAGGTGCTCGAACCAAAACGCCGACATGGCCGTCAGCACCCGGCCCTTGTCAACGATCGGCTCATCCAGCACCACGTCGAACGCGGACATGCGGTCGGACGTGACGAGCAGGAGCCGGTCGTCGCCGGCGTCGTACATCTCACGCACCTTTCCCGAATACAGATGGGGCAGATCGACCTCGATACTCACGGGCTTCCCTTCGGCAGAAGTTGGACGGGTGCGGGGGACAGTCGGCACGGGACTACAGGATCGGGGCGGGGGTGTAGGCCGCGGCTTCGGGATGGAGCGCCACGATGGCCTCGACCGAGGTCACGAACGCGGCCACCTGGTGCTGCGCGGCCCCAACGAAGTCGATGGGATCAGCCAGCAACGTGGCGAGTGCTCCCGGGTCGAGACCAAGACGCGGGTCGCCGGCCAGGCGATCGATCAAGTCGTTGCCTTCGACGCCGTCTTGGCGCTGAGCCAGGGCGACGGCCACCGCGTGCTCCTTGATGGCCTCATGGGCAACCTCGCGCCCTACGCCCGCCTGTACGGCCGTCGTCAACACCTTGGTCGTGGCCAGGAAGGGCAGGTAACGATCGAGTTCACGGGCGATGACGGCGGGGTAGGCACCGAACTCCTCGAGCACCGACAGGAGGGTCTCGCACACGCCGTCGATGGCGAAGAACGCGTCAGGAAGCGCGACGCGGCGCACCACCGAGCAACTCACGTCCCCCTCATTCCACTGGTCACCGGCCAAGGCCGCCACCATGGTCAGGTGGCCGCGCAAGATGACCTCGAATCCGTTGATTCGCTCACACGAGCGGGTGTTCATCTTGTGAGGCATGGCCGACGACCCGACCTGGCCGGGCGCAAAGCCCTCGGTGGCCAACTCTTGGCCGGCCATCAGCCGGATGGTGAGCGCCAAGCTTGAAGGACCGGCGGCAGCCTGCACCAACGCGCTGACGACGTCGAGGTCCAGTGAGCGCGGATACACCTGGCCCACGTTGGTCAGGACGTGGTCGAAGCCGAGGTGTCGGGCGACCGATGCCTCCAGTTCGTCGAGGCGGGCAAGGTCCCCGTCGAGCAGGTCGAGTTGGTCCTGTTGGGTCCCGACCGGGCCTTTGATTCCCCGCAAGGGGTATCGGACGATGAGCTCCTCGAGTCGAACGTAGGCCTGGAGGGTCTCCTCGCCGGCGTTGGCGAAGCGCTTCCCCAGGGTTGTCGCCTGGGCAGCGACGTTGTGGCTGCGGCCGGTGATCACCGTGTCGGCATGTTCGACGGCCAGTTCAGCGAGGCGAGCGAGCACGGCCACCAGCCGGTCACGTACCAACAGCAGCGACGTGCGAATCTGCAACTGCTCGACGTTTTCGGTGAGATCCCTCGAGGTCATGCCCTTGTGGATCTGCTCATGGCCAGCCAACGCCGAGAACTCTTCGATCCGGGCCTTCACATCGTGAAGGGTCACCTGCTCACGCGCCCCGATCGATTCCAGGTCGACCTGATCGACGACGGCCTCATAGGCCTCGATCACCCCGGGAGCAACGTCGATGCCCAACTCAGCTTGGGCCCGCAAGACGGCAATCCAGAGCTGACGCTCGAGCACGATCTTGGTCGTAGGCGACCACACGTCAGCCATCTCGGGGCTGGCGTAGCGGGCCGCAAGCACATTCGGGAGGTGGGGCTTCACCGTGTCGTCCTGTTCACGGGGCCCAATGGGTGGGCCGGAAGTACTAAATCGCGGCCTATCGCCGCCGATCCGTAAAGGACTGACCATAACGGGCCGAAGCACCCCACAGAGGATTGCCGAGACCAATCCGAGGTCAAGCGGCACTGGGTAGGGCGAGGATCAACAACATGGAAGAACGCTGTGCCAAGCATCAGTTCGAGGCCGCCGAGGGCGTCTGCCGAACCTGTGGCTACGACTTCTGCGGGGAGTGCCTTGTGTTCTCGTTCGGCCCCAACAAGCCCGCCTACTGCTTGTCGTGCGCGCTGACGGCATCGGGTGTGCGTTCCAACGCCGCCAATCAGCCGTTGCGCAACAAGCGTGAGATCAAGCTCCGCCACAAGGAGTGGATGGCCGCACGCGACGCTGACCACCGCAGTGCGCCCCGCGTCGAGATCAGCCCTTTCGACGACTTTGTGACCAGCGACTTCGTCACCAGTGGGGCCCCGGGCGGCGCGGAGGAGAACCCCCTCAGCTGGCTCGACGAGCACCTCGGTGGCACCGGGGAACGCGTCCCGTTCTGAGCCCCGGCTGACCGGCGACAAGCCGCTCAGCCCGCGGCCCGTTGACGACGGTCGGCCTCGAGCCGATCGGCGAGCACCGGATCGCTGATGGCCAGCATCTCGACGACCAGCAACGCCGCATTCAATGACCCGTCGATGGCCACCGTGGCCACCGGGATCCCTTTGGGCATCTGGACCGTCGCGTACAGCGCGTCGACCCCATTCAGGGCACCACCGGAGAGGGGCACCCCGACGACGGGCAGCGTCGTGTGGGCGGCAACAACTCCGGCCAGGTGGGCCGCCATACCCGCTCCACAGATGAAGGCGGCGTAGCCCTCGGCCCGTGCCGACGACACCAGATCGACGACCTGGGCCGGGTTGCGATGGGCGGACAACACCCGCACATCAGCCTCGAGCCCAAATGCCTCCAGGGTGTCGATTCCCGGTTGCATCTTGTCCCGGTCATTGGCCGAGCCCATCAGTACTCCGACTTTCATGCTGCTCCTCCAGAGATGGTCGCGTGTTCCGCGATGTCGGTCCTTACGTGCATACCCGGCCAGCTGAGGCAAGCCACGGCCTGGTATGCCAGCCGGCGGGCGGTAGGTAGGTCGGGTCCCATGGCGGTCACGTCGAGTACCCGACCGCCGGCGGTGACCAGGCGGCCGTCGGCATTCACGTCCACCCCGGCACAGAACACCGTGACGCCTTCGACGTGGCCCGCGACATCCAGACCCTCGATCACGTCGCCGCCCCGGGGTGAGCGGGGGTAACCCTCCGCGGCGCAGACCACCGTCACGGCGGCATCAGGAATGAAGGCCGGCTCGGTTCGCAACTCGCCCGCCGCCGCCTCCGCCAGAAGCACCGCCAGATCAGTACGGAGCCGGGGGATGACCACCTGGGTCTCCGGATCGCCGAAGCGGACGTTGTACTCGAGGAGCTTGGGCCCTTCGGGGGTGAGCATGATCCCCGCGTAGAGCACACCTCGATAGTCGATGCCGCGTGCCCGCAAGGCCGCCAAGGTCGGCTCGACCCCGCGTTCCATGACCACCGCCATGACCGCCTCATCAACCGCCGGCACCGGCGAGTAGGCGCCCATCCCGCCCGTGTTGGGACCCTGATCACCATCATCGATGCGCTTGAAATCCTGGGCGGGAGCCAGGGCCGCGGCCCGGTGGCCGTCACAGACCGCGAGGACCGAGAGTTCGGGACCGGTGAGCCCTTCCTCGATCACCACGGTCCGACCCGCATCCCCGAACGCCTCGCCCGACAGGAACGACGTCACCGCGTCACGGGCCTCCGCCAGCGATTCGGTGACAACCACGCCTTTGCCAGCGGCCAGCCCGTCGGTCTTCACCACATAGAAGCCAGGAAGGCTAGCGAGAAAGTCCATCGCTGGCTCCGCCTCGGTGAACACCCCGTGGCGCGCCGTCGGCACCCCGGCTCCGACGAGGAAGTCCTTCATCCAGGCCTTGGACCCCTCGAGGCGCGCGCCGTCGGCCCCCGGACCGAACACCTGCTTGCCCTGGGCCCGCAACCGGTCGGCCAGGCCATCGACCAACGGGACCTCCGGACCGATGACAAAGAGGTCGGCATTGATGTCGGTCGACGAGGTGGCCACGGAACCGGGGATGCCCGGATTGCCGGGCGTGACCACGACCTCGCTGGTACGGCCGAGCACATTGGCCAAGGCGTGCTCTCGACCCCCGGAACCGACAACACACACCTTCATGGCGCGAAGTGGAGGAACTGCTCTCGACCGGGACCGACGCCGACCAGGCTGATAGGCACGCCCACCTGCTGTTCGAGGAAGGCAACGTAGTCAAGCGCCTCCGCCGGGAGGTGATGACGCTCCGTGGCGTGGGTGAGGTCGGTCTTCCAGCCAGGAAGCTCGGCGTAGATCGGCTTCGCCTTGTGAAGCACCGACTGGTGATAAGGGAGATGCTCGAACCGTTCGCCATCGAGCTCGTAGGCGATGCACACCTTGACCGTATCGAACGTGTCGAGCACGTCGAGTTTGGTAAGCGCCACCTCCGACAACGAGTTGAGGCGGACCGCGTGGCGCATCATCACCGCGTCGAACCACCCCGGCCGGCGCCGGCGCCCGGTGTTGGTCCCGTACTCGCCTCCGCGCTCGACGAGAAGGTCGCCGGTCTCGTCGAGCAGCTCCGTCGGGAAGGGTCCGGCACCCACCCTCGTCACGTAGGCCTTGGCGATGCCGATGACCCGGTCGATGTAGCGGGGCCCGATACCGGCCCCGGTGCACGCGCCTCCCGCCACCGGATTCGAGGAGGTCACGAACGGATAGGTGCCATGGTCGAGGTCGAGGAAGGTGGCCTGGGCGCCTTCCAAGAGGACGTGCTGGCCCGCTTCGAGGGATTCATGCACCAGGTTGACCGTGTCGGCGATCATCGGCGCCAACCGCGGAGCACAGACGTCGAGATATTCGGCGGCGATGTCGTCGGCCGAGAGGGGCAGTTGATTGAAGACGCGACTCAGCACCGCGTTCTTCTCCTTCAGAACCACGTCGAGTTTCTGGCGAAAGATCTTGGGGTCGAGAAGATCCTGCACCCGCAGGCCCACTCGAGCTGCCTTGTCGGCGTAGGCGGGTCCGATCCCTCGTTTGGTGGTGCCGATCTTGTTCTTGCCCAGCCGCCGCTCGGTGACCTTGTCGAGCTCCTGGTGGTAGGGAAGGATCAGATGGGCGTTGCCGCTGACGCGGAGCCGACTCGTGTCGACCCCCTTCGCCGTCAGGACATCGAGCTCAGCCAGCAGGACGCGGGGATCAACGACGACGCCGTTGCCGATGATCGGGGTGATGTGGTCGTAGAGAATGCCGCTGGGGACGAGCTGAAGAGCAAAGGTCTCACCGTCGACAACGATGGTGTGCCCGGCGTTGTGGCCGCCTTGATAGCGGACCACGAGATGCATCTCTTTGGCGACGAGGTCGGTGAACTTGCCCTTGCCCTCATCGCCCCACTGAGTCCCGACGACGACGGTCGCTGGCACGCGTTGTTCTCCTTCGGAGGCGTCGTCTTACAGACCAACCCTAGTCGGCGCCGGGACCCTCCTCGACCGGTAGGCGATCAGCCGTCCCTCTTGCTCGCCACCACGAAACACCCCCCGGCCAGGATCAACAAGCCAGCGATGGTGAGCAACAGGAGCGTCTGCGACGAGCCGGTTCGAGGCAACTGGGTGGCGCCCAGCACGGCCACCTCGCCCTTGAGCGGGTTCGTCAGCGTGAGCGACACCATGTTGTCCGCGTTGTTGGCGGTGATCACCACCGTGTTCGAAGGCGACCACGACTCGGCGTCCCACGTGTAGACGCTGCCCGTGGTGGCGGGCTTGGCCTTCTCGGCCAGGGTGCACGAGGTGCCCACGGCCAGGTCCTTCACTGCAGCGGTCTGCCCATCAGCGATCGTGAGCGTGCCGGAGGAACCATCAGTGCAGCGGTAGGTGACGGTGAAGGTGGACCCAGCCACATAGCCAGCGGTCGCCCCCGTCACGTGCTTCGTCACAGTGAAACCGCCGAGAACGCGATCGATCGGGTTGGTGAGCACCACCGACACGGTGTTGTCCGAGTCGTTGGCGACGATGGTCACCGTGTCCGACGGATCGAACGACTCCTGGCCGTAGACGTAGCTCGGATCGGTCGTGTCCGGCTTGTCGCCCTCTCTCAGCGTGCAGACGGTACCGATGGGGAGACCACTTACCGACTTCGTTTCACCGTTGGTCAGCGTGAGGGTTCCCGTCAGGTCACCGCCACAGTCATAGGTGACGGCGAAGGTCGACTTCGGTACGTACCCAGCCGTCTCGCCGGTCACCTTCTTGGTCAGGCGGAACGACCCCAGGACTCGGTTGATCGGATTGTCGAGCACGAGCGCCACGACGCTGTCCTCGTAAGTGATGGTGACCGTGTCCGACGGGTCCCACGTCTCGGTCCCGAAGACGTAGCTGGGATCCTTCGGGGTCGGCTTGCCGGTCTCCGACAAATGGCACACCGTTCCCACCGGGAGCGACCCGACCCCCTGGGTTTCGCCGTCGATGATCTGCAGCGCCCCGACGACACCATCGCCGCAGTCGTAGGTGATGGTGAACTTGGTGCCTGGCACATAGCCGCCCGTCTCACCGGTGACGTGCTTGGTGACCGAGAAGCCCCCGAGCAGACGGCGGATCGGGTTGGTGAGCGTGACCGCAGCAACCTGATTTTCGGAGGAGATCGTCACCATGTCGCTGGGTGACCAGATCTCGGTGGTGTAGGCGTAGCTCCCGTCGACAAGCTCGGCCTTGACCGTCTCCGACAACGTGCAGGTGGTGCCCAGGGGCAGGCCGCCGACCGACTTGGTCTCGTCCTTGGCCAGGGTCACGGCACCCTTCGTGCCCTCCGAACAGGAGTAGGAGACCGTGAACGTCGAGCCGCCGACATATCCCGTGGATTGACCGGTCACGAGCTTGGTCACCGAGAAGGCGCCGAGTACCCGTTCGATGGGATTGTTGAGCGTGGCCGAGACGACCTCTCCGCCTTTGCTGATGGTCAGATGGTTCGAGGGATCCCACGACTCGATCCCGTACCGGTAGCTGGGGTCGACCGTTGCCGGCTTCGCCGTCTCGGAGAGGGTGCAGTCAGTGCCAACCGGAAGGTTGTTGACCGCCCGGGTCTGACCGTCGGTCAGAGTGAGGTCACCCGATGCTGCGCTTCCACAGTCGTAGTGGACGCTGAACGTCGAGCCCGGCACGTAGCCACCGGTCTCACCGGTGATGTGTTTGGTCACCGTGAATCCACCCACGACCCGGGTGATGGGGTTGGTGAGGACCAACGCCACCGCGTTGTTGTTCCCGTTGGCCGCGATCGTCACAACATTCGACGGGTCCCACGACTCCTTGCCGTACGTGTAACTGTCATCCGTCGTGGCGGGTTTGGTCGTCTCCGAGAGCGTGCAGGTGGTGCCGATGGGGAGGCCCGAGGCCTGTTTGGTCTCTCCGTCGCCCAACGTGAAATCACCGGATGCGACAGCACCACAATCGAAGTGCACGGTGAACGTCGAACCGGATACGTAGCCACCGGTCTC
>Ga0209068_10001559_pt1 | contig 11397 bp, 6 predicted proteins | sample ColStrG_CSR_2012_FD_187200 | JGI IMG/M metagenome (GOLD analysis project Ga0209068, IMG submission 187200) | Freshwater sediment microbial communities in response to fracking from Pennsylvania, USA - Cold Stream Run_MetaG_CSR_2012 (SPAdes)... | ecosystem: Environmental > Aquatic > Freshwater >...
ATGGCAAAGAGTCCAGGATTCTTCCCGGCGTCCATAAACGGGGGACCACCAACTCGGCCGCACTTCGCTTTTCCAGTTGCCATTCTCACAGCCAACAACCGCCACACCGAAATCGGCCCCCGCGCGGGAAAAGAATCTGCCCTTGGAGGATGAGGCTTGCAGGTCTCCTCCTAAATGCCACGCCAGCTCCAGTTTGTGATTACTTTTCCCCTCAGCCACATCGCGAATCATCCAGAAGCGGCCCGGCAGGTGAAAAACCCAGCGCCGATGCGTGACGCCAAGGTCCGCGTAGCCGTCGTGGCTGCCTCGAAAAAGACCAAAGTGCTCGGCCGCAATCCAGACTTCGGTGTCGGTCTGGGTGAGCCGCTGCCATCCGAAGGGTCCTTTTGGAATGCTTTGGCTGCGTCCGTCCACGCTCAAGGTGTTGTGCGCGGAGGTGCCACGCATGGTGTCGCGATCGGAGGAATCCCCAACGTACTCGAAGGTTCCGGGATCCTGCAGCAGCATGCGATTCCCATAGAGCAGCTGCACGCTCAATGCATCGGCATGCCCGTGGCCGCCTGATCCCGCGCCGTGCGGACCGGCATCGATGACCAACTGCTGTGGAACTGGGTCGGCACTACTCATGCAATAAAAACCCGAAGTTGTGAGAGCGGTGGATGCAAGCGACGGCGGAATGGCCTTCAGAGCGTCAAACTGCTCCACCCCTTCGACGCCGAGCAGCCAGATCGCATCCTCGCCCAGGCCGGGCGCGAGGTATTTGAAGTCACCGCGGCCAAAGATCGCAGCAGCCGTTCCCAGAGGTTCGGTCAGATTTTCCGCCCGGTTCCTTTGACCATCGAGAAGGCGGCCTCCGTCGTCGTCGCCAAAGCGGGCGGTGATACCACTGCGGCTTAGCAGCGCCAAGGCAGAAGCCATTTTTTCCACCGTCGCAGCATATTCGGGCGACGGCGTGATTCCGTTTCTCGAAGCCAGCAGGCCACACTGCAGGAAAAATTCCAGGGCGTAAACGTGGTAGTAGGAACTCTGCTCGAAGTAAAAACCATCTTCGCGGACTTGCTTCTTAGCTTCTTCCGTGATCACACGCCAACCCAATTCCCGCCAGCGATCGGACTGTGGCGCCTCCGGACAAAGAATTCCGATATAGAACAGCGCGGCCACTTCGCCCAGCAAATGAGTGTTCGGTGAAAAGTAAGTCGAAAGATAGCGCTCAATGTGGCGCCCGCTCACCACCAGCGCACGGGATAGATCCTGCCGAAACCCCGAAGGAACGCGGGGACTGCCCTCCAACAAAGCCCCCAGCCAAATCCACGACAGACTGCGGAACGCCACTTCCAGGCTGCTGGCCCAGTTGATTCCGACAGGGTAAGGATTCTGCTCTTGCCACGCGTACCATTGCGAAAATATTTCCGCAGCGAAGCGTTCTTCGCCGGTCAATAGATAGGCTTTCGCCAGCTGCACAAGATGCTGGTGCCGATTGAGTTCCCAAGTCACCTTCGAGTCGCCGACCGCGGAATAGTCAAGGTATCGAACGCGAAAGCCCGACTGCCTCGGTCCAGTCTTGTTGTGGACCTTGTCCAGGTGCCAGTCAATGACCTTGCCATAAGCCAGATTCTGAAAGCCCAGCAAATCGAACCGATGCTCCAAAACCCGTTCCGCGCGCTCGATGATGTCTTCCACCTGCCGAGGCAGACGCTGCCGAAGCAACATCACAAGCTGCGGAACCGACTCGGCGTCGAAAAAGAATCGTCCCTGGCGTCCGGGCGGCACAGGGCGCAAGTCGGCGCTCCATTTGTATCCAGCTTGGGACAACAGGGCGTCCCAGCGAATGGCAGCGGCCTGCCGGCTCCGATCCCATAGCTCCGAGCGGTCCATTGACGCAACACGCCGAATTCGCTGTTTCCAACTTGCCATAGGATGGGTCGACAGAGGCAGGAACTCCCCCGATTTTACAGGAACCAAGCCGGAACTTATGCCCCAAACTGGCAGATTGACCGTCTACTTTCAATAACTTCGGTAATTTCACCACCCTGCGCCACTCTGGGAGATGGCGAACGGAACTGTTATGCTTTCTGAAGAACCACTCAGCGATTTGTGTACTCTTTAGGATGTCTCGGAGCGCCCGAAACGGACGTTTCGAAGGCCGTTTATTGAGGCACGTGCCCGAGATTTGTGCAATGTTTTGCACATATTCTTGAGCGTCTTCGCTCAGTTTGATCCCGTACTCGCAATCAATCAGGAATTGTTCTCAAAGGAATCATGACTCGTTCGATAAGCGTTTTTGGACTCGGTTATGTCGGCTCGGTAAGCGCGGCTTGCTTCGCCAAACAAGGGTTCCCGGTGGTTGGCGTGGACTTGAACAAGGCCAAGGTCGAGATGATGGCCGCCGGTCGCAGCCCCATCCTGGAGCCCGGTATGAGCGACCTGATCGCCGAGGCTCACAAGGCGGACCTGCTGCGGGCCACGATGAACGTCGCCGAAGCCGTCGAAAAGACCGACATCTCCATCCTCTGCGTGGGCACGCCGAGCATGCGCAGCGGCAAGCTTGACCTCGGGCACATCGAGCCTGTTTGCCAGCAGATTGGCGAGGTTCTGGCCAAGAAAAAGGGCTTCCATTTGGTGGTTTTGCGCAGTACCGTGCTTCCCGGCACTGCCGCGACCCTCGTGGTCCCGACCCTGGAAAAATCCAGTGGCAAGAAGCTCGGAAAAGACTTCGGCGTTTGCTCGAACCCCGAGTTTCTGCGCGAAGGCTCTGCCGTTAAGGACTTTATGGAACCGGCGATGACGGTGATCGGCGCGGCCGACCCCGCTCACAGCGCGTTCCTGCGTGAAATCTATGCCTGGGCGCCGGGGCGCATCTTCGAGACCTCCTTTACTTCGGCGGAAATGGTGAAATACGTTTGCAATTCCTGGCATGCCCTCAAAGTGGCGTTTGCCAACGAAGTTGGCTCGCTCGCCAAGGAAATGCATGTCGATCCCGAAGCGGTCGTCGAGATCTTCTGCACCGATACGAAGCTCAACATCTCTCCCGCGTATTTGAAACCGGGATTTGCGTTTGGCGGGTCGTGCCTGCCGAAAGACGTGCGCGCCCTGAGCCACAAGGGACGCGAGATGGATTTGAAACTACCCCTGTTTGAAGCGATTCTTCCGAGCAACGACCGTCACCTGGACCGTGCCATCGACATGATCCTACGGACGGGAAAGAAAAAGATTGGTCTGCTTGGTCTAAGCTTCAAAGCCCACACGGACGATCTGCGCGAAAGCCCGCAGGTGATTCTGGCGAAGCGTCTGCTGGGAGAGGGCCGTCAGTTGCTGATCTGGGACGAGAATGTCACCATGGGACGCTTGATCGGTTCCAATCGCCAATACATTGAGGAGGAAATTCCGCACCTGGGCGAAGTGCTGGGCAACGATCTCGACAAAGTTGTCGGCGAATCGGAAGTGATCGTCGTAGCGACACGCGTCGATCGGGACGAACTCCGCCGTCTGCTGCGGCCCGATCACAAAGTCATTGACCTCGTGAATCTGGACAAGGAACGCCGCCCTGACGGAACCCCTACTTACGAGGGAATCTGCTGGTGACTGCTGGTCTAACTTTGGGTCCGCTGTCCGGTCAATTGTGAAGATACTCTGGGTCAAACCCGGCAAGATTCTGCCTCTCGACAGCGGCGGACAACTGCGCACCTACAACATCTTGCGCTGCCTGGCAGCTGAGCATGACCTTACCTACCTCTCCTACTACGGGGGAAAACGGGACGAGGCGTACGAGCAAGAAATCGTACGTCAAATTCCAGGAACGGTAACGGTACACACGGCAGCTCCCGACACGACGCCGCTGGAGCGCTATTTGGACTATGCGCGGCGCGTGACCTGGCGCGCGCCTTACGCAGTCAGCAAATTCACCGACAAGAAAGTTCAGAAGCTGGTCGCCGGTTGGGTGGAGCAGAAGCGGTTCGACGTTGGTGTCTGCGATTTCCTTTCGTCAACCCTCAATTTCCCTCAAGACTTGCCGCTCCCCACTGCGCTTTTCCAACACAACGTGGAATCTATTTTGTGGAAGAGGAAAGCAGAGTTGGAAGTGGAGTGGCTGGAGCGCATAGTGTCGAAGATTGAATACGCCAAGATGCGCCGCTTCGAGCCGGAGCAAGTGCGCCGCTTTCATCATGTGATCGCGGTATCTGCCGCGGATCGCGATGTGTTGAGCGCCATGGTGCCGCCCGAGCACATTAGCGTGGTGCCGACGGGCGTGGATCTCAAGACGTTTCAATATGACGCTAGTGCCCGCCCAGCTGGGCTAGACGTGGTTTTTACCGGGTCCATGGACTGGGAACCCAATATCGACGGCGTGGAATACTTTTGTAAGGAAGTGTGGCCTGGGGTGTTGGCGCAAGTCCCGAATGCCAAATTTCTGATCGTCGGGCGAAGCCCCAGCCAGCGTGTCAAGAATCTGGCCAGCGACACCGTGGAAGTTACGGGAACCGTGCCCTCGGTGGTGGACTATTTGCGGCGAGCCTCAGTTTTCGTGGTGCCGCTGCGTATCGGTGGTGGAACGCGCATCAAGATTTATGAAGGCATGGCAGTCGGGAAAGCGACCGTCTCGACGACGATTGGCGCGGAAGGGCTCGATGTCACCAACGGCAAGGACATCGTTCTGGCTGACGATGCTGACTCTTTTGCCAAAGCGATTGTCCTCTTCTTGCGGGACGAAGCGCTTCGGCGCCGTTTTGAAGCGGCCGCAGCCGCTACGGCTGGAAAATACGATTGGCCCGTAATCACCCGGCAGTTTGTGGAAGTACTGAAGGCGACGATGCAAGCCGCATCACGTCCGGGACAACAAGCAGCTCTCCCAGCTCGTTAACTTAAACGGTTGAATATTGTGACTATCCAGGAATTGCGACAGGAAATCGAACGCCTCATCCCCAGCGGTGAATCCGCAGCAGCCTCGCGCGTTCTCGCGGAACTCTGGGCACAGGATTCCTCCGCATCTTCGGCATCGTTCGTGGTAGCGCGCTTCGAGCAGCTTCGTGAAAAGTTAAATCTTCGACCTTACCGGCTAGCGATTTTGCGTTCGTACACGGTTGAGCCCATGATTCCCTTGCTGCGCGCAGCCGCTTTTATCGCGGGGATCGACCTCACCGTGCAGCTCTCGGAATTCAATGCCTACGTGCAGGAAATTGTCGATCCAGAGAGCCTGCTCTACAAGTTCAATCCGGATGCGGTCATTCTTGCGACACAAACACGCGATCTTGCACCCGAACTCTGGCGCGATTATTCCCGGATGTCGGCCGAGCAGGTGCAGTCTTCCTCTTCCCAAATCACGAAAGATTTTCGCAGCTGGGTGCGCAGGTTCCGAACCCACACCCAGGCTCATTTGATTCTGCACAACTTCGAACAGCCAGGAATTCCAAATCGCGGCCTGCTCGACGATCAATCCAACGACAGCCAACGGTCGGCGATCGAACAGATCAACCGCGAACTCAGCAGCCTCGCCGCGGAAACCGTCGGAGTGTATGTGTTGGACTACGACGCTCTGGTTGCGCGCCACGGACGCCTGCAATGGCACGACGAGCGCAAGTGGCTGACAATGCGCCTGCCCATGACCGCGCAGAATACTCATCACCTGATGAAAGAGTGGCTGCGCTTCCTGCATCCGCTCACGGGGAAAGTCGCCAAGGCTCTGGTCGTGGACCTCGACAACACGCTATGGGGCGGCGTCATCGGCGAGGATGGCATGGACGGGATCAAGCTGAGCGGAGAATACCCCGGCGCGGCTTACCAGGAACTGCAGGGAGCACTCCTCGATCTCTATCAACGAGGTATTTTGTTGGCTATCTGCAGCAAGAACAATCCCGATGACGCGCAGGAAGCGCTGCGAAATCACCCCGGCATGTTGCTGGAACCTAAACATTTTGCGGCATTGCGCATCAACTGGATCGACAAAGCTCAAAACCTGCGCGACATCGCCAAGGAACTGAACATCGGAGTCGATGCCCTGGCGTTTCTCGACGACAACCCCATCGAACGCGAGCAGGTCCGGAGCCAGCTTTCCGAAGTCTGTGTCATCGAACTTCCCTCCGATCCGATGACCTTCGCCCGCATTGTGCGCGAAAGCCCGGTGTTTGAGAGGCTGACTCTATCCGCAGAAGATCAGCAACGCGGCGAATACTACCAGGCACAACGCGAGCGCGACGAGCTGGAACAAACCATCACCTCCCGCGAAGATTTCTATCGCTCCCTGCAACAGGAGGCGGAAATCGCACCTCTGACCAAAGGCACGCTGGCACGCGTCTCCCAGCTCGCCAACAAAACCAATCAGTTCAACCTCACCACGCGGCGTTATACCGAAGCCCAGCTCATGGAAATGACCTCCTCCGGCAATGCCCACTGCTTTTCGCTGCGAGTGAAGGATCGCTTCGGCGACAACGGACTGGTCGGGGTCGCCATCACCCGCCAAGCGGAGAGCGTCTGTGAGATTGACACACTACTAATGAGTTGCCGCGTGATCGGCCGCACGGTCGAGACCGCATTCCTGTCCTTCCTGGCGGATCAGGCCAGAAAACACGGAGCCACTCGCCTCGAAGGCTGGTTTCTGCCGACGAAGAAGAATGCACCCGCTAAGGACTTCTACCCGAGCCACGGATTCGCTATGGTGAAAGAGGACGCTACGGGGTCACTCTGGAGCAAGGATCTGAAGGCAGATTCCTGCCCCTGCCCCGAATGGGTCCGGCTTACTGTGCTGAACGGAGACGCTCAATGACACCGCCCGCCTTCGAACGGATTCGCAGCATCGCTGCCGACGTGCTGCAAGTTCCCGCCGGGCAGATTACGCTGGATTCCTCAACGGAAACGCTCGGCAATTGGGATTCGGTTCACCATTTGAATCTGATACTGGCCCTCGAGCAGGAATTCGACACGCAGTTCGATCCGGAAGAAATCGACAAGATGACCAGCATGGAACGCATTGTCGAAGTCGTAGGACGCAAAGTTCCGCCGAGTTAGTGACCTCGCCATGGCCATCGCCATCCAGCTGTATACAGAGAAGTGGATTCCAGCCGTACAAGCCTTCAATCAGCGGTTGGTTGCGGGTGGCATCGCGCCCGAGTTCCACTTCCCGGAAAACAACATTACCGAATGGTTGCCCAAACTCGAGGGGCGTCCTATTTATCAGGAATGCTTCCTGGCAACGGACGCGGATGCCGTTCGCGGTGGGTACATCATTAAATTTCAGGATTTTTCTTTTCGGGGCGAGACGCAACGCGTCGGGTTTTATAGGCTGCCGCTTTCGGAAGGCATCGTAAATAAGGCGTATGCAGCCGTGGGCGTGCATTTGCTCCGCCACGCCATTCAGTCCCAGCCGCTGCTCTTCGCGCTCGGCATGGGGGGCTTCGACAATCCTTTGCCCAAGATGCTGAAAGCCATGGGATGGAGTCTGCGGGCAGTGCCGTTCTATTTCAAGGTCAATCACCCCGCGCAGTTCTTGCGCAACATCGCGCCTTTGCGGAACTCTCCAGCGCGCAAGCTCGCGGCGGATCTGGCGGCGCTTACCGGAGCGGGCTGGCTTGGTATCCATGCGGCGCAAAGCCTTCGTTCCTTTGGATTGGGCGCGGCCGCCAAGGTGGAAGAGGTTACCAGCTTCGGCGATTGGGCCGATGACATCTGGCAGCGCTGTCAGCCCCACTATGCTCTGGCGGCGTGCCGCGATCGTGCCAACCTCAACATCTTGTACCCGGGCGAAAAGAATTTCCTCCGCTTCAAAGTGAGCCGCGGCAGTGAAGTTCTGGGGTGGGCCGTTCTGCTCGATACGCAGATGCAGGAAAACAAGTATTTCGGAAATCTGCGCCTGGGATCCATCGCCGATTGTCTCGCTCTACCAGAGAATGCAGCCTCGGTAACCCAAGCAGTCGCCCGCGTCCTTCGCGATCGAGGTACCGATCTAGTCGTCTCCAACCAATCCTGCGCAGCCTGGGGCACGGCACTCAGCCGGAACGGATTTTTCGCCGGACCATCGAACTTCGTTTTCGCTGCCGGAAAGTCCCTCGCGGAACAGCTCTCACCCCTGGATTCAACCTTTGCCGAAGTCCACATCAACCGCGGCGACGGGGACGGGCCCATCAATCTATGACCTCAGCCCCTCAAAAACGCACCAACAGCATCGTTTACCTCATGTACCACGAGATCGAGTTGCCTGGCCGCGAGCTCTGCCAGTCCGAACCTGGCTACGTCCGCTACATCGTCACCGAGGCGGACTTTCGCAGCCACCTAAGCCTTTTGAAGCAAAACGGCTGGCATGGCATGAGCGTCGAGCAGGCACTTACTTCGCCAACGAACCCCGGTGTGGTCTTTACTTTCGACGATGGCTGCGAAACCGACCTCATCAGGGCAGCCCCCCTCCTCAAAGACGCGGGTTTCGGGGGGACGTTCTACATCACGGTCGGATTCCTCGGGACACGAGGCTTTCTCTCCGCCGCGCAGGTTCGCAAACTGAGCGATCTCGGGTTCGATGTTGGCTGCCATTCCATGACCCACCCATATCTCAGCGACCTGCCCACCGAGGCTCTGCCTCAGGAAATCCGGGTTCCGAAGGACCGCCTCGAGCAGATGACGGGCCGCGAGGTTGCCCACTTCTCCTGCCCCGGTGGCCGATTCGACGCCCGAGCCGTCGAAGTAGCTCGCGAGGCCGGGTACCGTTCTCTGGCAACGAGCGTGGCCCTGATCAACACCGCCCAAACCGATCCCTTCGCGCTGGGACGTGCGGCAATTATGCGGGGAACGCCGCCCGAGGCCTTCTGGCGCGTCTGCCAGGGGAAGGGTCTGTGGCGCAGGCGGTGGAACGATCAGGCGAGGGCGAGGGTCAAGAGTGTTCTTGGAAACTCGATGTACGACCGAGTCCGCGGCCAGTTACTGGGCAAGGGGTAGTTTCGTTTTTGGCGCAAAGCCTCTAGGCCCCATTTTTAAAGGCCCAAACCCACATTCTGCGACGAACGAAGGTACACGGCGGTAACCCCGAACGCGGACCGTTAGGACATGTCCTGACGAAACCCCACCAGCTGCCCTAGTGAGACCTACCCGATCGTGCCATACGCAACTACAGTGTTTTTCGAGGGCTTCTGCTGTGAGCCCCCTATTCAGTCTTCAGTAAGGGGCGTGTATGCCGAAAGCAGTCGAAGCCGGAAAGAACAGCCTGAATCTCGGCGGCGGGCGGAGTTTGGGTGTCGCGGCTGTTGCGCTGATTCTTGCGCAGGCGGTTCTCTCGATTGGGTGCGGCGCGGTGAGTCAACTCAATGCCGCGACCAACTCGGCCAATCAGCCCGCCGCCAAAAAAGACTCGATTACCGTTACAGCCACGGTTGGCAGCGCCACTCAAGGTACTCCCTACAGCGGGAAAATCAGCGCCAGCGGCGGAATCGCCCCCTATCATTTCTGGATCCGGTCCGGTGCATTGCCAGCGGGTTTGGTCTTGAACCCGGCCTCGGGCGTTATCAGTGGGATCCCCCGTAACGCGGGAACGAGCAACTTCACCGTAAGAGCCTCGGCGCACAATTGGAACAACTCCACAGATCTTGGCCTCACACTCACGGTCAAGCCCAGCGCGGGAGAAGTGACAGTGACTGTGACGCCGGCCAGCGCAACAGTTGCTTCTGGCGGCACGCAGCAACTCACGGCCGTCGTTCACGGCTCGTCGAACACGCAAGTGCGATGGAGCACCACAGCGGGAACTATCTCCACGAGCGGGTTGTTCACCGCCCCAACCACTTCGAAAGCTGCTACCGCAACGGTTACGGCGGAAAGTGCCGCCTCTTCAGGCGCCACAGATTCAGTAACGATCTCTGTGACCGCGGTCGTCGCTGGTGCGTTGGCTGTGTCGACCAGTTCCCTCCCCGGCGCAACCCCGGGAACTCCTTACTCGGCGAGCTTGACGGCGACCGGCGGGTCCCAACCCTACTCTTGGAGCGTTTCGACAGGATCGCTGCCTGCCGGAGTATCTCTGGACGCTGCTGGAACGCTGACTGGCGACCCCTCGAAAACCGGCGCTTTCACCTTTACGGTTCGGGTTACGGACGCCGCTGCCAACACTGCCACTGCGGCGCTGGCCCTGGCTGTCAACCTTCCTAACACCAATGGTCAATTCGATGGTCCGGCGGAACTGACCCGCGTCTACATTCAGAGCGCACTATCGAACACGCCCGCGAACGGAAAGACCTGGCAGGCGACGGATAGCGCGAGTTTACAGTCGGCCTTGAACTCGGCTGCCTGCGGCGATACTATCAACCTGAAAGCGGGAACCACCTTTGTCGGAACGTGGGCATTTCCCGGAAAGAATTGCGATGACCAGCACTGGATCATCGTCCGCACCTCGGCGCCAGATGCCAGCCTCCCCGCGGAAGGGACCCGTATTACTCCTTGCTTCGCTGGCGTCGCTTCGCTGCCGGGCCGCCCGGCGCTGAACTGCGGCTCCACGCAAAATGTGATGGCAAAACTAGTCATGGGATCGACCTCGGGTTCCGGACCGATCGGCTTCGCTGCTGGAGCGAATCACTATCGACTTATTGGGTTGGAAGTTACGAGAAGTGCAAATGCAACGGCGATCGGGAATCTCGCATTCCCAACCACGGGTTCAACGGGAGACCACATTATTTTTGACCGCGTTTGGATGCACGGTACCGCGCACGACGACACCACACGCGGCGTCTACCTTAGCGGACTAACGTACGTCGCGGTGGTGGACTCCTATCTCAACGATTTCCATTGCGAGGCCAAAAGCGGGTCCTGCACAGACGCGCAGGCAATTTCCGGTGGACTGGGTTCGGCTCCGGGTGGGCCCTACAAGATCGTGAACAATTTTCTTGAATCGTCGGGAGAGAACATCATCTTCGGCGGCGGGCAGGCGACGGTGACGCCGGCCGACATTGAGATCCGCGGCAACCATTTCTTCAAGCCCATGACCTGGATGTCTGGGCAGCCCGGTGCGATTCTCGGAAATCACGGCGACCCGTTCATTGCAAAAAACCACTTCGAAATCAAGAATGCTCAGCGCGTTCTGTTCGAGGGGAACGTAGCCGAAAATTCCTGGGGTGGGTTCTCGCAAGCTGGATTTACGATCGTTCTGACTCCGAAGAACCAGTCTTCCAAGCTAGGCAACGTCTGCCCCATCTGCCAGGTAACCGACGTGACGATCCGCTACAGCAAGTTCAGCCACACGGGGGGAGGATTCCAAATAGCGAACGCTCCGTCGGACACCGGCGGCGCAGCGTTCGCCGGCGCGCGCTATAGCATCCACGATGTGGTGCTCGACGACATTGACGAAATCAAATTCGCTGGACAAGGACTCCTCGCGCAAGTCTCATCCGCACCTGGTTCTCCGCTGTTAAGTGACGTCCGAATCTCTCATATCACCGC
>Ga0209068_10001560_pt1 | contig 11395 bp, 12 predicted proteins | sample ColStrG_CSR_2012_FD_187200 | JGI IMG/M metagenome (GOLD analysis project Ga0209068, IMG submission 187200) | Freshwater sediment microbial communities in response to fracking from Pennsylvania, USA - Cold Stream Run_MetaG_CSR_2012 (SPAdes)... | ecosystem: Environmental > Aquatic > Freshwater >...
CGGTAGCTGGGGTCGCTGACCGTTCAGGCGCTTGGCGGCCTGGCTCCGATGCTCCGCAGGAGCAGGGGAGCCAGCGCCGGGACCGCCTCGGTCAGGAGATCCGGGCGGCCACGACAGAGCCACTGCACCACCACCTCGTTGAGCGCGCCGAGCCACGCCAGCGTGGCCACCCGCGTGTCCAGACCCGGGATCGAGCCCTCCGCGACCGCCTGGTCGAGGTGGGTCTGGATGAGCGTCGCGAAACGGTCGTGCACCTCGAGGCGCTTGACCTGGTACGCCGCGCCCAGGCTCACCGATTCGAGGAGGAGGATCTGGGCAAGCTCACGGTGCCGGGCGAAGGTCTCGAGCCCGGCGGTGAGCGCGGCCTCCACTTTGCCGAGAGCGCCGTCCGCGCCGTCGATCGCGGCGGCCACCGATTCGGCCAGCCGCGCCGCGAACTCGTCGACGAGCGCGAGGAAGAGCGCCTCCTTGTTGGGGAAGTGGTGGTAGACCGCCCCCTTCGACGTGCGCGACACCCGCACGATGTCGTCGACGAGGGCCCTGTGATAACCTTTCTGCGCGAAGACCTCCAGCGCGGCGTGGAGAATCTTGTCGCGGGTCGCTCGCGTCGTCATCGTCGGGTCACGGCGGGGGTCACGGCACGGGTCACGGCAAGAATCACGGCAGAGATCACATCAGGGGAGGTCGCATGCTGATTCGTATCGGTCACAGCCCGGATCCCGACGACGCGTTCATGTTCTACGCGCTCACCGCGGGAAAGGTGAAGATCCCCGGCGTCACCGTCGAGCACGTGCTGGAGGACATCGAATCGCTGAACCGCCGGGCGCGGACCGGCGAGCTCGAGGTCACCGCGATCTCCGCCGCCACCTACACCCTGGTCCACCCGACCTACCGGATGATGGATCCCGGCGCGTCCATGGGGAAGGGCTACGGCCCCATCCTGGTGGCCCGTGAGCCGATCGAGCGCGCGCGGCTCGAGGAGAAGGTGGTCGCGATCCCCGGCAGCCACACCACCGCCGCGCTCCTGCTGCGGCTGTACGTGGGCGATCCGCCCACCATCGAGGTGGCCTTCGACAAGATCCCCAAGGTGGTGCTGGAGGGGCAGGCCGACCTCGGGCTGCTCATCCACGAGGGACAGATCACCCATCAGCGAATGGGGCTGGTCAAGGTGCTCGACCTCGGCGAGGAGTGGCAGAAGGAGTCCGGCCTGCCGCTGCCGCTCGGAATCAACGTCATGCGCCGTGACCTGGGCGAGGAGACCCACCGGAAGCTCTCCCAGGGTCTCCGCGATTCGATGGACTACGCGTTCGCCCACGTCGACGAGGCCCTCGACTACGCGATGCGCTACGGCCGGGACATCGACAAGGAGACCTGCCGCCGCTTCGTCCTCATGTACGTGAACGATTACACCATGCGCCTCGGCGACGATGGCCGCGCGGCGCTTCGTCGTCTCTACGAGATGGCCCACGCGAAGAAGCTCATCCAGGCGGTTCCGCCGGTCGACCCCATCTGACCGAGCGCGCCGACGAGGCGCTCGTATAGCCCTTCCAGGCGGGCGATCTGGGTGCGGACGTTGTAGTTCTTCTCGATGTGGGTCCGGGCCGCGACGCTCATCGCCTCCCATACGCGGGAAGGCGATGTGATCAACCGCTCCAGATTCGCGGCCAGGGCCTCCACGTCCCCCTCGGCGCTCAGATACCCGGTGCGACCCTCGAGCACGACCTCGGGGATGTCGCAGTGCCGGGTCGAGACGACCGGCATGCCGGTCGCCTGAGTCTCGATGAGGGCGACCGGCGCGCCCCCCTCGGTATCGCCGTCCCGCGCGGTCCGGCTCGGACTCAGGAAGACGTGGTGATCCAGCAGGGATTTCCGGAAGATGGGGTAGGGCTGGAAGCCGGCCCAGCGGACGACACCTCCGAGGCGCCCGACGAGATCGAGGATCGTGCGCTTCTCCTCCTCGTCTCCGGGCGTGCCGGTGCTGTCGCCGATCAGGGTGACCTGCAGTCGGCGGTGGTGTGCTCCGAGGAGCTCGATCGCCCGCAGGGCGTCCGGGATTCCTTTCTTCTCCCGGAACGTGGCCGCGATCAGGATCTTGACCACCCCGGATGGGTCGAGACGCCTCACCGCGAAGGGTAGCTCGTGCATCGCGACCCCCAGGTGCTGGACCACGATGCGCTCGCGCGCGCAGCCGAGCTCGATCAGGGTGCGCCGCATCGCCTCTCCCTCCGCGAGGAAGAGCTCGCCGTGGCTGAAGAGCTGCGCGTAGCGGGAGCGCCACTGCGGGTCGCGGGGCAGCCGCGAGGCGTCCGCTCCGTAGAACGACGTCACCATGGGCAGGCCGAGCCGCCGCTTGACCTCGAGCATCCTCCAGCCCACGTAACCGAAGTGACTGTGGATCAGGCGGGCCCGGCGCCGGCGCAGGACCGACCGGAAGAACGCCTCGCGGCCCCCGTCGAGCCGCCCGCGCCGGAGACAGAAGAGGGCCTGGCGCAGCGGATGGAGCTCGTTGTAAGCGTAGATCGACGGGGACGGGAACGGGAACAGGTCGACGTTCTCGGTCCGATCGGTCAGCACGATGGGGTCGTGCTCGGCCAGGTGCATGAGCTGGGAGTAGATCCAGCTCCCGGTGGCGAACAAGTACGGCGTGCAACAGTGAGCGACGACCGGCAGTTGCCCGTCGACCGTCGCGCTCGCGTTGGTCACCGCCGCCCGCCCTCCGCGCGACCCGTCACCACCTCCCGCACCGCCGCGATGACGTCCTCCACGTCCGTGTCGGTCAGCTTCGCGGAGAGCGGCAGGGACAGGGTGCGATCTCCGATGCGCTCCGCGTTCGGGAAGTCGCCGGGCTTGTACCCGAACGTCTCGCGGTAGTACGGGTGCAGGTGCAGGGCCGTGTAGTGCACGCCGGTGCCGATGTTGAGCCGCACGAGCTCGTCGAGCACGCGGTCCCGGCTCTTCGCGGTGCGCTCCGGGTCGACCAGAACGGTGTAGAGATGACGGCCGTGCACGGTATCGGCCTCCACCGGCGCGGGCCGCTCGATCGGCAGCGCCGCGAGCGCCTCGTCGTAGCGCGCCCAGATCACCGCGCGCCGCACCGCGTTCGCCTGGATGCGACCGATCTGGTGGATGCCCAGGGCGGCCTGCAGGTCGGTCATGTTGTACTTGAAGCCGGGCGCCAGCACCTGGTAGTGCTTGTAGCCCTCGTCGGAGAAGCGCTTCCAGGCGTCCCGGCTCATCCCGTGCAACGCGTACATCTTGATCCGGGCCGCGAGCTCCGGGTCCGCGGTCGTGACCATCCCGCCCTCGGCGGTCACCAGATTCTTCGTCACGTAGAAGCTGAAGCAGGTCAGGTCCCCGATCGTGCCGATCTTCCGTCCGTGGTACGCGCTCTCGATGGCGTGGGCCGCGTCCTCGATGAGGAGCAGCCCGTGGCGGCGGGCCACCGCCTCGAGGCGATCCATGCGGCACGGCCTCCCCGCGTAGTGGACCGGGACGATGGCACGGGTCCGCGGGGTGATCGCGGCCTCCACCCGATCCGGATCGAGGTTGCCGCTCGCCGGCTCGACGTCGGCGAAGACCGGGCGGGCCCCGGTGTGCACGACCGCGTTGGCGGTGGCGCAGAAGGTCATCGGGCTCGTGATGACCTCGTCTCCCCGCTTCACCCCGGATACCACCATGGACAGGTGCAGGGCCGCGGTGCAGGAATTGACCGCGACCGCGTGTTCGCAGCCGATGTAGCGCTTGAACATCTCCTCGAAGCGGGCCACCCGGGGGCCGGTCCCGATCCAGCCGGATCGGAGGGTGGCCACCACCTCGGCGATCTCGGGATCCTCGATGGGCGGACTGCCGAAGACGAGGAAATCGTCACGCATGAGCCGCCCTCCGTGGGACCGGGGCCGCGAGCCGGCATGCTTCCTGACCCGCCACGCAACGCGGCAGGCGCGAGGAGGGGCTCAATACGTCTTGACGATCTCGTAGTCGGTCGTGCGCTGCGCGGGGGTGAAGCCCGCGTCGCGGATCAACGTCACGATCTCTTCCACGGAGGTCTTGTTCACGAAGTCGGCCGCCGCGTGCACGTTCTCCTCGAAGAGCGTGCCGCCGAAGTCATCCGCGCCCCACGACAGCGCGACCTGCCCGGCCCGCTTGCCCTCGGAGAACCACGAGGCCTGCACGTGGGGAAAGTTGTCGAGGTAGAGCCGCGAGACCGCCAGCATTCTCAGGTAGGCGTTCGGGCCCTTGTAGTGCTTGATCCACTTCTCGAGCAGGGTGTTGCCGGGCTTGAACGACCAGGGCACGAAGGCGGTGAAGCCGCCGTGCTCGTCCTGGAGCGCGCGGATGCTGTCCAGATGGTCGAGGACGTCCTCCGGCTGCTCGACGTGGCCGTACATCATGGTCGCGGTGGACTTGAAGCCCTGCCGGTGCGCCTCGCGGTGCACCTCGAGCCACGCGCCCGGCCCGCCCTTCTTGGGCTCGATGCGGCGGCGCACCCGCTCCGAGAGCACCTCGGCCCCGCCGCCCGGGATGCTCGTCTGGCCGGCCTGCCGGAGCAGGGTCAGCACCTCGGGCACCGGCTTGCCCGCCACGTCCGACATGGTGCGGATCTCCGACGCGCTGAAGAAGTGCGGGGTGACCGAGGGGAAGCGCCGCCGCGTCTCGCGCACCAGGTCGAGGTAGTACTCAAGCGGCAGAGCCGGGTTGTGACCGCCCTGGAGCAGCACGGTGGTCGCGCCCTCGCGGGCCGCGAACCCGACCTTCTCGAGCACCTCGTCCACCGTGAGGGTGTACGCCTCCTTGTCCCCCGGCCGGCGGTAGAAGGCGCAGAACTGGCAGTCGGTGATGCAGACGTTGGTGTAGTTGGGATTCGTGTCGATGACGAAGGTCACCCGGCGCTCCGGGATGCGACGGAAGCGCAGCTCCTGGGCCACGCTGCCCACGTCGAGCAGCGGGGCGTCGGTCAGGAGCCACTGCCCGTCGGTCCGGTCGAGCCGCTCGCCGGCTTCGACCTTCGCCTGGATGCGGCTCAGCACGACCCGGCCCCGAGCTGGCTTCGCAGCCGGAGGAACTCGGCGGCGCCCTTCTCTTCGTCGGGACCGAGGCGGAAGCTGAAGTTGCGGAGATAGGCCGCGACCTCGGCCGCGCTCCACCCCAGGTCGCGATGCGTGGCCGCGATCCGGGGCAGGGCCTCCATCCCGCGGTCGAGCGCGGCGTCGAGCGCGGCCTCGAACGCGCGACGCTCCAGGGCGGGCACGCGCCCGGCCACCGCCCAGCGCGCGAAGACGAAGGGCAGGCCGGTCCATTCGCGCCACTCGAGGCCCAGGTCGAACACGTGCGACGCGGCGGGCCCGCGGGTGAGCCGCTGGATCGCCTGGTCGCCGATCAACAGCACCGCGTCGCAGGGCTGGTCGGCGCCCACCCACGCCGCGGGCTCGACCCCGTGGCGCAGGGCCAGCAGCACCCGCAGCAGTTCCACCGACGTCGAGGTCTCCCCGGTGATGCCCACCCGCGCGCCGCCGAGCCCCGCGAGCGGCCGGTCGGAGAACACCAGGACGCTCCGCGCGCCGGTGGGGCAGCCGATCCCGTAGGGCAGGGGGACGAGCCGCGACTCGAGCCGCACGTAGTCCATGAGCGAGAGCGGCCCCGCGTCGATCTCGCCGGTGGCCATGGCTTCCCCGAGCCGACGGGGGATCAGATCGACCAGCTCCACGCCCCCCAGCCGGTGGAAGAACGGCTCGCAGTTCAGATAGGGGATGCGGCCGACGCGCAGCACGTCAGCTCCAGACCTTGACCACGTTGTAGAGCGCGTCCCGCTCCACCGGGATCTTGCCCGCGTCGCGCACGATCCGGAGGATCTGCTCGGTGGCGAGACCGGCGGGGCTCGCGGCCTGGGCCATGTGCGCGATCTTCTCGTCCTCGAGAGTGCCGTTGACGTCGGAGGCCCCGAAGTGCAGCGCGAGCGAAGCGGTCGCCTCGCCGATCATCACCCAGTACGCCTCGATGTGCGGAAAGTTGTCGAGGAGCAGGCGCGAGGCCGCGATCGTCCGCAGGTCGTCGGTCGGCGGGGTCTGCCGGGGCACGAGCTTGGTCGTCCCGGTCTGGTAGGACAGGGGAATGAACGTGATGAAGCCCCCCGAGCGGTCCTGCTGCTCCCGAAGCTTCAGGAGGTGATCCACCCGCTCCTCCATCGTCTCGACGTGACCGTAGAGCATGGTCGCGTTGGTCTTCAGACCGAGCGAGTGGGCGATCCCGTGGATCTCGCACCACCGGTCGGCGTCGGCCTTGCCCGTGAAGTGCAGGAGTTTCTGCAGGCGCTTCGAGAATATCTCCGCCCCGCCCCCCGGCATCGAGTGGAGCCCCGCCTTCTTGAGGCGGGTGAGCGCTTCCCTGGGCTCGATCTTCCAGCGCCTCCAGAAGTAGTCGATCTCGGCCGCCGTGAACGCCTTGATCTGGGTCTCGGGCCGCCCGTGATGGATGGCCTCGATCAGCCGCTCGAAGTACTCGAACGGCCAGTCCGGGTGATGGCCGCCGACGATGTGGGCCTCGCGCGTGCCCGGCTTGATCATCGCGAGGACGTCCTCGATCGTGTTTTCGAAGGCGCCCTCTTCGCCCTTCTTCCGGGCGAAGTCACAAAAACTGCAAGAGAGCACACATACGTTGGTCGGATTGATATAGCGATTGAGGACGAAGAAGACCCGGTCTCCGTGGAGCCGGGACTTGGCGAAGTCCGCCATGCGGCCCACCGCGTGCAGGTCGTCCGTCTCGAACAGGACGAGGCCGTCCGGGCGGGCGAGACGCTCCCCGGCCTGGACCTTCTCCCAGACGCCGGCGAGCCGGGCATCGCGGATGCGGGGTGGCGCTGGTACTGCGACGGCCATGTCTGCCTCCAGGTTCGGGTGCGTGGCCAGACCGACTGGTCGGTCTGAATTCTAAGTAGGGCTCCACACGGATGTCAAGGTTCCGGCAAGGGGTCCTACTTGATCGCGCCGACCGTGAAGCCGGCGATGAAGCGATCGAGGAAGAAGTCATGTGAGGATGTCGAGCGGCACGCCGGTGAGCAGGCACGCCGCCATCAGCGACCCCCCAGGGGCACTCCCACGCTCACCGTCATCCGGCCCACCGGCGAGATGAAGGTCAAGCTGTAGACGAACTCCTGGATGGTGAGGGTGAGGGCGAAGACCACCACCGTGAGCAGCCCCGGCACCGCGAGCGGCAGCACCACTCGGCGGTGTTGGACGCACCCACGTAGAGATCCGCGGTGTGGACCTCCCTCAGGCCGGCGAAGCCGGCCCGCTTCCGATCAACGAGCTGCGATCCCGCGACGCGGGAGGGCGCGCACCGGCGTGCTATCCTAGCCCCCCGTGAGCGACGAGCCGGTCGTCTACTTCGAGGATATCCAGCTCGGCGAGCGGTACATCTCGCCCGGCCGCACCGTGACCGAGGCCGACATCGTGATCTTCGCGGGCCTGAGCGGCGACTACAACGTGCTCCACACCGACGCCGAGCACATGAAAGCGTCGCTCTTCGGCGAGCGCATCGCCCACGGCCTACTCGGCCTGTCGATCCAGCAGGGCCTCCTCGACCGGGTGGTGCCCGGGCAGGCGGTCGGCCCGCTGGCCGCGGTGAAGTGGAAGTTCAAGGGGCCGATCAAGATCGGCGACACCATCCACGTCGAGGCCCGCGTGGCGGCCAAGAAGGACGGCGAGCGGACGGACGCGGGCCTGATCACGGTGGAGCGTCGCGTGGTCAACCAGCGCGGCGAGGTAGTCCAGGAAGGCGAGACCGACCACGTGGTCGGCCGCCGGCCCGCCTGAGGGATCCGGGCTTGGCGGGGGCGCCGGCCGAGCGGCGACTCTACTTCGAGGACGTGCTGACCAACGTGCCCCTCGAGACCCCGGGCATGACCCTGACCGAGACCCACGCCGCCCTCTTCGGCTCGCTGACCCTGACCCCCCCGTCCGAGCCGGGGGCGATCCCGGATCTCATTCCCCTCTGCATGTCGTCCGGCCTCGGCTGGCGGGTGCCCCAGCCGCCGCTCGTGGTGCTCGCGTTCATGGGATTCGAGTGGCGCTTCCTCAAGCCGACCCGCGTGGGCGACACCATCCGCAGCGTCTCGACCACGGTGGCCAAGCGCTCGATGAAGGAGGGCGGGGTGATCATCGAGGAGCGCTCGATCCTCAACCAGCGCGGCGAGGTGGTGCAGAGCGGGCGGCTGACCCTGCTCGTGGCCAAGCGGCCCTCGGCGTGAAGCGGACCGGCTGGCTGATGGCGGGCGCGGCGCCCGGGCTCTGGAGCGCCTACACGTGGGGCTCGCACCTGCTCACCCTGGGGTCGATCTGGCGCGGTCCGCGCGAGCGCCGCGCGGTCAGCCTCACCTTCGACGACGGGCCGGATGCCGAGTGGACGCCGCGCGTCCTCGACGTGCTGGCCCACGAGGACGTGCGCGCCGCCTTCTTCCTCATCGGGCAGCGCGCCCGGCAGGCCTCCGAGCAGGCGCGGCGCATCGCCGACTCCGGCCACGACCTGGGCAACCACACCTGGAGCCACGCGAGCCTCTGGCGCTGCGGGCCCGCCCACACCGAGCGAGAGATCGGCGACGGGCACAACGCCATCGCGGATGCGGCGGGCGCGCCGCCCCGCTTCTTCCGCCCGCCGTGGGGGAAGACCAACCTCGCCATGTTCGGGGTGGCCCGCGAGCTCGGGACGCCCTGCGTCTTCTGGACGGTGCAGCCGGAGGGCCGGCGCCCGATCGCACCGGCCGAGCAAGCGCGGCGGGGCATCGCCCGCGCGCGCGCGGGCGCGATCTACGACCTGCACGACGCGGACGGCGTGCCCGGAGCCGGGCGCCGACTCGTGGAGTACCTGCCCACCCTGATCGCCGGCCTCCGCGCGCAGGGCTACGCGCTGGTCCCGCTCCGCGAGCTGCTGTAGAATCGCGGCAACCCGAGCGCCCCCCGACAAAGGAGTCTGCGATGGCCGTCGATCCCCGCAAGCGAAGCCGCGTCCTTCTCGAAGGCACCGACCGTGCGGCCGCCCGCGCCATGATGAAGGCGGTCGGCTTCAGCGATCAGGATCTCTCGCGCCCCCAGATCGGGGTGGCCCACTCCTGGATCGGGACCATGCCCTGCAACTGGAACCACCGGAAGCTGGCCGAGAAGGTCATGCAGGGCATCCGGGCCGCGGGCGGCACGCCGATCGAGGTCAACACCATCTCGATCACCGACGGCATCACGATGGGCACCGAGGGCATGAAGGGATCTCTCATCAGTCGAGAGGTCGTCGCCGACTCGGTGGAGCTGGTCGCGCGCAGCCACATGTTCGACGGGATCGTGACCATCTCCGGCTGCGACAAGACCATCCCGGCCATGACCATGGTGCTGGGCCGCCTCGACATCCCGAGCCTCATGCTCTACTGCGGCTCGATCATGTTCGGGCGCTGCGCGGGCACCGAGGGGCCGTTCGCGGGCCGCAACCTCACCATCCAGGACGTGTTCGAGGCGATCGGGGCCTACAACGCGGGCAAGATCCCCCTCGAGCAATTCAAGGACGTGGAGGACCACGCCTGTCCGGGCGCGGGCGCGTGCGGCGGCCAGTTCACCGCCAACACCATGGCCACCGCCTACGAGATGCTCGGCATGTCGCCGATGGGCTGGAACGACATTCCCGCCACCAATCCCCGGAAGGAAGAGGTCGCCTTCGAGTCGGGCAAGCTCGTGATGGATCTCGTGCGCCGGGGTCTCACCCCGCGCCAGATCGTCACCCGCAAGAGCTTCGAGAACTCCATCGCGGGCGTCATGGCCACCGGCGGCTCCACCAACGCGGTGCTTCACCTCATGGCCACCGCGCGGGACTTCGGGGTCAAGCTCGCGATCGAGGACTTCGACCGCATCTCGCGCAAGACTCCGGTGGTCGCGGATCTCAAGCCGTGGGGCAACTACACCGCGCCCGAGATGTACGACGCGGGCGGCATGGCGGTGGTGGGCAAGCGCCTGCTCGAGGCCCGCCTGCTCCACGGGAGCGAGAAGACGGTCACCGGCCGCACCATCGCCGAGGAGGTGAAGGCCGCCCCCGAGCCGGCGGGCCAGCAGGTGATCAAGCCGCTCGCGAAGGCACTGAAGGCCGAGGGCGGCATCGCGATCCTGCGGGGCAACCTCGCTCCCGGCGGGTGCGTGATCAAGCTCTCCGGCCAGAAGAAGTACTCGCACCGCGGGCCCGCGCGCGTCTTCGAGGTCGAGGAGGACGCCTTCCTGGCGATCAAGAAGGGCAAGATCAAGCCCAACGACGTGATCGTGATCCGCTACGAGGGCCCCAGGGGCGGGCCGGGCATGCGCGAGATGCTGCACGTCTCGGGCGCGCTGCAGGGGGCCGGTCTGGGCGAGAGCGTGGCGCTCATGACCGACGGCCGCTTCTCGGGCGCCACCCACGGCTTCATGATCGGCCACATCGTGCCCGAGGCGGCCGAGCGGGGCCCGATCGCGGCGGTGCGGAACGGTGACACCATCTCGATCGACGTCAAGAAGCGGCGGCTCGATCTCGAGGTGCCGGCGGGCGAGATCAAGAAGCGCCTGGCCAAGTGGAAGGCGCCCAAGCCGCGCTTCACCACCGGCGTCTTCGCCAAGTACGCGGCCGGCGTGGCCGACGCCTCGGTCGGCGCCTATACCTAGCTCGTTACCTAGGTCGTTCCCACCTCATCCCCCTCTCCCCACAGGGGAGAGGGCAGGGTGAGGGGTGGTGACCCCCGAAGGCTACCCCAGCCGGATATCCAGCCACCCTTCCGCGGTGACCCGCGCCTGCTCTCGCTCGCGGATCAGCACGGTGGTGGTGGCCGACTCGAAGATCGCGGGCCCCTTCACCTCCTGGCCCTCCGCCAGCCCGTTCATGTCGTAGACCGGGATCTCCATCCACCGCTCGAGGTACACCCGGCGGCTCCGCGGCGCGGCGGGCGTGGCCACCCGCCGCGAGTGCTCGGCGGGCAAGGCGGGCAGGCGCCCGATCACCGCGGCCCGCACGTTCACCAGCACCACGTCCTGGCCGGGCGCGCTGTAGGTGTAGAGCTCCTCGTGGCGCCGGTGGAAGCGCTCCACCACCTGCTCCATCAGATCCTTCGCCTCCACGTCCACCCCGTCCAGCGGCACCTGGATCTCGAAGGTCTGCTCGCCGTAGCGCATGTCCACCGAGCGGCGCACGTTCACCTGGCCCGCGAACGACTTGCCGAGCCGACGCCGCCCCTCCGCCTCCATCAGAGCGAAGAGCCGTCGCAGCCGCGCCGCGCCCACCTGGCCGGCCTCGCCCACGTGGGTGCGCACGAACTCGTAGCGCAGGTCGGTGGCCAGCATGCCCCACGCCGAGAGCACGGAGGCGACCCGCGGCACCACCACGCGCCCGATCTCGAGCATGCGCG
>Ga0209068_10001561_pt1 | contig 11392 bp, 11 predicted proteins | sample ColStrG_CSR_2012_FD_187200 | JGI IMG/M metagenome (GOLD analysis project Ga0209068, IMG submission 187200) | Freshwater sediment microbial communities in response to fracking from Pennsylvania, USA - Cold Stream Run_MetaG_CSR_2012 (SPAdes)... | ecosystem: Environmental > Aquatic > Freshwater >...
GGAGTTGCTCTTGATCCGTTCCCGGTCCAGGTGCCGAATCGTTGGAATCGTGCTAAAAGTTATTCTGATTATAGTAGAAAAATCGCCGTAGCACGATGTGATTGGGGGCACCATGACTGTAGCTGACCCGCCTCCTGAAGCCGAGCCGACCGCTTGACAAACCCGATGCAAAACACTTTGGCGGCTTTAGCGCAGCGCATGCCGCGCGTGGTGCGCGAGCATGAGGTGCTGCATGTGGCCGGCTGGATGCTGAACGAAAACCCGGCGGCAGCTGCAAAAGCGGCGATTACCGAGGTCTTGCGTTGGGCGGAGCGACGTTGTGGTGGCCGCCTGCCTCCAGAAGCATGGCGCAACGAGTCGTTCGAGTACTACTCGGGTGGCCGAAATAGCAACGGGGTCCAATTGAAGACGGAAGGCTCCGAAATCTGGGCCATCCGCGCGGACGATCCCGACAAGATCGTGCCTGGGAGGGTTTGGACGAACGAAGTCGCCGTTGGACTCCTGCCCGGCCAACAAGCGAGGTTCAGCGCCCGCCTGCTATGCAGCACGCCGGAGAGCAATCTCGTGATAGAGCCCCACACACCCGGCTTCGTGCAGCAGGTCGTCGGTACCTGCAAGCTGGTACGCGGGGACGTGCCTCTTTCAATTGAGCCGATGTCCATCGCGACTGATGGTGACGCTGAAGAACTATTCGATCACCTTGTCAATCCGAAGCGTGAGTTGCCCACTTTCGTCGTGACTTTGCCCTCGTGTGCACTTTCCCATCACCCGCACCTCAACGTCGGCACTTTATCCCGCGCAATGCTTGGCATTGCGCACGTTGCGGTGGTTCACGCCGACATGACTTGGCATTTGACAGATCGGTTTGGGAAGTTCCGATCGGTTTTCGGCGGCGCCGTGCGTGCCTATATGCCGGGCTTCAATGAGAGCGCCGATCCCTACGCGCACCGCCTTGTTCTTGCCGATCAGATCAACGCACCAGGCGGAGGAGAACGTTGCTCGCATTGGATGCGACAGCTCGCAGCGACCGAAAGCATCTGGCGTGCCAAACTAGGCAGGGATGTTCTCGCTTTCTCTGATATTCGTGCCGTAAGTCTTCAACTTCGCCAAGTTGAACTTGAAAGCGAAGGTGCGAGCGACGCTGACCAACTTGCGGCTGCCAAACAGCGGTTGGCGACACTCGAGAATGACATTGAGCGCCAACATTCGGAACAAGACTACTACGTCGAAGAGCACGACAAAGAACGGCAGCGGGCCGAGTACGCCGAACAGCAAGCGCAGGCCTCAGCATACCGTATCCGGGAACTCACCCGTCTGCTCAAGGACAAGGGTCATGACCCCGATCAGAGCATTCCGCTCCCCGGAAGCTGGCAAGAGTTGTCCGATTGGTGCGACCAACACCTTTCGGGTCGCCTTGTGCTGACATCGACGGGAAGACGCGGCGCGAAGGCTCCAGTTTATTCTGAAGTCGCAACCGTGGCCCGTTGCCTTCATTGGCTTGCCTCGGATTGCCGCGAGGCGCGGAGCGTTGGAGGCAGCGGCTCCATCAACAATAAGACAATCATGGAAGGTATCCTGAATGCCTCTTGCGGTTCTGACGCCTTTGACTTCGACTGGAACGGTCGCAGGTTTTCGGCAGACTGGCACATAAAGAATGGCGGAAACACACGGGACCCTTCACGATGCCTAAGAATCTACTACTGCTTCGATGAGCAAACACAGCAGATAATCGTCGCGGACCTGCCGGCGCACCGGCGAACGGGTGCTTCCTAGCACCTCAAAAGTTTTTTGTGACCCGTTCCTAAACTGATGATCTTCTGGCGCTTGAATCGAATGGTGTACGTCGGGTCCGGCCCCGACTTCCCCCCCGCGCCCCAACCCTCACCCCACCGTCAATTTCTGCAAATCCACCAGCTCCTTGATGCCCTTCCTGGCCAGCAGCATCAGCTGATCGAAACTCTCCTGCTCGAACGGCTTGCCTTCCGCCGTGCCTTGCACTTCGACGATGCCGCCGCTCCCGGTCATGACGAAGTTGGCATCCGCATCGGCCTCGCTGTCCTCGGCGTAATCCAAATCCAGCACCACGTTGCCGCGATGGATGCCGCAGCTCACCGCCGCAACCTGGTCGCGCATCACGTCGTCCTTGATCATCGCGCGCGCGCGCATCCAGGTCAGGCAATCCTTCAGCGCCACCCAGGCACCGGTGATGGCCGCCGTGCGGGTGCCGCCATCGGCCTGGATGACGTCGCAGTCGACGGTAATCTGCTTTTCGCCGAGTTTCTGGAGATCGACCACCGCACGCAAAGAGCGGCCAATAAGCCGCTGGATTTCCTGCGTCCGGCCCGAGGCGTGGCCCTGGGTCACCTCGCGGCGCGTGCGCTCGGTGGTGGCGCGTGGCAGCATAGAGTATTCCGCCGTCACCCAGCCTCTCCCCTGGCCCTTCAGCCACGGCGGCACCCGCTCCTCGAGGCTCGCCATGCACAGCACATGGGTGTTGCCGAACTTGATCAGGCACGAGCCCTCGGCGTGCATGGAGACCGCCCGCTCGATGCTGACGGGGCGCAGTTCGTCGGGCTGACGTTTGGATGGGCGCATGGGCTGGCTCGGGTGACGAAGGGCGGGACGGTTGAAACGCCGACAAACTATGTGAGGAGCGCCAACAAAGGCAACGCAATTCGCTCCGATTGACCTTGGCGTGCCGATTGCTCTAGCCTCAGTCCATGCACGAGTTTGAGCCAGCGACGTTGCGCCCGGGATCGCCCCGAGCATGAAAGACGGTCCCTCCGAGTTGAAGGAGCTCGATTCCCGCTCGCGCGAAATTTTCCGCCAGATCGTCGAGACCTACCTCGCCACCGGCGAACCCGTGGGCTCGCGCAATCTGTCGCGCGCGTTGCCGATGACGCTGTCGCCCGCCTCGGTGCGCAATGTCATGTCGGATTTGGAAGGACTCGGCCTCATCTATGCCCCGCATACTTCGGCGGGCCGGCTGCCGACGCAAACGGGCCTGCGGATGTTCGTCGACGGGCTGCTGGAGATCGGCGACCTCACGGATATCGAGCGCAAGCAGATCGAGACCCAGGTGCAGGCCCGGCATCGCACCGGCACCCTGGAGGAAACGCTGGCCGAGGCGAGCGAACTCATCTCGGGGCTGTCGCAATGCGCCGGCGTCGTGCTGGCCGAGAAGCAGTCGATCCGGCTGAAGCACACCGAATTCGTCCGGCTGGATGCCTCACGCGGGCTTGCCATCCTTGTCAGCGACGACGGGCGGGTGGAGAACCGCGTCATCGACCTGCCGCCGGGGCTGCCGGCCTCGGCCCTTCAGGAGGCCTCCAACTATCTCAACGCCAAGCTCGGCGGCTTGACGCTTGCCGAGGCCCGGGCCCGGATCGAAGCCGAGCAGACGGGGCTCAAGGCCGAACTCGACGTTCTGGCCACCAAGGTCATCAAGGATGGATTGGCCACCTGGTCGGGCGGCGAGCAGAACAAGAGTCTGATCGTTCGCGGGCAGTCGCATCTGCTGACCGACATCACCGCCATCGCCGACCTGGAGCGCATCCGCAGACTGTTCGACGACCTGGAAGCCAAGAAGGAGCTGGTCAATCTGCTCGGCGTCGCCGACCGGGCCGAGGGGGTTCGCATCTTCATCGGCTCGGAAAGCCGGTTGTTTTCGCTATCCGGCTCATCGCTGGTGGTTGCGCCCTTCCGCGACACCAAATCCAAGATCGTCGGCGTGCTGGGTGTCATCGGACCGACAAGGCTCAATTACGCCCGGATCATCCCGATGGTCGATTTCACCGCCAAGCTGGTCGGCAAGTTAGCGTCTTGATTTTGGCGCCGCGCGGCTCGATATGCTTGTCCCCAGATCCGTGCCCCCAGCAGGGGCCCTCAACCCTTTCGACCAGAGACCTCCCATGAGCAGCATCCGCAAGGACCCGCAGCGCGCCAAATCCGACAGCGATGAGCCGGAGACCGGAGCCGAGGCCGGCAGCGGTCCCATCGACAAATCCAACGTCATGAAGTCCTTTTACCAGCGGGCGATCGAGGAGCGTGACGACGAGATCGAGCGGCTGCGGCAGGACAATCAGCGGCTCAGGGCCAAGATCATCAGCGGCGAAGCCGGCGGCGACAGCGGAACGGACCCCGAGGCCGTTGCGCCATCCGAGACGACCGGCCTTTCGGCGGCGCGCAACGAGCTTGCCTCGCTCAGGCGAACCTCGGAGGTCAATGCCCAGCTGCTTTTCACGCTGACCGAGGAACGCGACAAGTTCGCCGCCGAGGCCGCCGATGCCAAGGACCGGATGCTGCGGGCGCTGGCCGAACTGGACAATGTCCGCCGCCGGACCGAGCGCGAGAAGCTGGACATCTCGAAATACGCCATTTCCGAATTTGCCCGCGATGTCATCGGCATCGGCGATGACATGCAACGCGCCATTGACCATGTTCCAGCAGAGGCTGCGGCCAGCGACCCGGCCCTGAAGAGCTTTCTCGAAGGCGTACAGCTGATGGAGCGCGAGATGCTGGCGACCCTGGAACGGCACGGCGTCGCCAAACTCGCGCCGATGGGCGAGCGGTTCGATCCCAACCGGCACCAGGCCGTCATGGAGGAGGAGAATCCCGAGGTGCCCGCCGGAACCGTGGTGCAGGTGCTGCAGGCCGGCTTTGTGATCGGCGAACGCACGCTGCGGCCCGCCGTGGTGGTGGTGTCGAAGGGCGGGGCCAAGGTTCCCAAGGCGGCACCCAAGGCCGGGGAGCCGGGCAGCGAGGATCAGGCGGCGCAGACCAATCCCGACGCTCCACCAGCGGAGCCATCGGCGTAGGTTGGATTAGCAGGCCACGGCGTCCCGGCGAGAATTGAGTTGCGAGACCCTGCATAACCCGACATCGCGGGTTCCCGGGGTGTGGGGTTACGCGCGATCAGGCTCGGTGCTCAAACGGAAGCGCGGATGCACTAACCTACTGAACGGCCACCATCGAGCGGCGCTGACCGCAGGTGAGGCCAGGCTCGGGCGCGCAGACATAACGTGAATACAAAATCGTGTCGGCGCGGCCGATCAGGTTCTCGACCGGCACCGGGCCCATCATGTTGGCAAAACGGCTGTCGGCGGAGTTGTCGCGATTGTCGCCCATCATGAAAAGGTTGCCAGCCGGCACCGCATAGTCCGGCATGGTTTCCGTCGCGCTATCGTCCGAGCGCTGAATGATGGCATGGCTGTGCCCACCCGGCAGCACTTCGGAATAGCGCGACACGGCCACGATGCCCCCCTGCTGGTCGCGATAGTGATAGGCGGCCTCCAGCTGCCGCTCGACGACGGTGCCGTTGATATAGAGGCGTCCGCGCCGGAGGGCGATGTGATCTCCGGGAAGGCCGATCACCCGCTTGATCATGGTGCGGCCGTCGCGGGGATGGGCAAACACCACCACATCGCCGCGCTGCGGCAGTGAACCCAGGATTCGGCCACTGAATTCCAGCCCGAAGCTGGACAGCGGCAGCGAGAACCGGCTCCAGCCATAAGCGAATTTGGACACCGCGAGCCGGTCCCCGACTTCAAGCGTCGGCACCATGCTCTCGGATGGGATGAAATAGGTGGCGAAGGCGGCGGTGCGGAACAGCGCCGCGGCGCCGAGCCCCACCAGCACAATCAAGACCAATTCTCGCACATACCGCATTGCCGGCACCCCAACACACGTCGGACCAGATCCACTTGGCTGAATGCCACGGGACTTGGGCTTGTCTGGGGCAAGTGCAAAAGTTGTGCCGCAAGAGAGCTATCGCGGAGGGAGATCGTTGGCCGGATTGATCGGGAAGGGACCGCACAAGGCGGTCCTAGTATGCCGCGGCCGCCTTGGCCCGGCGTGATCCGAGGCGCCGGAAGGCCGCCCGCAGCAGCTGGCGGCCGGGCTGCTCCACCAGATGGAAGGTCACGGCCGAGGCCAGCACCATTAGCAGGATCGCCAGCACGACCTGTCCGGCCGGCAGCACATGCGGGTCATAGCCCGCCAATCGCGACAAGGCGTTGAAGTAGGCCTTACCCAGCAGCAGATGCAGCATATAGGTCGAGTAGGAAATCTCACCGAGATAGACCAGCGGCCGCAACAGCCAGCCGGGCGGCACCAAGCCGGCACGCTCGCTGTTGGCCAGCAGCAGAATGACCACGCCGAACAGCGGTGGCATCACCGCCACCGGGGCGCCGAGCGCCAGCAGAACCAGCGTTCCGGCGATTGCCACCGGCGTCAGCCAGCGCAACAGGTGCTTGGGGACCGATTTGGCCGTTCCCAGGCCATAAATCGCAACGCCCAAGGTGAATTCCGGTAGGATGCGAAGGATGCCAAACCGCCAACTCAGATCGTTGAGCCCGGCGCCGAGGAGCACCCGTGCGCCAGCCTCGCAGCAACCGTAGAGCAGCAGCGCCGCCAACAGGCGCAACCACGCCTTGTTACCAAACCACAGTGCCCCGGCCGCGATGGCCGGGAACAGAAGATAGGCGAAAGCCTCGGCGCTGATCGACCAGGACACCGGGTTGAAATAGTGCCCGTCAACCGTGCCCCAGGCGTGAGCCAGAGCAAGATTGGTCAACAGGTGCCAGCCAAAGCCGCCGCCCGTCACCGGATCAAGGCCCAGCGGCGGCCCGTACACATCCGGTGACAGCCCCCGGTAGAAGCCCAGCAGTCCATTGGCGAACGCCACCAGCAGCATCAACAGATGCATTGGATACAGTCTGGCAAAGCGATTGATCAGGAACTCGCCATGCTCGAACCGCCCCGCGCCGATCCGCGCTAGGTAGACATGGGCGAGAATGAAGCCCGAAAGCACGAAGAACACGTCGACGCCGAGCTGGCCATGATCGATAAAGGTTGTATGCAGAACCGAGCCGGGGGCCGTGCGCGCCGCGAAATGGAACAGCACGACGAGCAGCGCCGCGAACGCGCGCAATGCCGTCAAGAGCCTGAGTTCTGCGGGAAAAGGGCGGGGGGCAGCGATCATACTTAACTCCGAACGCCTGAACGCTAACAGGCAATCGGTAAAAAAGGGTTTGAGCCGAACAACTAAGGCCGGGGTGCCGTTACCCGCCGCAGGGTCAGATTGATCCGCCCGCCCTCGGCGATCAGCATCGAAGTGCCCGGCAGCACCCGGTCGATGCCGTGATAGGCCAGCCGCGCCGGAGGCCCCAGCACTGTCACATCGCCCGAGCGCAACGTGAACCGCGAACGCGCATCCTTGCGGGCGAGCCCACCAAGGCAGAACACCGCGTCGTCCCCCAGCGAGACCGACACGACGGGCGCGGAGAAATCCTCCTCGTCGGCGTCCCGGTGCTGGCCCATCTTGGCCTTGCCGCGATAAATGTTGACGAGACAGGCCTCTGGCCCGGCAGGATAACCGGCAAGATCGCGCCACAGACCCAGCAGCTCGGGCGGCATCGCCGGCCAGGCCCGGCCCGTCGTGGGATGAGAGGATTGGTAGCGATAGCCGCGTTGCTGGTCGGTGACCCAGCCGAGAGGACCGAAATTGGTCATGGTCACCGACATCGGCTTGCCGGTGCGAGGCATGACCGGAACAAAGGCCGGCGCCTCGAGCAGGGCATTGCGAATGGCCGCCAGCAACGCCGCCTGCTCAATTGGCGACAGATACTGAGGAAAATACTGGAATCCGTCGGGAAATTGCATTGCCGATCCGGGCTGGCTTGGCGCATGGTTGCGGGAAGGCCCCGGCGGGCGATAAAAGTCTGGCCGTGGCGCAGTACCAGTTGAACCAATTTCGACGCCTCCTATATAACCGCCGATACCCGATTCCAATGAACAATGATCGGGGGCCGCCATTCGGGCGCCAATTGAGGGCACTGGGATGGATCGGACGCCGCAAGGGTCCGGGCGGTCTGCCGCAAACGAAAAGGACTTGAGACTATGTCGAAAGTGATTGGCATCGACCTCGGCACGACGAATTCGTGTGTCGCGGTGATGGAAGGCTCGACCCCCAAGGTCATCGAAAACTCAGAGGGTGTGCGCACGACCCCCTCGATCGTCGCCTTCACCGAGGACGATGAGCGACTGGTCGGCTTGCCAGCCAAGCGCCAGGCGGTCACCAATCCGCTCAACACGTTCTTTGCCATCAAGCGCCTGATCGGCCGCCGGTTTGAAGACCCGATGGTGGCCAAGGACAAGGGCCTGGTCCCTTACGAGATCGTGCGCGCCGACAACGGCGATGCCTGGGTGCAGAGCCACGGCAAGAAATACTCGCCATCGCAGATTTCGGCCTTCACCCTGCAGAAGATGAAGGAGACGGCGGAATCCTATCTCGGCCACAACGTCACCCAGGCCGTGATCACCGTTCCGGCTTATTTCAACGACGCCCAGCGGCAGGCGACCAAGGACGCCGGCAAGATCGCCGGCCTCGAGGTGCTGCGCATCATCAACGAGCCGACGGCGGCGGCACTCGCCTATGGCCTCGACAAGAAGGAAGGCAAGACCATTGCCGTCTACGACCTTGGCGGCGGCACCTTCGATATTTCAGTGCTGGAGATCGGCGACGGCGTATTCGAGGTGAAGTCGACCAACGGCGACACCTTCCTCGGAGGCGAAGACTTCGACATGCGTCTGGTCGAGTATCTGGTCGCCGAGTTCAAGAAAGAGAACGGCATCGACCTCAAGAACGACAAGCTCGCGCTCCAGCGCCTGAAAGAGGCGTCCGAGAAGGCCAAGATCGAGCTGTCGAGCGCCCAGCAGACCGAGATCAACCTGCCGTTCATCACGGCGGACAAGTCCGGCCCCAAGCATCTGACCATGAAGCTCACCCGCTCCAAGCTGGAAAGCCTGGTCGACGACCTCATCCAGAAGACCATCGAGCCCTGCAAGGCCGCCATCAAGGATGCCGGACTTCAGGCCGCCGAGATCGACGAGGTCGTGCTCGTCGGCGGCATGACGCGGATGCCCAAGGTGCAGGAAGTCGTCAAGCAGCTGTTCGGCCGCGAGCCGCACAAGGGCGTGAACCCGGACGAGGTCGTCGCCATCGGCGCCGCCATCCAGGCCGGCGTGCTGCAGGGCGACGTCAAGGACGTGCTGCTGCTCGACGTCACCCCGCTGTCGCTCGGCATCGAAACGCTCGGCGGGGTGTTCACCCGGCTGATCGACCGCAACACGACCATCCCGACCAAGAAGAGCCAGGTGTTCTCGACCGCCGAGGATGGCCAGAGCGCGGTGACGATCCGCGTCTTTCAGGGCGAGCGCGAAATGGCGGCCGACAACAAGATGCTTGGCCAGTTCGACCTGGTTGGCATCCCACCGGCCCCGCGTGGCGTGCCGCAAGTCGAGGTCACCTTCGACATCGACGCCAACGGCATCGTCAACGTCACGGCGCAGGACAAAGCGACGTCCAAACAGCAGCAGATCCGCATCCAGGCCTCGGGCGGCCTGACCGACAGCGACATCCGCAAGATGATGGAGGATGCCGAGAAGCACAAGGCGGACGACAAGGCACGGCGCGAGCTGGTGGACGCCAAGAACCAGGGCGAATCCGTTCTGCACGCGACCGAAAAGGCGCTTAAGGAGCATGGCGGCAAGATTGCGGCCGCGGATCGCAGCGTGATCGAGACCGGCATCGGCGACCTTAGAGCGGCCATGGAGAGCGAGAACTCCGAGAAAATCAAGACCGCGACCAACCAGTTGCAGCAGGCGTCCCTCAAGCTGGGCGAGGCCATGTACAAGGACATGGGTGGCGCGGCCGCATCCGGCGGATCCGGTGACGGCAGCGACGAGAAAGTGGTTGATGCCGATTTCGAGGAGGTCAAGGACCCCGCCAAGAAGAAGTCGGCCTAGCTTGGGCTGGTAGCGTGGGGCGAGACTTGTCTCGCCCCACGTGTTTGGCAGGGTACCCAATGATCCGACAGCCCACTATCAAGGACACGCGCTGACATGGCCAAGCGCGACTATTATGACATCCTCGGCGTCAAGCGCGGCGCCACCGAACAGGAACTCAAGAACGCATTCCGCAACCTCGCCAAGCAGCATCACCCCGATCGCAATCCTGGCGACAAGGAAGCCGAGCACAAGTTCAAGGAGCTGAACGAGGCCTACCAGGCCTTGTCCGACCCGCAGAAGCGCGCGGCCTACGATCAGTTCGGCCACGCCGCATTCGAGGGTGGCATGGGCGGGCCTGGGGCGCAGGGTTTCAGCGGCGATTTCTCGGCCTCGATGGCCGATATTTTCGACAGCATGTTCGGCGACATGGGGCTGGGCGGCCGGCGCGGCGGCGGCCCCTCTACGGGCACGGCGGGCCGCGCGCGCAACTCGCGCGAACGCGGCGACGATCTGCGTTACAACATGGACGTCACGCTCGCCGAAGCCTTCACCGGCAAGACCGCCGAGATTCGCGTTCCCACCAGTGTCACTTGCGAGACCTGTTCGGGCTCCGGCGCCAAGTCCGGCACGCGGCCCTCAACCTGCAAGACCTGCGGCGGCGCTGGCAAGGTCCGATCTAGCCACGGCGGGTTCTTCACCATCGAGCGCTCCTGCCCGGCCTGCCACGGCCGTGGCGAGGTGATCGACAATCCCTGCCCCACCTGTTCGGGCGCCGGCCGGGTCACCAAGGAGCGCAAACTCTCGGTCAACATTCCGGCCGGGGTCGAGGACGGCACTCGCATTCGCCTCGCCGGCGAGGGCGAGGCGGGGGTGCGCGGCGGACCCTCCGGCGATCTCTACATTTTCCTCTCGGTCAAGCCGCACGACTTCTTCCAGCGCGACGGTGCCGACATTTTCTGCCGCGTGCCGATCTCGATGGTGACCGCCTCGCTTGGCGGTTCGGTCGAGGTCCCGACGCTTGAGGCCGGCCGGACCCGGGTGAAGATCCCCGAGGGGTCGGAGAGCGGCAAGCAGTTCCGCCTCAAGGGCAAGGGAATGCCGGTGCTGCGCAGCAAGAGCACGGGCGATATGTACATCCAGATCGAGGTTGAGACGCCCAAGAACCTCAACCGGCGGCAAAAGGAGCTGCTGGCCGAATTCGAAAAACTGTCCGACAAGGCCACCAGCCCCGAGAGCGCCGGGTTCTTTGCCAAGGTGGCGAGCTTCTTTGACGGCAAGGGCGGCAGCGGCGCCAGCGGCGGTGGCACGGCGGCGGAGTAAGCGGCCATGGCGGATTTTCTGCTCCTGATGCACACGGATGGCGGGCTGGAGCCGGATGACGCTTGGCCCGCATACCTTCAGCGGTTGAAAGCGTCGGGGCACTTGCGAGGCGGCAGCGAGATAGGTTCGGGCGAGTGCTTCCGCAGGGCCTGAGTGGTCCCGCAGATTTCCGCGCAGCTTGCAGGTTTCATCCGTATCGAGGCCACCGATCTGGCTGAGGCCAGGACGCTGTTGGCAGGAAACCCAACCTACGAGGCCGGTGGCACGGTCGAAATCCGCGAAC
>Ga0209068_10001562_pt1 | contig 11389 bp, 12 predicted proteins | sample ColStrG_CSR_2012_FD_187200 | JGI IMG/M metagenome (GOLD analysis project Ga0209068, IMG submission 187200) | Freshwater sediment microbial communities in response to fracking from Pennsylvania, USA - Cold Stream Run_MetaG_CSR_2012 (SPAdes)... | ecosystem: Environmental > Aquatic > Freshwater >...
CCTTGATCACGAGTTGCGAGCGCGAGGCGGCGATCGCATCGGTGGATGGCGCCGTCCAACGCCTCAGCGTCGAGCGCCACCACCGCGGGGTCAGCGTCAGCGTCGACGTCGACCCGCAGTAGTGCGTGCTCGGCGTGCGGGCGCCATCACCCGGAGCGCTTGAGCTTGCCGTGGCGCTTTGCGTACCGCTCGCCGGCGCGGAACACCACCAGGCCGAGCGGGATCGAGACAACTCCGAGCACGAGCAGCGGCCAGATATCGCCGGACACGGCGCTGATGCTCGCTCCGTCCAGGATCGCGGCGCGTATGCCCCGCAACGCGTAGGTGGCGGGCGAGATCGTTGCCAGCCACTGCATCCACTGGGGCATCACCGACACTGGGTAGTAGACCAGCAGAAGGCCCTGGGCGATGAACCCGAGCTGGGCCCCCTTTTCCGGCGAGATCAGCGGCAGCACGGCTGTCACCATCCCGAGGCCGACGAACGACACCGACGCGACCGCGAGCAGCACGATCGCGGTCATGTAGTCGGCCTGCTGCAGCGTGAGCCCGAAGAACATCGCCACAACCGCGAACAGCAGCATCGTGCGCACCACTCCGTAGAGGACCGCGAACAGGCCCATGCCTCCGAGGTGCACCGCGCGCGCGAGCGGCGCCATGAACGTGTACTCGATCGTGCCCTCCCAGCGCTCCCAGGCGACGGTCTCGGTGAGCACCTCGAAGATGATCCCCAGATAGGACCAGATGACCGCGCCGATCAGGAGCGCGGTGGTCGTGCGCTGCACGTCGAGGTGCCCGCCGGTCGCCTGCACACCCTTGGCGATGAACGTGATCGTCAGCGTGTTGGCGACCGTCCAGACGAAGAACGCCAGTTCCCACCAGAAGTAGCGCCGCACCAGATAGACGTTTCGCTCGACGATCCCCCATAGGCCGATGAGCTGGATCCGCATCATCGGGTGGTCTCCTCCGGATCGTCCTGGAGCTCGGCTCCGGTCGCGGTGAAGAACGCGGCCTCGAGGTCCTCAGCGCCGAAGCGCTCGAGCAGCTCCGCTGCCGGGGCCAGGGCGAGCATCCTGCCCGCATGAAGGATCCCGACGCGCTCGGCGAGCGACTGCGCTTCGGCCATGTCATGGGTGCACAGCAGGATCGTGGTGTCGTGACGCTCCCGCATTCCGGAGATGAACTCCTGGACCTCACGCTTGGAGCGGGGGTCCAAGCCGGTCGTCGGCTCGTCGAGCAGCAACAGCACCGGCGAGGTCAGCATCGAGCGCGCCAGCGCCACCTTCTGCTGCATACCGCGGCTCAGCTGCTGCATCGGCTCGACGGCGCGCGTGGCCGGAAACCCGACCCGGTCGAGGATCTCCGGAATCGCGGTCCGCGTCTGCGCCGGCGTCAGCCCGTAGAAGCGCGCGGAGTAGCTGAGGTTCTCGGTCGCCGACATGCGCTTGAAGAACGACGCCTCCACCGACACCCGGTTGACCAGGCGGCGGACCTCGCGATCCTCTCGCACGACGTCGTGGCCGAACACGCGGGCCGTGCCGGAGTCCGGGAGGACGAGCGTCGAGAGGGCGCGGATCAGCGTCGACTTCCCGGAGCCGTTCTGGCCGAGCACCGCCACGCACTCGCCGCGCGCGACCTCGAACGATACGCCGGCCAGCGCGATCGCAGGCGCCGGCGCGCGCTTGCGTCGACGGCCAAAGCTCTTCTGGAGGGAAACGACCTCAAGTGCCTGCAAAGCTGCTCCTGAAATGGACTTCGAGCCAGCCTAGAGCCTCGGCGGGCTGCCCCCGCGGGCGCGATTACACTGAGGCAGGTGAGCGAGGCGCTCAAGGACATCGACGAGCCTTCGGCCGTGGGTGCCGACGGCGGCGAGCGCGAGCCCGCGCCGGCGCTCGATCCGGAGCTCGCCGCTCGTCGCGACGCGGCGCTCGCGCGCGTGCGCAAGTACGGCGACCCCGTGCTGAGGGCCATGGCAAGGCCGGTCGAGCACTTCGACGAATCGCTGCAGAGCGAGATCGAGCGGATGGGAGAATTGATGGCGGACGCGCTCGGGATCGGATTGGCGGCGACCCAGGTTGGAGTGCTGCACCGCGTGCTCGTCTATCGGGTGGCGCCGCACGCGCCGCTGGCAGCGCTGGTCAACCCGGTGCTCGAGTACCGCGGCAAGGAGCAGGAGATCGCCGAGGAGGGCTGCCTCAGCCTCCCCGAGGTGCATGTCGACGTGGAGCGTCCAGTGCACGTCCGCGTCCGCGCCCAGGACGCGTACGGCGAGCCGATCGTGGTGGAGGCCTCGGGTCTGGAGTCACGGGTGATCCAGCACGAGATCGACCACCTTGATGGGGTGCTGATCCTCGACCGCACGACGCGCGATCAGCGAAAGCAGGCGATCAGGGCGATGCGCGAGGCCCGCGAGCGCGGCCACCTCTAGCGCCCGAGCGCCGTCGCCGTTGCGAACCGTCTACCTCGGAACCTCCGAGTTCGCCGCGGCCGTGCTGCGCGTGCTGGCGGGCTCCGCCCACCGCCCGACGCTGGTGCTGACGCGTCCCGACGCTCCGTTCGGACGCGGCCGGCGGCTACGCCCGCCGCCGGCCGCGACGGTGGCGCTGGCGCTGGAAATCGACTGCCTACAGCCGGTCGACGTCAACGCCGTCGACGTGCGCGAGCTGATCGCCGCCGCACGGCCAGAGGCGGTCTGCATCTGCGCATACGGGGCGATCATCGGCGAGCCGCTGCTGTCGGAGCACCGGCTGCTCAACGTGCACCCCTCCCTGCTGCCACGGTGGCGCGGCGCGGCGCCGATCGAGCGCGCGATCATCGCCGGCGACGAGCGCACCGGTGTGTCGATCATGGCGCCGGTCGCGGAGCTCGACGCCGGACCGGTGTGCGCTTTGTCCCAGGAGCCGATCGCGGCACAGGACACCTACGGCACGCTCGCCGACCGGCTCGCGTCGGTGGCGGCCGATCTGCTGATCGAGGCGCTGGAGCGCCACCCTCCGTGCGTCGCCCAGGACGACTCGCTCGCGACCTATGCCGAGAAGATCACCGCGGCCGACCGGCTGTTGGACCCGAGGCGGCCGGCCGCAGAGCTCGAGCGCGTCGTACGCGCGCTGACGCCGCACATCGGCGCGCGGGTCACGGCCGGCGGCGATGGGCTAGGGGTGCGGCGGGCCCGCGTGTTGGGCGACGGGCCGGACACCGGGGTGTTGTCCGTGGCGGGCTTGCGCCCGGTGCTCGGCTGTGCCGTCGGGGCGCTCGAGCTGTTGGAGGTGCAGCCACCGGGCGGCAGGTGGATGGCGGGCGAGGATTATCTCCGCGGCCGTCGGGGGAGATAGGGCGGGCGTGGGCGAGGTGGCTCCGGCGCGCGCATGCGCGTTCAAGGTGATCACTCGGGTGTTCGAGCGGGGCGCGTACGCGGATCGCGCGCTGCACGCGGAAGCGGCCGGTCTGGGGCCTCGCGACCGTGCACTGGCGATGGCGCTGTCCTACGGAACCGTCCAGCGGCGCCGCACGCTCGACTACGTGATCGCGGCCCTGTGCAGCCGGCCGCTCGCCTCGCTGGGGCCAGGCGTCCGGGACGCCTTGCGGCTCGGGGTCCTCCAGATCGCGCTGATGGACGGGATCGCCGAGCACGCGGCGGTTAACGACAGCGTCGAGCTGGCCAAGAGCGCGAGTCCGGGAGGCGCAAGAATGGTCAACGCCGTCCTGCGGCGTGCGGTGCGCGAGGGGCGGGCGCTGCTCGCCGCGCTCGACGACGAGACCCCGGGTGCAGCGGCGATCCTCCACTCGGTCCCCGACTGGATCGCCGAGCTGTGGTGGGAGCAGCTCGGCGCCGGCGAGGCGCGGGCGCTGCTGCGCACGGTCAACCTCCCGCCAGAGTCGGCGTTGCGAGTCAACACGCTCAGGGCCACCGTCCCGGAGGTGCTGGAGCGTCTCGACGTGCCGGCGTCGCCGGCGCCGGACCTCGACGAGGCGCTGGTTCTGCACGGCCCATTCGATGCGCACGGATCGCAGCTGTTCGCCGACGGCGCGATCATGCCGCAGTCACGCGCGTCGATGGTGGTCGCACGAGAGTCGCTCGCGCAGCCCGGACAGCGCGTGCTCGACCTGTGCGCGGCGCCCGGGGGCAAGACGACGCATCTCGCCGCGCTGATCGAAGATCGCAGCCCGGAGTTCGTGGCGGTCGAGGTGCATCCCGGACGGGCGCGGGCGCTTGAGCGCACCTGCACTCGGATGCATGCCCGCAGCGTGCGTGTGCGTTGTGCCGATGGGCGCGAGCCGGTCCGTGCGGGACCGTTCGAGACCGTGCTGGTGGACCCGCCGTGCAGCGGGCTCGGGACGCTCCAGGCGCGGCCGGATCTGCGATGGCAGGCCCGCCGCGCGGACCTCGAGGCGCTGGCCGCCAAGCAGTCGCAGCTGCTCGCAGCCGGTGCGGCGGCGGCCGCTCCGGGAGGGATTCTCGTCTACGCGGTATGCACGATCTCGCTGCGGGAGAGCCGCGAGGTGGTGCGGGGGCTGCTCGACTGCTCGCCGGCGTTCGCGCTCGAGCACGAGCGGCAGTTGACCCCACACCGGGACGGCACCGACGGGTTCTTCATCGCTCGGCTGCGGCGCCGGTGAAGCCGCGCGGACCAGGCCCACCGATACGCTAGGCCGACCGTGACGGAGTCCGAGATCAAGCTCGGGCCGGAGTGTCCGGCCTGCGGGGAGCCGTGGCTGCGGCCAACGGCCGTGCCCGGCAACTACCGGTGCGTCAACTGCCTGAAGCGCTTCGAGCTGGTCTCGGTGTGTCCCAACTGCGGCGAGCACTCGACGATCGTGCGGATGTCGAACACCGCGATCCTCGTCTGCAACCACTGCAAGGGCTCGATGCTCAGGGAGGTGTGAGGTGGCCCTCGCCAACCAGCTGATCGGGGGGCGAGAGGTGGCGCCGTCGATCCTGTCCGCTGACTTCTCGCGGCTGGGAGCGCAGGTCAGGGAGGTGCTCGACGCGGGCGCGCGCCTGATCCACTGCGACGTGATGGACGGCCACTTTGTTCCGCCGATCACGTTCGGCGCGCTCGTCGTCGGCGCGCTCGCCGACATGGTGCACGAGGCAGGGGCGATCCTCGACGTTCACCTGATGATCGACCGGCCTGAGCGACAGGTGGCCGAGTTCGCGCGGGCGGGGGCCGACAACATCACGATCCATGTAGAGGCGACGCCGCACGTCCACTATGCGCTCGCGACGATCAGGGAGGCGGGGGTCCTCGCGGGGGCCGCGATCTGCCCCGCGACACCGTATGGCGCTTTGCGAGACGTGTGGGCGCAGTCGCTGGACGTCGCACTGTGCATGAGCGTCGACCCGGGTTGGGGGGCTCAGAAGCTGATCCCCGGCTCCTACGAGAAGCTCGCCCGGATGCGGGAGGTGCTGCCCGCACACGTCGCGCTCGAGGTGGATGGCGGCATCGGCATGGACACCGCCGGCCGGTGCGTGGCGGCCGGGGCCAACCTGCTGGTGGCCGGCTCGGCCGTGTTCGGCGGCCCAGATCCTGGCGGTGCCTACCGGGCGATCGTCGACGCCGCAGGCTCGCGCGCGGAGGGTGGCGCGAGCGCCGGCGCCGGTGCGCGCGATCGCCGCCGATAGAGCAGCCACAGAAGCAGCGCCAGCAGCCCGGCGGCGCCGCAGTAGCCGACCTCGACGCGCGTCACCTGAGCCGTCTGGTCGGAGCTCGTCGTCGAGGCGACGAACACGACGAACGCTGCCGCGGCCACCAGCCAGGCCCACGCCGCGAGCTTCGCCTGCCCACGGGCCAGCAGCGCCTGGTTGAGCGTCCCGGAGACCAGGTGCAGACCCATCCCGATGCCGACCAGAGCCAAGCCCCAGCGGTTGTAGTCAAAGCCCTTGTCGCCGAGCAGCGCGGTCATCACGAACGGCCCGACCGTCACCAGACCGACGGTCACCACGCTGGCGAACACGGCGATCGCCTGTACCGTCACCCGGACCGCGCGGCGAAACTCGGCGCTCGAGCGGCGAGCCTCCAGGCCCGTCAGGTGGGGGAGGATCGACGTCTGGACGGCCTGGAAGAGCTGTAGCGGGGCGCGCACGATCAACAGCACGTTGAACACGAAGCCCGCCAGGCCGGAGGTGATCGTGAACCCTGCCCCGGCCGCGACCACCAGGACGCCGGCGTTCATCAACGTCTGCTCGGAGAACATGATCGCTACGACGGCGATCGCGAACGCCGCGCCGTGGCGCAGGCTGAGGTCGGTGGCGGTCTCCTCGAGCTGCGCGTGGACCGGACCCTCTCCGCCGGCGTCCGCGGCCTCGACGGCCCGGGTGTCCCGGACCTCGGCGGCGGGCGGCAGACGCGGTCCGACCTTGACGAACGCGAACGGAATCACCAGCAGCGACACGAACGGTGCGACCGCCATCCCGAGTCCGACCGCCGCCAGACCCGCGCCGACGCCGAGCGCGACTGCGAGCGCAACCACGAAGCGGCTCGTCGATTCCAGGAAGACGAGCGCTCCATAAAGCGCGAAGCGCTTGTGGCCGGCGAGCCACCCGCGGGCGAAGTAACTGCCGGCGTACGCGAGCACGCCGACCACGAGAATCCAGTACAGCGCCGCCGAGCCTCCGAACAGCTCGTTCTGGATCGGGCCGCGGAGCGCCTGCGCGACGGCCAGAAAGACCAGCGAGAAAGCGGTCTGGAGCACCGCCGGGGTGCGGAGGATGTGGCCGTGCATGCCGCGGGCGGTGCGGTCGGCGATCGTGCGCGACAGCAGCTGCTCGATCGGCCGGTAGATCACCGACAGGATCACGAACATGATCGCCCAGCAGACCGAGATGCGGCTGTAGTCGGCCGGGCCGAGCAGATGGCTGGCGGTCGCGAGATACGCGAACGTGAACACGCCGGTCGACGCGATCCCGATCGACAGGACGCGGGCGCCGTGCGCGAACGACGGCTCCCGTTCGGGGCTGGGGCTCACCTCGCCGCCGGCCATCAGCCGACGCGAACCAGCAGCATCGTCCACGGGAACGGAGCGCGGGCCTGCACCACCTCGCCGTGCCGCGCGAGCAGCTGCGTGAACGATCTCGCCGAGTAGTGGTTCACGTGGCCCGGCGTGTTGCCGAGGTCGCGAACGTATGCGCCGCGCGCGACGTTCAGCATCCGCCACAGCGGCTCGCGCGGAACCGACACGAGCAGGCTCGCGGTCGCCACCCGCGCCATCTCTGCGAGGACCCGGTCCGGGTCGGGAATGTGCTCGAGGGTCTCGATCGCCGCCACCATCTCGAACTCGCGATCGGTGTACGGCAGCTGCCGGGCGTCACCCGTTCCGAACGTGAGATTCGGTAGGTTGGACTGCGCCCACAGTGCTTCCAGCTTCGGGTCCGCGAGGTCGAAGCCGACGACCCGGCGGGTCGGCAGGGCAGCCGCCCATCGTGTGGTCAGGACACCTTCGCCGCAGCCGATGTCGAGCACCGATGCCGGCGCGGCGATCGCGAACAGCTCGGCGAGGTCCCGCTCGAAGGAGGCCATCAACCGCCGGACCACGGGGTTACGCGACCCGTACTTGTCGAACGTGTTGCCGGTCGGGACGGTGGCGGTCATACCTCGAGCGGGTGGCCGGCCTGCTCGCCGCCGGGCTCGTAGTGGGAAGGCTCGACGCCCAGCTGCAGCTCGATTCGTCGCACGCGCTCGAACGTGCGCTGGGAGAGCGTGCGTTGCGCGTCCAGCAGGTCGCCGATCACGCCGAGCGCCCCGAGCAGCATCGCGGCGTTGAACAGCACGCCGCCGAGGATCAGCGACTGAACATGGCCGCTGATCTGCGGGTGCTGGACGAACGACACCAGGAAGCGGATGAAGATCACCAGCGCCGCGAGGCCCATCACCAGCGCGCCGGTCCAGAACACCTTGAGCGGCTGATACTGGGAGTAGACGCGGAAGATCGACAACGCGTTGCGCCGCACGTAGGAGGCGCTCGACGGGAACAGGCGTGACTCGCGCGTCTTGGGGTTGGTGCGAACCGGGACATGCTCCACCGCGACGAGCAGCTTGCCCGCCTGGATCAGCGTTTCGAGCGTGTACGTGAACCGTGAGACAGCCTGGATCTGCAGTGCGGCCTCGCGGTTGTAGGCGCGAAAGCCGGAGGTCGCATCCGGGATGTCGGTGCCGGACGCGTGGCGCACGACCCACGAGCCGAGCCGCTGGAGCAGCTTCTTGCCCGCAGAGAAGTGGGCGATCGTCTGCACCTGACGGTCGCCGACGACCATGTCGGCCTCGCCGTTCACGATCGGCGCGAGGAGCTTTGGAACGTCGGCCCCCTCGTACTGGTTGTCGGCGTCGGTGTTGACGATCACGTCGGCGCCCAGCTTCAGGCAGGCGTCGAGGCCGGCCTGAAAAGCGGTCGCGAGGCCTTTGTTGTTGGTCAGGCGCACGATGTGGTCCACGCCCTGAGCGCGCGCGGCCTCGACCGTGCCGTCTGTCGAGCCGTCGTCGACCACCAGCAGCTGCACTGTGTCGAACCCGTCGACGTGCCGTGGGAGCGCCGCGAGCGTGGTCGGGAGCTGCTCCTCCTCGTTGAAGCACGGGATCTGGATGATGAGCTTCATGGCAATCTGCCGCCGGCCGGTGCCGCCTTGCTCGACTGGCCGCGACGCGCTCGGGGCGACGCCACCGGCGTCCTATGCTATCCACGTGGCGCTTCAGTCCGAAACGGATGCATGCCATCTGGCGCGCGCGATCGAGCTGGCCGCCCTCGGTGCCGGCCGCGTCTCCCCGAACCCCCTCGTCGGCGCGGTGATCGCGCACGAGAGGGAGACGCTGGGGGAGGGGTACCACACCCAGCTGGGGGCGCCGCATGCCGAAGTGGAGGCTCTGCGCGCCGCCGCCGGGCGCAATCTCAGCGGCGCGACGCTGTACGTGTCACTCGAGCCGTGCTGTCACGACGGCCGCACCCCGCCGTGCACCGACGCGATCCGCAGCTCGGGCATCGTCCGCGTCGTCGTCGGCAGCGACGACCCGTCCGAGCACGCGAGCGGCCGCGGGCTTGGGATCCTGCGGGACGAGGGGGTCGAGGTGGTGCTGGCCGAGGGCGAGCTGGCCGAGCGGGCGCGGCTGATCAACCAGCCGTTTCGCAAGCATGCGCGCACGGGGCGCCCGTGGGTGCTGTTCAAGTCGGCGATGTCGCTTGACGGCAAGGTCGCGACGCGCAGCGGCGACTCGAAGTGGATCTCGGGGGAGGAGAGCCGCCGTCTGGCGCACATCTGGCGGTCGCGCTGCGATGCGGTGGCGGTCGGGATCGGCACAGCGCTGGCAGACGATCCGCAGTTGACCGCGCGGTTGCCCGAAACCACTCACCAACCTCGTCGCGTCGTGTTCGACTCGCTCGCCCGGCTACCCGTGGACTCCAAGCTTGTGTCCGATGCGCTCGAGGTGCCGGCGACGGTCGTGGTCTCGCGCGCTGCATCGCGTACGGCCGTCGACACGCTCCGCAGCCACGGGGTCGAAGTGATCGTCGCCTCGGGCGAGAACGAGCCGGGCAGGATCGGCTCGGCGCTCGAACAGCTCGGCGCGCAGGGGATCACCTCGATCCTGCTCGAGGGTGGGCCGCATCTGGCGGGTGCGTTCCTCGATGCCGGTGAGGTGGACGAGGTACGGCTGTTTCTCGCTCCGCTGGTGCTGGGCGGGCGCACGGCCAGGGACCCGCTCGAGGGCGAGGGCGTCGAGCGGATCGCCGAAGCGGTGCGCGCGCTGACGCTTGACTGCGAGGCGGTCGGCGAGGATCTGCTCATCTCCGCTCGGATCAGGAAATGGTGAGCTGCGCGAGGATCGACAAACGTGAGCTGCGCGAGGATCGACAAACGTGAGCTGCGCGAGGATCGAGAAGTCGTGAGCGCGCCGAACGCTAAGCGCTGAGCGGTGTTCACCGGTCTCGTCGGCGACGTCGGGCGTATCGCGACAATCGAGCGCACAGCCGACGGCGCCCGCCTGTCGATCGACACCGAGCTCACGCTCGAGTTGCGTGACGGGGACTCGGTGGCGGTCAACGGCGTCTGCCTGACCGCCACGGCGGTCGAAGGCCGGCGATTCCAGGCCGAGGTCATGAACCAGACGCTGTCGCTGAGCTCGCTTGCGGAGCTTAGCCCCGGCGCGCCCGTCAACCTCGAGCTCGCGCTGCGTGCGGGCGATCGCCTCGGCGGGCACGTCGTCCAGGGTCACGTGGACGGCATTGGGCACATAATTGAGGTCAGCAACGACGGATTTGCGCGGCGGGTCCGCGTCGAGGTCGACGGTGGGCTCGAACGCTACGTGGTCGAGCACGGCTCGATCGCGATCGACGGCGTGTCGCTGACCGTCGCGGAGCTTGATGGTCGATCATTTACCGTTTCTTTGATCCCGGAAACGCTCGAGCGCACTAATCTCGGTGCTGTGAAGCCCGGGGGCAGCGTCAACCTGGAGGTCGATGTGTTGGCGAAGTATGTTGAGAAGGCGGTCTCGGCGATGGGGTCCGACGGCCGGGAAGCCGGCGTGGGGGACCCTGTCGAGCGCGACCGGGACCAGGGCCCGTCATGAGCGCCACGAAGACGCCATTCGCCACGATCGAGGAGGCGATCGACGACGTCCGCCAGGGCAAGATGGTGGTCGTCTGCGATGACGAGAATCGCGAGAACGAGGGCGACCTGGTGCTGGCGGCGCAGTTCGTGACGCCCGAGTCGATCAACTTCATGGCAAAGGAGGGCCGTGGCCTGATCTGCCTGGCGCTTACGCCCGAGCGCTGCGACGAGCTCGATCTGGACCTGATGGCCGCCAAGAACGAGGATCCGCTGAAGACCGCATTCACCGTCTCGATCGACGCAAAGAACGGAGTCACGACCGGCATCTCTCCAGCCGAGCGGGCGCACACGATCCAATTGGCGATAAGCCCGGGAAGCAGCCCGCAGGACTTCAACCACGGCGGCCACGTGTTCCCCCTGAAGGCGAAGGCCGGCGGGGTGCTCGAGCGTGTTGGGCACACCGAGGCCTCGATCGACCTCGCCCGGCTCGCTGGGCTGATTCCGGCCGGCGTGATCTGCGAGATCATCGCCGAGGACGGGCACATGGCGCGGGTGCCTGACCTTGAGCCGTACTGCGAGCGGCACGCTCTGAAGATGGTCACGATCGCCGACCTGGTCGCCTACCGGCGGCGAACGGAGAAGCTGGTCGAAAGGGTCGTCGCCACCAGGCTGCCGACCGCATTCGGCGAGTTCGAGGCGGTCGGGTACCGCTCGCTGGTCGACAACAAGCACCATGTCGCGCTCGTCAAGGGCGCGGTCGACGGCGCCGCCGACGTGCTCGTTCGCGTTCACTCCGAGTGTCTCACCGGCGACGTGTTCCACTCGCTGCGCTGCGACTGCGGCGAGCAGCTCGAGGCG
>Ga0209068_10001565_pt1 | contig 11383 bp, 10 predicted proteins | sample ColStrG_CSR_2012_FD_187200 | JGI IMG/M metagenome (GOLD analysis project Ga0209068, IMG submission 187200) | Freshwater sediment microbial communities in response to fracking from Pennsylvania, USA - Cold Stream Run_MetaG_CSR_2012 (SPAdes)... | ecosystem: Environmental > Aquatic > Freshwater >...
AGGTGATGCCGTGCTCCACCTCGCGCACGCCCTGGAGCACCTTCTCCGGGGTGAGGAGGTTGATGCGACCGAGCTCGTCGTCGTCGCCCCAGTCGCCCCACGTCGAGCCGTCGGGCCGTTGCGTCCAGCGCTTCGAGGACTGCTGCACCACTGTTCCCCTCCATTGCCGTCTTCTGTACCGATCGGTACACTATCCGGGTACGCCACCACTCGCACCGGCCGGTCGCAGGGGAGTCGCCATGACCGCATCGCCGCCCGAAGCTCGCAGTCTGGTCGTCTCGGCCGACGGCCACATCCTCGAGCCCACCGACCTGTTCAAGACGCGCCTGCCCAAGCACCTGCGCGACCGTGGGGTGTGGGAAGAGGACTTCGAGATCGAGCCGCTCGTCGAGGGCGGCCCGACCGTCTTCCGCCGGCTCCACACGTCGGGGTTCGAGGGCTGGACCGTGTCGCGCTATCGCCAGACCGGTGGCCGCACGCCCGAAGGCGATCCCGAGCTCATCCTCGAGGACCTGAACTCCGACGGTGTCGACGCCGCGGTGATGTACCCGAACCTCTCGCTGTTCGGTCTCTACTCCGACGACCACGAGCTGTCCATGGCGCACGCGCGCGTCTACAACGACTACATCGCCGAGCGGTTCACGCCATACTTCGACCGGCTCGCGCCCGCCGCGCCGGTGCCGATCACCGACATCGCCGACGCGGTCGCCGAGATCGAGCGCGTCGCCGCCGCCGAGTTCCGCGCCGTGCTGCTGCCGGCCACGCCCCCGATCCCGTACTACTCCCGCGACCTCGACCCCGTGTGGGACGCGATCCGCGCCTCGGGGATGCAGCCGTTCTTCCACACGCAGACCGGCGGCGTGAAGGTCAACGACCCCGAATCCACCACGCTCAAGGTCGTGATGGAGAACGCCGCGCAGGTGAACCAGCCGATCACCGAACGTTCGGCGGCGAAGCGCATGATCACGCAGGCCGTATACGGTCCGATGGGTCCGTCGCAGCTGATGTGTCAGCTCATCGGCGGCGGCGTGCCCGAGCGCTATCCCGAGCTGCACTTCTCGCTCATCGAATTCAACGCGCACTGGCTCGCGTCGCTCGTGGGCGCGATGGACAAGTGCTGGATCACCGGGATCGGCCAGGACGCCGACTGGTGGCTCGGCATCTGGGACGACGAACGTCCGCCCACCGACCAGCCGGGCATGGCGCAGTTGTTCAAGCTCAACGAGAAGTGGCCCTACCCGCTCATGCCGAGCGAGTACGTGAAGCGCCAGTTCCACGTGCAGTTCCAGGATGACCCGGTCGCGATCGCCTGCCGTCACATCACCGGCATCTCGAGCATCATGTGGGGCAACGACTACCCGCACGCCGAGGGAACGTTCCGCGGCAGCCAGGAGCTCATCGCCAAGCAGTTCGCCGGCGTGCCCGCCGACGAGCGGGCCGCCATCCTCGGCGGGACCCTTGCGGGCGTGCTCGGCTTCGAGGCCTGACGCCTACTTGGCGATTCCCTGCAGGAAGATCTCGGCGAACGGCGAAGCCGCGTCGCGCGCCGAGAGCCTGCCCCCGGGGCGCAGCCACAGGTATGTGTAGTTGTGCATGCCGAGCCAGGCGCGCGCGGTGAGCCACGGGTCGACCTTCCGGAACTCGCCGGCCTTGATGCCCGCGCGCAGCACGTGCTCCACCACTCGCTCGTACTCGCGTCGGCGACTGCGGAACCGCTCGGCGCGCTCGCCGGTGAGTGCGGGGAAGTCGTGGAGGAACACCCACACGTGATCCGGGTAGGAGTGGATGACGTCGAGCAACTCCTCGCCCAGCCGCGCCAGCTGCACGGACGGTGTGCCGCCCGCGGTGGTGACGCGGTCGGCGCCGGCGAGCACCTCGTCCATTACGCGGTCGTGGATGGCGGCGAGCAACTCTTCCTTGGAACCGATGTAGTAGTAGAAGGCGCCCTTGCCGAAGCCGTTGACCTCGCAGAGCTCGGTGATGCCCGTCGCGTGGTAGCCGCTGCGGGCGAAGACCTTCGCGGAGGTGTCGACGATCTCGTCGCGCCGCGCCTTCCACTTCTCGCTGCGCTTCGGCTCGTCCACTTGGGTGCTGGCCATCAACGGCCCTTCCACTCGGGGTCACGCTTCTCGGCGAAGGCGGCGAGGCCTTCCTCGGCGTCGGCCGTGGTCATCAACTCGTCGAGCAGGGCGCGCGAGTCGGTGCGCAGCGTCGCGTCGTCGTCGCCGGCGGCACGCAGCACGATCTCCCGGCTGGCCCGCACCGCGAGCGGCGCCGCGGCCGCGATCTTGCGGGCGACCCGCATCGCCTCCGCATCGGCGGCGCCGGGATCCACGAGCCGGCTGACCAGCCCGAGCTCGTAGGCCCGGCGCGCCCCGAGCGGCTCGCCGGTGAGGATCACGTCCATCGCCGCGGCCTGGCCGATCGCGCGGGGGAGACGGAACAGACCGCCGGCGGCGGCGATCAGGTTGCGCGTCACCTCGGCGAGGCCGAACGAGGCCTGCGTGCTCGCGACGACGACGTCACACGCGAGCACGATCTCGCACCCGCCCGCGGTGGCGAGACCGTCGACCGCGACCACGATCGGCTTCGTGCGCGCGCGGTAGGCGAACCCACCGAAGCCGCCGCGCTCGGTGTCGAGCGCGCCGGCGCCACCGGTTTCGCGCACCACCTTGAGATCCGCGCCCGCGCAGAACACCGGGCGGGTCTGGCCCTCGGTGTTGGCGCGCAGCACCCCGACCCACACGTCGGGGTCGTCCTCGATGCGGTCGACCGCGGCCTCGATCGCGTGGGCCATCTCGGTGTCGATCGCGTTGCGCGCCTCGGGGCGATCGAGGGTGATCACGCCGATGTGGTCGGCGGCGGAGTACGAAACGGTCGGCACGACGCCAACTGTAGAGTGGAACGGTCGGTACACAGGCGGTGGGGGAGCAGCAAGTCGCATGGAGCAGTTCCGGTTCGACGGGCGCGTCGCCATCGTCACCGGCGCCGGCCGGGGAATTGGCCGGGCCTATGCCCGCCTCCTGGGCGCGCGGGGTGCAACAGTGGTGGTCAACGACCTCGGCGGCTCGATCGCCGGTGAGGGTGCCGACGCCGCGCCCGCGGAGCAGGTCGTTTCCGAGATCACCGCGGCGGGCGGCACCGCGATCGCCGACGGCAGTGACGTCGCCGCGGTCGAGGGCGCCCAGCACCTCGTGGCCACCGCAGTCGAGCGCTTCGGGCGCATCGACGTGGTCGTGAACAACGCCGGGATCATGCGTTGGGCGGGCATGCCCGAGGTCGACGCCGAGAACCTGCAGCAGCACCTCGCGGTCCACGTCGGCGGTGCGTTCAACACCACGCGCGCCGCATGGCCGCACATGACGGCACAGGGCTACGGGCGCATCGTCATGACCGCATCGGCGGGGATGTTCGGCCATCCGCAGAACACGTCGTACGCGACCGCGAAGGCCGCGATGCTGGGGCTCACGAACAGCCTCGCCGTCGCCGGCGCCGCCCACGGGATCAAGGTCAATGTGATCGCGCCCGCCGCGATGACGCGCATGGCGGGCCCCGGAGTTGTCGACGACGAGGGCGGCCCGATGGACCCGGCGTTGGTCGCGCCGATGGTGGCGTACCTGGCGCACGAGGACTGCCCGGTGAGCGGCGAGGTCTACGCCGCGGGCGCGGGGCGCTTCAGTCGCATCTTCGTGGCCACCACGCCGGGGTGGCTTGCATCGGAGGGCGCGCCGTCGCTCGAGGACGTCGCCGCGCACTGGGACGCGATCAACGACGAGGCGGGCTACACCCTGCCGGCGGACCTCATGGACTGGTCCGCCGGGTTCACTGCTCATCTGCGCTGAGCCGCAGCTCGCGCTTGAGCACTTTCCCCGACGGGTTGCGCGGGAGTTCGTCGATCACCGTCACCTCGCGCGGCACCTTGAACTTCGCCAGTTGTGATCGGCACAGCTCGATCAGCTCGTCGCCCGTCACGGTGGCATCGGGCGTGAGCACCACGTACGCGACGGGCACCTCGCCCCAGCGCTCGTCGGGGCGGCCCACCACCGCCACCTCGACCACCGCGGGGTGCTCGTAGAGCACGCGCTCCACCTCGGAGCTGGCGATGTTCTCGCCGCCCGACACGATCATGTCCTTGAGGCGGTCGACGATGTAGAGGTAGCCGTCGTCGTCGAGCACGCCGATGTCGCCGGTGTGGAACCAGCCGCCCGAGAACGCGGTGGCGGTGGCGTCGGGGTCGCGCCAGTAACCGGGGAACACCTTCGGGCCGCGCAGCACCACCTCGCCCCGTTCGTTGGCGGGGACCGGTGCGCCCTGCTCGTCCCACAACTCGAGCTCGAGGTACGGGCACGGGCGGCCGACGCTGCCGAGCTTGGTGATGGTGTTGGCCCGGTCGAGGAAGGTGTCACCCGAGACGGTCTCGGTGAGGCCGTACGCGTCGGCGAACCAGGCGCTCGGGAAGGTGCGGTGGATGCGTTCGATCACCGGCACCGGCATCTTCTCGCCACCCGCGATGATGAGGCGCACCGACGAGAGGTCGCGACTCTCGATGCCTCCGGCTTCGGGGTTGGCGACGTCGAGGATGGCGCGCACCATCGCGGGCGCGGCCCAGATCACGCTGATGCGCGAGCGTTCGATCTCGTCGACGACCTGCTCGGCGTCGAACGTACGGTGGATCACGGTGGTCGCGCCGACCGCGAGCATGGTGGTCGTGACCAGGTCGAGCGCGCCCACGTGGTAGAGCGGCCCGCACGCGAGGCCCACGTCGTCGGCAGTCACGCCGAGTTCGGTGACGTGCGCGTAGTTCTTCCACGCCAGGTTCTCGTGGGTGATCATCACGCCCTTCGGGCGGCCGGTCGTGCCCGACGTGTACATGAGTCGGTGCACCGCGTGGCCGCCGAGGCGGGCCCGCGCCACCGGCGGGTGGTCGCCCACCAGGGCGTCGAAGTTCTCCCAACCCGGCGCGTCGCCGTTGCCGACGACGAGGCGAACGAGCCCGGGGATCGGCGGATCGGTCGCCGCGTTCGCGAGGTCGACGAGGTCGGCGTCGCACACCAGGGCGCGCGCCTCGGAGTGTTCGAGGATGAAGCGCAGTTCCGGTGCGGCGAGCCGCCAGTTGACCGGCATCGCGATCGCACCGAGGTGATTGGCGGCGAAGATCGTGGCCAGGAACTCGACGCGGTTGTAGGAGAGCAGGCCGACGACGTCGCCGGCGCCGACACCGCGAGCGGCCAACCCCGCCGCGATGGCTGCCGACCAGTCGAGCATCCCCTGGTACGTGACGGTGCGATCGCCGTACACGGCGAGTGCCTGGTCGGGGGTGCGCGCCGCGTGGTGCTCGAGCACGCCGAGGAAGCTGAGGTCGCTGTCCACCTGTGTGTTCGCTCTCCTCGGTCGGGGCCGCTACGGCGCCGCGTACCCGCCGTCGACCACCAGTGCGGTGCCGGTGGTCCAGCGGGCCGCGTCGCTCGCGAGATACGAGTACGCGCCGACGAGGTCGTCGGCCTGGCCGAGGCCGAGCGGGTGCTTCCGGCCCATCGCCTCCATCGCCTCCTCCGGCAGCCCTTCGTGGATCGCCGAGCGGAACGTGCCCGGGCACACGCAGTTCACCCGGATGCCGTCCCGCGCGTACTCGACTGCCGCGACCTTCGCGAGCTGGATCACCGCAGCCTTGGTCGCGCAGTAGGGCGCGGCGTGCGACCACGCGGTCATGCCCGCGACCGACGCGGTGAGGATGATCGAACCCGAGCCCTGCGCGCGCATGGGTGCGACCGCCGCCCGGATGCCGTTGACCGCGCCGAGCACGTTGACGCGATACGCGCGGTCCCAGTCGTCGATCGTGAGGTTGTGGATGCGGCCGTTGGGGGAGAGGATGCCCGCGTTGCTCACGAGGACGTCGAGGTGGCCGAAGGTGTCGACGGCGCGCGTGACGACGGCCTCGACTGCGGCCGGGTCACTCACGTCGGCGAGCTGGGTCTCGACCCCGCCGCGCTCGGCAGGGAGTTGCGCGACCGTCGCCGCGAGACCGGCCTCGCTCACGTCGCTGAGCACCACGTCGGTGTCGGGCTCGCCGGCGAACTGGCGCGCCAGCGCGGCACCGAGCGCGCCGCCGGCGCCGGTGATGACGACCACGCGTCGCGCGTGGGAGTCCGGCTGCGGGTCGGATGTCGTACTCATACGAGCAGGTACCCCCCGTCGACGGTGATGACCGTCCCCGTGACGAACGCCGACGCGTCGGACGCGAGGAACAGGTACGCGCCCGCGAGGTCGGCGGCGTCGCCCCAGCGGTGCTGCGCGGTGTGGCCGAGGATCTCCTCGGTGAGGGCGGGGTTGCGCTTGAAGCCTTCGGCGAGCGGTGAGTCGAACCAACCCGGCGCGACCACGTTCACGGTGATGCCGTCGGGGGCGAGGTCGAGCGCGAGGGCCTTGGCCAGCGCGATCAACCCGGCTTTCGACGCGCTGTACGCGGCGAGGCCGGCGCGGGGCCGCTCGCCGAGCACCGAGCCGGTGAAGATGATCCGGCCGCGGCCCTCCATCACGCGAGCGGCGGCCCGCGCGCCGAGGAAGGCGCCGGTGAGGTTCACGTCGATGATGTCGCGCCACACCTCGGGCGCGGTCTCGCGCGGGCCGCCGACGACGGGGGAGATCCCGGCGTTGGCGATCCACACGTCGACGCCGCCCCACTCGTCGACGACCGCGTCGGCGATCGCCTCGTTGTCGGCGGCATCGGTCACGTCGGCCACGAGGGTGAGGGCCTTCCCCGGCAGCTCGGCCGCGAGCGTCTCGAGCTCGTCGGCCGTGCGCGACACCAGGGCGACGCAGGCCCCGGCGGCCGAGAACGCGTGGGCCAGCACCCGCCCGAGCCCCCGCCCGGCGCCGGTGAGCACGACGCGGCGACCCGCGACATCGCTGCCGCTGGGGAAGTTCGCCGGAATGTCGATCTGCGCGGCCATGGGCACCTTCTGTGGGCGTTCTTGTACCGACCGGTACAGTACTGCGGCGATGGACCAGGACGCACTGCTCGAACTGCACCGCCGGATGCTGGTGATCCGGGGCTTCGAGGAGCGGATCGCCGTTGCGTATCGCGACGGCGAGGTCCCCGGCTTCGTGCACCTGTCGATCGGCCAGGAGGCCACGGCAGTCGGCGCGTGTTGGCCGCTCGGGCCCGCCGACATGATCACGTCCACGCACCGGGGCCACGGGCACTGCCTGGCCAAGGGTCTCGACCCCGGCGCGATGTTCGCCGAGCTGATGGCCAAGGACGCGGGCACCAACCGCGGGCGCGGCGGATCGATGCACGTGGCCGACCCGCGCCTCGGGATCTTCGGCGCCAACGGCATCGTGGCCGCGGGGCTGCCGATCGCGGTCGGCGCGGCCACCGCGTCGCAGTTGCGGGCGGACGGAAGCGTCGCCGTCGCCTTCTTCGGCGACGGCGCGGTCGCGCAAGGCGCGTTCCACGAAGCGGTGAATCTCGCCGCGGTGTGGCGCGCGCCGGTGGTGTTCTTCTGCGAGAACAACGGGTATGCGGAGTTCTCCCCGGCCGAGACGCAGCACGCGGCGACGCTCGCGCAGCGCGCCATCGGGTACGGAGTGCGTCACGTCGCGGTCGACGGCAACGACGTCGTCGCGGTGGCCGCGGTGATGGCCGACGTGCTCGACGGCGTACGGGCCGGTCTGGGCCCGGTGATCGTCGAGGCGGCGACTCACCGGTGGCACGGCCATTACGAGGGCGATCCGCAGCGCTACCGCTCGCCCGAAGAGGTGCAGTCGTACGCGGCGCGTGATCCGCTGGTGGTGCACGCGGCCCGGATGCGGGCCGCGGGGATCACCGACGACGCGATCTCCCAGGTTGCCGAGTCGGTTGCGCGCGAGCTCGACGCCGGAATCGCGGCCGCGCGCGCCCTTCCGCAACCCGATCCCCGCACGCTGCACCACTACGTGGTGCGCGACCGTTCGATCGTCGCCGAGCCGCCGCCACTGCCCGCCGACGCGCCGGTGTTCCGCACGATGGACGCGATCCACCAAGCCCTCGAGGTCGAGCTGGCCAACGACGAGCGCGTGTTCGTCGCCGGCATCGACGTCGCCGCGGGCGGCAACGTGTTCGGCATCACGCGCGGGCTGCACGACCAGTTCGGTACGCGGGTGCGCGACACGCCGATCTCCGAGACCGCGGTGATGGGCCTCGGTGTCGGCGCGGCGATGGCCGGCATGCGCCCCGTCGTCGAGCTCATGTACCTCGACTTCATCGGCGTCTGCCTCGACCAGCTGATGAACCAGGCGGCGAAGCTGCCGTACATGACCGGCGGCGCCGCGGAGATGTCGCTCACCGTGCGCACGCAGTTCGGTGCCGGGCGTTCGTCGGGCAGCCAGCACTCGCAGAGCCTCGAGGCGTTGCTCGCCCACATCCCCGGCCTCACCGTGGTCATGCCGTCGACGCCCGCCGACACCTACGGCCTGTTGCGCGCCGCGATCCAGGACCCGAACCCGGTGGTGTTCATCGAGCACCGCCTGCTCTACGGGTTGAAGGGTCCGCAGCCGCCGGTCGACCACCTCGTCCCGATCGGCAAGGCCGCGGTCGTGCGCCCGGGCGACGACATCACGTTGGTGTCGGTGTCACGGATGGTGCTCGAGGCGCTCGCCGCGGCCGAGGAAGTGGCGGCCGAGGGCATCTCGGTCGAGGTGATCGACCTGCGCACGGTCGCGCCGCTCGACATGGAGACGGTTCTCGCGTCGGTCGCGAAGACGAGTCGGGTGCTGATCGCCCACGAGGCGGTCGAGCCGTTCGGCATCGGTGCGGAGATCGCCGCGGTGATCGCCCGCGAGGGCTTCTGGAACCTCGACGCGCCGGTCGAGCGCGTCGGCGCGGCCGCGACCCCGCCGCCCTACGCGCCCTCGTTGGAAGCGGCCTGGCTCCCCGACCGCGCGACCATCGCCGCCGCAATCCGCCGCCTCGCCGCCGCCTGACCCCCCAACCTTCCGAGGTTGCGTCGTTCGCACGCGTATGGCCTATGCCGGCGACGCAACCTGGTGGTTAGGGGTCAGCAGCCGAGGGTGCGGGCGATGACCATGTGCTGGATCTCGTTGGTGCCCTCGCCGATCTCGAGCACCTTGGCGTCGCAGTAGAAGCGGGCGACGGGGCTGTCGAGCATGTAGCCGACGCCGCCGTGGATCTGCACCGCCTCGGATGCCGCGGCCACCGCGAGCCGGCTGGCCTTCAGCTTGGCCATCGCCGCTTCCTTCATGAACGGCTGCCCCGCGTCGCGCAGTGACGCGGCGCGGTAGGTGAGCCAGCGCGCGGCTTCCAGCTCCGTGGCGATGTCGGCGAGCTTGAACTGGACGGCTTGGAACTTCGAGATCGGCTGGCCGAACTGCACCCGCTCCTTCGCGTATGCGGTGGCAAGGTCGAGCACCGCCTGCGTGAGGCTGAGCGACAGCGCGGCGATGGAGATCCGCCCGACCTCGAGGGCGCCGATGAACTGGCCCAGGCCGAGCGACGGATCGCCGACGAGGTGTTCCTCGGGCACGAAGACGTCGTCGAAGTACAGCTCGCGCGTGTCGAGACCGCGCCAGCCGATGCCGCGCATCTTCGGGCCCATGGTGAAGCCCGGCGTGTCCTTCTCGACGACGAAGTTGCCGTACCCCGGGGTGTCGTCTCCAGGTGCGTCGGTGCGCGCGAGCAGCGTGACGCCGAACGACATGTCGGTACCCGCGTTGGAGATGAACGTCTTGCGCCCGTTGATCACCCAGCCGCCGTCGACGCGCGTCGCGCGTGTGGCGATGCCGCGCGCGTCGGAGCCGGCGTCGGGCTCGGTGAGACCGAACGCGCCCAGCACCTTGCCCTCCGCGAGCGGTCGCAGCCAGCGTTCGCGCTGTTCGTCGTTGCCGAAGAGGTAGAGAGGCATCGACCCGATCGTCACGTGCGCCTGCCACGCGGCGGCGACGGACTGGTCGGCCAGGCCGAGTTGCTCCATCGCGGCGACGAAGCCGACGGTGGTCATGCCGATCCCGCCCCACTCCTCGGGGATCAGCATGCCGAGGAGGCCGAGCTCGCCCATCTCCCGCAGCAGATCGGTGGGGCAGCGGGCCTCCTCCCAGGCGATCGGCGCCCGGGGTGCGATCTGCTCCTGGGCGAAGGTGCGGCAGAGGTCGACGAGGTCCTGCTCGGCTTCGGTGAACGAGAAGTCCATGGCCCGAGCTTATTGGACCGTCCGGTACAAGAATCCGGTCAGGTGCCGCTTCGTCACCGCCGTCATCCCCGGACGCGGGCGATGGCCTGTTCCGCGTAGGCGAGGTGGGCCGACAGGTCGCCCAGCTCCATCCAGTAGGTGGTGACCGCGAGGTGGGTGCCGCCGAGCTCGCCCCACCGGGCGACGCTGTCGGCCATGCCGTCGAGGAAGCCGGGGCGGTTGCGCGGCCAGCGGCCCTGGCCCTCCGCGGGCGGCGACACCATCACCAGTTCCGACCCGAAGGCGGCACGGTCGCGCCCGTACTCGTCGAGCAGTTCCTGCACGCGGCGCTGCATGGGCTCGACCTCCTCGATGAGCCCGCCGAAGCTGAAGCCGTCGCCGATCCGCGCGCCGCGCCGGAGCGCCGGTTCCATGTAGCCGCCGAGCCACACGGGCACGGGCTGCGCCGGGCGCGGGTTCAGCCCCGCGCGGTCGATGACCTCGTCGCCGACGGCGCCGCTGACCAACTCCTCGGTCCAGAGCCGACGCAGCATCGGGACCTGCTCGTCGAGCCGCGCCCCGCGGCGCGTGAAGTCTTCGTCGAGCGCGGCGAACTCCACGTAGTTCCAGCCGACGCCCACCGCGAGCCGGAAGCGGCCGTCCGAGATCACCGCGAGGTCGGCGGCCTGCTTGGCGACGAGGACGGTCTGGCGTTGAGGCAGCACCATGATGCTCGTCGCGAACTCGAGCCGGTCCGAGAGCGCGGCCATGTGCGAGAAGAGCACGAACGGATCGAGGAAGGCGTCGTACTGGTCGTAGGGGCCCCACAGCTTCGGTGTGCGACCGTCGTGCGGCGTGCCCAAGACGTGGTCCGCGGTGACGACGTAGTCGTAGCCCATCGCATCGACTGCCCGGGTGAACTCCCGCAGGGTGGCGGGCGTCAGCGCCAGTTCGGTGGAGGGGAAGTAGATCCCGAGCTGCATCGCCGCAGTGTACCGATCGGTACAGAACGGGCAAGCGAGCGTCGGCGATCGGGGTACTACGACCATTGTCCAATGGTGCCGCCCGGCGTCACCGCCGACACTCAGGGTCATGAAGCCGAAGCTGGTCCTCCTCGCCGCCCTCGCCGCCCTGACCGTCGTTGCCCTCTCGACGAGCGCGGTGCCCGCGTTCGCCTCCGGTGGTTCGGGCGGTGGTTCGGGCGGTGGTTCGGTCGGTGG
>Ga0209068_10001567_pt1 | contig 11376 bp, 8 predicted proteins | sample ColStrG_CSR_2012_FD_187200 | JGI IMG/M metagenome (GOLD analysis project Ga0209068, IMG submission 187200) | Freshwater sediment microbial communities in response to fracking from Pennsylvania, USA - Cold Stream Run_MetaG_CSR_2012 (SPAdes)... | ecosystem: Environmental > Aquatic > Freshwater >...
CCTTTTAGCATGCCCAAAAGTTTGATGGTTTCATGCGGACCGGCCTTGAGAAGCCCTTCAATTCGACCGTCCTGAAACGTGCCTTCGAAGCTGTTTTGTCCGAGTTTCCCGGCGAGTTTCGTCCCGTTGAGATCTAGTTGCAGCCGGTCATAATCGTTGTTGTCGAAATACTTGAGGTTTGAGATCCATTTTCCCGACGGTGTGGTGGCACTCTGGGCGAATGCCATGCAACCGAAGAGCAGTAAGAGTATGGGACGCAGCATAGTTTCTATCCTACGTCTGCCGGGCGATGTTGGACGCTGCCGTTGACGGTGTGCGCTTCAATCTTGGCGCCGCCTCCGCCGAGCGTGAACTTCACGCTGTTCTTGTCTTCGGGCTTGCCTTCCGTTGCGAAATCGCTCTGTACCCGGCCGTGGACGGTAGAAACTTCGACTGCCGCCGAAAGAGCGGACGGTAGATGCAGTTGAATGGAGCCATTGACCGTGTTCAGCCTTAGCGCGGCGCCGTGCCAGCCGTTACCTGTCAAATCCACTGAGAGCGAGCCGTTCGTGGTTTCGCCATCCACTTCACCGCCCACGTCCTTCAGCTTCACTGAACCGTTCAGCGTATGTGCGCGAATGTGCCCAGCCATGCCCTCCACGTGAATGCTGCCGTTGAATGCTTCCAATTTCAGATTGGCCGCGGCGGGTGCCCAAACTTCGTAGGAGACGCTCCACCATGAGTTATCGTTTGACGAAGGACCTTTGGCCACTACGCGGCCGGGGCCGTCGCTGATGGTCACTTGCTTTGCCAGTATTTCCGCGGTGCTTTCGTCACGCGCCGTACTTTGGATGCAGGCTTTTACCTGAATTCCGGCATTGGTCCAGCCATGCACGCGGATTGAGCCGTTCTGCGCCGGATTGATCGTGTTTTCGGTGGCGGCGGCCAGCCGCTCCTCGCGCACTTCGGCGTGGGTTATCATGCCATCCGTGTGAGACGAATACGCCGAACACCAATTTTCCTGGGCGGCGAGCGGGAAACAGGCTGCCAGCATGAAAAACGGAATGATTCTTGCCATTGCTATACCTCTTTCGATTTGCGATGCGGACGTTGGACGGAAAGCGGGCCGTTTGGTTAGGTACGGCTCGACATAAAACCTTTGCAGGCCACGATGTTCGTTTTTGCGGGAGTTCTATTCTCTTTGGTCTTAAAATATGTAAGGCGTCGCAAACACGGCGAAGCGCCAGCATGTCGCGAATCGTAATCACCGGCGGCCCCGGCGCAGGGAAGACCACGCTTTTGCTGGCGCTGCAGGCGCGCGGCTACACCATTGTCGGCGATAGCCCGCGCACCATCATCCAAGACCGCCGTCGCCGCGGGTTGAGTCCCCGGCCGAATGCGTACGAGTTCGCGCACGAAACGCTGCGAATGGACATCGAGAATTTTGTTCATCACGCTACGACCCCGGGCTACGTCTTCTTTGATCGAAGCGTCCTCGACGCTCTTTGCGGACTTGATCGCCTCGCACCCCTGAACGAGAGCGAGTTGAGCATGTGGCTCTCGAAGTACCGATACTGTTCCAAGGTCTTCGTCTTACCCCCGTGGAAAGCGATCTACGTGAACGATGACGAACGCGACCACACGTTCGAGCACGCTGAGTCGGTCTATCGCACCGTGCAGGAGTGGTACCGCGGGCTAGACCGATATCAGGTCATCGAGGTGCCGAAGGTTTCGGTTGCAGAGCGGTGTAACTATGTTCTGCAAGCGCTGGCAAACAGCGATGCCAAACCCTTCGTTGCACCCGGCGGGCTGCCGGCCGATCCGGCATAGTTGTTGAGCGGTCCATTTCCGAATGCTCGCCGGCTTGCATCGCGCAGACGAATAACAGCCAAATCATGCCGTATGTGGTGGCTGCGAGAAGTGTATACTCAGTGACTTAATGCCCCGCGTCTTCATTAGCTACCGGCGCGACGACGCAGCGGCCGAGGCGGGCCGCATAGCCGATTTTCTGCGCGAGAAACTCGGCGACCAGGACGTGTTCTTCGACGTCGAAACGATCAAGGGCGGCGACGACTTTGCGGCGGACATCGAAAAAGCTGTGGGCTGCTGCGACGTGCTGCTGGCGGTGATCGGCAAGATGTGGGTCGGCATCACTGGGACGGACGGCAAGCGGCGGCTGGAAAATCCGAACGACTTTGTGCGGCTGGAAGTAGGTTCCGCGCTAAGGCGCAACATTCGCGTGATTCCGGTGCTGATGGATGGCGCGGGCGTTCCGGCGCTGGCCGATTTGCCGCCTGATCTTGCCGCGCTCAGGAGCCGGAATTGCGTGGACATCCGCGAAGCGCATTTCAGGAATGACGCGGAGAACCTGTTTGAAGCGATCGCCGGCAAAAGACACATCAGCGGACGCGCCCTCTTGCGGCAACCCCTTGTCTGGCTAGCGGCTGGCGCGATCCTCGGCGGACTGGGGCTTTTCCTCTGGAAGCGGCAGACGGCGAGCACACAAATTCAGCCGCAGTTCCATCTACGGGCACAGGTGCATCTCAATAGCCAGTTTGGCCCGGTAGACCAGCCACCTGCCATGAAGCTGGCCCACCGCCTGCCGATGGATAACGGAGTCAACTTGCTCGAAGCGGCGACACCGGCGGGAAGCCAGCAATACGAGTATGAGTCTCCCGTGATGATGCCGGCGGGCGGGCAGCAATATTTGGGGCTGATGCACCGGGTTGTCGATAGCGCCTTTCAGACGAAACCCGATTGGACCACGGTCTGCTTCGAACGCGCGGCGACCAAGAATACGCGCCAACCAATTGTGCGAGTGAGCTGCGAAGAGGGTGCGAACTGCCGGATCGCGCCCGACGATTTCGGTTGGGCGAAAGCCTGCGCCGCGCAGCCCGGAAGCGCCGTGAACTTCTTAGCATTGCCGACTGTCTACGCCGCGCCCGCGCAAGGAAGCAAAGCGGAGGCGGGATGGGTTGTGCCGTCGCTTGAAACTCTGCGAGCCAAGGAGGCCGCCAAAAAGAACGCCGCCTATACCGAGTTCTCTCTGAAGAGCGGCGCATTGCCGGCTTTGAAGGCGGCCGACCGAGTTGGCTTCGGCGTGCGCGTGAATGGCGCGCCCATCTATATAGATGGATTGCCGCCAGAGACCAACACAGTCAAGTTCAATGTCGGAATGGGGCTGGACCTACACTTTGGCCTGGAGAACCTGGATTTCTCCGGCAAGCAGGCGGGGTATGAAGACATTCAGGTCGATCTGACATTCTTACAAAAGGGACAGCCGGTGAGACGAACGACGGTTGCACTGAAATATGTAGCTTTACGATCAATGAACGAACGGCCCGCCAGCGGAGAGGCAGACATGGCAGTGACTTGGAACGCGCAGTATCACGGCGGGCAGACCGACGACGTGTATCAAATCTTTTCCCTGTCGACGAGGAACGTGAAAGTAGCGCAAGACACGCAAAGCAAGCTGGATGCCGCCGGGTTGCAAGCGTTGGGATCTCCGTTGGTGGCGGTTCTGCGGCCGCAGCTTGAGGGCAACAGCGCCTACGGCGTAGCGCTTGGCCTGCGCAAACCAAGCGGGCAAGTGAAGTTCACCTTTGACGACGCCACGTCAAAGAGCCTGTGCCGCGAGGCTTGGAAGATCGCCGCCCACTCCGCGTTGATCGACAAAGGAGTTTTCAGGAGAAGCGTGGATAGCCGGGCGCAATCGGCGTTGTGTTCTACTTTTTGAATCCTCATTCGAGATGATTGAACTCACAAGACGTGCCTTTCCGCTCGCGGCAGCCGCTTCCTTCGCCGCCTTTGGCGCCGACCCCACTGGGCGTAGAACCACAAGAAGGATTCAACTGGCCGGTAGCGATGTCCGCCTGATTACGATTGAAGCGGGCCGAGGGCTGACCTACTTCCATCCGCACGAGAACGAACACGCGTCGGCGGCGGTGGCGCGCGCGCTGGTGCGGGAGCGGGGCGGTAAGCTTTTGGAGATTGAATCGCGGGGGACGCGGCTGATCTCCTTCACGCTGAACGGCGCGAGTTACACGTTCGATCCGAACCGAATGTTCACAGAGGTGGGGCTGCAAAAATCGCTGGCGAATTACAGCCATTCTTCGGCCGCCGCCATGGACGCCATTCAACCTTTGCGCGACGCAGTGTTGAGTTATCTGAAGCATGCCGGCGGACCTATTGTCGCGGTTCACAACAATGCCGCCAACGGCATGAATATTGGCTACTATCAAGGGCGTGGCCCTTTTGCGAAGGAAGCGGAAGACGTTGCGAGGAACGCCAAAGCGCCGGCGCACGACTTCTTTCTGGTGTTGGACGCGAAGCTGTTCGCGGCGTTAAAACAGCAAGGCTTTAACGTGGTGCAACAGACGGCCACGCCCACCGACGACGGATCGCTTTCGGTGTATTGCCGGCAGAATGGCTTGCGCTACGTGAACGTCGAAGCGGCGGAAGGCCATACGGATGAGCAGAGACGCATGCTCGAGGTTTTGCAGCGATTGCTCAGATGAATGGGTCCGCAATGGGGACAGACCGCTTTGTCCACTCAGAGTTGTTTCGGACGTTTGAAGCTATTGCGAGTGGGGACAGAGAGAAGTCTGTCCCCATTGCTCCTAGTCGTAGCGAAGAGCGGCAATAGGGTCGATGCCTATGGCCCGCCGGGCCGGAAAATAGCCCGCGGCGAGGGCCACCACGAGGATGCCACCGACGGCGAGTATGATGGTGAGCGGGTCGAAGGGAGACAAGCCGTAGAGCTGGCTGCGAACCAGATGGGCGACGCCCAAAGCGAGCGGCAAACCAATCGCCAAGCCGAGACCAGCCAGGAGGAACACTTCGCGAAGCACGAGCCAAAGCACGTCACGCGTGACTGCGCCGAGCGCCATGCGGACGCCGATTTCACGGGTGCGGCGAGTCACCAGGAATGCCATCACGCCATAGAGTCCGATCGCGGCGAGCAGAGTGGCCAGCGCACCAAAGACAGTCGAAAGACTGGCCACCAGCCGCTCGACGGCGAGCACGTCATCGACTGTGCGTTCTTCGGTTTTCATTTGGAAGATTGGCAGATTGGGGTCGAGCTTACGCACCGCGCCGCGCAACAGCGGGAACATCTCTACCGGCGGCAGGCTAGTGCGCACAAAGCCGGTCATTTGATTCGCCCAATCATTTTGTAGATAAGGCAGGAAGACCTGACGGGCGGGTTCATCGCGCATGTTTTGATACTTGGCGTTGCGGACGACGCCGACGATTTCGATATCCGTCTTGACGCCGGCCAGATTGCCCATACCAATGTGGCGGCCAAGAGCGCTTTGGTTGCCGAAGAAGAAGCGGGCAAACTTTTCGTTCACGACGACCACCTTGGGCGAGCCGAGCGTATCGCGATCGGTGAAATCGCGGCCAGCGAAGAGCGGAATCTTCAGGGTTTGAAAGTAGCCAGGTGAAACATAGTTGAAGAGCGGGTTCATGTCTTCGCCGGGCTTGGGGGAGTAGCCTTCCACGCTAATTGTGCTGTCCCAGTCGTCAAAATTGAGCGGCGCCACTATGCATAGAGCGGCATCTTGGACACCAGGCAAGGACGTAAGGTTTTGGCTGAGTTGACGGTAAATGAGCTTGGCGCGGTCCGCCGTGTAGCCGTTCAGCGTAGGGTCGATGGTGAACGACATCAAATTGGCGACTTCGAAGCCGGGACTCTGCAATTTGAGATTCCTCAAGGTGCCGATGAAAAGGCCGGCGCCGATCAAGAGGAGGAGCGATAGGCTTACTTGCGCACAGACCAGCACTTTGCGCCATCCAGCTTGGCCGCCACCTGCGACGGCGTTGGCCTGGTCCTTTAGAGTGACGGCGAGTTCCGCGCGCGTTGCCTGCAAGGCGGGGAAAAGGCCGAAGAGCAAGGCAGTGAACAGCGATGCGAGGAACGCGAAGAGCATGACACGGAGGTCGGGATTGACGGTGAAAACTAATGGAGGATCGATCTGTTGGGGCATGATGCTCACAAGCAGACGCATGCTCCAGGCGGAGAGGAGAAGGCCCACAGCCGCTCCGGCGATGCCGAGGAGCAGACTCTCGGTGAGAAGCTGCGCAACGAGCTGCGGGCGGGAGGCGCCAAGGGCGAGCCTGACCGCGATCTCTTTTTGACGCCCAGCGCCGCGCGCGATGAGAAGATTGGCGACATTCGCGCAAGCAATGAGAAGCACTAGACAGACCATGGCCATCATGGCCCACAGCGGAGCCTCCAGGAACTGCTTCACCCGAGAGTGTCCGCTTTGACCGGGTAGAACCCCAAGGGTCATCTTTAAGAACTCTTGCCGGTCATATGGGGAGGTGCGTGCGAAGTCTTTTTCCTGAACCTCCATTTGCAAAATATTGTGAAAGATGGGTTGCAGAGATGTCTGCACGGCCGCCAGTGAAACGCCGGGCTTGCTCCTGCCGAACACTTGCAGCCATCTGCGGCGGCGGTCTTCGAGAGGCTTGGTTTCACGAGTGATTTGCGCGGCCATCGCCACCGGTACGAAAACTTGTGTCTCAAAGAGTGGCTCGATTCCCTTGAAATTAGGCGCGGCGATACCGACAATGGTGAGCTTATGGTCGTTGACCAGCAATTCCTTCCCTAAGACGGCGCGATCGGCGGAGAAACGAGACAGCCAATAGTCGTAGCCTAGAATCGCGTAAGGCGCGCCGTCGGGCGCAAGGTCATCGGCGGGGGAGAAGAGGCGTCCGAGCGTGGCGCTCACTCCCAAAACCGGAAAGTAGGTTCCCGAAACCACTTCGCCGGCAACGCGTTCATTGCGTCCCTGGAAACCGACGCTGAACGGAACGCTGTGACGGCAGAACATGCCGTCGAACACCTGGTTTTGCTTGCTGAAATCCCGGTACATCGGATAGGAGAACGAGTGCATTCCAGTGTTAGAGCCCATGTAGCTTCCGCTTTGCGTGAGCTGGACCAACTGGCTCGGGTTGCGGACCGGAAGGGCGCGCAATATGGCCTGATCGAGTAGGGTGAAGACAGCGCTGTTGGCGCCAATTCCCAAGGCAAGAGAGAGAATGGCAACGGCGGTGAAAATGGGGGACTTCAACAATGAGCGGATGGCGTAACGTAAGTCAGCAGAGAAGTTCATACGGCACTTGCCTCGTTAAGGCGACTCAAGCCAGCAGGAGACAGTGTGAGGTTTGCCGCCGCGGTCAAGTCTTTCAACTGTTCCAGGCTGGTGGCGCTGGCGATGGGAGCGGTGATGCTGCGGCGTGCCATGAGCCAGGCCAGAGCGACCCGGGTGGGATTGGCATTGTGCTCCTGGGCAACGCTATCCAAAGCCGCTAAGATACGGAAACCGCGCTCGTTTAAGAATTTCTTCACGCCCTCGCCGCGTTTTGCGCCGGCGGTGTCTTGTTCCGAACGATACTTACCGGTGAGGAAGCCGCTGGCCAGCGAATAGTAGGGAATGACGCCTACGTTCGAACTGAGGCAGAGAGGTTCGAGATTGGTTTCAAAATCGGCACGTTCATAGAGGTTGTATTGCGGTTGCAGGCTTTCGTAGCGCGGCAAAGCGTTTTCTTCGCTTAGGCGAAGAGCTTCGGCCAAACGTTCGCCGCTGTAATTTGAGGCGCCAATGGCTCGCACTTTTCCCTGCTTGATGAGCGTTTGATAGGCCGCCAGCGTTTCATCGAGGGGAGTTTCGGGATCGTCTCTGTGGGATTGATAGAGATCGATGTAATCGGTTTGCAGGCGCTTGAGCGAAGCTTCCACTTCGCGCAAAATGTAAGCCTTCGATAGACCCTTGTCTTGCGGGCTCATTTCCATACCGACCTTCGTGGCGATGACAACCTTCGAACGTTTGCCGGTTTGCTTGAGCCAGTTGCCGATAATGGTCTCCGATTCGCCACCCTGGTTGCCGGGCGCCCAAGTGGAATAGATATCGGCGGTGTCGATGAAAGTGAAGCCGGCGTCGACGAAGCCGTTCAGAACCTGGAATGAAGCGGACTGGTCGATAGTCCAGCCAAAGACGTTGCCGCCCAGAGCGAGGGGTGCGATTTCGATACCGGAGTTCCCGAGTCTACGTTTTGTCATGGATGCGTCACCACGCGCGTCAGCAAGCGGTCCTAGTCGAGATCTCTGATCCAGATATTCCGGAAGCTTACCGGCTCGCTCTTATCGCCGTGCGCCTGTAGCTTGATCGGCGCGCTGTCGTACTTTTTGTAGGAAGGCTTGCCGATGTACAATGTCTCGCCTTTCAACTCGAAGTGATTCTGCACTAGCACGCCGTTGAACAAGACCGTAACGTAGGCCGGAGTTTTCAGCGATCCGTCGGCTTTGAACGTCGGCGCAGTCCACATTACGTCATAAATCTGCCACTCGCCGGGCTTGCGGCTCGGGTTCGCCAGCGGGATTGCTTGCTTGTAGATGCTAGCGGCTTGGCCATTTACGTATGTTTTGTTGTTGTACGAATCCAGAACCTGCAACTCATACCCGGCGTCGCCGGACCCAGTACCCGCCAAAAACACCCCGCTATTGCCGCGCGCCTGTCCGGTGCCCGTGATATTTTCGGGAACCTTCCACTCGATGTGAAGTTGGTAGTTTTTGAAGGTGCGTTTGGTTTCGATGTTTCCTTGCTTCTTGTCGACCGTCAACACGCCATCGGCGACAGTCCATTTGGCCGGCGACTTGTCGCGATTCGCTACCCACTCGTCTAGGTTCTTGCCGTCGAACAACACGATTGCGTCGGACGGCGGCGCCATGCTGCCGAGTGCGCCGGGCGTCACCGCCTTGGGCACAGGCTCCCACACTTCTGTGTCTTCCGGTTTCGGCGCGGCCGGCGATTGTGCGAAAAGCGGAGCGGCCACGGCAAGCAGGGCCGCGAACATAAGAAATCTGGTAGATTGAATGCGCATCATTTATTAGATGAGAACACATTCCGCGCAAGGACGCGCCGGTACTTACCGGCCGCCTGTCGTTCGAGCGAGGAATCCTCCGGCAAGAGATCTTGCAGAGGTGAACGGCGGCGAACTGTTTGAAGGATCATCACGTCCGGTTCGACTCTACCGGCTAACAACTGTCTTCGTCTTCTGCGCCGCCCATTCCTCCCGAAAGGCTCGCTCGCGATCCTCTATATAGGCTCGATAGCCGGCCGCATCAATGAACGGATTCGGCACCCCCGGCTTCGGCCTCTTAAGCTTTTCGTCCATGTCGAAATAGCTGCCGTGAGCGCCCAGGAAGATCTCGCAAGGCAGGGAATGGAGCACGCGGAAACCTTGTTCGTAATCGGCGGCAATCCGCGGGTATTGCCGGTTGTTCACAAGCCGGTAGCCCGTATTGACATTGGGGCCGCCAACGATAACAACATGCAGCTTCCTGCCGGCGTCTTTCACCTCCATGGTCCAAGTGGTGCAGCCTTTGGTGTGGCCGGGAGTCAGGTGCGCCGTCAACTCCATGCCGCCGAGTTCCACTTTAGAAGAATCGTGCAAGATGCGGTCGACCTTCGTCGGTGTCCAGTGTTGCGCATATTGAAAGTCGCCCGCGCCGCCGTGTTCGATGACCGGAACATCGGCGTCCATGACCATGAGCATTCGATGGGGCTTCCTGACGGGAAATAGGGTGACTGTCCCCGTTTTCGCATGTGGAATGTACGAACTCGCGATCCCATCACTCAAGGGAAAGAGCGCGAAACCGCTGCACTGCCCGGTAAACGTACCAACGGTGGACGCGATCACAAAGCGGCGCCCGTCCGACAAAGCAGTTGCCAGGGCAGTCATCAGCGCGATCAGCGCTAAGAGAAGCCACCGGGGGAAATCAAGGCTTGGCTCTATGGTCGCGGGCCACCAGCACAGTGCTGAACCTATAACGGCCAGGATGATCAACAGATTGTCTCTACTCATGAACGTTGCTCAAGCACAAAATAGCAGAGGCCTGTCACGGTGGCTTCAGCAACTCGGTTTCGGAATGAGCCGGACCGGGGGTCCGGCGCGGACGAGGACGTCCGCCCCACGTTATCCTTGAACTTAGAATGGTGTGGCGTGTTCTTATTCCGGTATTTCTGGTCTCATTCCTAGCCCCGGCGGAGGACAGCGATCCACCGCCCGCGCTTACCTGCCCCGCCGGCGCGCCGCTCGGCGCCGTCGAACTGCGCGTCAAGTCGCCTGCCAGTTCCGAAACGCTTCCATTCCAGGAAATCAATCACCTGAGCGAAGGCGACACTGTCCTCTATTCGCCAGTGTTGCGCGGCGCCGAAAAACGCCCCGGCGAAGTCGCCCTTGTGCTGATTCCCGCCAACCGAGCGCCCGATTCCGACGATTTGATCGTCACCGATCCCGCCCGCGCCGATCGTGCCCACGAATGGCCCATCCCGCGCACGATGAGCCTGGCCGCTTTCGTCTACGGTCCGCAAGGTCTCAGCAAGAAAAAGGTCAGCGGCTTTCTCTCGCAAGATGACCAGCTCGTGGCGCAGCTCGCCGATTACGCCGAAAAGACTTCGCAAACTGAAGCGCTGCTGCAGGCACTGACCGACAATGCCGCTTCCTCCGCCAGCATGAACGCGGCGCTTAGCGGCTTTGCTTCGCAATATGGGCTCGCGGTTCAGATTGACAAGAACGCGCCTCCCGCCGTGCAGGCGCAGACTTTGTTTGCCACCATGAATCCGCAATTGGCCGCCTACAATCCGCTCGCCAGTTCCAGCGCCCAGCGCTTGGGCCAAACCGCCAGCGTTGCCGCCGCCGCTGCCACGTTGTTCTTCGGCAGCCCTATCGGCTTGGCCGCGGGCGGCACGGCCATGGTTCTCGATCTCCGCTCCATCGCCTTCCCCGGCACGCAATTCCGCAGTTCGTTTGCGCAACCCGCGCGCACCGGTGTTCATTTGTGCGGACAGCGCGGCGCTCTTCCCCCGCACACCCGCGTCGCCTATATTTGGGCGCTACGTTTGCCCAACACGCCCAGCCCGTCCATTCGCATCGGCCCCGCCAATACCCTGCCTCTCACGCTAAAAACCGCCCTTCCGGTGGAGGTTTCCAACATCGATTGGAAATATTTGCAGCGCGCGCGCCGGTGGTCTCTCGAAGACGCCGCGGGCCTCCGCACGCCGCTCAAAGTTTTGAAAATCGGCAATGAGCGCGAGCTTGAAATCGACCTGCAAAATGCCGCCTTGGCACCTGGCGAATACCGCCTGGCGGGTTTCTGGGATTGGACGCCCTTCCATGCCGCCGGCCCCATCCATCTGCGCCCCTTGAGCGATTTCAAAACCACCGAGATCGACCCGCGTTCACAGAACGCTCTGCTGGCCCATTGCGGCAAGGTTCCGGTTACGCTGCGCGGCGCCGATTTCGAGTTCGCCCGCAAAATCGAATTGCAAAAAGCCGGCGATGAATTCGCCGTGCCCGAGGCGGCGCGCTTCCTGCTCCCCAAGGGCCCTC
>Ga0209068_10001568_pt1 | contig 11375 bp, 10 predicted proteins | sample ColStrG_CSR_2012_FD_187200 | JGI IMG/M metagenome (GOLD analysis project Ga0209068, IMG submission 187200) | Freshwater sediment microbial communities in response to fracking from Pennsylvania, USA - Cold Stream Run_MetaG_CSR_2012 (SPAdes)... | ecosystem: Environmental > Aquatic > Freshwater >...
CAGACGTCGTCCTTGAACCCGACGTTGGGCATCTCGGTCATAATCCGCTCCATCGAGAGGCCCATGGGGAAATAGCCGGCATAGATGATCTTGTCCGCGCCCCGGGTATTGGCGTAGTCGATGATGTCCCGCGGGTAGTACTTGGGGGCGAAGGCGCTGGTCGAGTAGTGCAGGCCCGGCCATTTGAGCATGAGCTTGACGGCGAGCTCCGTCCACGGCTCACATCCGTGACGGGTCACGAGGACCAGGTCGGGAAAGTCGAACATGACCTCGTCGATGAGCTCCACGTGCTGGCAGGCCGCTTTGAGCCGCGGCCCGGGGATACCCGCACAACAGAAGATCGGAATTCCCAGTTCCACGCATTTGGCATAGAGCGGGTACATCTTCTTGTCGTTGATGGGCACCTGGGGGAAGGTGCCGGCAGGGAAGACGCCCACGGCCCGTATGCCGAAGGTCTCGTACTCGGAGACCAATCGGCTGATCCCCGCCATTCCGTCGTTGGGATCAGCTGTGGAGGAGGGGATGAACCGGTCGGGATGCAGCTTCAGGGCGGCGGCGCCCGTTCCCGCGGGGTCGCCCACCCCTATCATCCCCATTTCGATCCCCCAGAGGTCCATCTCCCGGAGCGTCACTCCGACCGGGTCGTCAGAGCCCTCGAGTTCCTTGCCGGGCACATCCTTGAAGATGTACTCGACCGGGAAGTCGAACTCCTCCTTGGACTGGGTGTCTTTGGTCTGTCGGGTGATGAATCGGTACACCTGCTTCATGTCGGGGTGCGGAAACCCCAACATGGTGTCCACCACGCCGACGTCTGCTGGCATGCCCATGGTCGACCTTCCCCTTTGCCGGAACGGGCCCATGCTATCTGTCGTGGATCCGGATACCGAGGTAGCCACAACCTGCGCCGTGGTCCATACTGCGGGGGTAAGAATTGGAATGCCGTTTGCCCCGTCCAGCGGCCCTCACCTCGGCCGGCACCGGACAAGGACCCCGCACGAATCTCATCGGGTTTGCGCCCGCCGACCCGCCACTCAATGGTGAACAGAAAGGATTCTGATGGCTGTCACCGACCAGGCCTCGACCGGGGCCCAGGCGTCCCCTGCTCTTCCGGCCGCCCGGGCAATCGATCTCGTCAAGACCTACGGCAGGGGCGATGCTGTCGTCCGTGCCCTCGACGGCATCAACGTCGAGTTCGAGCGGGGGCGGTTCACGGCCGTGATGGGCCCGTCGGGCTCGGGCAAGTCGACCCTCATGCATTGCATGGCGGGCCTGGACTCGCCGACGTCGGGACGCACCTTCGTGGGGGATCAGGAGATCGGGCTGCTCGACGATGCGGGGCTGACACAGATGCGCAGGGATCGGATCGGATTCGTCTTCCAGTCGTTCAATCTCGTCCCCACACTGACCGCCGGCGAGAACATCACGCTTCCGGCCGACCTGGCCGGGGTCAAGGTGGACCGGGCGTGGTTCGACTACCTCGTCGACCAGCTGGGGATCGGTGATCGGCTCTCCCACCGGCCGACCGAGATGTCCGGTGGCCAGCAGCAGCGCGCCGCCTGCGCCCGGGCACTGATCGGACGACCCGACCTGGTGTTTGCCGACGAGCCCACAGGCAACCTCGACTCGAACTCGTCGGGTGAGATGCTGGCATTCCTCCGCCGGTCGGTGACCGAGCTCGGCCAGTCCGTCGTGATGGTCACCCATGACCCCCGGGGCGCGGCGTATTCGGACCGGGTGGTGTTCCTGGCCGACGGGACGGTCGTGGGTGAGCTGTCCTCGCCCACCGCCGACTCCGTACTGGAGCAGATGAAGCGGCTGGGCAGCTGACATGTGGAAGGTCACCGTCAAGGGCCTCCTCGCCCACAAGCTGCGCCTGGCGCTGACCGGTCTGGCCATCGTGCTCGGGGTGACGTTCGTCTCGGGGACCCTCGTGCTCACCGACACCCTCCACAACACGTTCAACACGCTGTTCGGGCAGATCTACCAGCACGTCGATTTCGAGGTCCGCGGGGTGGCGGTCTTCTCCGACAACACCGGAGGCGGTGGGATCACCCGCAAGGCGATCCCCCAATCGATAGCCACGACCGTCCGTGCGGTCCCCGGCGTGGCCATCGCCCAAGGCACCGTCGGCGGCTACGCCCAGTTCGTGGCACCCGACGGGAAGGCGATCACCACGGGAGGTGCGCCGACCCTCGGGCTCTCGTTCGACCCCAACTCCCAGCTCTCGTCGCTCCACCTCATCAGCGGTACGGCCCCCACCACGCCCAACGACGTGGCCATGGATGCGGGCACGGCCGACAAGTACCACTTCGTGGTGGGGGACCGGGTCCGCATCCTGTTGCCCGGCCCGCCCCAGACGTTCACGGTGTCCGGGATCGTGAAGTTCGGCACCGCCGACAACCTGGCGGGGGCGACCCTGGCCGCATTCAACCTGCCCACGGCTCAGAATCTTTTCGATCTGAACGGCCGCTACAACGCCATCGACGTGCTGACCGCGCCCGGGGCGGACAAGGCGGCGGTGCAGCATGCCATTGCCGCCGTGCTCCCGCACGGCGTGGAGGTGGTGACCGGCCAGACCGTGGCCAACGAGTCCTCCAACACCATCAACCAGGCGCTCGGGTTCTTCTCCACCGCTCTCCTGGTCTTCGCCTTCATCTCGTTGTTCGTGGGCGGATTCACCATCTTCAACACCTTTTCGATCCTCGTGGGTCAGAGGACCCGCGAGCTGGCCCTGCTCCGGATCGTGGGGGCGAGCCGCCGCCAGGTGTTCCGGTCCGTGCTCATCGAGGCCGCCATCCTCGGCCTCGTCGCCTCTCTGGCCGGGCTCGGACTGGGGGTGCTGGCCGCCGTCGGCCTCGAAGCACTGCTCAAGGGCTTCGGGATCACCCTGCCGTCGGGGCCGGTCGTCTTCCAGACCCGGACCGTCGTCGCCGCCCTGGTCATCGGCATCGGCGTGACGGTGGTGTCGGCCATCAGCCCGGCCCGGCGGGCGGTGCGGATCCCCCCGGTGGCCGCCCTGGCCGACTACCGGGGCGAGCAGGCGGAGTCCTCGCGGCGACGGATCGTCATCGGAAGCGTGATCGCGGTGCTGGGCGTGGGGGCTCTGACCGTGGGGTTGACCCAGCCGGCCATCCAGCTGGTCGGGGTGGGCGCCATCGCCGTCTTCATCGGCATCGGCATGCTGGCGCCGGTGGTGGCCCGGCCCATGGCCAGCGCCATCGGCCGGCCGTTGGCCCGCCTGCTCGGGATCTCCGGCAAGCTGGGCCGGGAGAATTCGATGCGCAGCCCCCGCCGCACCGCCCAGACCGCTTCTGCGCTGATGGTGGGGCTGGCGCTGGTGTCGACGATCGCCGTGTTCGGCGCCTCATTGTCCAAGTCGGCGACCAGCAGCGTCGACAATGCGGTCAATGCCGACTACATCATCACCAGCTCCAGCCAGGGCTCCGGGGGGTTCAGCAACTCGGTGGCTGCGGCCGCCGCCCGGGTGCCCGGCGTTACCGCCGTCTCGACGGTCTACAGCGGGGAGTTCGAGTTCCAGCGGTCCCTGTCCAGTCTGACAGCCGTCTCTCCCGTCAACCTGCCGGCAACCGTCATCCTGCGGATCGACTCGGGCAGCGGCGCGCCGGCCATGGCTGCCGGGGACCTGCTCATCGACAAGAACACGGCGAGCTCCAAGCACCTCGGGGTCGGTTCGGCGGTTCCGGTCAAGTTCGCAGAGACCGGGAGCTCGACGATGCGCATCGGGGGGATCTTCGAGCCCAACGCCCTGCTCGGGAATTTCCTGGTAGGCGACGGGTTCTTCCTCTCCCATTTCAACAGCCCGCTCCCGGTGGCCGTTCTCCTCCGCACCGACGCCACCACCGCCGACGTGGGCGCGGCGGTGAACGCCGGGCTCAAGGCCTACCCGGACCTCAAGATCCAGACCCGGGACGAGTTCAAGAAGGCCCAGCAGAACCAGGTCAACCAGCTGCTCGGCCTGGTCTACGCCCTCCTGGCCCTGGCGGTGCTCATCGCCCTCATCGGCATCGTCAACACCCTCATGCTCTCGGTGTTCGAGCGGACCCATGAGATCGGCCTCCTTCGGGCCGTCGGGATGAAGCGCCGGCAGATCCGGGCCATGATCAGGTCGGAGGCGGTGATCCTGTCGCTGTTCGGTGCGCTCATCGGGGTCGTCGTCGGCACGGCACTCGGTACGGCCTTCGCCGCCTCGCTGAAGCAGCAGGGCATCACCAATATCGTCATCCCCTTCGCCAGCCTGATCGTGTTCCTGGCGCTGTCCGCGCTCCTGGGCCTCGCCGCCGCCAGCTGGCCGGCACGCCGGGCCGCCAAGTTGGACGTCCTGGCGGCCATCGCCTCCGAGTGACGACCAGGCGCACCTCCGGAGCGCCGCCGGGGCCACTTCCCTAGGAGAACGACGGCAGGTAGGAGAGGATCCCGTGTACGTACTGGACCGTCGAGGACATCATCCCGCGCTGGTGCACGGAGGCGAGGCCCTGGTAGTAGCCGGCCAGCGCCAGAGCCTCGTTCCCCCCCGTCTGGGTCAGCAGCTGATGGAGATAGGCCGAGGCCATCTCGATGTTGTCGGAGGTACTGGTGGAACTGAGGGTCTGATCCCCGAGGATGACCCGCAGGGTGCGGACGGTCGAGGGCTCGAGCTGTCCCACCCCGACCGCGCCGGTGGAGGAGACAGCCGCCATCTGCCAACCGGACTCCCACCAGCATGTGGCCTCGAGTAGCGACCGGGGCACGCCGTAGGCGTCTGCCCACTGGTGGAACAGCGGGATGAGGGCCATGCGGGACGGGTGGGCCAATAGGGCCGCGGGCAACCCCGGGCCCTGCCCGGTCACCGACGATGAGCCGCTCCCGCCGGCCGACGCACCGATGCTGCCGGCTGTCGGAACGGTGAGGTGGCGTCCGATCGTCACATGCGACGGGTCGGCGATCCCGTTGGCGGCGGCCAGCGCGCTCACCGTCGTGCCGTAACGGTTGGAGATGGTCCACAAGGTGTCACCCGGCGACACCACGATGGTCGACCCCGAAGCGGCGGCCGGGACCGAGCCGGCTGTCGACGTCGGTGGGATCTGGAGCACCGTACCGACCAGCACCATGTTCGGGTCGGCAATGTCGTTGAGCGCGACCAGGGTACGGACACTGGTGCCGTAGGTGCGGGCGATCTGGGTCAGGTTCGAGCCGGAGCCGACCCGGACCGAGGCTGCTCCGGCCGGGTCGGGGCGAACGGGGCCGAGGATGACGGCCGCGGCCACGGTCGAGCTGACCAGGCCGATGACCACGGCTCGCCGCCAGGGGCCGTGGACCCGGACTGGGCCCCGGGCCTCCGACCGGAGGGGTGTCCCGCCGGACGACGGCATTCCTCTGTGCATAGAGGGAGGTATCGGCCGCCACGGGGCGCTGCTTGAACGTCGGCCGGCTCCCGCCGGTGGGTGCCGGCCGTCCGGGAAAGCCGTCAGTCCGCCCCGGGCTCGGCGGCCCGGGCCACGGGTGGGCCGGTCACAGGGTCTTCGGCCGGTTGACGAATCGGCCCGCCGTGGGGGAGTAGAACCAGCCTCCGCCCGCCTTCGTCCCGCCGTCCACCGGGATGTTGTGACCGGTAACGAAGCCGGACAGGTCGGACGCCAGGAACAGGGCGACCCGGGCCTGGTCCTCCGGCCAGCCGAGACGGCCCACCGGGGCCCATGACGGCCACAGATCCTCGTGGTCCTCGAACCCGGTGATGTAGTCCACCTGCGGGGTCTGGGTGAGGTCGGGCCCGATGCCGTTGACACGGATCCCTGATCGGCCCACGGTCACAGCCAGGCTGGTGGTGAAGTGGGCGACGGCAGCCTTCATGGCCGCGTACACAGGGTCGCCGGGATAGCCCCGGAGGCCCTCCACCGAGTGGACATTGATGACCGAGCCCCGGCCCCGGGCGGCCATGGCTCCGATGAAGGCGCGGGTCACCGCCAAGACGTGGAGGAGATTGACGCGGTACATGGAGTCCCACGAGTCGGAGGTGGAGTCTTCGAACCGGACGCGAGGACGGTAGTCGCCGACGTTGTTCACGAGCACGTCGACACGGCCTCGGGCTTTGAGCACCTCCGCGGCCAGTCGATCGACGCCGTCCGGTTCGGTGACGTCGACGATGTGGGTCCGGACCGTTCCACCGGCTTCCTCGATCGCCCGGCGGGTGTGCTCGGCGCGGTCGGCATCGGCCTCGGCGATCTCTACCAGTGCGCCGTGCTCAGCGAAGAGGGTCGAGATGGCCCCACCGATCCCCCCTCCGCCGCCGGTCACGACGGCGACCATGCCGTCCAGAAGTCGGTTCCAATCGCCGATCGGGGCCACATCGGCCGGTCGTGGTGAACTCATGGTCGCTCCTCACCGATGCAACGAATCCCCTAGTGCCTCCGATCGGGATGGGAGGGGGACCTGGCCGGGATCATCCGTTTCGGCTAGCTCGGCGCCGGCCCCTTCAGCCCGAAGGCCTCACCCACGGCGGCCAGTCCGTCGGCGTCGGTGAACGGGGAGCTGAAGATCAACTCGTCGGCTCCCGCCTCGAGGTGACCGGCCACCAGATCGGGGATCTCGTGCGGTTGTCCGATGGTGAATCCGGCGGTCTCCTCGGGGGACCCGGTGGCGGCGACCATCTGGCGGGCGTCGGCCGTGTTCTGGTCGGAAGTGGTCAAGATGAGCGGGGACATCCAGGTGATGGCGATCTCGGCCGGATCCCGTCCGACCTCGGCGCAGTGCCGCCGGAGCACCGCGATCTTGTGCGCCAGGGTGGCGGCGTCACCGGTGACGTTGCATTTGTCGGCGTATTGGGCCACCAGGCGCAGGGTCCGCTTCTCACCGCCTCCGCCGATCATGATCTTCGGCCCGCCTTCCTGCACCGGCCTGGGCAGATTGCGGGCGTGGTCGAGCCGGAAGTGCTTGCCGGTGAAGGACACGTCATCGCCGGTGAACATGGCCCGGCAGATCTGGACCGCCTCCTCGAGCATGTCGAGCCGGACCCGGTCGGCCGGGTACTCGATGCCGAGGCCCTGGTGCTCGACGTCGTACCAGGCGCCGCCGATGCCGAGGATGGCACGTCCCCGCGAGATGACGTCGAGGGTGGTGACGATCTTGGCCAGGATTCCGGGGTTTCGGTAGGTCACCCCGGTCACCAGCGTACCGAGCTGCACATGACGGGTGCGGGCCGCCAACCCTCCGAGCAGCGTGTAGGCCTCCAGCATCGGCTGGTCCGGCCCGCCGAGGGGAGGGAGCTGGAAGTAGTGGTCCATGACCCAGACCGAGTCGAACCCGGATGCCTCGGCGGCGGTGGCAAGGCCGACGACGTGCTCGAACAGGTCATCCGGCGTGGGGCCGGAGAAGCTGGGCAGCTGGACGCCGAATTTCGTCACGGGCCCACCGTAGCGCCAGACCGGGAGCCTGGTCGCCCGAGCTCATCCCCGAAAATCCCTGGCCAGCGGCGTATGATTTACGTACGTCACCGGCGGGACGGGCTCGACAACGGGCCGACGAGCCACTGGGGAAGGGGATTCGGGAATGTCCGACACGGCGGTGGGGAAGATCAGGAGTCCGGTGGTGGTGATCCTGTTGTCGATCGTGACGATCGGGATCTACGGCCTCTATTGGCAGTACGCCTCCTTCAAGGAGATGAAGGCGTACTCGGCCGAGGGGATCGGCGGCGGGTTGGGCCTGCTGTTCGCCATCCTCCTGGGCGTCGTGAACGTGTTCATGCTGCCGCACGAGATCGGGAATCTTTACGTCAGGGAGGGCAAGCCGGCTCCGGTCTCGGCCGTCACCGGCTTCTGGGTCCTCATCCCCATCGTCGGGGGCATCATCTGGATCGTGAAGACCCAGGGTCGACTGAGCGAGTTCTGGGAGGCTCACGGCGCGGTCCGGGCCTGACGGCTTGACCACGGCGGAGCCGGGGTCTACGCCGGCGGGCGGAAGAACATCTTGTTTGGGACCGTGGGTCCACGGGTAGGACACAGGAGCCGAGCCCGAAGGCCGGCCGGGGCCGCCGCTGCCGAGTTCCGCCGCTGCTGGTATCAATGGGAGTTCGGCCCTGTCGGGCTGGACGAGCCAGAGAGGAGCGCCATGACCACCGTCGAATCCGTTCCCGGTGCGGTTCACATCGGAGCAGACGATCTGCCGTTCGTCGATATCGGTGACGGCAGCAAGCTGAAGGTGATCCAGGTGAAGGCCGAGGAAGGCCTCTGGATCGTGGAGAACATCTTCCGAGCCGGCTACGAGGTGCAGACCCACCGCCACACCGGTCCGGTGTACGCCTACACGGTCTCGGGTGGGTGGAAGTACAAGGAATACGAGTATGTCAACCGGGCGGGCTCCTTTCTCTACGAGCCCGCCGGCTCGGTCCACACCCTCCTCTGCGTCGAGGACGACACCCGGGTGTGGTTCCAGATGTACGGCGCCAATCTCAACCTGGATGCGCAGGGCAACGTGGAGAGCGTGTTCGACGGGCCCGGCACCCTGGCCGCGTACCGGGCACTCTGCGAGGCCGAGGGACTGCCGCCCCCGGGGGTGTTGGAGGGCTGACAGTCCCATAGCGGTGCGCCAGCTCGAATCGAGTAGGCGGTGTCGGCGGATCAGGTGGGGAATGCCTGCTCGGAACTGGTCTCGATCGGCAGTGGCTCCTCTTGCACACCTGCTCGCAACCCGAACAGGGCGGCGACCGCCGCGGCCGCCATCACCCCGGCCATCACCAGGAGCACCGTACGCGTGGCATAGGCGAAGTCGAGGCGCACGAAGTGGGGGATCACCCCGTTGTGCCCGCCGCCCTGTCCCTGGGCGAGGTGCGAGGCCTCCACTGCAGCCCGACCCGGTGATTGCCCTTGGAGGACCAGCGACGTGGTGAGTCGGGACCGCATCTCGGTGACCAGGATCGTGCCCAGTATGGCCAATCCCAGGCTGGCCGCATAGTTGCGGACGGTCTGGGTGATCCCTGTCGCCTCCCCGTAGGAAAGCCTCGAGGCCCGATTGACGGCATCCGTGCTGGCCGGGCCGAGCATCATTCCCATGCCCGCTCCGGCTATGACTACGAACCACTCCTGCGTGCGGAATTCGAGCTGGGTGACCCTTTCCGCCCAGAAGGCGAACCCGACCGCGGCCAAGGCGCAACCGAGCACCACCGGTCGCTTGGCGCCGATGCGATCGAGCATCCGCCCACCGACCTGGGCGGCGATGACGAAGCCGATGAAGAAATAGAGAAGGTAGAGGCCGGCCTGCGAAGCTGACTTTCCCAACGAGATCTGCGCATATTCGCTGCTGAAGAAGAACACCGGGACGAACGCCAGCATGGCGATGCCGAGCACGATGTTCTCGACCAGGAAGGCCCGGACCCGGAAGATCCTCACCTGCATGAGGGGCGAAGGCGTCCGGAGCTCGACGAAGTAGAACACCACCAGGAGCAGCACCCCCAAGGCGATGCACAGCCAGATGGCCGGGTTGCTCCAGCCCCAGATCGACGACTGCTGGAACCCGAACACGCTGAGCGCCACCCCGCTGGCGATGAGGACGACCCCCCGGTAGTCCATCCGGGCCGGCCGGAAGACCGTGGTCGGCCTGGAGACGAAGGTAAGCACCAGGGCGATGACGGCCACCGGGATGTTGACCCAGAAGATGGCTCGCCACGTCCACTGGGTCAGGTACCCGCCGAGTACCGGGCCGACCGCCGTGAGCCCCCCGGCGATACCGAAGAACAGGGCCAGGGCCCTGCCGCGCTCGCGGAGGGCGAACGTATGCACCACGATGGCCAGGGCGGCCGGGAACATGATCGCCCCGCCCGCACCCTGGACGACCCGGAAGGTGACGATCCAGGCTTCGGCCAGGCTTCCCTTCGGGGTGAGCCCGCACATGGCCGAGGCGGTGGCGAACACGATGATGCCGAGGACCACCATCCTCTTGTGCCCCACGGTGTCGGCCAACCTGCCTCCGAAGGCGAAGAGGGCGGCCAGCGACAGGAGGTAGGCGTTCACCACCCATTGCACGCCGGTGCTGGTCAGCCCCAGCTCCCTTTGGATCTGGGGCACGGCGATCGACACGATGGTCTGGTCGATGAAGGTCATCGACACCGCGAAGATCATCGCCGCCAGGATCAGGTTCCTCGAGCGGCCATTGCCCGCATCGTCGCCTGCCATGGTGCCTCCCGTCTTCGGTTGATGTTCGCCGGGCGGCCTCCGCCCGGCCTTGGTCCGACCCGGCCTAGAGCCGGAAGCGCTCGGAGAACGCCCAGATCCTGCGGGTGGCATCGATCTCCAACGTGGTGTGGCCGGTGACAGAGCTGATGGACTGGCTGAATGCACTTCCGGGCCACCGAGTGGCCCCCACCCAAGATGATATAGAACGCCACATCGGTTCCGGCGGGACATCGATGGGAGCGCAGGATGACCTCGCCCGCCACCCTGCCGTCCGATGATCTCGGGTCGCAGCCGTCTCTGACGGTCCACTTCCGGACGGTGGCCGGATACCCGGGTCCGTGCAGATCAACCGGTGGCGTGGTCGTCGTCGCGGTGGCGGGTGCCTGCCTTTTGCCCGAGTGCAACGAACATGCTGGTCGCGGGTGGATGGCAGCCCCCTCGGCCAGGCCGTGGAAGTCGGGACCAGGGGACGGGACCCGAGGGTGTCTGCGGTGACGCCGCCCCGGCACGGCCGGCGGATCGGAGAGCGGGCGCGCCCGGGCCTTGGGTGGTGAGGAGGTACCACCGCGCCGCACCGGCCACTTCGACGTCCTGGCGCTGGTCGGTCACCGCCGCGCCCTGGGATGCGTCGTATCCCGATGAGGGGACCGGTGGTCCCGCGGTCATGGCGGTCCCGGCGCCCGGAATCGTCGAGAGGTGTGCCGACGAACGCATCGAACCTCCTGCCGGCCGGCTCGAGCAGGCGGCACAAACGAGCGGGAGAGCCATGGCAGTCGCGGCCGCACCGAGCGCGATCTTCTCCGGAACCGGGTTCATCGCCAGGAGTAGCGAATCCCATCGAAGGCGGCCCGGCTACTACCATGGCGCCGATGGGACAACCGAGAAGCGTCCGATGACCCCGATGTCAGCGGTGATTTTCGCCACCAGCCCGGGTCTCGAGGCCATCTGGTCCATCGTCGGGCTCTTCATCTGGATCCTGGTGCTGGTGTGGATCTACAACATCGCCAAACGGAAGGGCCGGCACGCATTCGGCTGGCTGGTACTCGGGGTCTTCTTCTCGCTCATCACGCTGATCGTGGTCCTGTTGCTGCCGTCGAAAGTGACGACCGCTCGCTACGACTCCTGACCCACGCCGGTTCCGGGCCCTGCCATGGCCTGACCCAAAATCAAGGCTGGGCGGCGCGGCTCTGCCAGGCCGGGGGTGGGCCCAGGGCG
>Ga0209068_10001570_pt1 | contig 11365 bp, 7 predicted proteins | sample ColStrG_CSR_2012_FD_187200 | JGI IMG/M metagenome (GOLD analysis project Ga0209068, IMG submission 187200) | Freshwater sediment microbial communities in response to fracking from Pennsylvania, USA - Cold Stream Run_MetaG_CSR_2012 (SPAdes)... | ecosystem: Environmental > Aquatic > Freshwater >...
CCATCAGGATGCCGCCGATACCCGAGCCGAGCCACGCCAGCGCGCTGGCCAGCGCCGGAATCGACCGCACCCCGTTCACCTCGGCGGCGATGTCCTTGAGCGCAACCGCCGTGATCCACGCGGCGCCGAATGCCATCAGCATGGTGACGAGTGCCACGGTGGCGACGGCCCAGGACGCTCTGGTTTCGATGGAGGAAGACGGCGATTGCAACATCAGGACGGAGTCCGGCGGGCCATTCTTTTGACAGGCTGCATAGAATTTGACTACCTACCCGGGCGCGTAGCTGCTCTGTCTGCTGCATTGCGCCAAAATGCGCGGGAACGGGACCGACTGAAATTTCCTTCTAGAACGCGCGGCAATAATGAAATTGACCGGGAGGCCGTGCGGTATAGGTTTGCGTTGTTTTCGGCGCTTTGCGTCGCGCCGGGCAAGCCTATATGAGAGGGGCTCGGCGCTTAATTCGCCGCGGTGACAAGGCCATCCATGTCTCTTCGATCGGTCAGCCTTGACGACAAATACGACCTTTCCCAGTCGCTAGTTCTGGTGACGGGTTATCAGGCGCTGATCCGCGCATGCTTGATGCAGAAAGAGCTCGATCGGCGCTCCGGATTGAACACGGCGGGTTACGTTTCTGGCTACCGTGGCTCGCCGCTCGGCGGTCTTGATCAGCAATTCATGCGCGCGGCTCGCCAGATCAATGCTGCTGACGTCAAGTTCCAAGCCGGCATTAATGAGGAACTCGCCGCGACGGCGTTATGGGGCACCCAGCAAGCCGAACTGCGCGGCGAGGGTAGATTCGATGGCGTGTTTGGAATGTGGTACGGCAAAGGTCCCGGCGTCGACCGCACCGGAGACGCATTCCGCCACGCCAATCTTGCCGGTTCATCCAAGCATGGCGGCGTGATCGCGCTGATGGGCGACGACCACACTGCGGAATCCTCCACCACCGCCCACCAGTCCGAATTCCATTTCGTCGACGTCATGATGCCGATCCTCAATCCGGCCGGCGTGCAGGAGATCGTCGATTACGCGCTCTACGGTTGGGCTATGTCGCGCTTTAGCGGCACGTGGACCGCACTAAAATGCATGCACGAGACGGTGGAATCGACCGGCGTGGTCGACGCCGGTCTTGACCGCGTCAATATCGTGACACCGGCCGATTTCCGCATGCCCGAGGGTGGACTGAATATCCGTCTGCCTGACACCTTTCTCGGCCAGGAAGCGCGCCTGCACGACTTCAAGCGCGACGCCATGCTCGCCTTCGTGCGTGCCAACAGGCTCAACAAGATCATCACGTCGGGCGGGCGCGCGCCGAAGATCGGCGTCATCACCACCGGCAAAGCCTATCTCGACGTTCGCCAGGCCTTCGATGAACTTGGTATCGATGAAGTCAAATGCAACGAACTTGGCCTGCGCCTGTTCAAGATCGCCTGTGTATGGCCAATCGGCCGTCAGGAGTTGGCCGACTTTGCGCAGGGGCTCGATCTCATCATCGTGGTGGAGGAAAAGCGTTCACTGATCGAAGTGCAGGTGCGCGAGGAGCTTTACGGAACACCGAATCAGCCGGTCTGCATCGGCAAGAAGGATGAGCAGGGCAACTGGCTATTCCCGGTCAAGGGCGCGCTCGATCCGAACGATATCGCGATCTGTATCGGTGAGCGCCTGCTGCGCTATGGCGCGAACGAAGAGCTGGCTGCCAACGTGACCCGGCTGAAGTCGGCGCAACGGGCGCTTTCCGAGACCGCTGACGTCGCGCAACGCATTCCTTATTTCTGCTCGGGCTGTCCGCACAACACGTCCACCCGCGTGCCGGAAGGAAGCCGTGCCTATGCCGGCATCGGTTGTCACTACATGGCGCAATGGATGGATCGCAAGACGCTGGGTTACACCCAGATGGGCGGCGAGGGCGCCAACTGGATCGGCGAAGCTCCATTTTCCAGCCGCGACCACGTGTTCCAGAACCTCGGTGACGGAACCTACAATCATTCTGGCTATCTCGCTATCCGCGCCGCGATCGCGTCCGGCGTGAAGATGACTTACAAAATTCTGTTTAACGATGCGGTCGCAATGACCGGCGGACAGGCGAATGACGGCGGGCTGACGGTGCCGCAAATCGCCGCTCAAGTCGCCGCCGAAGGGGCGAGCCGTGTGGTCGTGGTCACCGATGAGCCCTGGAAATATGCGAAGGACATCGAATGGCCGCGCGGACTGACCGTGCATCATCGCGACGAGCTTGATGCCATCCAGCGTGAGCTCGCCACCGTGCCGGGCGTGAGCGTGCTCATCTACGATCAGACTTGCGCCGCCGAGAAGCGCCGCCGTCGCAAGCGCGGTGCGTTCCCTGACCCCGACAAGCGGGTGGTCATCAATGACCTGGTTTGCGAGGGCTGCGGCGACTGCGGCGTGAAATCGAATTGTGTATCCGTGCAGCCACTGGAAACCGAATGGGGTCGCAAGCGGACCATCGATCAGTCGAGTTGCAACAAGGATTACTCATGTGTGAAGGGCTTCTGTCCGTCGTTCGTCACCGTGCATGGTGCGAAATTGAAGAGAGGGGAAGGCGTCGCGGAGCCTCGTGACTGGCCCGCCTTGCCTACGCCCGACGCGCCACTGCTCAATCATCCTTACGGCATAGTTGTCACCGGCATTGGCGGCACCGGAATTGTGACGATTGGCGCAATCGTCGGCATGGCAGCGCACCTCGAAGGCAAAGGGGTCGGCGTTATCGATATGGCGGGACTGGCGCAGAAGGGCGGGGCGGTGTCCAGCCATATCCGCATTGCCAATACGCCGGACGATATTCACGCCATCCGTGTCGCCGCAGGTGGTGCCGACCTGGTGCTGGGCGGCGACATCGTCGTGGTCGGCGCCAAGAAGGTGCTTGGCGCCATGAAGGCTGGCAGCACGCGCGTCATCGTCAACACGGCCGAATTTTTGCCGGGCGACTTCACACGCAATGCGGAGTTTTCTCTACCGACCGAACGATTAAAGCGCGCCATCATTGGTCACGCTGGCCGCGAACGTACGCATTTCATCGATGCTGGCCGGCTCGCAACTTCGCTGCTCGGAAATTCCATCGGCTCCAATATGTTCATGCTCGGTTACGCCTATCAGCTGGGCGCACTTCCGCTTTCAGCCGAATCGATCGAACACGCGATCGAGATGAATGGTGAAGCGGTGCCAATGAATATTTCGGCGTTTCGTTACGGGCGTCGTGCAGCCGTTGATCCCAAAGCGGTCGAAGCGCTGATCGAGCCACGTCCGCAGGAACAGAACGATTCACTTAGGTTATCGCAATCATTCGCCGAGACTGTCGATCGTCGCGCTGCGTTTCTGACCGCCTACCAGAACACGGGCTATTCGCGGCGCTATCGGAATTGGGTGGAGAGGGTGCGCACGCTGGAGGCGGAAAAAGCGCCGGGCCATTGCGGGCTCGCGGAAGCAGTGGCGCGCTATCTCTTTAAGCTGATGGCCTACAAAGACGAGTACGAAGTGGCGCGGCTTTATAGCGAGACGTCGTTTCTTGACCGCGTGAAATCGACGTTCGACGGCGACAAACTGCGTTTTGAATTCCATCTGGCGCCGCCCTTGCTGGCGCGGCGTGATCGGGAAACCGGGGAGCCAAGGAAGATATCGTTCGGCCCCTGGATGCTGAAAGTCTTCGCTGTGATGGCGAAATTCAAATTCTTGCGGGGTACGGCGTTCGATCCCTTCGGCTATACGGCCGAGCGTCAAATGGAACGGCGTCTGATCTCTGAGTATGAACACCTGCTCGGGGAGATCTGCGAACGTCTGACACCGGACAATCATCGTTTCGCGGTTGAGCTTGCGATGATTCCTGAGAAAATCCGAGGTTTCGGTCCGGTCAAACAGCGGCATCTGGCCGCGGCCAAAGGGGAAGAAGCAGCACTTCTAGAGCAATTCCGCACCGGCGCGTCGACCCTTCTCCGAGCGGCGGAATAGCTCAGCCGGCTGCTACACCCATTTTACGTATCATCTGATACTTGACCGCCTTCCGGCGGTGTTTTCATATCGAGATAACAAGATCGTCCGTAAGGACGGCGAGGGGCTGAGAGCCGCGCGGTGAGCGCGGCCGCACGGGAGGAATAGGCTGTGGCGCCGAATGTCGCCGGGCTGGCCGAAACATTTCCAAAGCTGCTTGTGCGGAACGCCCATTTGTACGGGTCGCGGCCGGCCATGCGGCACAAGGATCTCGGCATCTGGCAGACCTGGACCTGGAGCCAGGTACTCGATCTCGTGCGCGCCTATGCCGTCGGCCTGCACCGCCTCGGCGTCAAACGCGGTGAGACCATTGCCATCGTCGGCGGCAACCGACCGAAGCTTTATTGGTCTGTGATGGCGGCACAGATGGTCGGCGCAATTCCCGTACCGGTTTACGCCGACGCGGTGGCCGACGAACTTGCCTACGTCCTTGCACATGCCGACGTACGCTTCGCTGCAGTCGAAGACCAGGAACAGATCGACAAGATCCAGTCGGTCAAGAACCGCGTACCGAAGCTGGAGATGATGATCTACGACGAGAAACGAGGGCTTCGCGATTACGATCACAGCCGTTTGCGTTCGATGGATGACGTTATTGAGGATGGACGCAAAGCGCTCGCGGATACCGCGGTAGCGGATTGGCTCGACAAAGAGATTGCCGCCAGCAAGGGTTCCGACCCGTCCATCATTCTTTATACATCCGGCACCACCGGTGCTTCCAAAGGCGTCATACTCACCAACAAAGGTTCAATTCGTGCCGCGGCCGATACGGTTGCCTTTGACAAGCTGACTGAAAACGACGTCGCGCTTGCTTATTTGCCGCTCGCCTGGGTGGGCGACCACTATCTGAACTACGCGCAAGGCATGGTTTCTGGGTTCTGCACCGCCTGTCCGGAAAGCCCGGACACTGCCATGGCCGATCTTCGCGAAATTGGACCGAGCTTCTATTTCGCGCCGCCGCGCACGCTCGAACTATTGCTCACGCGCGTGATGATCCGCATGGAAGATGCCGGCTTCATCAAGAGCAGGCTGTTTCACTATTTTATCGGCGTGGCACGACGCTATGGTGAGCGGATCCTCAATGGTCAGCCGGTGCCGCTCATTGGGCGGCTGCTCTATTGGGTTGGCAATCTCCTGGTTTACGGGCCGCTCAAGAATGTGCTCGGCTTCTCGCGCGTGCGTGTCGCCTACACCGCGGGCGAGGCGGTCGGACCGGATCTTTTCAGTTTTTACCGTTCGATCGGTTTAAATCTGAAACAGCTCTACGGACAGACCGAAGCCTTTCTCTACGTAACGGCGCAGCCGGACGGCGAGATTTATTCCGATACGGTTGGGCCTGCCTGTCCTAACGTTGATATTCGTATTTCCGAGGATGGTGAAGTTCAGTTCAAATCGCCGGGCATGTTCTCCGGCTATTTCAAGGACGATGCAAAGACGGCCGAGGTGATGACGCCAGACGGCTATGTGAAGACTGGCGACGCCGGCTTCTTTGACGACAAGACTGGCCACCTGAAAATCATCGACCGCACAAAGGACGTCGGCAGGCTTAACGATGAAACGATGTTCCCGCCGAAATATATCGAGAACAAACTCAAGTTCTATCCCAATATCCGCGAGGCGGTCGCGCTCGGTGATAAGCGCGATTTCGTCACTGTCATGCTCAACATCGACCTCACCGCCGTCGGCAGTTGGGCGGAGCGCAACAACGTCGTTTACGGCTCGTATCAGGAGCTCGCCGGCCATCCGCTCGTTTACGACATGGTGGAAAAACACGTTGCGGAAGTGAATCGTTCGCTCGCCGAGGACAAGGTCATGGTTGGCGCGCAGATCAAGCGGTTCCTGATTTTGCACAAAGAGCTCGATGCCGACGACGGTGAGCTCACGCGTACCCAGAAAGTGCGTCGCAGTTTCATCGCCGATAGATACGCCCCGCTGATCAAAGCGCTTTATGACGGATCGAAGGACGCAGACATTTCGACCGAGGTCACGTTCGAAGACGGCCGCAAGGGTACGATCAGTGCCCGGGTGAAAATCCGCGATATGAAGACCGAGCCCGTTCCCGTCATGGGGAAAGCCGCATGAGAGCGACGGGCGGTCCCGAAGCTGCGGTCGGCGATGTGCTTTTGTCGGTAGAAAACGTGTCGCTTTCGTTCGGGGGCGTGAAGGCGGTCAGCGACGTCTCCTTCGACATTCGAAAGGGAGAAATCCGCGCAATTATTGGGCCGAACGGTGCCGGCAAGACGTCGATGCTCAATGTCATCAACGGCTTTTATCACCCACAGCAGGGACGCATTACTTTCAAAGGCGAGACGCGCGCCAAAATGCGCCCGCATGAGGCCGCTTATGGTGGCATCGCACGCACGTTCCAGAACGTAGCGCTGTTTCGCGGCATGACCGCGCTCGACAACATCATGGCGGGCCGTACGCTGAAAATGCATACGAGCTTCTTCTGGCAACTTCTTCGGTACGGTCCCGCCATGCGCGAGGAAGCGGAGCATCGCCACCGCGTCGAGGAGATCATTGATTTTCTCAAGATCCAGGAAATCCGGCGTGTGCCGGTGGGCCGGCTTCCATATGGGTTGCAAAAACGTGTGGAACTGGGTCGTGCTCTCGCCATGGAGCCGGAATTGCTTTTGCTTGATGAGCCGATGGCCGGAATGAACCTCGAAGAAAAAGAGGACATGTCGCGCTTTGTGCTCGACGTAAACGACCATTACGGCACCACCATCGCGCTGATCGAGCACGACATGGGCGTCGTGATGGACCTATCCGACCGTGTGGTCGTGCTCGATCATGGCATCAAGATCGCCGACGGGACGCCCGACGAAGTCAAAAAAAATCAAGCGGTAATCGACGCCTATCTCGGCGTGGCGCACTGAGGGCGCATGGATATACTCTACAAAATCTTCATCGATCCTTTTGTGCAGATGGGCGCTGCGCCCGACCTGCTCGTGCAGACGCTGTGGGAGGGTCTTGTCGCCGGCGTTCTCTATTCACTGATCGCGCTTGGCTTTGTTCTGATTTTCAAGGCTTCGGGCGTATTTAATTTTGCGCAAGGCATCATGGTTGTGTTTGCTGCGCTCACGTTGGTGGGTCTGCACGAGCACGGCGTTCCCGCCTACGTGGCGCTCGCGCTGACAATCGGGGTGATGTTTTGTCTTGCCTTCGCGGTTGAGCGTCTGATCCTCAGACCACTGATCAATCAGCCCGATATCATCTTGTTCATGGCGACGTTCGGGCTGACGTACTTCCTGATCGGGTTCGGCGAATTGATCTTCGGCGGTGAGACGAAAGTCATGATTGCCGACCAGCTTTTGCTCCCGCGCGGCGCGATTGAAGTAAAAATGGCCGGTGGTTTCGTCACGCTTCAGAAAATCGATATCGCAGCGGCCATCATTGCATCGCTCATGGTTGCAACGCTGGCTATTTTCTTCCAGCGAACGCGCATCGGGCGCGCACTGCGTGCAGTTGCCGATAGCCATCGCGCGGCGCTGTCGGTCGGCATATCGCTCGAGCAAATCTGGGTCATTGTGTGGTTCGCGGCAGGTCTTGTAGCGCTCACGACCGGGATCATGTGGGGTGCGCGTTCCGACGTTTCGTTTGCGCTCGAGGTTATCGCGCTAAAGGCGCTGCCAGTGCTCATTCTCGGAGGGCTCACTTCAATTCCGGGTGCCATTGTTGGCGGATTGATTATCGGCGTCGGCGAGAAGCTGGGCGAATTCTATTGGGGTCCGTTGATGGGGAGCGGCATCGAATCCTGGTTCGCTTACGTCATCGCTCTCATCTTTCTGCTGTTTCGTCCGCAAGGCCTGTTCGGCGAACGGATTATCGAGCGGATCTGATCATGTTTTATCGCGAGGCCGGCCAATTCAAAACGAACTACTCGGCCGACCAGGCAGTATTTCCGATACTGCAAGACCGGATCGGGCTGGCGATCATTCTTTTTGTTGCCGCGGTCATCATTCCCTGGTTTGGCGGTTCGTTTCTGATCCAGGCGGTCATGATCCCTTTCCTGATTTTCTCTCTCGCAGCCATCGGGCTGAATCTGCTCACCGGTTACACCGGCCTCTTGTCGCTTGGGACAGGCGCGTTCATGGGGGTTGGCGCCTATGCCTGCTACAAGCTCACCTCTTATTTCCCCGGCGTGAACATCCTGATCTGCATCGTTGCATCAGGTTTCTTTTCGGCGGCGGTCGGCGTTCTGTTCGGATTGCCCTCGCTGCGGATCAAGGGATTTTATCTGGCGGTGGCGACACTGGCCGCGCAATTCTTCTTGTCATGGTGCTTCATCCGGCTGCCCTGGTTTTATAACTACAATGCGTCCGGCGCGATTGAAGTCCCGACCCGCACATTGTTCGGTGTGCCAATCACCGGCGCGACCGCGACCGACACAACGCGCTACTTCGTCGTGCTCTGTTTCGTTGTGGTCATGACGTGGATCGCATCGAACTTGGTGCATGGCCGGATCGGACGCATGTGGATGGCGGTGCGGGATATGGACCTCGCGGCCGACCTCCTCGGCATACGCCTTCTGCAAACCAAACTCCTGGCCTTTGCAACGTCATCATTTTACTGCGGCGTTGCCGGCGCACTTCTGGTTTTCCTCTGGTACGGCGGCGCAGAGCCCGCGGTATTCGATGTCAATCTGAGCTTTTTCATACTTTTCATGGTCATCATCGGCGGCCTCGGGAGTCTGACCGGCTCGTTTTTTGGTGCGGCGTTGATTTTCATATTGCCTATCGCGCTTCGCTATTTTCCGCCGAAACTCGGCATCCCAGTTCATCCTGCGACAGTTGAGCACATCCAATACATGATCATCGGCGCGCTGATCGTGCTGTTCCTGATTGCAGAGCCGGCCGGCCTCGCGCGGTTGTGGCAGATTGGCAAGCAGAAATTGAGGGTGTGGCCTTTCCCATATTAACGAGGCACAATCTCATCCAACGCCCCGGCCAGACGGGGAGGTCCGCCGCGTAGCGCCAAGGGCCGGTAGATGACAGGCGGTCATGCCGTCTAAGAAACCAAAGGGAGGAAGGCAAATGCGATTGCATAATCGATTACTCGGAACGGCCTTTGCCGTTGTTGCCGGCTTGTCGTTCGCGCCAGTGACGGCGAGTGCTGACGACGGCATCTACGTACCATTGTTGTCGTACCGCACTGGCTCGTTTGCGGTTTCAGGTGCGCCTATCGTGAACGGCATGGCCGACTATCTCAACATGCTCAATGAGCGTGACGGCGGCATCGGTGGCGTGAAGATCATCGTCGAGGAATGTGAGACCGGCTATGACACGAAAAAGGGTGTCGAGTGCTATGAACAGGTGAAGTCGAAGAATCCGGTTGTGATCAATCCGTATTCGACCGGAATCACGCTGCAAATTATCCCGAAGGCGGCGGTGGACAAGATTCCGATCCTGTCGATGGCTTATGGCCTCTCGGCCTCGGCCGACGGCACGACGTTCCCGTGGATCTTCAACCCGCCAGCAACCTACTGGGACGGCGCGTCGATGTTTATCCGTTACATTGGGAGCAAGGAAGGCGGCCTCGACAAGCTTAAGGGGAAGAAGGTCGGCCTGATCTATCTCGACGCTCCCTACGGTAAAGAGCCGATCCCGCTCCTTGAGGCGCTCGCCAAGGATTATGGCTTCGAGCTCAAGCTCTATCCGGTGCCTGCGGCCGAGATGCAAAACCAGTCATCGCAATGGCTCAACATTCGTCGCGATCGGCCGGACTGGATCTACATCCAGGGCTTCGGCACGATGAATCCGACCGCAGTGAAAGAGGCGGCCAAAAACAATTACCCGATGGATCATCTCATTGGTAATTGGTGGGCCGGCAGCGACGACGATGCACGTCCGGCCGGCGAAGCCGCCAAGGGCTACCTATCGCTCGACTTCAATCAGGTCGGGACCAACTTCCCGGTGATCAAGGATATCCAGAAGTACGTCGTGGACAAAGGCAAGACCCAGACACCGAAGGACAAGGTTGGTGAGAATCTCTACAATCGCGGTGTGCTCAACTCGATCATCATCGCGGAAGCGATTCGCAACGCGCAGAAGGTCACGGGCAAGAAGGTCATCACCGGCGAAGATATGCGCCGTGGTCTTGAAACCCTGAACATCACCGAAGCCCGGTTGAAGGAGATCGGCGCCGAGGGCTTCGCCGCGCCCATGAAGGTCGCGTGCGAAGATCACAACGGCCATAACTCCGCCTATATGGCGCGTTGGGACGGTACGAAGTGGACGCAAGGGTCGGATTGGATAGCCCCGCTCAAGACCAAAGTCCGCCCGCTCATTGAATCGGCAGCCAAGGACTATTCCACGGCGAACGCGGGTTGGCCGAAACGCACAGAGCCTTGCGACAAGTCATCGTAAGCGTTTGAAGAGTCCTCTCCTCGCCGTCGCGGCGGGGAGAGGGTCTTTTTGTGGAGCGGCCATGTCGGTGGCAACGCAGACCGAAACCACAGCGTCCGCCAAGGCGGGTAGAATTCTTTCGGTCAACAATATCGAAGTCATCTACGATCACGTCATTCTGGTGCTCAAGGGCGTTTCACTCGACGTACCGAAGGGCGGAATCGTCGCGCTGCTCGGTGCCAACGGCGCCGGCAAGACAACCACATTGAAAGCTATTTCCAATTTGCTCCACGCGGAGCGAGGCGATGTCACCAAGGGCTCAATCATTTTTGATGGTGCCGAAGTGCAGGATCTCTCGCCCAATGAACTGGTGCGGCGCGGTTGCATACAGGTCATGGAAGGGCGGCAGTGCTTCGCCCATCTCACCATCGAGGAAAATCTGCTCACCGGCGCCTTCACGCGACGTGATGGCAAAGCCGCAATCAAGCGCGACCTCGATTTGGTCTATTCCTATTTCCCCAAGCTCAGCGAGCGAAAAGATTCGCTTGCCGGCTATACATCAGGCGGCGAGCAGCAAATGTGCGCGATTGGCCGCGCGCTGATGTCGCGCCCGAAGATGATACTGCTCGATGAGCCGTCGATGGGCCTCGCGCCGCAAATCGTCGAGGAGATTTTTGACATCGTGAAGAATCTCAACGACAAGGAGGGCGTCTCCTTCCTTCTTGCCGAGCAGAACACGCACATGGCGCTGCGTTTTGCGCGTTACGGCTACATCCTCGAAAACGGCCGCGTGGTGCTGGATGGCGAATCCAAGGCGCTTGCCGAGAACGAGGACGTCAAGGAATTTTACCTCGGGATTTCCGAGGGTCGGCGCAAATCCTTCCGGGAAGGCAAACACTATCGCCGCCGCAAGAGGTGGCTGGCGTAAGCCATGCCCGAACACTACGACGCCCTCGAGGTCCGTGATCCGGCCGTGCGCGAGCGGGACCAGCTCGCGCACGGCCGGATCACGGAC
>Ga0209068_10001573_pt1 | contig 11359 bp, 8 predicted proteins | sample ColStrG_CSR_2012_FD_187200 | JGI IMG/M metagenome (GOLD analysis project Ga0209068, IMG submission 187200) | Freshwater sediment microbial communities in response to fracking from Pennsylvania, USA - Cold Stream Run_MetaG_CSR_2012 (SPAdes)... | ecosystem: Environmental > Aquatic > Freshwater >...
CCCTGGCCTGTGGAACCGCATCGGCGACCTGCTCAGCGCTTTCCCGGCGCACGAGTGCGCCAACTATATTAGGCACGCCGGGTATGCTTCATGATAAGTGGAAAACGCTCTAGCGCCAGTCACCCAGCACGGCGTTGACGAGAGCCAGCACCGCAACCGCCGCCGTATCCGCGCGCATGATCCGTGGGCCTAGCGAAAGCGCCGTCACGAACGGCAGCCGCCGCAGTTCGTCCCTCTCGCCAACGGTAAAGCCGCCCTCGGGGCCGACCAGGACCGCGATCGGACCGGGCTGCATCCGGGTCAGGAGCTGAAGCGGGCTCGCAAGGTCGGCGGCCTCGTCGCAATAGACAAGTCGCCTGGCTGGGTCCCATGCCGCGAGTATCTTGTCCAATTTGCCGGGTTCGGCGACCTGCGGAATGCGCAGCAGCCCGCACTGCTCGGCGGCTTCGATCGTGTTCGCGCGCATCCGGTCGAGATTGACCCGCTCGGCTTGGGTTCGCTGCGTGAGCACCGGCTGCAAGCGCGATACGCCCATCTCCGTTGCCTTTTGCACCATGTAGTCCAGCCGCGAACGCTTCAGAGGCGCGAACAGGTAGTCCAGATCCGGCCCATCGGCCTGGACGCGAACCTGCTTGAGTGCCTCCAACCGGCAGTTCCGGCGGCCAACTTCTGCGATCCTCGCGAGCCACTCACCGTTCCTGCCATTGAAAACCAGAAGTTCGGCGCCGGCATCGAGCCTCAGAACAGCCGCAAGATAATTGGTCTGGTTGGCGTCACATTCGTGGATGGTGCCTGCCTCGAGGTCCGAGTTAACGAACAGACGGATCGAGGGACCGGGCGGGGACGGCATGGCGGCTTGGCTCTTTTGGCGGCGATGGTTTAACTGGTGCAGGCGAAACGACAACTCATCGGCGGTAGACTATGTCGAGCACGGCCCGGTTGGCCATACCAGGACAAGCGAATTGGATCGATAGGTTTGCGCCGGGGGCCCTGCGACCATTTCTGCGGCTCGCGCGCGCCGACCGGCCGATCGGTGGCTGGCTGTTGATGTGGCCATGCTTCTGGTCGGCAGCGCTGGCGGCGGAGGCCAAGGGATGGCGGATGCCGGACCTGTGGCACCTGGCGCTCTTCTTTGCCGGCGCTCACGTCATGCGCGGCGCGGGTTGCGCCTATAACGACATTCTCGATCGCGACATCGACGGCAAAGTCGAGCGTACGCGCTCGCGGCCCCTGCCATCGGGGGAAATCACGGCCAAGATGGCGACTGTATTCATGTTGGCGCTGGCGGCGTTGGGGCTGCTGGTGTTGTGGCAGTTCAACGGCTTTACCCGAGGTCTGGGCGTCTTATCTCTCCTGCCGGTCGCCGTGTATCCTTTGATGAAGCGGATCACGGATTGGCCGCAGGCGGTGCTGGGGCTGGCCTTTGGCTGGGGCGCGCTGATGGGCTGGGCGGGCGAATTCGATGGCCTCGCCTGGTCGCCGGTCGTGCTGTATGTCGCCACCATCGCTTGGATCATCGGCTACGATACCATCTATGCGCATCAGGATCGCGAGGACGATGCGCTTATTGGCGTCAAGTCGACGGCGCTCAAGTTTGGCCCCTCCACACCTTATTGGCTGACGGGATTTTACGTGGGGTTCTGGCTGCTGCTCGCCGTCTCGGCTCGCAGCGCGGGGGTCGGTTGGCCGTTTGCGGTCGTCATGACGGTACTGGCAGGCCAGCTCGCCTGGCAGATCACGACATTGGATATCGACGATCCGGCCAATTGCCTCAGCCGGTTCCGCTCCAATCACCATGCTGGTGCGCTGATATTCGCAGGAATTCTGGTTGACATGATCTCGGCTGGGATGCGCTGAGACGGCAAAGGGCCGGCGCGCGGACGAGTCCTCGCAGCCAGCCCCGGTTTGACGCCCTCATATCAACTTCTGAGCGGATTTTCGCACCGCTTCGTATTGGCAGACGTTAGCCTGCAATGATGTGAGACGGATTAAACGGCAGGGTTAAAATCCCAGCAAGGCTTGCGCCAAGGCGGGACGGCAGACCAGAAGACTTGTTCCCGCTGACGCTCTCGGGCAGGACTAATGAAATTCCAGCTGGAGCGAAAAATTCATGCCTGAGAACACCCAAGCGCAGCCGAACGCGGCGAACGACCAACTTCTGCATTTGGTTTTTGGCGGCGAGCTCTCCTCGCTGGACGGTACGCGCTTCAAGGATACCTCGGCGCTTGATGTGGTCGGCATCTTCCCCAATTACGCGCGCGCCCGCGAAGCCTGGAAAGGCGCGGCCCAGCGCACCGTGGACAACGCGCATATGCGCTACTTCATCGTCCACATCCATAGACTCATGGATCCGGCGGCCCCCGACGCCAAGCGCTGAAGGACCCGCTTTGCAAAACGGACCAATCGATACTCGAATCGCGCCAGCGCCAGCGACCAAGAGCTCAATCTCCCTCCTTGTGCGATTTTGGAGCGATTGGCTGGCACCCCATTGGCCAGAAATCCTGGTTTCGCTTGGCTTGATGGCGTTGCTCGCGGCGACCACCGGCGCCTACAGCGAAATCGTCAAATTGGCTTTCAATGCGCTCGGCACCGCCAAGCCCGCGCCCGGAGCACTCACATTTGTGATTTTTGCCATCGCCGGCATGACGATGCTTCGGGCGATTTTTCTCTATCTCCAGACGGTCGCCACCAATCGCACAGTCAATCGGATCAGCCTCGACATGCAAAAGGCGGGTTATGCCCATTTGCTCGAAGCTGATTTTGACCGCATCGGCCAGGAGACGGCCGGCCATCTTGTCTCACGGCTGACCAACGATATTAACGCCGTGCAAACCGCAACGGTTGCGCTCGTGACCTCCTCGATCCGTGACACGTTGACCGTGATCGCGGTCGTCGGCTGGATGCTCTACACCGACTGGGGGCTGACGCTGCTTGTGCTTGGTGTCTACCCGATCGCCGCCCTGCCGATTCTGGCCATCAGCGAGCGGCTTCGCAAGGTCGCCAAGCGCACGCAGGTCGAACTTGCGGAGATGACGTCGCAGCTCACCGAGAGCTTGTCGGGCGCGCGGCTGATCAAGACATATCGGCTCGAAGACTATGCGCGAACGCGCACCAACGGCAGCTTCCAGCAGATCTACAAGTTGCGCATGAAGGCGGCGCAGGCCAAGGGCAGTGTCGATCCCATGCTTGAGGTACTGGCTGGCCTGGCGCTGGCGGGCGTCACCGCGTTTGTTGGCTATCGGATGTCCTCGGGGGTGAGTTCGATTGGCGATTTCATGGGCTTCATCACGGCATTGATGCTGGCGGCGCAGCCGATCCGGGGTTTTGGCGGCCTGCCACCGAAGTTACAGGAAGGGCTTGCCGCCATTGAGCGGATGTATGAGTTGCTCGATGAGAAACCCAAGATCGTCAATGCGGTAGGCGCCAAACCGCTGACGGTGTCGAAGGGTGCCATCAGCTTCGATCATGTCAGCTTTGCCTACGGCAGCGATACGCCGGCGGTCGACGACTTTACACTGACGATACCCGGCGGCACCACCGTGGCGTTGGTTGGCCGCTCGGGGGCTGGCAAATCCACGGTGGTCAACCTGGTTCCACGCCTGTTTGATGCCACGACAGGCGCCATCACCATCGATGGTCAGGACATTGACAGGGTGACTCTGGCGTCCCTGCGTGACGCGATAGCCATTGTCAGCCAGGACATTACGCTCTTCAACGATACCGTGCGGGCCAACATTGCCCTGGGACGCCTGGGTGCGAGCGAGGATGCGATCCGCGAGGCAGCCAATAGCGCGGCCGCCGCTGGCTTCATTGCCGCACTGCCGCAAGGTTACGACACGGTTGTCGGCGATCGCGGCATGAGGCTGTCGGGCGGCCAGCGCCAGAGGCTCGCTCTTGCGCGTGCGATCCTGCGCGACGCCCCGATCCTGCTGCTGGACGAGGCAACAAGTGCTCTCGACACCGACAGCGAGCGGGCCGTGCAGGACGCGCTCGCCAGATTCAGCAAGGGTCGCACGACATTGGTCATTGCCCACCGGCTCTCGACCGTGCAGAACGCCGACCTCATCTGCGTTATGGAGGACGGCCGGATTGTCGAGACTGGCCGCCATCTCGAGTTGCTGGCAAAGGATGGAATTTATGCCCGGTTGGTCAGGCAGCAGGGCTTTGGCGATGCGGCTGCCGAGCGCCTGCAGGGTACAGAAGCGCTAGTCGCTGTCCCACCCAAATTCGCCTAAGTTTTGCGCTTTCTGCCGTACCGGCAGGCGCGGGCGGCATTTACTAAGGCCGTCTTGGCAACAATCGGCTTGGCGTTCTCTTCAAAGTGTCACGCTTGTTTCGATCATTCGCCAGACAATTGAGGGGGCTGCGGTTCGGAGCTGCCTTGATCGGCTCGAGCCTTCTGCTTGCCATCCCCGCATTCTTCCTTGTCCAAAGCCTCGAATTGACGAGGTTGTCACCGGTCAACGAGGGCTCGGTGGTGGTTCTCGACCGCCAGGGTAAGCTGCTTCGCGCCTTCACCACCCGCGACGGGCGCTGGCGGCTACCGGCGGACGAAACGACCGTCGATCCACGTTATCTCGCGATGCTACTTGCCTATGAGGACAAGCGCTTCCAATCCCATCACGGAGTTGATCCGCTGGCAGTCCTGAGACCGGTTTGGCAGCTGCTCAGCACTGGCCATATCCGCTCGGGCGCATCGACCCTTACCATGCAAGTTGCGCGCTTGCTGGTGGGTAAGCACGAACGCACCGCGCTCGGCAAATTGACCCAAATGGTTCGTGCGTTTGAGCTTGAGCGATCGCTCACCAAACCGCAAATCCTGCGACTTTATCTTCAGCTCGCCCCGTTCGGCGGTAACCTGGAGGGGGTACGTGCGGCCTCGCTGGCATATTTCGGCAAGGAACCGGCCCATTTGTCGCCAGGCGAGGCGGCCTTGCTTGTCGCGCTGCCGCAGTCGCCCGAGCCGCGACGTCCGGACCAGCACCCTGAGGCCGCCCGTGCGGCCCGCGACCGAGTGTTGGCTCGCGCACTTGCCGCTCGGGTGATCGACGCCGCGGAGGCTGTCCGCGCTCGCAGCGAACCGGTGCCGCCCGCACGAAAGCCCTTCCCTCAGCTCGCGCCCCATCTCAGCGAGGAGGAGGTCGCAGCAAATCCCGGCACCGCCATCGTCCGACTGACGTTGGACCGTACACTGCAGGCGAGCCTCGAAGACCTCGCGCGGGGTGCTGCTGTTGCCTTGGGTCCACGGCTTTCGCTTGCGTTGGTGGTGGCGGATCATCAAACCGGGGAGATCCTCGCTCAAATAGGTTCGCCTGACTTTCTGGACGCCAAACGCTTTGGCCCGATCGACATGACAAACGTGGTCCGATCGCCCGGTTCAACCTTGAAGCCATTGATCTACGGCCTGGCATTCGAGGCCGGCATCGCCCACCCCGACACTTTGATTGACGACCGCCCGACCCGCTTTGGCCGCTATGCCCCCAAGAATTTCGACGATCAATTCCATGGAATGGTGACGGTCCGCGATGCCTTGCGCCAGTCGCTCAACGTGCCCGCGGTCAAGGTTCTCGCGGCGGTCGGACCAAACCGGCTGACGGCGCGGATGCACGAAGCCGGCGTTCAGTTCGAACTGCCACTCGATGCGGGACCGTCGCTCGCTGTCGGCCTGGGTGGGATCGGCATCACGCTTCGTGATCTCGCGCAGCTCTATTGCGATATCGCCCGGGGCGGTGAAACAATACGGCTTTCCGATCAAAGCCAGAAAGTGGCAGCTCCGATCAGGCCTGGCGCCGCACCGAGACTCCTGGCCGCCGTTCCCAACTGGTATGTACAGAGCATTTTGCGCGGCACCGCGCCGCCGCGCAACGCCAAAGGCGGCGAGATTGCCTACAAGACGGGTACATCGTACGGCTTTCGTGACGCCTGGGCCGTGGGTTTTGATGGCCGGCACACCATCGCGGTCTGGGTTGGCAGGCCGGATGGGGTCCCCGAGCCCGGAATCACCGGGGTTGGCACGGCGGCGCCGATCCTGTTCGATGCATTTGCCCGACTGCCTGGTCTTCGCGTTCCGCTGTTACCCGTGCCGGATGGCGCCAGCGTGGGCATGGACTTGCCGCCACCGCTCAAAGTGTTCAGCGGCGATCAACCGAACCCGGCTGCGGGCAAGTCCTTCGCTGAACCGGAACTTGCCATCGCCTTCCCGCCGGACAATGCTGAACTGGAACTCGGCGACTCGCACTCTGTTGTGCTCAAGGCAGATGGCGGGGTGCTGCCGCTGACCTGGCTGGTCGATGATGCCCCCCTGACTTCCGACGCCTTCAGTCGCGAAGCCAGCTTTGTGCCAACGGGTCGCGGTTTTGTTCATGTCTCGGTCGTGGACGCCACCGGCAAGGCCGACCGAGTGCAGGTGAGCCTTCGGTAAGCGAGCATTTGGCGTGGTGTTTCGCCAACTCAGAGCCGCACTCTCGAACTGCGGCCGCCCTTCATTTTTTAGGCTGTTTGTTCGGTTTGCGCAGGGCTTTGGCGGGCAGGAGCAATATCTCGCCGACGCTTTCTTCCGTATCCAACCAAAGGAATGGCAAGTCGGGGAACTCCGCGACCAGCGCCGCCTGTCCGCTCCCAACTTCCATCACCAGTTCTCCGTCAGGCTCCAGGTGAGCGCCAGCACCAGCAAGGATGCGCCGGACAATGGCGAGCCCGTCTGGACCACCGGCGTGTGCCAGCCGGGGCTCGCTGGCGTGCTCTGGTGGAAAGGCGGCCATGGCGGCATCCGTCACATAAGGGGGATTGCTGATGATAAGGTCATATCTTGATTTGCCTATTGGATCGAAGAGATCGCCGTGGAACAGCCGGACGCGCTCCTCCAATCCATGGTTGGCGACGTTCAGGCGGGCGACCTCGACTGCTCCATCGGACAGTTCGACGGCATCGATTTCGGCATTTGGGAACGCCAGCGCGGCGAGGATGGCAAGGCATCCGGAGCCCGTGCACAAATCCAGCACGCGTACTATCTTTCGTTCCTCGAACGGCCACACCGCGTCGGTGTCCGCCAGCAGCTCGCCGATGAACGAGCGCGGCACGATCACCCGCTCATCCACCACGAAGCGGTGCCCCTTGATCCAGGCTTCGCCGGTCAGGTAGGCGGCCGGCTTGCGGGTGGCGATGCGCGCTTCGATCAGCGCCAGTAATTTTTCTTTCTCGGATCGTGTCAGCCGAGAGTCGACAAAAGGGTCGAGCTGGTCGACAGGCAGATGCAATCCCCACAGCAGCAGGAATGCCGCCTCGTCCAGCGCATTGGTCGTGCCGTGGCCAAACACGATGCCCGCCTCGCGGAAGCGCGAGACGGCAAAGCGCAAGAGATCGCGCACGGACAGGAGTTCATCGACGGGTACACTCATCGCGGGGCCCGCGCGGCTGTATCGAAACCCAACTGATAGTCCTCGGCCAGAAGCATCACCATGCGCTCGGCCAAGGCGGTGATGGTGAACAGCGGGTTGCAACCGAGCGAGCGGGGAATGGTCGATCCGTCGGCGACATAGAGGCCCTCATGCACGCGACGGCCGTCGCCGGCGAACGCACGGCCCTTGTGATCGACCGTCCCGCGCGTGGCGTCCGCACCCATGCCCGCGCCGCCCAGCGGATGGGCGGTCGCCGGCTTGGCGCCCATCACCGTTTCGGACAGCGGATTCTTAACGTAGGCGGCGCCATTGGCCTTGCACAGCGCATCCAGCGCCGCATCGACACGGGCATACACCGGCTGGTCCATCACCCCCGGCCAGTCGATGGCGGCGCGGCCGTCCTTCAGCACGATGCGGCCCTCGGCGTCATCGTGCGAGACCACGAAGAACGTGTGCGTGCGCGCCAGCGGCCCGTCATAGACACCCTTGAACAGCGCGTGCGCCGCTCCAAGCAGGCGCCCGCCCGGCACGAAGAACACCGGCAGCAGCGGCCCCACCGCCGAGGGCAGCACGCCCTCTTGCACGATCAGGCTCTTGTTGAGGTCGTCCGGATCGTTGACGATGATCTGCCCACTGACGCTGGCGCCGACGGTTGGCACGCCAGCCCGCGCCGGATGGCCGACGCCGACGGCGTTGACCCGTTCGCGGGCGCCATAGCCGAAGGCAATGATGTCACCGTTGGCCGAGAACCCGTGACCGAGCTTATCGGGCAACGGCAGGCCGTGGTCGCGCGAGCGCAGCAGGATTTCGGTTGTGCCGAGCGATCCCGCTGCCAGCACCACGATGTCGGCGCTGACCTCGGCGAGAGGCTCTTTTGCCCCGCCGGACGGCCGGAAGAAGACCCGCCAGCCGCTCGCTCCCGCCCGCGCCAGGTGCTCCACCCGTGCGCCGGTGAAAATCTCCGCACCGTGGTTGGCGGCGTCTGGCAGATAGGTCATGGCGACGGTGTTCTTGGCCCCGACATTGCAGCCGCCGCAGCAATCGCCGCAGCGCGTGCAGGCGGGCTGCGCGATGCCAGCCGGGTTGATGGTGGCCGCGAAGCTGACAAGTGTTCGGGCCGCCTCGGGCGGGCGGCCGAGCGCGCCGCCGGCCGCTTCGAGCGCACGGAATTTGGTGAGGGATGCTGCCTCCGGATCGGCGGCGGGGCGCAACCAGGTTTCGGCGCGAGCGAAGCCCTCGTCTAGCAGATCGCCACGAATTTCAGCGGGCCAGACCCTATCGGCGAACACCCGGCCGTCCGGCTTGAGCGCCACCCCGGCATTGATCAGCGAGCCGCCGCCGAGCCCGCAACCCACGATCACATGCATGTGTTCGCCCAGCCGCACGTCATAGAGGCCCGGCTTGCCTGCGCCGCCCGACAGCATGGTCTCGGCGCGGATGTCGGTGAGCTTGGCCGGGAACTGGCCGGTGAGGTATTCGCGCCCGCGTTCGAGGACGCAGACTCGTTTGCCCGCGCGCGCCAGCCGCGAGGCCGCGACGCCCCCGCCATAGCCCGATCCGACCACGACGACATCGTAGCGCGGGCGCAGGGCGGCGAGGGGGCGGGAAAGGGGTATGGGAAGCAAATCTAAGCTCCACCGGGGACATGATGTTCAATTTCAGCGGGATGAGACGAGCGTGGGCAAAACACCACCGGTCCAGCGAAAATGAACATCGTGTCCCCGTTCATGCACGTTTGTCCGTCGCGTACCCAAGAGACCCGGCGCCAACGGGGACACGAAGTTCATGTCCCCGTTATCTGCCAGCTTGCTATCGCCAGCGCCAGCGGTTCGCTAGAATTGGCTGAACGCGACTCGACACCTCCTCGGAGTTTCGCCCCAATGGACACCCGCATCCCCACCGGCATCAGCGTTTGCCCGCATGATTGCCCCTCCACCTGCGCGCTCGAAGTCGAACTGCTCGACGAGCGGCGCATCGGGCGCGTCCGCGGGGCCAAGGGCAACAGCTACACCGCCGGCGTCATCTGCGCCAAGGTCGCGCGCTATGCCGAGCGCATCCACCATCCCGACCGGCTGCTGCATCCTATGCGCCGAACCGGACCCAAGGGCTCCGGGCAGTTCTCGCGCATTTCCTGGGATGAGGCGCTGGAGCGCACCGCCGACGCCTTCAACGCCGCCGAGCGCCAGTCCGGTGCGGCCAGCGTCTGGCCCTATTGGTACGCCGGCACGATGGGCCTCGTCATGCGCGACGGCATCGAGCGGTTGACCCACGCCAAGAAATATTCGCGATTCCACTCAACAATCTGCACCGGCACATCCTCGCCCGGCAGCGTCGCTGGCCCAGGAATGCAGATGGGGCCGGATCCACGCGAAATGGCGAAATCCGACCTGATCGTCATCTGGGGCACCAACGTCGTCAATACGCAGGTCAATGTGATGACCCACGCGGCGCGTGCCCGCAAGGAGCGCGGCGCCAAGATCGCGGCTGTCGACGTTTACCACAACGGCACGATGGAACAGGCGGACATTCCCGTCTGCATCCGGCCGGGAACCGATGGGGCGCTTGCCTGCGCGATCATGCATGTGCTGTTTCGCGAGGGGTTTGCGGATTGGGACTATTTGCGGCGATACGCCGACGACCCAGAGGGGCTGCAAGCCCATCTGCAGTCCAAGACGCCGGACTGGGCGAGCGCCACCACCGGCCTGCCGGTGACCCAGATTGAGAGCTTCGCGCGACTGATCGGCTCGACGAAAAAGACCTATTTCCGGCTCGGCTATGGTTTCACCCGCTCGCGCAACGGTGCAGCCAATATGCACGCGGTCAGTTGCATTCCGGTCGTCACTGGCGCCTGGGCGCATGAAGGCGGCGGGGCGATGCACAATGTCAACGGCGCTTATCACTGGAACAAGACGCTGATTGAAGGTCTTGATGTCAAAGACAAATCCGTGCGCGCCATCGATCAGAGCCGGATCGGCGCGGCGCTGACGGGCGACCCTTACGACCTTGCGGGCGGGCCGCCGGTGAAGGCGATGCTCATCCAGAACACCAACCCGATGGAAGTCGCGCCCGACCAGAACAGAGTACGGGCGGGGTTTGCACGCGAGGATCTGTTCGTCACCGTCCACGAGCAGTTTATGACATCCACGGCCAAGATGGCCGACATCGTACTGCCCGCGACCATGTTCCTGGAGCACGACGATCTCTACATGGCCAGCGGCCATCCGCATATTCAGCTTGGCGCCAAGCTGATCGAGCCACCGGGCGAAACGCGCTCGAACCACGAAGTCGTGTGCGAACTGGCAAAGCGTGTGGGCGCGCAGCATCGCGGCTTTGAGATGACCCCGCGCGAGATCGTTGCCTGGACGCTGGAGAACTCGGGCCATCCTGACCTCGAAGCGTTGGAGCGGCGGCACTGGATCGACGTGATGCCCGAATTCCGGAAGGCGCATTTCCTCGACGGCTTTGCTTGGCCGGATGGCAAGTTCCGGCTGAAGGCCGATTGGGTGGGGATGGCGAGCAAGGAGGGTTTGAAGGGTGACGCGGCCAAAATGCCCGGCTTCCCCGATCATTGGGCGGTCACCGAGGAGGTGGACGCTGCGCATCCCTTCCGGCTGGCGACCTCACCCGCACGCAATTTCCTCAACTCTACCTTCAACGAGACGACAACCTCGCGCGACAAGCACGGCGGGCCACACGCATTGATTCACCCGGACGATCTGGCGGCGATTGGCGGCAAGGATGGCATCACGATCCGCATCGGCAACGCGCGCGGCGAAATTGGCCTGGTCGCGCACGCGTTCGCCGGTCTGCAACGCGGCGTCGTGATTGTCGAGAGCGTCGCGCCCAATGGCCAGTTCGCTGGCGGCGCCGGTGTCAACACGCTCACCGGCGCGGAACAATCCGCCCCCCACGGCGGCGCACCCTTCCACGACAACCGGGTCTGGGTGCGGGTGGGCTAGTAT
>Ga0209068_10001578_pt1 | contig 11346 bp, 5 predicted proteins | sample ColStrG_CSR_2012_FD_187200 | JGI IMG/M metagenome (GOLD analysis project Ga0209068, IMG submission 187200) | Freshwater sediment microbial communities in response to fracking from Pennsylvania, USA - Cold Stream Run_MetaG_CSR_2012 (SPAdes)... | ecosystem: Environmental > Aquatic > Freshwater >...
AATTCCGCCTTCTTCTGGCGGATCACGAACACACCCTGGATCTCTTCCTTCTGCTTCAATGCATCCACGGGCGCGCTCGCCGCCTGTACCGATCCCTTGCCCGCATCTTTCGATTCCAGGTCGGCTTTGTTTCGGACCGTGAGGGCCTGAATCGGGATGCTCAGCACGTTGCTCCGAGTGGCCGTCGTGATCTTGGCCGTCGTCGAAAGCCCCGGCCGCAAATCCGGCGGCGGATCTTGTAAAGTGACGACCACCTTGAAATCCTTGGCTTCCTGGCTGGTGGAGCTGGACTGCGACGTCGCCACGCCGGTCGAGCGCACGATCGCGTTGTCACCAATCTCGCTCACGATGCCGTGAAAGATCTTCCGCGGAATCGCGTCGATGGTCACTTCGGCCGACTGGCCCAGCTTCACGTTCACGATGTCGGTCTCATCCACCTTGACTTCCGAAGTGATGACCGACATGTCCGCGATCGTCATCAGCGTGCTGCCCGGCGCGTTCTGGATTCCCATGACCACCGTCTCCCCTTGCCGGACAGGAAGGTTGGTCACAATGCCGTCGTACGGTGCGACATACGTTGTCTTCTGTAGTACGTCGGCGACGCGCGTCAAGTTCGCGCGATTTTGCGCAATGTGCTTGTCGGAGGAGTCTTTCTGCGCCTTGGCTTGGGCAACGCGGGCCTGCGCCTGGGCTAAGCCGGCATCCGCCGATTCCCAGACTGCCTTCTTGGCGTCGTACTCCTGCTTGGCGATCAACGCGTCCTTGTAGAGACCCTGCGCGCGTTCCCAATCGAGCTTGGCGTGGTCGGAATCCGACCGGGCGCGGTTCAAGTCGGCCATTGAGGTTCGCATGGCGGCATCCGCCGCGACTAAGTCGGTCTCGGAAGCCTGCACCGAAGCGCGGGTGGCATTGACGTCGGCCGAGGACTGCACGTTCTCAAGCTGCGCCAATAACTGCCCCTTCTTCACGCGATCGCCTTCCTTGACTCTCAACTGGACGATCTTGCCGAAGCCATTGGCGCCGATGTTGACATAGGTCTTGGGCTTGATCTCGCCCGACGCGCTGACCACTGAGGCAAGGTTCTGCCTTTGCGACTTGCCGGTTTGCACCGTGACCAGGTTCTTCCGGCTCTGGTATACGGTGACGCCGACAATAATGCCCAACACCAGCGCAACGCCGATCCCTATCAGTACTTTCTTCCAGGTCTTCATCGCGATTCCGTGGAGCCCGGCCTCCAACCTCCCGCTAGGAACCCCTTCGCCCTGCCAGTCCTGATCGCAGAACGGCAAGGCCCACACTGGTTGCGCATGAATAGATACGCCTCAACCACGGGGAAAGTTCCCGAATCGGCTGTTCTCGTACCGCCGCGCAGCCGAAGGCCAGGAGTTGGAGCCATGGAGCCCGTTTCATTATAGCGTGCCCAAAGCGGAATTCCCGGGGGCATCAGAATTTCAATGGCAGTCGCGCAACGCCCGAGCCGTCAGTGGCTTACAGTTCGGCTCGAGCGCCGGGAAAATTGCCGTCCTGAGGCCACTTTTGCTTGCCTTGATGCATCCGTAGAACATAGAATCAATAGATCGAAGTGTCTGGCGAGGTTGGCCCTTCTATGTTCTCCACAGGTTTCCGAAAACGCGGTTTGAGTAGCGTGCTGGCCGGTCTGCTGGTCCTGAACTTCCAAGCGGCCTCATTTGCCCAGGAACAGGACAAGAAAGACTCCGACGAGCAGGGTGCCAAGACTGACCCTTTGAAACGCCCCATCACCGACAAGCAGAAGAAGGCCAACGCCCGGTCCCTGCGCCAGGAGTTGAGCAAGACCTACAAGAAGTGGCTGGACGAAGACGTCCGCTGGATCATCACCGACGAGGAGCGCTCCGCTTTTATGCAGCTCTCCAACGACGAGGAACGCGACCAGTTCATCGAGGCCTTCTGGCAACGTCGTGATCCCACGCCTGACACCGAAGAAAACGAATTCAAAGAAGATCACTACGCCCGCATCGCCTATGCGAACGAGCACTTTGCCGCTGGCATCCCCGGTTGGAAGACCGATCGTGGCCGCATCTACATCGTCTTCGGCAAGCCGGACGAAATTGAATCCCATCCCTCCGGCGGTTCTTATGAACGTCCCATGGAAGAGGGCGGGGGCGAGACCTCAACCTTCCCCTTCGAGCAGTGGCGCTATCGATACATCGAGGAGATCGGCCAGGAAGTAATCATTGAGTTCGTGGATACCTGCATGTGCGGCGATTACCACATGAGCATGGACCGCTCCGAAAAAGACGCTCTCAAGTACACACCCAACGCCGGCCTCACTCTATACGAACAGATGGGCATGGCCAGCAAAGCCTCCCGCTTCACCGGCGGTGGCATCGAACAACTCGGTACCGGTCCCTTCAACAAGGATCTGCAATCCAAGCAATTCGACCGCCTCGAGCAGTTCGCCAAGCTGAACAAGGCCCCAGCCGTAAAGTTCAAGGATTTGGAAGAAGTGGTCACGCACAAGATCAACGTGAACCTTATGCCCTTCGACGTGCGGGCCGACTTTGTTAAGGTCACCAACGACACCGTCCTGGTCCCGGTGACCATCCAGATTAAAAACCGCGACGTGACGTTCCAGAATAAGGACGGCGTCGAGCGCGGCACGGTGAACATCTTCGGTCGCGTTACCACACTAACCGGCCGCATCGCCCAGACCTTCGAAGACACAGTCCAGGTTGACGTCCCTGCCGAACTGCTGGCCAAGACCGCTGAGAATTCCTCCGTCTACTGGAAAGCGCTCCCTCTTAAGCCCGGACGCTATCGCTTCGACATCGTTGTGAAAGACGTTAACGGCGATCGCAAGGGCTCCTGGAGCCGCGGCGTCCAGGTTCCCGAGTTCAGCGAAGACCACTTGAGCAACTCCACCCTGATCGTTGCCGACCAGATGGAGCCCGTGGCCGCCAAAAACGTAGGCACCGGAAACTTTGTCATCGGCACCACCAAGGTCCGCCCGCGCGTCCCGCCCTCCGATGGCAAGCCGGTCTCGTTCAAGCGCAGCCAGAAGCTAAATTTCTGGATGCAGGTTTACAATCTCAGCGTGGACGAGAAGACTCACAAAGCCTCCGCCACCATCGAGTACAACGTGACGGACGCCAGCAACAAAGCCGTCATCCACACCATCGAGTCCACCGACACGATGGGCAACGTCGGCGACCAGGTCACGCTGCAAAAAACTCTTTCCGCAGCCAACCTGCAGCCGGGTTTGTACAAGATTCAAATCACGGTGAATGACAAAGTTTCCAAGCAGACCGTTGATCCCACGGCGACCTTTGCCGTCGAATAACTGCCTGCCTGGCCCCAGAGGTGATGGGAGATGATCCGTAAGCTCGGGTTCCTCGCAGTAGTCATGAGCCTGGCGCTTCCGGCTTGGTCCGCTACCGGACCGGGTGCGATCTCGGGCTACGTTCGCAACGCTAGCGGTGTGCCTCAGATGGGCGCGGCCGTGGAAGTTCTTGGCTCCGCGCTCCACACCCTGAAGGTTTTCACCGACGACAAAGGTTTCTACTCCATCGCCAACCTGCTTCCCGGCACCTACACGCTCAAAGTGAGCGCGCCCGCGTTCCTGCCCTCGTTGCGCGAAAGGATTGGCATTCATTCGGGTTCGAAGCTGATGGTGAACGTCACCCTCACCACGCTCTTCGAGGCCATGCAACTCGGCCCGTTGCGCGGCCCCACGGACGACGACGACTGGAAGTGGACCCTGCGCTCCGTCTCCAACCGCCCCATCCTGCGCGCTCTTCCCGATGGCACCACCGCCGTCGCTCAAGGCGCGGATCTGAAAGGCTCTCTGGTTTTCCTGGCCGGATCCGCCTCCCAGGGCTTCGGCAGCGACTCTGACATGACCACCGGCTTCTCCGTCGAGCATCCATTTCTCTCGAGCGGCACGCTCAGCGTAAACGGTAATCTCGGCTACGGCGATGGTGGGATAGTTCCGGCCGCCGTCCTTAGAACGTCCTACACCCGCCATTTCGCCACCGGGTTCGAGCCCTCAATCGGCCTGACCCTGCGCCGCCTGAATTCGCCCGACAACAACAACCTGCGCAACGGATCGTTGCAGGCGTTCTCGTTGACCACCTCCGACCGCATGGTGCTCGGCGACATCGTCGAACTCAAGTTCGGCAGCGAACTGCAAACCATTCAGTTCATGCGCCGCGTCAACACGTTCAAGCCGTTCGCCTCGGCCGATCTTCACCTCACACCCAACACGGTCCTTGAATACCAGTACGCCAGTTCCGTACCGAACAACCGGATCGACAAAAACTTCGGTTCTGCACCTGCGGATCTCATCGAGGCCGGGCCTCGCATGAGCATCACCGCTTTCGCGCCCGCCGTCGAGCGCGCGCATCACCAGGAAGTGTCGCTTTCGCAGCGGATCGGTAAGAACAACATGCAGGTTGCGTTCTACTCCGACCGCGTCGTTGATCCAGCCCTCACCGGTTTGGGCGACCTGACCGCGGAATCCGGAGAAGTCATTCCCGACTCTTACTCCGGCACGTTTAATTATCAGGGCAACGATTTCTCAACCACGGGCCTGCGCCTCGTCCTCCAGCGCAAACTTTTCTCCGATCTGACCGCCACGATCGACTACGCCTACGGAGGCGCTCTCGATCTTGCGCGTCCCGATGTCGAGTTGCAGGATGCGCGCGAGTGGATGCGTGCCGAGCGCCGCCAATCCGTTGCCGCAAAGTTCAGTGGCACTGTGCCGCGCGCTAAAACGCACCTGGTTGCCTCCTACCGCTGGACCGGTGGGCAGGCACTCACGCCTGTCGATCTGTTCAACGCTTCCGCTGGCCAGACCGATCCCTATCTCAACCTCTTCGTGCGCCAGCCCATCCCGACCAGCTTCATGGCAGGCCACGTGGAAATTCTGATGGATCTGCGCAATCTTCTGGCGCAAGGGTATGTTCCAGTGCTGGGACGCGACCGCCACACTCTTTATCTAGTGCAATCCGCCCGAGCCGTCCGCGGCGGCGTAGCCTTCAGCTTCTAGATCACGTAGCCCCGGACGCCTTCGTCCGGGCAGGCGAGCGCAGCTCGCCTGCGGTTGGCTGGTTGTCCGAATGTATTTATGCGTCAAACTCGTTACCAGAATCTGTAGGTAGCATCCGTAATTCTGGAATTCTCGACTTCTCCGTCCTCCCATCGACACATTTTCAACGCTGCTACTCGTGAATCAGTTCTTTCCGCCAAGTTCTCACTGACCTTCCGGCCCCCGCTCGTCTATAATGCCCCGGTTCTGAAACGTGGTCTTGTTTGCTGCTCGCGGGCTACGCTGTTCTTCGCCGTGGCAGAAGGAGAACTGGCAATGAAGCTGCGCTTCGTAGTGCTCTGTGTCTTCTTGATGTCGGCCATGCTGTTGGGCCAAACCTTTCGTGGAACGATCCTGGGCACCGTGACGGATCCAACCGGATTGCTAGTCGCTGGCGCGACCGTCAAGGTGCATAACGCAGGCACCGGCCTGGAACGCACTACCACAACCAGCACTGACGGGAGCTATTCGATTCCCGAGTTGCCCATCGGTTCCTACACCGTGACGATCTCTCAGACCGGTTTCCAGACTTCGGTCACCACCAGCGTCGAAGTGAACGTGGCCACCGAGCGCCGCGTGGACGCGCAGTTGAAAACCGGCCAGGTCAACCAGTTGGTCGAAGTCTCCGGCGGAGACCTTCCACAAATCGAAACTACATCCAACGATCTGGGTGGTGTGCTAACCAGCAAGGGCGTCGAGGACATGCCGATCAACGGCCGCGACTACACCAAGCTAATCTTCTTGAATCCCGGTGTCGCCGGATCGCCCGATCAGATCACCGACTCACCCGGATCGTTTGGCGAGTTCTCCATGAACGGCGCCCGCGGGCGCTCCAACAATTACCTGCTCGATGGCACCGATATGAACGACGGCTACCGCAACGACCCGGCCATCAACCAGGGCGGTGTCTTCGCGGTTCCATCGGCGATTCTGCCCATCGGCGCAGTGGAAGAAATGAAGGTGCTCTCCAATTTCCAGCCCGAGTACGGACGCAACGCCGGCGCCGTGGTCAACATCGTGACCAAGAGCGGCAACAACAAATTTCATGGCGAGCTGTTCGAGTATTTCCGGAACAACGCGCTCGATGCCCGCAATTACTTCAACACTGTCGGCGAGCGGCGGGCGCCATTCCACAACAACCAGTTCGGCGGTTCGCTCGGCGGTCCCGTCGTAAAGGACAAGACCTTCTTCTACATGAACTACGAAGGGCAGCGCGAGAGGGTGGGAACCGTGACACTTGCCTGCGTGCCGGATCCCCGCACCATTGCTGCCGATATCCTTGCTAACGGGCAGCCCAACGCCGTGACTGCGACCATGCTGAAATTCTGGCCGGCGCCGAACATCCCAAATGCGCCACAGTCCGATAATTTTGGTTGTGCCGCCATGGGTCCCACAATTCCTAACGCGTCCCTGATCACTCCTTCGTACAACAACCTCAGCAGCGTGATCGGAAAGATCGACCACACTTTCAACCAGAATAATATTTTGACCGGACGCTATTTCTTCGGCGACAGCACCCAGTCTTTCCCGCTCGCCTTGACCGCATCCGGTGGCCAGCTCCCCGGCTTCAACACGATCACTCCCACTCGGGTCCAGTTAGTCTCACTCTCTTATGTTCATACGTTTGGTACGAACAAGGTGAATGAGTTGCGCTACGGTTGGAACCGGTTCGCCGAGGGATTCTTCGCCCAAGACCAGAGCATCCATCCCAGCTCACTCACCCCGGGCGGAGGTCTATGCGCCGCGAGCTCAACGGCGGATTGCCAAGGCTCCGGTCCCCACGACTCCGGCCTGCCCATTATTCTGGTTTCGGTGACTCCTCCTGGCGCAAGTAGCTTCTTTGCTCAGCCCGGCACAACCTCTGGTGATCCGCGCGCTCGCGTGGACACGAACACCCAGTTCGTTGAGGATTTTTCCTGGAAGCTGGGGAAACACGATCTCAAAGTGGGTTTTGAGTTTCGCCGCACCAGCATTAATCAGCAGAAATTCCAGAAGTACTTCCGCGGCCGGCTAAAATTCGCCGACCTCAGCACTTTCCTCGAAGGCATCCCGAAGGGAGGTGGTTTCGGCAGCCTCCAGTACTCGTCGACGGGCTCCACTGCGCGCCACACTTTTGAAAATGGCTACGGAGTTTATCTGCAGGATAGCTTTCGTGTAACGCCCCGGCTCACTCTCAACTACGGATTGCGCTGGGACTACTACGGAATCGTCAAAGAGAAGAAAAATCTGTTCGCTAATTTCCTTGTGTCGAGTTTTGATCCGGTTAGCGATACCGGTACCGGCACGTTGACCCAAGTGGGAACTTCCGGACTCAGCCGATTGTACGAGCCCGACTACAAGGACTTTTCTCCACGCGCCAGCGTCGCCTGGGACGTGACGGGAAAGGGCAAGACTGTCGTTCGCATCGGTGCGGGGCTGTTCTACGACGCCTTCTCACAGGATATGATCCTCGGTCATCTGCCCTATCCCGCCTACTATGCCCCCGGTCCCGCCTACGGCAACTTTGGCTCGGGCCCGATTACCGCGGCAGGGCTTAGCGCAAACTCCGCGACGATCACTGCAGGCGTGCCCGTCTATCAGCCGTCCGGTTGCAAACCCGGAGGCGTGATTTTTACGGACGTCGAGTGTGACATCTTCGCGGTCGACCGCCACATCAAAACGCCCTACATGGAGAATTACAACATCAACATTCAGCAGCAACTCACCAGCAAGACCACCCTCCAGATCGGCTACGTGGGTTCGCAGGGGCACCGCCTGTTCCGCTTTTACGACATAAACCAGCCAACACACGCAATCGTGACCCAGTGCGACACCGGCATACCCACCCCACTCCCAGGGTGCACCCCCGGAGGCATCAGCGCAGGCGCAAACGATTATTACGTGCCTCGACCCTTCAGTTCCCCCTATCTCGGTGGGAATATGACGAAGGAAGGCGCGATCTATATCTTCCAAGAGAAGTCGACCGGGAAATCGAACTACAATTCTCTACAGGTTAGCTACAAGGTCAACGGGTGGCACGGGATCACCTCAGCGCTTAACTACGTGTATTCGAAATCGCTGGACAACTCCAGCGACCTCGAAGACTTCGTGGTCAACGCGGCGCAACCTCAAGATAGTAACAACCCACAGCGCGAGAAGGGCCCGTCGAACTTCAACATTCCTCATCGCCTTACCTGGGTATTCGCATACGAATTGCCGAACCGGGCCGGCAGCATGCAACTGCTGAAAAACGGCTGGGGCTTCGAGAGCACAGTGTCGCTGCAAAGCGGTCAGCCGTTCACACTGAACTACAATGCCGAGGATGACTATAGCGGCGGCGGCGACGGCTTCGATCGCCCGGATGTTGTCGGACCTATTGTGTACCACAAGCACGATCCGGCAAATTTCCTCGACCTCTCGGCTTTTGCCATGCCTTGCACCAACAACGGGACGATTTCGGGCTTCGAGTCCGACTGTCTCCCCGGCACGCGGCACTACGGCAACTTGGGGCGCAACTCTTTGGTCGGTCCCACATACAAACAGTGGGACTTCGCCCTGTACAAGAACACGGGGATCGGCGAGGGATTGAAGGTGCAGTTCCGCGCCGAGTTCTTCAATCTGTTGAATCACCCCAACTTCTCCAGTCCGCTCCTGCCCGCGTTCATCGCCGACCCGGCCTCCAACATTGTGAAGGGAGCGCCCGGCTTCGTGGCGGGCCCCAACCAGCGCGAAGTCGGCAACGGCCCATACCAGATCACCGCGACTGGCGACGTCGGCATCGGCAACCCGTTCCTGGGCGGCGGCGGCCCGCGTGGCATCCAGTTGGCCTTAAAGTTCACCTTCTAGCCTGACAAGTTTTCTTCCCCGGCTCCTCTCGCGCAGGTTGCGAGAGGAGCATTTTTCTTGCCCCTTCCATGTCTTCTCCGCTTGCAGAATCGGCAATCCGTAGTCAACGAAGCGCGCTTGCCTCTGTTCCCTCTGGGACCTCTTGTGGTCAGGTTTTTGGGGATGAGCCCCACTTGACTCGCCTGCTACAATGAGTTATTATCCACTCGACGCTAATTTGCTCCTTGATAACACGACCAACTCAGAACTAGACCCTAACCCCTTATTTGTCTAGATTTTGCGCGCAAGTCCTTATTCCTCTAGGATTTTGCATAGAGTGTCCGCGTAAATTCCTGATTCCAAAAGATCGAGGGGGGTACCCCCCCGATAACTACTTGGTAACGGGAGGCGAAAGCTCACTCCGGCGCACGGCCCAAGAACTAAAAGAAACTGATACACTGCCTGCCTGACGATGACTGCGAACACTACCGAACGCCGCTCGCAAACCCGCAAACCGGTACGCGTGCCAGTAAAAGTCCGGCATCCCGATGGCAGCGAGCAGCAGGTCCAGACCCGCGATCTAAGTTCGAACGGCATCTTTCTCTATTCCGACAACGGCCTCGAAGCCGGCGCCAAGCTCGAACTCGTCATCATGCTGCCCCCCGGCCTGGGAATGGGCCCCGGCGGGTGGACCCTCTGCCAGGCCTCTGTCGTCCGGGTTGAAGAAGGCACCGGGAAGGGCGTGGGAGTGGCGGCCACCCTGGATCGCATCGAACTGCTCCCCGAGATCAGCTGAATGCTTGTTAAACTGGTTCGGCGGGGCAGCGACTGGGCTACGTCAACTCGTATGGGCACGTGGACGAAAAGACTTCTTCCCATTGCCCCGCTCCAAGTGCAATAATTACCCGCTCTGAAAGTGCGATGTAAACCGCGTTTTCCAGGCAGGCCGATCCATGTGGATTGAAAAACTCGCCGACGGCGTCTTGGAGATCGATACGCCGATCGGTCCGCGGTATCTGTACCCCAACTTCAAGCAACGCGCATATCTGCTGTGGATTTTCCGGAACTTCCCCTCGCTACCCCAGCAAGTGTTGTGCCCCAGAGAAAGACAATTGATCGATCGCTTGTGGAGCGAGAATCGATTTGTGTCCATCCACGCGATGCGCGCGCTCCCCAAGCCGGTCATCGGAAGAATCGAGCGCCGAGGGTCGTCTCAGCCCGGCGTGGTGTCAACGCACGCCCCGGCGTCGGAGTCCAGTGCGGCCGTCCAAGAACCAGGCAGAGAAGCCGCGTCGGCGTAAGGCGTTAAGAAGACGCCGACCAATTTCTCTGGCAAGCCCGACGCATTTCAGCGGAAACGCGCAAACGCAGTTTGCACAGCAACGGCTACCAGATTGCGAATGGTACAATTAAGGTTTGCCCCCACGTCGCCGTGCGCAGTGGGCGCGTAGCTCAATTGGCAGAGCAACTGACTCTTAATTCCCGCATGAAGGCGCGGTAATTTAGCTGTTAGTTGTTATAAACAAACAACTTATCAACCATCGTCCCGCACAGAGACTGTCAAGTCTGCCGTTCAGAACGCTCAATGCGTTCAATGACTTACGAACATGCTATTTTTCGTGCGACACAAAAGTCCCCACATTCTCATTCGAAAATTGGAAGGCCGATCCGTTTCTCGCCCGACATGACATTCGACGGCTTTTCTGTATCACTCGGCTTTGGAAGGCGTGGCGTATTTCATCAAAGCAGAGGAGATTGACCTCGCCACTTCGCCCCCAGGGCCGCCGCTATACACCATCCCGAGTACCGAGAAGTCGCGCCGACTCAACACAGGCGCGCCACCAGAACCTCCAGCTGTGTCGCAATCATGATGAAAATCAACGTCGGACACGGCGGTTACTCGACATTGTGTTGCGACACCCGAAATGGAGAGTTCACGACCCTCCGGGTGGTGTACAACAACAATGGGCTCGCCAATAACAGGCTTTCTATTCGCGAATTTCATGACGCCGTATGTTGTGCCCGGCGATCCCTGAGTCTCGATCACTGCGAAACCACCTTGGGGACTGCGCTCAACGATGCGGTTTACCCTGTACATCTCTCCTGTAGCTGAAGCTGACAGGTATCCCGCTCGGAAACTGAAGTCCGCTGGGCTCATCCCTTTGACACAGTAATCCGCAGTCACAACGAGGTTGTTCGAGACCAGCCAAGCGGTGCAAAACGCTTGCTCACCGCCTATAGAGCCCAAGAATCCTACAGGGGTTGCTGCAATACTTTCCGGTGACTTCGAATCCAACCCGCGAATTGGGGAAAAGGATTTAGCCGGAATTGGAATCGAAACCGGGGAAGGTAGCACCGGTGTCTCGTTCCGGTGTGCGATGAAGCCCTGAATTTTATTGTTCGGGTCATCGATGAAACCGAGTTGCACGAAGAAGGACAGGTTGGTAGCCGCCTTCGCGGGATCGCCTGTCTTGATA
>Ga0209068_10001582_pt1 | contig 11324 bp, 14 predicted proteins | sample ColStrG_CSR_2012_FD_187200 | JGI IMG/M metagenome (GOLD analysis project Ga0209068, IMG submission 187200) | Freshwater sediment microbial communities in response to fracking from Pennsylvania, USA - Cold Stream Run_MetaG_CSR_2012 (SPAdes)... | ecosystem: Environmental > Aquatic > Freshwater >...
CGGAGTGCTCCGCAAATGCGAACTGCCACGCAGGGTTACTCGAGCCCCACCCACTTCTCCAGGCTCGCCGTGGCGACGGATCACCGACGCCTGAACTGGTGGGGCAGGTGGGGATCGAACCCACGACCGAGGGATTATGAGTAGATTCTGGTGCCTCTCGCCGTTCATCATGGTTGACCAAAAGTGCCTGTGACCTGCACTCTTGTCCCCAGCCTTGATCGAGTTTCGCGCGGTTTCACCGGGAGTTGTAGTCACATTGTAGTTACGGCGGCGGCCCACGGAGTCCTCAAGAAATGACAATTCGGCCGAGAATCGTCGGATCCGAATCGACCACTGGGCACCCATCTCAAGCGACCCCGAGGGTCCACGCTCGGCACCGTGAATTTCGATATCGCCTGTCCCATACCGGCACTTACATCGGGGCTAGCCATTGCGACTGCCATAGAGTACTCTGTCTGATAGAGTAACTACCGGGAAGTGGGCAGGTTATGGATTCCGCAACTGCGAAAGAGATGTTGGCCGACGTAGGAGCCGTCCAGCTTCGAGTCAAGGGCGACCGACGGGCGACGTCGGTGCCGCTCATCGTTTTCGGCTCAATCACGTTGATCGCTGCAGTGATTGAGCCACTGGCGGATTGGGCAGGAACTCTGGCTCTCTTTCTCTTGGCTCCTGTTGGCTTCCTGTCGGTGGCGCTCATTTATCGGCGAAGAGAGATCGCCTTCGGGATGGGCGGTCGAGAACGTGCATACACGGTCGCCGCCATTTCGACGCTGTTGCTACTTCCGATCCTTGGGTTGGCCCTTGGGTCATATGCCCTCGTCGGGATCGCCCTTATCGTCATTGCGATGTTGCAGCGAAACCTGCAGTTAGCTATCTGGGCTCTCGTGTTCGGTGTCGTCGGCGGACTCGAGCACCTCTCTTTGATCAGCAATCGTCTCTACTCTCTGGCCGACTCGCTGGGCATCTATCGTTCGAATGACGGTTATTTTTCTTGGTCATCTCCGCTCGTCTTCGGGATACTCGGATTGGCACTCATGGTCGGAGGATTGCTCGCCCAGCACGGCGAACGGGGCTCAGATGGATGATGTTGCACCGAACGATGACTCCATTGCCCCGCACCCCTCGACGGCCTTGACTGAAATCGTCCACCAGCGCACAAGGCTAGGCATTCTCACTGTTCTGGCGGAAAGCCGGCGTGCCGACTTCACCTACCTGAAGTCGGCGCTACAACTCACCGACGGCAACCTTGGCCGACACCTAGAGATCCTCGCTGCAGAAGGTCTCATCAAAATCACCAAGGGTTATGAAGGGCGGCGTCCCCGGACCTGGGCCGAAATCACAAAAGTTGGCCAAGCCGCATTGGCGAGTCAGATGCATGCCATGAAGCAACTAGTGAACCAGTTTGAGGCTTTGAATATCTCGTCAATGGATGAGGCGAGAGACCTCCCAGCACAGCGATCACGTCGAGATCGTCCAGCTCCAGCACCGCCTCGGTCACGCAGGGCAAAGCCTGGCCTTTCCGGGGCGTGAGCATCTGTGTGTGACCCCCCGCCCCAGATCGCTTAATACACATGTGATCCATCTGGCATCTCAGTGCATCCTGCACAGTGCTGGGAGCATTCTCGGATGAGCTCCTTCCCCGTCCTTGTCCGCACGTCTTCACCTTCTGGAGAGATCCGCTTCAGACTGGGCGATCCGCTGGTTGATTCCTATCTCGAGTTCGTGGCTGGACGTTCTCGGCCGAACACGTTGCGGGCAGTCGCGTTCGACCTGAAGGTGTTCTTCAGGGTCGTCGACAAGGACCCGGTGGCCGTGGTCCCGGCCGATGTCTTCGAGTTCCTGGCCGACCAACGAGGCGATCGCTCCGTGGTGCGGATCTCCGACGGGGAGTCGGGACTGTCGGCCCGGACTATCGCCCGGCGGCTGTCGTCGGTGTCGGGTTTGTATGCGTATTTGGTGGCCCGGGGCGACACGCCGGTCGAGACGAACCCTGTGCCGAAAGGGCTCTCCACCCGCCGGCGGGGCGGTCGGGTTCAGACCGTCCCGCTGGTGCGGGTGCCAAGGACGCTGCCGAAGATCCTGACGCCCGGTGATGTCGATGTACTGGTCGGTGCGATGCGCACCCACCGGGACCGGGCCATGGTCTTCGCCATGGTGCTGGGTGGACTGCGGCGCTGCGAAGTACTCGGGCTGAAGCTCACTGACATCCAAGTTGCCGAACGGTCGGTGTTCGTCGCCGAGGGCAAGGGCGGCCACCAGCGGGTGGTGCCGATCTCGAACGCCTTCTTCGCCGAGTTGGGTGAGTACCTGGTCCATGAGCGTCCGAAGGACGCGTCGACCGACGCGGTGTTCGTGACCCTGAAGGGCCCGAGCCGGGGGAAGGGGCTGAGTGCTCAAGGAGTGGAGACCATCTTCCTGAGTGCCCGCCAGCGGGCCGGGCTCGAGCGGGCCACCTGCCATCAGCTCCGCCACACCTGTCTCACTCGGTTGCGGGAAGCGGGCATGGCCTTGGAAGCGGTCCAGGCCCAGGCCGGGCACATCTCCATCGAGTCGACCCGGATCTACCTGCACCTGACCAACGACTGGCTGGCCCACGAATACCATCAGGCCATGGGCGCCGTCGACGCGCACGCGGCCGAGCTCCTGGCCATGGTGGAGGTAGCCCAGTGAGCATCGCCGAAGCCCTGCCCGAACCCTGGATCCCGATCGACGAGTCCCACCGGGAGTGGGCCGTGCTCTCAGGCCAGGCACCCCAGTTGGCGGCCACCATGGGGCGCTACCTGGTCCAACTCACCACCTTCCTGGCGCCCCGCAGCGTGGACGTGGCCGACTCCACCCTCCGCCAGCTGGCCCGGTGGCTGGTGGCCGAGACCGACGCGAGAGCGGTCGCCGACATCACCCGGACCCACGTCGAGGACTACAAGGTGTTCCTGGCTGCACAGCCCGGCAGCAAAGGGCCGACCCTGGCCAAGAACACCCAGCGCCAGCGGCTGCGGATGATCCGGATCTTCTTCGAGCGCTTGATCGAATGGGACTGGCCCGAGGCCCACCACCGCAACCCCATCCTGCATGGCGACATCCCACCCCGGCCCGAGCCGCTGCCCAAGTTCCTCTCCGACGAAGACGCCGCCAAGTTGTTGGCGACAGCCAAGGCCCACCGCCTGCCTCGCTATCGGCTGGTGGTCGAGTTGTTGTCCCGGACCGGCATGCGGGCGACCGAACTCTGCGAACTGGCCCCAGATGCCGTCAGCGTGCGCGACGCGTCCCACTGGCTGCGCATCCCTGTCGGCAAGCTGCGCAACGACCGGATCATTCCGCTCCACCCGGAACTCGTCCCGCTGCTCGCCGACTGGACGGCCCGCAACTACGTCCACATCCGGGCCCAACAGCGCCTCATGGCCGACGAGCACAAGCCGCTCGACCGACGCACCGTCCACCGGATCGTGGCCACCACGGCGAGGAAGGCAGGCATCGGGCACGCCCATCCCCACCAGCTCCGCCATACGCTCGCAACCCAGGCCATCAACCGGGGGATGCGGCTGGAGACCATCGCCGAGTTCCTCGGTCACCGCTCGATGGACATGACCCTCGTCTATGCCCGCATCGCCAACCGGGTGGTGGCCGACGAATACGCCGCGGTCATGGAGCAGGTCGACGCGCTCTACAAGACGACGGGGACCTCACCGGAACCAACCTCGACGAGCGAGACCCCGGCCATGACTCGGCTCCGGACCGAATACGACCGGATGCTCGGCAACGGAATGTGCACCCGCCCGGCCGAACTCGACTGCCGGATCGAATCAGCCTGTGAACGCTGCGCCTACTTCCAGACCGGACCGGAGAACGTGCCGGTGTTGCTCCGTCAGCGGAACCATGCCCGAGAGCACGGGCAGACCGACCGGGAAGTGCTCTACGAGGAACTCGTCAACCGAGCGACCGAGGAGCCGGCTTGACACGGATTACATGTATAACGCCGGTTCGGCGGCATACTTGAAACCGTGCCGAGACTTGGCGTTCGAGAAGGCGATCCACTCGTAGTCGACCTGAGGTCGACGCCCATCGACTCATGGGACGAGCTTTGGGATGCGCTGGTCGATCCCTGCGGCCTCCCCGAGTGGTTCGGTCGGAACCTTGATGCCTGGAACGACACCCTTGAAACGGGTGCAATCTCCGCCGCGCTCGACGCTCACCCCTTCTTGGTTGTGCGAGTGCTGAGGAGAGGCCTCTTCGACCCAGACAACCCTGAAGGACTCCGGTTCCTCGAGACGACGGCTTCGACCGGCGAAGGTCGGGTTGACATCGAGGGGTGACCCCGAACACCGGTTATACAGGTGATCCACCTCCTGGGCTAGGCACCCGGAGGAACCTCCTCTGGTGCAAGCCCGACAAGGAGGTGTGCGGTGGTGTGGAGTCCGGTTTTCGATGGGCGATTCAGAGTTCGTGATTGCTCGGCGGACCTGCTCGCTCGTGCTTCCGATCTTGATGACCGGGATATTGCTTGCCGCTTGTAGCTCGTCGAGCGCCCCATCCGCTGGGTTGGGTGCGTCACCACGGTCAGCATGCTCGCTATTGACGGGCCAGGAAGCGACCGAGGCACTCGGCGGACCCGCGCGAGATCCCAGCGAGTGTTCAACTTCGCCGGGCGATCACAGTAGCGGCCTCTACTTCTTTCCGGGACGAGGACCCTTGGTACTCAACGTGGGGTGGGCTGCACGCCAGGTGAGCACTTTCGCAGGAGCGCACGGTGCTCATGTCCAGTATCTCGATGGCATGGCTCCGGTGCGCTATCAAAAGGTGACCGTGGACGGGGTGCCCGCCTACTGGCAGGTCAGTCCTCCGCCGGGGCCGGGCAGTCAGTTCCAGAGCCTCACCAGCATGGAGAATGGCTACGTCCTGAATTTCCCTTCGGGGGGGAAAGCTCAGCCCAAAGTCGAGCGGGCGCTGGCAGTCGTACTTAATCATCTCTGAGGGGCGTCAGGGTGTGCCCGAATCACCGGGAGCGAGTCAATCGGCGGGTGGCGCTATGGCGAGCATCCCCTTGAGAAGTTCCTCCCACGGCACCGCACTCCAGTTCGACGATGCTGCCACCGACTTGGCCATCGCCACCGCATCATCCACCCACTGGATTTCGGCGTCCTGACCTGGACCAACATGGTCTCCGATCATCATTCCGAACTCGGCACCGAAAATGGTGTCTTTCCAAAGTTTGTGCTCCTCATGGAGCCGCTCACGAACTTTGTGCTCTTGGCTCTCCGGAGTCTTCCTGTCGAGTTCCAAGGCCCAGTCGGCACAGTGCCATGCTCTCCGAAAGTCCCCGTGATGCGTCGTCTGGGCAATAGCGTGGCTGTAGCCGTTCAGCTTTGAGCGTTCATCGTCGGGCAGACTCCCCGACAACTCCCGGACGAAGTAGTCGATGATCGGCGAGGGGGACGTTGACTGAGCCATTGCTCAACGCTAGCTGCTCGGCATTCCCGAGGACTCCGATCGGCAAGCCCGGCTCGGAACCTACTAGTTGCTTCGTTGTTCCGCCGGAGCCGAGGACGACGTGCTGCGTACCCCAGTGAGCGGGCGGAGCTTGATATAGGCAGTGGACACAGGGATACCTGAGTGACCTGGAGGCGTTGGACCGCACGCCCAAACCTGGGTTGTGCCCTTCTCGACCACGATGCGAATGGTCGGGCTGCCTCGCCCGCCCTTCGTCACCCGCAGCCCATGAGTTCCGGCTGCGACGGAGATGTCCTGATGGCGCCCTGGCCTGAGCGAGCAGGCCTTCAATCCGTCGATTAGTACCTCGTAGGATCCGTCACCCCTCCACCCGTGTGTGTCTCGAACCAATCGAACCAAGCCCACCCCATCGGGTACATGATCTGGCATTACCCCACCAGTGACGATCTTGGACTGCCTTCGCTCACCACGCTTGGCCAACAAGACGAGCAGTTCGTAGCAGACAGCGGCGGAGAGGAGGGCTGCAGCGACGGCGAGGAAGATGTTGCGAGTACCTTGAGTTGGGTCGATTCGGTGCAGGGTGCTGTACGAGATCCGCTCAGCCACGAGACCGACGCCCATTGCAAAGGGCACAACCATCATTGGTGAGCCGAGCCTTTTGGGAGGCATCCCCCTGTTCAGTGCTTCCCGCCTCTCTGCCTGAAGCTCCCTCAAGTCGGGCATCCGCCAGAAGATGAGCAGAAAGGTCGACCAGGTGATCGCCGGGTACAGGTAGAACAGTGCCACAGTCCAGTGCTGCCGGCTGATCCGTTCGACGAGTGCTACGAGCGATATCACTGTTAGATAGGCACAGGCGACCGGGAAGAGGACCCTCGCTACGGGCGACCTGCGAGTTGGCTTACGACGGCTGGTCGTCATATCTGTGGGCGCGGGTGATTCCCAAATCGGGTCGTCGATGCGCCCGACGGCTGCTTCCCGCATGCGCCGAAGGCTAACCAACCATCGCCGATTCGACAACGACTACCGATTTAATCTTCGTAGAGGAGATCCTCACACACTCCCTTGGGCCCTTCATCCTGGGAAGCATGCCGACCCACACCCGGCAGAGCACTGGTTCGGGTCGCCGGCGGGCGCCGAAGGCAGACCGCCGGCGACCGGAGATCCAATGAGAGGAAATTGGACAACTTCCCAGGTCACTCGTCAGGTCGGTAACTGTCCTCTCGAATCGTCGCCGTAGTCCGGTCGGCCAGAACCAGAACGCTCAACGCCAGGGCGTGCACGGCAGAGTCCTCCCCCTGATCGAACAGGTCACAGAGGCGACGGTGTGCGGCCTCGAGCTCAACGAGCAGATCCTTGGTCGAATCGTCGTGCAGCTGATCACGGACGAGCTCGGCTACTTCGGCAATAGCAATCGACGCCACGCCGAAGACCATGCAGGTCTCCAGTCCCTCTTTGGTGATGTTGGCCATGACTGTTCCTCCATATCTGGCACCCGGGTGACTCGCGGGCCGTAGAGCACCATCTCGTAGTGCGTTCCCCATCAAGGGGAGCGACGAGTCCTCGTCGATTCCGTGGATGCGCCCTTCCGAGCAGACGCGACGGGTCCAGGGAGGGAGCGCCAGCTCCCAGTGAGAAGAACCACCAATCTCATCGGTGGTGATCGGCACAGTCGGTGGTTGTTCTCGCGGCCCTTGACGCGGCAGTCGGCGGCTCGGCACCCACCGACGGGACCCCGAAACACGTGCTGCGGACTCTGAATCGAACCGCATACTCCCTGGTCAGGGACAAAGGTCACAGGTTAGGTCACACCTTCATTGGCAGGGTCTCCTCCGATGAGGACCACCACCCAGAATCAAAAGTCAACTCGAAAGGTATGCGTACCGGTTCCCGCCGCCTCGAGCGTGCCAGACCGGATGGAGCGGCCCGGATTTGCCGACGAACGCCCTAGTCAGAGAGAAAGTTCACACTTTAGTTCACACTCCATTTGGCAGGGTCCCGAGTCATGAAGACCAACCCAAATCAGCGCTCAGTTGGACTAGTTGACGAACACCGCGTCATCGACGGGATCATCGCCCGGCTGCACGCCCCTGGTGGTCTGCCCGCATTCGAATCTCAAGTCCGGGCAGTGCGGGGCTGTCAGCGACCGGTGCGTCTGTCGGGACGAGTGATCGGACTCGGCGACGGAGGCAGCCTCAACCTCCGGTTCGACACCCGCAATCTTCCCGACGGCGTCCTGTTGAAGGCGTGCGGCAGCCGACGAGAGACGGTGTGTCGGCCGTGCGCATCCCTTTACCGAGGCGACGCGTTCGCTCTTGTGGCGGCAGGTCTTCGAGGTGGCAAGGAGGTACCCGAAACCATCGGTGAGCACCCCGCCGTCCTACTCACCTTGACCGCCCCCAGCTTCGGTGCCGTGCATCGACGTCGACAGGACGGGAGCTGTCACCCGTGGGGGACTCGATGCCTGCACGGGCGAGCTCTTGTCTGCAGCCAACGTCATGGAACAACGGACGTCGCCCTCGGAGGGGCGCTCTGTCCCGAGTGCTACGACTACGAGGGTGCGGTGCTGTTCAATGCCGGCGTCTCCGAGCTGTGGCGACGAACGACCATCTACGCCCTGCGGGCGCTCGGGTCATTGCTCGGAATGTCAGCCCGCCAGGCGGCACGTCAGCTGCGGCTGTCGTATGTGAAGGTCGTCGAGTTCCAACGACGTGGCTCCGTCCATCTTCATGCTCTGGTCCGGGCCGACGTTCGAGGCGAGGAACACGGCGAGGCGCCATTGGGGATTGACGCCGACATGTTGGCGACCGCTCTCCAGATTGCCGCCCGGAAGGTGACTTCTCCGGTACCTGGTGCGGACGGTGACCTTCGGATGGCCTGGGGGGTGCAAGTGGATGCTGCCGTGGTCACTGAATCCGAGAACGGTCGCCGGCGTGCTGCTGCCTACCTCGCCAAATATGCCACCAAGGGATCTGATGAGCATGGGGTGCTCGACCATCGACTTCGTTCAGGAACCCCGCAGGACCATCAGCTTCCTGACCACCTCCGGACACTCGTGGCTATGGCATGGGAACTTGGTGAACAGGCCGATACTGAGGCCCTCCGACTGCAGCAGTGGGCCCACACCTGCGGATTCCGTGGGCACTTCCTGACCAAGTCCCGCCGCTACTCAACGACTTTCGCTGCGCTTCGAGACGAGCGACAGCGCTGGCGCATTGCCCAACGGCCACGGGATGGTGACGCGCCTGACCCAGAAGAGATCGAACTACGCGAGTGGACCTTCGAAGGCTCCGGCTACCGGACTGCCGGTGATGTCTGTCTGGCCCGCACCGTCGAGGAGAAACTCGCAATGGGTCGTTGGTTGAGTCGGGACGCTGAGCTCGAGAACGACACCGCAATGGAGGGACCGGCATGAGTCTTTCGCTGCCAGCCGACGTGAAGACGTTGTCCTGGGCCGCAGAACAACTCGGCATCGGGGTGTCGACGGCCTATCGCATCGTCGGTTCGGGTCAGATCCCCGGTGCATTCCGAGTCGGCGGCCAATGGCGGATCTCCGTACCTCGGTTCCTCAGAGTTGTGCACGGGGGGCAGACAGTTGAATCGGAGGTCCTCCCGAGTTTCACGAGCCAGCCAAAGCCTGCCCAAGGCTGTTCGCCAGTTCCCGATCACGGCGCTCCAACGCATGGGCATATACCCGCAAGGTAATCGAGGCGTCGGCGTGGCCGAGCCTGCTGCTGACCGTCACCGGATCGAAGCCCGCAGCGATAGCTTGCGTAGCTGAAAAGTGACGGAGCGCATGCAAGTGGGTGTTCACGGCCGCCCGTTTGGCAACTTTCGAGGTGAAGTTGGTCAGCACCGAGGGGAGAATCGGCTCGGTTCCGGTTGGAGAGCGAGACAGCAGAAAGCCATCCGCTGCCACGATGAGATCGAGTTCCGTCGCCAGGGCTTCAACTTGCTGGTGATGCCTAGTGAGTATGGCAATCGTGTACGGGTCCAAACCGATTGTTCGTCCCTGGTGCGTTTTGGTGTCCTTTTCGGCCCAACCACCTCCCTTGACCTCATAGACCGAGCGATCAATGGTGAGAGTGGCAAGTCTCCAATCCACGTCCGACCAGCGCAGCGCGCAGAGCTCACCGCGGCGCGCTCCAGTCGTTGCCGCCAAGACGATCATGACGAAAAGGATGGGGTCACTTGTTTCCGCGATTGCCAACATTCGCTTCACCTCGTCCACCGAGGGCGCCATGACCCTCTTGGAACGAACCACGGGCGGTTGCGCCCGACGGGCAACATTGTGGTCGACCAGATCCCAGCGCTCGGCCTGATGAAGCGCTGCCCCGATGAGTGCATGCACCCTCCGCACGGTGGCCGGAGCATTCCCTTTGGTGGTGAGCTTGGCGTAGAGGCGATCGAGATCCCGTGCGCTGAGCTTGGTGAGGCGAATTGCGCCCAGCTCAGGACGGACGGTTCGTTCGGCAATCTCGTGGTACTTGCGAACTGTGGTCGGAGAGCGCCCTACGGCTTCACAGTGCTCGAGCCACTGGTCGAGAAGTTTGTTCACTGTCGTGCCGCCGGTGGACCGATTCCCACCGTCGACCTCCGCCACCATCTTGGCCAGAGCGCGGTCGGCAGTCCGTGCACCCGATCCGGGCCGATCACCACCGGTACGGACCGTCTTCGTGACCTGTATCGGGTTTCCGTTGGAACTTCGTCCGACGTAGACGCGCAGCCGCCACACCCCCGGTGCAACTTCGGTCTTGGTACCTTTCACATCTTAAAGTGTAGTCTTTTTGTAGTCATAACCGTACGCACCGAATCAGGAAACTACCTCTGAGCTGGTGGGGCAGGTGGGGATCGAACCCACGACCGAGGGATTATGAGTCCCCTGCTCTGACCACTGAGCTACTGCCCCGGGTATCACGTTCCGGACCACCACCGGTCGGTACTCCTCATCGAGGGCACCTCGGGCTGGCAGCGTACCCCCACCTCTGAGTCCGGACCGTCACCGGATGTGCGCACGGACCGATCTGCCCGGCCCCGGCAGCACAACGACCACCGTGGGCCCGTCGGGCGGCGGAGGACCGAAGGTCGGATACCCCACTGCGGACGACGGCCGAGGATCAAGGCCGCGGGTCGTGAGTTGGTAGGCCACGCCCGTCTCGACGGCGAAGGTGAATGCATTCTGGGGACCTACCATCTGCAGTCGGAACGTTCCTCGAGGTGCCACCCGAGCGACCGCCTCTGACGCCCGGTCGGTCGCCAGCACGGCAGGCCAGCCAGCCAACGTGGGTGCGTTCGACTCGATCTGGCCCAGACCAACGGCAACCAGTTGCAGCGAAAGTCCGGCCAGCACCAGAATCGCAGGCAATCGCGCCCAGTTCACGATCGGCCTCAAGTCAGCGTCAGTCTTGATGACTCCCGCAAGTGCGGCGGCGGCCAGAGCCAACTCGCCAACCGCCCACGTCAAGGTCACCCAAACAGCGAGGCCGACGAGCGTCAGTGCCGCGCCCAGGTACCCGAGCACCAAGAACTGCGCAGTGGGAATCGACGCCACCATCACCACCACACCGAGGGCCAGGAGCATAGTGAGAATCGCCACTATCGCCAGTTTGTTCCGTCCGGTCCGACCAGCCGCTATCCCGATCACAGCGAGGATCAACAGGATCGCCAGTCCCCACCACTCCGGACCGCCCACCAGACCGGCAACCCCGTAGAACTGGGCCAACCCACCCCCAGTGGGCAAAGGGTCGATCCAATTCGGAACAATCCTGGTGGCTCCCCCGAGAGAGCGGAACGCCGCCGACATGCCGACAGTGGATTTCGTGCCTGCCGCTTGAACCAGCAGGGTGAAGTTTCCCGGTCGATGGGTGATCTACTGGATCAGC
>Ga0209068_10001585_pt1 | contig 11316 bp, 7 predicted proteins | sample ColStrG_CSR_2012_FD_187200 | JGI IMG/M metagenome (GOLD analysis project Ga0209068, IMG submission 187200) | Freshwater sediment microbial communities in response to fracking from Pennsylvania, USA - Cold Stream Run_MetaG_CSR_2012 (SPAdes)... | ecosystem: Environmental > Aquatic > Freshwater >...
CTAGAGAGTCCCACCGGAAGCGGCGCCCTTCGCCGCTGGACGGCCAGCGAGTTCATTCAAGGTTTGCAGCGGAATCGAGTCCACGAGCGCGCGCGTGTAAGGGTGCGACGGATTACGAAAGACCTGCGCCGTCTCGGCACATTCGACAATCTGGCCTGATGATAGAACAGCAACACGATGGCTGATGGCGGCGACCGAGAGCAGGTCGTGAGAAATATACAGAATGCTCAGGTTCAGGCGGCGGCTGAGATCGGCGAATAGCTTCAAGATTTCCACCTGCGTGATTGGATCGAGCGCGCTGGTCGGCTCGTCCGCGAGGAGCAGCGCCGGGCGATGCAGGACTGCCATGCCAATGAGCACGCGCTGCGCCTGCCCAACGCTCATCTGCGAAGGGTAGCGGCGCAGGAATTCTTCGTCGGACGGCAGGCTGACAGTCTCCAGCGTCTGGCGGATCGCCAGCCGGCCCTCTTCTTTGGATGTGCGAGCATGAGCGCGCCAGGCCTCGGCGAGCTGGGTGCCAATGCGGAGCGCGGGATTCAGCGACGCTAACGGGCTTTGCAACACGAGACCGATTTCTTTGCCGCGGAGTTCGCGCATTTCGCGCTCGCGCAATTGCATGAGGTCGCGGCCCTGAAAATAAATCGAACCACGCGCTTCGCCGTGCTTCAGATATAACAGCCGAAGAATAGCCAGCGACAAGGTGCTCTTTCCACAGCCGCTGGACCCCACCAACCCGAGTATTTCACCCTGCGCGATGGAGAATTCGACTTCACGCAGTACATCCGGCTTGGCGCCGTAGCGCGCGGAGAGCGAAATGGTGAGCAAGGCTGCCATGGTTATTTACTCGCGGCTTCCGCATTGACCGCCAGCCGGTCGATGTTCCAATACACGTACGGCTGCACCACCGCGGGTTGGGCATTGCGAACCCTGGGTGAGATTGCCGACAGCGCATGCCGGTTGACGAGGTAGATAAACGGCGCCTGTTCCCAGGCAATCTGCTGCACGCGGTCGAAGGCTTCTTTGCGTTTTTTCGGATCAAGACTGGAAGCTTGCGTCCGCATTAGTCGGTCGATTTCCGCTTCCCAAGCGGTTTCCGGCTGCTTTTCCCTTGGATTCCATTGGTGGTTGTCGCCCGAACTGATCCACACGTTCATTTGTGCATCCGGCCCCAGAGCCATGTTGGTGAGTCCGAGGAGGCAGGCTTCGTAGTCTTGCGTGCGCGTGATGCGCTCGATCAAAGAACCAAAATCCAGCGGCACCACGTTGAGCTTGATGCCAATCTTGCCGAGATCTTCCTGCATCATTGTGGCCATGCGCTCGCGCGGTTTGTTGCCTGCTCCGGTGACCACGGAAAACTCCACCGCGTGCCCCTCTCCATCATAGAGCTGTTCGTTCTGCAGACGGAATCCGTCGCTTTGCAGCAACTTGAGGGCGCCTTGCGGGTCATAGGGACGTGTGCGTAGCGACGCGTTGAACCAAAACTTGTCAGCGGGAGACAGCAGTCCCACCGCCGCTTGCGCTTTGCCCTTGTACACAAGCCGCGCCATATCGTCGCGATTCAGTGCTTCCCAGATGGCAACGCGGAAGTTGGTGGAACGGAACCATGCGCGCTTAAACGCGGGAATGGGCGAACTGGCGGATTGATTGAACCAAAGTTGTTCGGGGTCCAAAGCAACGCCGGCGTCATGAGCGCTCCCAGCCTGCTCCGTCTGCGCGCGCGTGAAATACTCCGGGTCCACGGTGTCGACCAGATCGATGTCGCCGCGCAAAAATCGCAGCATCTCCGCATCTCGATTGCCTTGAATATCCAGCCGGATCGAATCAAGATACGGCAGCGGCCGCCCCTGCTCGTCGTGCTTCCAGTAATTTGGATTGCGATTCAACAGCAGATACGCGCCCGCCTTGTAGTCGGCGACGTAGAACGGCCCAAGGACCGCCATCTCCTTCTTCGGCGATCTCGCCGACATCATAGCCACTTGATCGAACTTCTCATCCAGGCTCGCGACTGGCGCGGGGAACGTCACGCTGATCTTGTTTGGCGCGGTCAGTTTCGTCAGCAGCTTGCCTTCACCGGAACGGAACGCGTCTCCCGTCGCGGAGTGCAACTCCGGATCCATCATGCGCTGCAAGGTGTAAGCCACATCGTCCGCCGTGAACGGAGTACCGTCGGAAAACCTAACCCCAGCGCGCAGCTCAAACGAAATGGTCCGGCCGTCTTTCGAGACCTTCCACGAAGTTGCCAGTTCCGGTTCCAGCTTCTGCGTCAGACGATTCACGCGCATCAGGAATCCGCCGGTAATGTAGCGCACGCGCTCAGAAGGATCGTCCTCCACCCGCAATGGATCAAAAGTCTTCGGGTCGCTGCGGAGGCAAAAGCGCAATTGTCCGCCGCCTTGCGCCGAGGCAGCAATCGCTAACAGTAAAGGCGCAAGGCAAACCAGAGCGCAACGACGCAATTTCACGACGGCACCTCTTGATCCACCAATAGAACCTGAAATGAAGTTACGGATGCAACCAGCAAAAGCAACGGCACAAACACCCAGGGCTTGCCTGAGATCGCTGTTAATCCTTCTAATTCCCGCAACAAACTGCCCCAGGAGGGCAACGGCTCGGAGACGCCCAATCCCAGAACGCCAAGGTTTGCTTCCGCCAAAATAAATACAGGGACTGAAATCCAAAACTGCGCCATCAAGATCGGACGCAGATTCGGAGCCACATGCCGCCACAACAAGCGGGCTTCCGAGCATCCCAGCGCGCGGGCTTGCAGAGCGAAGTCCGAGTTGCGCAGCCCATCGGTTCCCGCGCACACCACTCGCGCGCCCGCAGCCCAACCCAGGCATCCCAGAATCAGAAACGTGATGGCGACCGATTCAATCGGCGGTACGTTCAAAGGAATCAGCGCTCGCGCTGCCAGCAACAGGAACAACCACGGCAACGAGAGCACCAAGTCCGCCCCCGCCATCAAGCCGCGCTCCACCCATCCGCCTAGATATCCCGCCGCGCCGCCTAACACTCCCGCGAGAACCGCCGCCAGCAAAGCCGCCGCCGGAGCGAGAAATAGCGAGATGCGTGTTCCATACAACACGCGCGAGAATCGATCGCGCCCCAGATCATCCGTGCCGAGCCAATGCTGCCGCGAGGGAGCGGCGTCCGGCTCCTCACGAAACTGCTTGGCATAGGGCGCCGGAGCCAGGTAGCCCGCGAACAGGCTGGCCAGGAAGACCGCAGCCAGGAGCGCCTTCGCGATGTTCTTTATCCAGATCATGCGGCAGGCCTCAAAGTCTCTCCGACCAAGTCTGCTGCGGATTTGGCTACCACCGTCGTGAAGGTCACGATGCCGGTCAAGCAAACGAGCAAGTACAAGTCTCTGGCCAGAGCAGCTTTCCAGGCCAGTTGCCCGATCCCGGGCAGGTCACACACAACTTCCACCGGCACAGCGGCGCTTAGCGCGAGCGTGATCGAAATCGCAACCAATGCCAGCCACTGGCCAGCCGCCGGCGGCAAATAGTGCCAAAACAAAATTCGGATATTCCCCAGCCCTTTAGCTCGCGCTGTCAAAACATGGGGCAGGGCTGCGCTCTGCAGTAGCAGCGTCCGCGCATAGCGAAATACTTTCGGAAACACGAGCAGCCCGAGCGCCAACGGTGCGGGAGCGCGCCACAGCACAAACAACAGAGCTAAAACCGCAGCAGGCAAACACAGGAACAGCGCGGCCATGGTGCTGGCACCCAGGTCGTAAGTACGGCTCTGGAGAAACGCGAGTGGCGCAGCCAGTCCTAGTCCCAGGACCCATCCCGTCAGCAGCCCCCAACCCAATAAGCGGGCCGTCACCGGCAGTCTCTCGGATAGTAGTTCACTCACGGGCCGGTTTAAGGCCTGCGAAATGCCCAGGTCGCCGTGCACCGCTCCCTGCAGCCAGCTCCAATAAAAACGAAACACGTTGCGTTCCGCCTCGTGGGATTGCCGGATGGCCGCGCGGCTCTCGTCGCTCAGGCGGAAGTCCATCTCACGCTCGTCCACGCCCGGAGCCAAGCGAGTCAGCGCCAGTGCCAGGAATCCTCCGACCAACGTGATCGAGAGCACTCTGGCGGCGTGTTTCGCGATCAAGATCAGTAGGTGCCGCATGCGCCGCTTCCCGTTCAGAAATTAAGCAGACGGCGAAGCCGCGTGGGCCAGTCCCGTTTGCTGGTGGTGATCTTGTTTCACAACGTACATGCGACGGTCCGACTCGGCCAGCAATTGCTCGGCGTCCATACCGTCGCCGGGGAAGGACGTCTGTCCCACGCTCAGGGAAAGGATGTCTTCGCCCGTGACCTCGCGGCCCACATTTTTCGCAAGTTCCATCAGCTGCCGTGTGCGCGTTAGCGCTGCGTCGCCCGAGAGCCCCGGCAGCACGAGCACGAATTCATCTCCGCTCATGCGCGCCACATAGTCGTATTCGCGGCAGATTTCTTTCAGCCGCTCGGCAAAAATTCGCAGCACCCGGTTGCCTTCCAGATGCCCGAAGCGGTCGTTCACCTGCTTGAAGCCGTCCAGGTCCGTCACCATCACAGTCACAGTGCTGTCACTGCGCTTGCATCGCGCCAGCTCTTGATCTAAATGCAGAAACAACGACCGCGCGTTGGGAAGTCCCGTCAGGTAATCCGTGGTTGCCGAGCTCTCGGCCTGCTGGTACTTCAGCGCATTCTCGAGCGAAAGCGCAGTTTTCGAGCTGATCGCCAGCAGAATTCTTAAATTGTCGGTATCGAAAGCATCGGCATCGACGCGGTACAGCGTTAGCGCGCCAATTGTCCCCGTCAGTCCGGACAGTGGGACCGAGAGTGCCGAGCGCAGCGTGCTGAACTTGGTCGGATCGTCCAGATATCCCGGTTCAACCGATGGGTTGCCGTTGACGATCGGCTTGCCTTTTTGCGCCACCCATCCGGAAACGCCTTCTCCCAGCGGAATTCGCAACGAGGAGAAGAGCCGGAAGTTGTCTCCGCTCACATACTGGGGCCGTAGATGGTCGTCGTCGCAAACATACACGGCAATCGAATCGTAAGGTACCAGGCGCTTCAACTTTACCGCCAACACAGAGAGAGTTTCGTCCAGGCTGAGGGAAGCGCCAAGCTCATGGCTCAGCTCAAACAAGGTCTGTGCTTCGTGTCGCGCCGCCGCGATGGACATAAGGAACCCGCCTTCCTGTCGCGGAATGGCTTCTTTGACCGCGGTCGATTCGAAACCCGCGGCCGGTGTGAGTCCGTTCTCGATTTTTGCGTTCACCGAGAGATTGTGGAATTCCGACGAGGGCGTTTGCCGTAGTACCAGCGCCTCCAACTCGGTGCAGTTGTCGCAGAGAACCTCAACGATTTGCGGGTCGAACGCCTTGCCCGATTCGCTGCGGACTCGCTCGATGACGTCTTCCATCGACAGGGCTTTGCGATACTGCCGGTCGGAGGCCATGGCATCGAGGAAATCGACCGCGGAAAGAATGCGCGCGCCAATCGGAATTTGCTCTCCGCTGAGTCCAGCGGGATAGCCGCTTCCATCCCACTTCTCGTGATGTGCCCGTACGATGGGAACTACCGGGTAGGGGAAGTTCACGCGTTCAAGAATTTCAGCGCCCACCAGGGGGTGGATCTTCACTTTTTCGAATTCTTCAGGACTCAATTTTCCTGGTTTAGAAATAATATGTTCCGGCACAGCCAGCTTGCCAATGTCGTGCAGCAGTGCGGCGGCTTGCACGGCTTCGATTTCCGCGTGCGACAAGTTCAGTTTCTTTGCCACTTCTACGGCGTAAATGCGGACCCGCTGCAGGTGCGCATGCGTGGTGTGGTCCTTAGCCTCGATGGCCAGCGCCAACGCCTCAATAGTGCGCATGTGCAGCCCGGCCACTTCTTCGACGTGCCGCTTCTCGCTTTCCAGCTTGGCCAGGTACAAGCGATACGAGCGGTACACAACGTAAACGGCTGGCAGAACCAGAAGCGAGGTTTCCCAATGGACCCGGCGATTCAGCCAACCGACCACCGTCGCAATCCCCGCATCGACCAGATAATAAGGAAACGTCCAGAAATAAAAATCGGACCAGAGATTCTTGAGGGTTCTTTCTTCCGTCAAAGCAATGACCAGCGCCACCGGAAGTGTGTTGGCAAAAAAGAACACAGAGGCCGCAGTCAGCAGCGGCACGGAGATTCCGCCTTGCGGCATTCCCATCAGGACCCAGTGGTAGGCGAAGGAAGCAATGGATGTGGCGATGGTTACCGAGCAAACGTTGAAAAAAACTTGAAAAAAGCGAGGCCGGTCCGCGAACAGGCATTGCGCTACCGTCGCTGCCACCGCAATGACAAGGGTCTCGCCGAACCCAAGCTCCACCATGCCCAGGAGAATGAAAAGAAAATTCACGGACATGGTTCCAGCAATGCCCGGCAACTTTACTTTCATGCGCGACGCGACTACGGCGATCGCAAGGTAGGAGATGAATTGAGCACGATCATGGCTCGCCCAATTCGCCAGACCATAACTCAACATCAGCAGTCCACCGACGCCGATCCAGCTGATGAAGAGCCGAGCACGCCAAGGCAGGCAATTCCAAGGTTGTGCGCGTCGCTCCAAAGAACCTCCCCCGCCTGGAACACACAGGAACTCGCCCAAGCGTAGCCCAGCAATGAACGAATGGGCAGAGTACCGAGGTAACGAAGGGTGCTTCACCGGGGACACGTTGTCTGGCAGGTTGTCCGTCGTCGGGCAAGGTCTTAGTTTTGTTCGAGTTGCCCGCCGTCGCAAAGGATTTATGCGGCAAGTTCGCCGAGCTTGCTCCGGCCAAGTTGTCGTTTGCCGAATCGGTACACCGAAAATCCGCGCTGAATCCAAAGAATTTAGCTGTTCCCCATTTGGTTCACCGCGTGCAGGCTTTTAAGCAGGAGCCACAGCATGAAAGAACATTCAAGCGTTGCCGTTTGGGGCAGCTAGCTTCTGAACTAACTGCCGCTGAACAGAACAGTTCGAGTTGTGTGTTAGGCGTCCCAGTGTCAGACGTCCCAGCCCGTGTCGCCCTTCGAGGTGGCATGCCGCTTCTTGGCTATTGCCGAAGGTCCTTTGTTTGCAGCGCTCACACGAAGGTAACTTTCCCCGTCCCAGCGAAGGTGTTATCAAAGCCCGGGGGAAGGGTGTCGCTCTATGGCAGGGGAAGCTCTCGGCGTTAGCCCGCAGCGGGAAGCGGCGCAGCCCGAAGTCAAGTCCGCACAGAAATCCGAAGTTAAGTCCGGAGCGAAGTCCGGAGAAGGGTCCGAAACACCCGGCCCGGCCGCCCCAGAACGTGTCCAAATCGGCGAAATGGTCGCGGTCGTTCGCAGCGAAGCCATGCGCAGGCTTCTGGGCATGGTCGAGCGTGTAGCCCGCAATAACGCCGCCGTCCTCGTCATCGGAGAGACTGGCGCTGGCAAGGAAATGATCGCCCGCGCCATCCACCAGTATTCGTTGCGCTGCAATCGGCCTTTTGTCGATGTAAACTGCGCGGCGCTTCCTGACAACTTGGCAGAAAGTGAGCTTTTTGGCCACGAAAAGGGCGCTTTTAGTAGTGCCGACAGCCAAAAACCTGGCCTTTTCGAGATGGCCAACCACGGCACGCTTTTCCTCGACGAAATCGGCGAACTCGACGCCAAAGTCCAGGTCAAGCTGCTGCGCGTATTGGATGGAGTGCCTTACTATCGGCTCGGCGGCAGCCGCAAGGTCCAAGTCGACGTCCGCATCGTGGCCGCGACCAATATGAACCTGGAGCAAGCCGTGGCGGATGGCCGCTTCCGCGGCGACCTTTTCCACCGTCTGAACCAGTTTCAGTTGCGCGTGCCGCCCCTGCGGGAGCGCCCGGACGACATCGAGGCCCTTGCCGATTTCCTGCTGCAGGAGAGCCTTCCTGGGGCCCATTTCACGCCGGAGGCCATCACGCTGCTGCGGCGCTCTCACTGGCCGGGTAACGTCCGCGATCTCAGGAACGTGCTCCTCAAGGCCGTTATGCACATGGATTCCCATCGCACGGAGGTTGGCCCCGGTGACATTGTCACCTGGCTAGGCCCGCAGAACGGCGGAAGCGCGGCGCCCAAGGCTTTCCAGGGCAATCTTGGGGATATGGAGCGCGAGGCGATCTTCGACGCGTTATCGAAGTGCAACGGCGACCGCGACGAGACCTCCCGGCTACTGGGGATCTCCCGCCGCACCCTGACCCGAAAGCTGCAGCAGTATGAGCGGGAGCAAGCCTCCGACACCTCCTCCCTCGGCCGAATCAACCCCGATCAGCAGCGCTATTTCCGCGTCGCGGTTACGATTCCTGCCGAATTCCAAATGGAGTCCGGGCCAAGTATCTCTTGTGAAATCAACAATGTAAGCATCGGAGGAGTCGCTCTGGTTAGTCCGACTGCGCTGAAAAAGGGAACCATCGCCCGGCTGCGCTTCGGTCTCAATGGCGGTATGAGCATCGATACCGGCGCCCAAGTCGTCTGGGTCGAGCGCAAACACGCCGGGATACGTTTCCTCAACCTCGGTGCCACTGCGCGCCGCGACCTCGGCCAGTGGCTGCTACAGAAGGCTCAGGCCGAAGGCTGGGATCTTGGCATGGCCATCACGGGCAATACGACCGCGTAAATCGCGCTGTCGTCCCACTTTTACCTCGCCCAGCATTTCATTCCCGTCATCTCGGGATCGTTTCTGACTCATTGCCGTGGGCTAGAGACCACTAGTTAACCACTTTGGTGCGGCCTCATATTCGCATCCCGTTTCTGACCCCCTCGCCACGGTTGCGTGGACAAGTTGTCCAAACACCAAAAATTACTGGTAACTAGCTTTTAATCAACACCTTATGGGTGCCGACCGCCCGGCACCCGCGTTCCTCCTGGACAACCTGTCCCCAACTCTGCGGTCGTTGATCGCTTAAGTATAAGAAAATAAACAAGTTATATCGATGCCAGACTGGTCTCGGGCGTGCTTCCTAGAAGGCACGGACCGCACTGCGGCCCGAGAGAGAGGATCATGAAACCCACAACCACTTCGCGACCTAGGGGCCCCGCTGGAAGCCACGAACGACGTGGCACAAGCGCTGCGTCTGGGTGGCTCTTGCTGCTCTTGAGTGCCATGTGCATTCCCACTTCCGCCTCGGCGGCTGCCCAGCGTTCGAACGACGCGGACGGCGCGGCTCGAGCGCGACTGTCCTCGGAGTTCCAGGCTGGCCGCTTCAACTCCGGTTCGAACCAATTGGTTAAGGTCATCGTCCAGTACAAGGACTCTTCGGCGCAGGCCGCGGACGAGGGCAACATGAAGGCCCAGGGCCTCCGGCTCCATAACCACTTCGGTGCGATCCGCGCCACGGTGATGACGGTACCGGCTTCGATGATTCCGATCATCGCCAAGAACCCCAACGTTGCTTACGTGACGCCGGATCGTCCGGTGCAGATGAGCAGCAACGACGAAGACCCGATCAGCGCGACGACACGGGACGTCGCGGCGTCGCAGTACAGCTTCGATGGAACCGGAATCGGCGTTGCCGTGATCGATAGCGGCGTTTCCGACCACCCGGACCTGCACAATGCAGCCGGCGCATCACGCATCGTCTACAACCAGAGTTTTGTGGCCGGCGATACGAGCGCGGCGGACAAATTCGGACACGGAACGCACGTGGCCGGCATCATCGCCGGAAACGGCGCTACGTCGGCGGCTGGCTCCGGCTACGCCATGCAGCATAAAGGTATTGCGTCGAACGTCAACATCATCAACCTGCGTGTTCTGGATCAGAACGGCGCGGGTACGGACAGCCAAACGATCGCCGCGATTCAGCAGGCGATTGCTCTGAAGTCCACCTACAACATCCGCGTCATTAACCTGTCGTTGGGCCGCGGCATCTGGGAGAGCTATACGCTCGATCCTCTCTGCCAGGCTGTGGAAGCTGCTTGGAACGCGGGCATCGTGGTGGTGGTTGCTGCAGGAAACAGCGGTCGCGACACCTCCATGGGAACTCACGGGTATGCCACGATTGGCGCGCCCGCCAACGATCCTTACGTCCTGACCGTAGGCGCAACCCGCACGATGGGTACGGCTTCGCGAAACGACGATTCCAAAACCAGCTTCAGCTCGAAGGGGCCGACGCTGATCGACCACTTCGTCAAGCCGGATATGGTAGCCCCTGGGAATCGTATCGCTTCGCTGCGCGTTGCGGGCAGCACACTCGACGCCCAGTATCCGCAGTTTCAAGTAGGTTCCGCGAATGGCGGAACCCCGATGTATTACCAGTTGACCGGAACCAGCCAGGCCACGCCGATTGTTGCCGGCGCAGTCGCGCTGCTCTTGCAGCAAAACTCGGCTCTGACGCCCGACCAAGCGAAAGCACGACTGATGAAAACCGCCTGGAAGGGTTTTGGAACCTATTCGACGGCTTGGGACAGCAAGGGCAATAGCTATGCGGACCAGTACGACGTGTTCAGCTACGGCGCTGGCTATCTGGACGTTGCCGCGGCTTTGGCGAACACAGACCTGGCAACGGGGACGGCTCTTTCGCCAACCGCGACCAAGGACCTGCTGGGCAACGTTTACTTGTCCAACACCCTGATCACCGGCAAATCGGTGGTTTGGGGCAGCTCGGTGGTTTGGGGCAGCTCGGTGGTCTGGGGCACCAGTTCGTTGAATGCCAACAGCGTGGTTTGGGGTGGCAACAGCGTGGTCTGGGGTAGCGTTCTTTCCACGGGTTACAGCGTGGTTTGGGGCCAAAGCGTGGTTTGGGGCGGTAAAGGTTCGAGCGCCCTCAGCGTAGGCGACGACGGCGATAACTAAGAGATAACCGGGAGACTATACAAGAGAAACCATCATGACAAGCTCACAACCAAACTCGACAAAGCTCTTCGTCGGTGCGGTGGCGGCAGTCAGCCTGGTCCCGGTCATCTCCGGAGGCCTGCGGTGGCAAAGTCACAACCTGCTACCCATGCTGAGTCTGCTCGCTGCGACAGTCCTGACCTCGAAGCTGAAAGTGAAGTTGCCAGGACTCACCAGCACCATGTCTGTGAACCTGCCGTTCCTGCTCGTAGCAATCGCGACGCTGAATCTGTTCGAAGCGTCGATGGTAGCCGCGGCAGCCGGCCTAGCCCAGTGCCTGGGTGGCGATAGCCGTCCGGAACCGGTGAAAGTGATCTTCAACGTCGCCAACCTGATCAACGCCGTAGCGGCCGCATTCGTGGTCTTCCACCACGCGGGCGTCGAAGGCAAACTGACCAGCGTAGCGATGTGGACAGTGGTAGCGGCGGTGATGTACTTCGTGGCGAACACAGTACCGGTCGCCATGGTCATCGGCCTCTCCAGCGG
>Ga0209068_10001588_pt1 | contig 11297 bp, 6 predicted proteins | sample ColStrG_CSR_2012_FD_187200 | JGI IMG/M metagenome (GOLD analysis project Ga0209068, IMG submission 187200) | Freshwater sediment microbial communities in response to fracking from Pennsylvania, USA - Cold Stream Run_MetaG_CSR_2012 (SPAdes)... | ecosystem: Environmental > Aquatic > Freshwater >...
GCACCCTGCGTCACCAATGGAAAGGCGTAGCCTTCGGGGTGATCGTCGGCTTGGCGTGGACGGTGGCCCGGGTCAGTGTCCCCGCGCTGGTTGGGGGGGCCATCAACCAAGCCATCGAACCCGGAGACAAGGCCGCCCTCGTGCGCTGGACGGCGGCCATCGGTATCGCCGCCGCCCTCGCCGCCGTCTTCACCGGTCTCCGTCGGTACTGGGCCTTCAAGGTGTCGCGCCGGTCGGAGATGGAATTGCGCGACCGATTCTTTGCCCACCTGCAACGCCTTCCCTTCGAGTACCACGACCAGGCGCAGACCGGTGACCTGATGAGTCGGGCCAACACTGACCTCCAACAGATCCAGTTCTTCGTGGTGATGATCCCGCTGACCATCTCGAACTTCGTCACCGTGGTTGCTGTGACCGTGATTCTCTTCACGATCGACCCGGTGCTGGCCCTCTTGGCGTTGGGCTCGTTGCCGTTCGTCAACGTGCTGGCCAAGCGGTTCAGCACGCGTCTGCACCCTCAGGTCATGGCCATCCAGCAGGAGTCGGCGCAGCTGGCCTCCGTGGTGGAGGAAACGGTCAGCGGCGTCCGGGTCGTCAAGGGTTTCGGGTCTCAGCGGGTCCAGGCGAGCCGGCTGAGGACTGAGGCCGATGACGTGTACGGCGCGTCCATGGCCGCGGCGCGGGTTCGTGCCCGCTATCTGCCGGCACTGGAGTTGCTCCCCAACATCGGGCTCATCCTCGTGCTTTTCTACGGCGGGCACCAGGTGATCGACGGCACCTTGAGCCTCGGAGCGTTGATCGCCTTCAACGTGTACATCGCCTTGTTGATCTGGCCCCTCCGGATGTTGGGCCAGATCGTCGCCGGTGGCCAACGGGCGATCGCATCGGCGCAGCGAGTGCAGGCCGTGCTCGGGACCGACCCCACGATCGTGGATCGTCCTGGCGCCCGCTCGCTTCCGAGGGTGACTCCACCAGGTGCGGTCCGCTTCGACAACGTGGTCTTCGGCTATCAGTCGGGTGGCGTCGCGCCTGTGCTCGAGGGGCTCGACCTGACCATCGCCGCGGGTGAATCGGTGGCGCTGGTCGGTGCCACCGGCGCAGGTAAGTCCACGATCGCTCGACTCCTGCCTCGGTTCTACGACGTGGCTGGTGGCGCCGTGCTGCTGGATGGGGTGGACGTGCGTGATCTCCGGCTTAGCGAACTGCGCCGGGGTATTGGCCTGGTGTTCGAGGAGACATTCCTGTTCAGCGACACCATCGCCAACAACATCGCCTTTGCCGACCTCGACGCCGATGACGAGGACATTCATCGGGCGGCCCGACTGGCTGGCGCTGACGCGTTCATCGAGCAACTGCCCGAGGGCTACCGCACTGAGATCGGCGAGAGGGGCTTCTCGTTGTCCGGTGGCCAACGACAGCGTCTGGCCATCGCCCGGGCCATCCTCGCCGACCCCCGGGTGTTGATCCTCGACGATGCCACCTCGTCGGTGGATCCGACGAAGGAGCACGAGATACGTGACGCGCTCGGTGAGGTCATGCGCGACCGCACCACGATCGTCATCGCCCACCGCCCGGCCACCATCGCCCTGGCCGACCGGGTCGTGTTGTTGGACGGAGGTCGCGTCGTTGCCGAGGGCACCCACTCCCGCCTGCTGGCCACCAGCGCGCCGTACCGGGAGGTGCTGGCCGCGGCCGAGCGTCACGACGAGGAGGTCTCCGCCGATGTGGGCTGAGGCCGGGGTAGCCGAAGAGGATTTCTTAGACCGCGAGCAGGCCCGTTGGGTCATGCGCCGGGCGGCGTCCATGCTGGGCCCGTATCGACGCCAGGTCGTGTTGGCGGCCGTGCTCATGACGTTCTCGACCGCCGCGTTGTTGGCGGGACCGTTCTATGTCCGTTACGGCATCGACCACGGCATCTCGGCTGGTGACACCGGCGCGCTCAATCTGGCGGTGGCCGCCTACGTCGTCACGGCCGGTCTGAACTACTTCGTCTACCGCTGGGTGCTGGTGGTCGTGTCGAAGGTCGGCGAGGGATTCCTGCGGGATCTGCGGATCCGGGTGTTCGATCATCTCCAGCGTCTCTCGATGCCGTTCTACGACCGGGAGAAGGCCGGTGTCTTGGTGTCGCGCATGACATCGGATGTGGACTCGCTGGCGGAACTGGTCCAGATGGGCCTCGTGATGTTGGCCGTCAACATGTTGCTATTGGTGCTGTCGCTCATCGTCTTGGCCCTCGTGTCGTGGCAGCTGATGTTGGTGTGTCTCCTCGTGTTGCCCTTCGTGGTCCTCGCCAGCGTGCGCTTCCAACGTGAGTCGAACCGGGCGTACCTGTCGATTCGCGATCGGATCGGCCACACGCTGTCGCGATTGCAGGAAGGGATCTCGGGCGTCCGGGTCATCCAGGCGTACGGTCGCCAGGACGTCGAGGTGGAGCGGTTCGAGGTCGAGAGTGGGGATCTCTACGACGCGCACATGCGGTCCGTTCGAGCCCAAGCCTGGTATCTGCCCGTCATCGAGTTCGCCGGGTTGGGAACGACGGCGCTCGTGGTCGGCATCGGTGGGGCCATGGTGATCGCTGACGTCATCACCATCGGCACCGTGGCGTTCTTCGTGCTCACGCTCGGGAACCTCTTCGAGCCGATTCAACAGCTCAGTCAACTGTTCAACACCGTGCAGAGCGCGGGAGCCGGTCTCAAGAAGCTCTTTGAGCTCCTGGATACGCCCGTCGACGTGGCCGAGCGACCGGGGGCGGTGGACCTGCCGCAGTCGGGTTCCGTCGTGGTGGATGGCGTGTCGTTTTCCTATATCCCGGACTCACCCGTGTTGTCCGACGTCAGCCTGACCATCGAGGCGGGGGAGCGCCTGGCCCTGGTAGGCCCCACTGGCGCCGGAAAGTCGACGTTGGCCAAGATCGTCGCTCGGTTGTACGACCCCACCGAGGGCTCGGTCCGCTTCGCGGGTATTGACCTGCGCGATGCCACGCAGCGCTCGCTCCGTGAGCGCATCGTCGTGGTTCCCCAGGAGGGGTTCTTGTTCAACGGAACGATCCGCGACAACATCCGCATCGCTCGGGGCCAGGCCACCGACGCCGAGATCGACGATGCCCTCCGAGCCGTCGGGATATTCGAGCGCTTCGACTCGCTACCCGACGGCCTCGGGACCGAGGTCCGCGAGCGCGGGTCGCGCCTGTCGGCCGGCGAGAAGCAGCTGGTCTCGTTGGCCCGCGCCGCGCTGGTCGATCCCGCGCTGCTCGTGCTGGACGAGGCGACATCCAGCTTGGATCCCGGCACTGAGTTGCTCGTCGAATCAGCCATGGACCGCCTGATGGAGGGGCGGACCGTCGTGGTGATCGCGCATCGACTCTCCACCGCGGAACGCGCCGATCGGGTCGGCGTTGTGGCCGACGGTCGGCTCGTCGAGTTGGGCAGCCACGCGGAGTTGCTGGCCGACGAGCGTCACTACGCCGCGCTGTTCGCCACCTGGGCGGGTGGCCTGAACGCCGCCGTCAAACCTTGAAGCCGCTCTCGATCATGGCGCTGATGGTGTCGGGCGTGTCCGGTCGCGAGAAGTAGAAACCCTGAGCGAGGCGACAGCCCAGACTCTGCAGGCGCTCGACCTGGTCGGCGGTTTCGACTCCCTCGGCGATTGCCTCAAGGTCGAGGGTGGCCGCGAGGTTCACGATGGCGGCGACGATGGTCGAGTCCTCTGGGTCAGGCCCCAGCCCGGCAACGAAGGACTGGTCCACCTTCAACACGTCGACCGGGAAGCGCCGGAGGTAGCTGAGGGACGAATACCCCGTGCCGAAGTCGTCGATGGCGAGCGTGACGCCGATGGCCTTGAGCTCCCAGAGCGTGTCGATCACGGCCGAGGCGTCCTCCATGAGCACACTCTCGGTGATCTCCAGGCACAGTCGGCTCGGGGTTAGACCTGACCCTTCGAGCACGCCCTGCACCAGCACCGGAAGGTTCGACGTGGTGAGTTGGCGGGCGGAGAGGTTGACGTGCACCCGGGGGGCGTTGTCACCGAAGCGCTGCTCCCAGCGGCGGCCGTGTTCGCAGGCGGTACTCAGCACCCGCAGCCCGAGACCGACGATGAGGCCCGTCTCCTCGGCCAGGCTGATGAACTCCTTCGGGGAGAGCTCGCCTCGGTCGGGGTGTTCCCACCGGGCCAGCGCTTCGACGCAGGTGATCCGTCCGGTGACGAGGTCGACGCACGGCTGGAAGCGCACGGCGATGTCGCCGGCCTCGATACCGGACGCCAGTTCCTCCGAGAGCTCCAGGCGGTGAGCGGTCCGCCGACGCATGGACTCGTCGTAGATCTCGAGGCGGTTGCGTCCGAGATCCTTGGCCCGGTACATGGCGGCGTCGGCGTCGCGCAACAATGCCTCCGGATGGGCCTCACCGCCGACCGAGAGCGCGATGCCAATGCTGGCGGTCACGGGCATCTCGACATCACCGAGCACGAAGGGTCGAGCCTCGATGGCGGCCGCAACCCGGTGCGCCACCGCCACGGCGTGAGCCTCGTCTTCGACGTCGTCACAGAGGATGACGAATTCGTCGCCGCCCAGTCGGGCGACGGTGTCCGACGGTCGCACGACGCGGGAGATGCGCCGAGCGGCCTGGGCCAACAACTCGTCGCCGGCATCATGGCCCTGGGTGTCGTTCACCTGCTTGAAGCGATCGAGGTCGAGGAACAACAGCGCCACCAACCGGCTGTCGCGTTGGGCCCGGGCGAGCGCCAACTCAAGATGATCCAGCAGGAGCACCCGGTTGGGTAGACCGGTGAGTGAGTCGTGGGTCGCCTGGTGGGCCAGATCGTTTTCCAGGCGGCGGCGTTCGGTTACGTCACGCCCGACGGTGGAAACCTGGTCGAGCGTTCCGTCCGGCAACAGGGTAGGAACGATGGATTGCCAGGCTTCGATCTCGGCGCCGTCGCCGGTGAGCATGGTCAGCTCACCCGTCCAGGTCTCGCCTCGTTCCAACGCCGGCAGGATCTGCGACTCGTAGTACTCCACCGCGCTGGCGCTGTAGATGTCGAAGCCGTGAACGGAGCCCACTTCCACGTCGACGAGTCCGAAGACCTCCCGAGCCGAGGCGTTGAGGTAGATGAGCCGTCGACTCTGGGCGTCGGCGATGCCGACGAGGTCACTGGTCGATTCGATGATTCCGGCCAGGCGACTGTTCTGTTCCTGGGCGGCGACCAAGGCGGTGACGTCTTCGATGGAACCGATGATGCCGGTGATTCGGCCTTCCTCGTCTCGGGTGGGCGCCCCGCGGTTGCTGAGCCAGCGCAGCGTTCCTTCCGGGGTGACGATTCGGTACTGGCCGTGGTAGGTCTCGCCCTTCGTGAGCACGCGGCCGAGGCCCTCGACGACGCGGGCCATGTCGTCGGGATGGACCGGGTCCATCGCCTCGGCGTAGGTGGTGGGTTGATCGCTGGAACCGGTGATGACTGACCACTGGGGATTGACGTAGACGACCCGGCCCTCGGTGTCGGCCTGATAGACCGCCACCGGGATCGACTCAGTCAGCGTGCGGAAGCGGTCCTCGCTGCCGCGCAGCGCGTCGGCGGCTTCCTTGCGTTCGGTAATCTCGTTGAACGACAACACACCGGCGTAGGGCCGCGTCTCGCCTTCGTGAAAGAGCGGGATGGCGTTGAGAAGGCACCAGTGGAGCTCGCCGTCGTCATCTCGTAGACCGCGGATCACCTCGTGCTGGGGCAGGCCGTCGATGAGGGTGACGTAGGCCGACCGTTCCTCCATGGGCACGACGTGGCCGTCGGTATCCACCACGGTCACCGCCGCCAGTCGGTCGATCGGCCCGACCAGTTCATCGTGGGGGATGCCGAGGATCCGCGACGCGCTGTCGTTGGCCAGCAGGACGTCGTGGCGGGTGTAGATGATCAAGGCCTCGTGCAGAGATCCGATGACGGCGTTGGCTCGCTCCTCGCTCTCACGCAGGCGTGCCTCAGCCGCTTTGCGCTCGGTGATGTCATCCATCACCGAGTGGAACAAGAGCTCATCGCCTTCGCGGATGATGGACGTACCGCCGCTCACCCACACGAGGCCGCCGTCCGGTCGGATCAGGCGACGCTCGCGCTCGATGGCGTCGATTTCCCCCGCGAGCAGTCGGCGGACCTCTTCGATGTAGCCGAGAGCATCGTCGGGGTGGAGCAGGGCCAGTGGAGGTCGGGAGAAGAGCTCGTCGCGGGTGGCGCCCATCATTCCCAAGAACGCGGCGTTGACTTCGACCAGCGAGCCGTCCACCCTGCTGATCAGTTGGCCAACCGGGGCGTCGTCGATGAGCTTGCGGTACCGCAGTTCACTCCGACGGAGCGCGTCTTCGGCCTCCTTGCGCTCGGTGATGTCGATGGTGAGCGCGTGGAAGTGGAGTGGGTCACCGGTCGGTGAGCGTTCGATGGTGATGTTGTTGTCCACCCATAGGACGTGGCCATCGCGGTGCTTCAGGCGATGTTCGAGCTGGATCGACGACTCCCGCCCCTCGATGAGGTTCCCGAGACGCTCCCCGAACAGGGGTTGGTCCTCGGCCACCAGAAACTGGTCGGCGCGGACCCCGCGAAGCTCCTCGGGCTCGTAGCCGAGCAATGTTGCTCCCGCCCGGTTGATCTCCACCATGATCCCGTCGAGGGTGTAGACAACCTGACCCACCGGCGCCCGGGCGATCAGGTTGCGATAGCGCTCCTCGCTCTGGCGGCGGGCTTCTGTCGCCGCGAGATAGGCCGTGATGTCGAGAACCGTCCCGACATCGCCCGTGAACGTGCCATCGTCGTCGAGTACGGGCGACGTCTGGATCTGGACGGTCACCACCGTGCCGTCCGGACGCAGGACCCGGCCTTGCACCTCGAGTGGGCTGAAGCTGCGTCGGGCCTCCAGGTAGGCCTTGACGATGGCCTCCCGATCATCGGGATGGACGGCCTCGGCCGACACGGTGGAGGGGAAGGGGACCGCCGTGGTCACTCCGGTGATCTGCCGCCAGCGGTCGTTGGCGAACACGACCATGTCGTCGGCGTCGGTTTGCACGATGCCCAACGGGGCTGATTCCGCCATCTGGCGGAGGGGGTCCTTGCGCGCGGTGGCTCCCGAGGTGAGGCGCGGGTCCGGCGTCGATTCCCTCATGACGCCCTTCCCATCGGCACAACCGGCCCGATATGTAGAAGGGTCCACCGGGACCAGCCGGGGTGGTTTGATCGCTGGTGAGCCGTCGGGTACCGGCGTGGCCGAAGGGATCGCGCGGGATTCCTCGGTCGCCATGGGTGGGTCCGGGGTCGTATTTGTTACTATCTGCGTAGGAGTAATTCACCGGACCCCGGGAGCAGATGCATGGCCTCCACCGACCTTGGCCTCGATCTAGGCAAATACAAGCTGGGATGGAGTGACGAAGAGGACTACGTCTTCAAGCCCACCAGAGGTCTGCGCGAGGACGTCATCCAGGAGATGTCCTGGATGAAGGGCGAGCCGAACTGGATGCGGAACTACCGGCTCAAGTCCTACGAGCACTTCCTCAAGCGCCCGATGCCGAACTGGGGCGGGGACATGTCGGAGATCTTCTTCGACGAGATCTTCTACTACATCAAGCCCACGGATCATCAGGTCGACGCCTGGGACGAACTTCCCGATTCGGTCAAGGAGACCTACGAGAAGCTGGGCATCCCCGAGGCCGAACGCAAGTACCTCGCCGGCGTGACTGCGCAATACGAGTCGGAAGTCGTTTACCACAAGAACCGGGAGGATCTTGAGGAGCAGGGCGTCATCTTCACCGACATGGATACGGCCCTGCGCGAGCACCCCGAGATCGTCCGGGCCTACTTCGGCACCGTGATCCCCAAGAACGACAACAAGTTCGCCGCCCTCAACTCCGCGGTGTGGTCCGGTGGCTCGTTCATCTACGTGCCGCCCGGCGTGAACGTGGAGATGCCGCTGCAGGCGTACTTCCGCATCAACGCCGAGAACATGGGCCAGTTCGAACGCACCCTGATCATCGCCGACGAGGGCAGCCAGGTGCACTACATCGAGGGCTGCTCGGCTCCGGTGTACACCACGGACTCGCTGCATTCGGCCGTCGTCGAGATCATCGTCAAGCCCAGTGCGCGGGTGACCTACACCACCATCCAGAACTGGTCGAACAACGTGTTCAACCTGGTGACCAAGCGGGCCCGGGTCGAGGCCGAAGGGCACATGGAATGGATCGACGGCAATATCGGTAGCCGCCTCACCATGAAGTACCCGGCCGTCTACATGGTCGGGCCCAAGGCCTCCGGCGAGGTGCTGTCGGTGGCCTACGCCGGCCCCGGCCAACACCAAGACGCGGGCGCCAAGATGGTCCACGCCGCGCCCGAAACCACATCCAAGATCGTGTCCAAGTCGATCTCGAAGGACGGCGGCCGCACCAGCTACCGCGGTCTGGTTCGGGTGGAGGACGACGCCTACGGGTGCAAGAGCCACGTGCAGTGCGACGCCCTCATCCTCGACGACGAGAGCGTGTCGGACACCTTCCCCTACATGGAGGTCGGGGCGCGCGACGCCATCGTCGGTCACGAGGCGACCGTGTCCAAGGTGGCCGACGAGCAGCTGTTCTACCTGATGAGCCGCGGCTTGTCCGAGGAGCAGGCCATGGGCATGGTGGTGAACGGGTTCATCGAGCCGGTCACCCGCACGCTCCCTATGGAATACGCCGTCGAGTGGAGCCGTCTCATCGAGTTGCAGATGGAGGGCTCGGTCGGCTGACGTCACGACGTCTCGATTCCGTAGCAGCATCGCGATCATGGCTATGAGAGAAGAGTGCAAGCAGTTCGAGAGCCGCACCTACGCGAACGGCGAGACCGTGCGCAAGTGCAACCTCGATCTGGCCCCCGAAGCGCCTTGGCGATGCCCGGACAACTGCCCCTCCTATGAGCGGCGTTTGGTCGATGTCGATTGGTCCCACGGGACCCTGGTGACGCCGCCCACCCCACCCGAACCCGAGGGTGAAGGCATCGCCGAGCTGTTGGACGAAGCCGAGGACATCGTGAATGCCGCCGGGCCCGAGATCCTCGCCGATATCCAAGCCCAGCAAAGCGGCGGCGGTACCGGTGCCCGGATCAAGGGCTGGTTCCGCCGCAAACGGTGAGAGCCGATCGACGACCAGCCCGACGAAACACCTGACGAAGAGCGACCATGACGACCTTTACCGCTGACCACGCCGCTGCGCTGACCGGTCCTGACTGGCTGCGCGATCGACGCGCCCGGGCGGCGGCTTCGGCGGTGGATACGGCGATGCCCACCACTGACGAGGAGGTTTGGCGCTACTCCCGTATCGACGAGCTCGATCTGGCCAGCTTCGACCCCGTCGCCGACTCGGCCCCGGGTGCGGACGCGATTCCGCCCGGAGCCCAGAAGATTCTCGACACCGTGGGCCAGCGGGCGGGCGCCATCGTGGTGCGCAACGGTCACGTGGTTCACGCCGAACTCGATCCGGCCTGGGTGGCCAAAGGCGTGCGACTCGCTCCCGTCGGCGGTCATCCCGACGACGAGGCCACGCTCGGAATCGTGGCGCAGCATCCCGTCGAACTATTCGGCCTGCTCAATGATGCCCACTCCGCCTGTCCGTTGATCCTCAGCGTTCCCCGCGGTGTCACCGTGGATAGTCCCTTGGTGGTGATCGATTGGATCGACGCTGATGGCGTGGCGACGTTTCCCCGACTGGTGGTGCAGCTCGGTGAGAACGCCGAGGCCTCGGTGCTCGAACACCACGGTGGCGAGGACGTCCGCTCGCTGGTCGTTCCCACCACCGAACTCGACGTGGGGCCGGCGGCCCGGCTGCGCTACGTGAACGTGCAGGAACGTGGGCCGCGGACCTGGCAGATCGCCACCCAGGTCTCGCGCGTCGAGCGCGACGCCACCCTGGTCGCCGCGCAGGCGGCGCTCGGTGGTGAGTACGCCCGCACCCGAGCCGATTGCCGTCTCGTGGGGAGGGGAGCGACGGGAGACCTGCTGGCCATCTACTTCGGCGAGCGGGACCAGACCCTCGACTTCCGCACCTTCCAGGACCACGTCGCCCCCGACACCACCTCGAACCTGCTGTTCAAAGGGGCGGTGGGTGGCCATTCCCGTTCGGTCTACACCGGGCTCATTCGGGTCCGGCCCGACGCGCGTGGCACCAACGCCTTCCAGACCAATCGCAACATCAAGCTGAGCGAGCACGCCTGGGCCGAATCGGTCCCCAACCTCGAGATCGAGAACAACGACGTGCATTGCAGCCACGCCTCCACCGTCGGACCCATCGACGAGGACCAGCGCTTCTACCTGGAGAGTCGGGGAGTGCCTCCGGAGGTCGCCGAGCAGTTGGTGGTGGCCGGATTCTTCGACGAGGTGCTGACCAAGTTGCCGGTGACGTCGATGGTGGCGCCGCTGCGGGAACGCATCGTCGAGCGTCTCGAACGCCGAGACCGGACGGAGGCTCGCGCATGATGGAGGAACGCCTCTGCTCGGTGAACGACGTGCCCTCCGGTGAGGCGCGCCAGTTCGTCCTGGGCAACCTCGCATTGGCCGTCGTGCGCATCGAGGACCGCTGGTACGCCATCGGTGACACCTGCACGCACCAGAAGATCTCCCTGTCGGAAGGCGAGGTGCACGCCGACACGCTCGAGATCGAATGCTGGAAGCATGGGAGCTGCTTCTCCCTCGAGACCGGCGAGCCGAATTCGCTGCCTGCCACTCGGCCGGTGCCCACCTACGACATCCGGATCGACGACCAGGACGTGATGGTGGTCCTGCCGTGAGCGAGCTCAGGATCGAAGGGTTGCGGGCTTCCGTAGCCGGGCGCGAGATCCTCCAGGGGATCGATCTGGTGGTGCGCAGCGGTGAGGTGCACGCCGTCATGGGCCCGAACGGGTCGGGCAAATCCACCCTCTCGCATGTGGTCATGGGCCGCCCCGGCTACACCGTCACCGGGGGTTCGGTCACGCTCGATGGCGCCGATGTATTGGCCCTCGAGCCCTGGGAACGGGCCAAGGCGGGGCTGTACCTGGCCATGCAGTACCCCACCGAGGTGCCGGGCGTGAACCTGGAGGACATGCTCACCCAGGCGGCCATCGCCGCCGGGCGTGATGTTGACGAGATCCACGAGCGGATGCGGGTCGAAGCGGGTCGCATCGGGTTCGACGAACGCTTCTTGGAGCGACCACTCAACGTCGACCTCTCGGGCGGCGAGAAGAAACGGAACGAGACGTTGCAGCTGGGCGTCCTCCAGCCCAAGTTCGCCATCCTCGACGAGCTGGACTCGGGTCTCGACGTCGACGCC
>Ga0209068_10001589_pt1 | contig 11294 bp, 12 predicted proteins | sample ColStrG_CSR_2012_FD_187200 | JGI IMG/M metagenome (GOLD analysis project Ga0209068, IMG submission 187200) | Freshwater sediment microbial communities in response to fracking from Pennsylvania, USA - Cold Stream Run_MetaG_CSR_2012 (SPAdes)... | ecosystem: Environmental > Aquatic > Freshwater >...
GCATTAACGCATACGAGTGCACGGTCAGGCTTGTCGCGCGACGACATAGCTGTTGCAATCGGCAACGTCGCCACCGCCGGTTCCGCGGTGCCTGTCGATGAGTTCAGCTGTTGTCGTGGTCGCCGGGTACGTCTGGGCCCGGCGCCGAGTCGGCGCCCCACGTCGCTGGCATCATCGGCATGCGCGGGCCGCCGCCGAGCGCATCGTCGGCCAGCGTCGCCAACCCTGCCGCCTGTCCTGCGCCGGCCTTGGTGGCGGTTCCGGCGAAACCCTGAGTCCCCGCGCCGGTACCCGAGGCCGTCACCGCCGCGACCGGCTCGCCACTCGAAGCGGCGTCGTCGCATTCCAGGTCCATGTATTCGTAGCCGCGCCCGAGCATTTGCGTCTTCGGCCGCCGTCGCCGCTGCCTTTGGACCGGCCCCTGGGGCGTCGCCGCCACGGCTGCGGCCTTTGCGGCGTCGGAAAGTGGAGCCATCTTTCGGGCGCCGATCCCGGCCGCCCTGCTGGCAACCGCGCTCAGCTCACCCACCAGGTAGCCGTAGTTCTCCATGCCAGCTCCCATGCCCATGTTCATACCTATGCCCGAACCGGTGGCCGCTGGTGGCGCGGTTCCAGGCGGCAGTTGTGGGCTGTCCACAGGGACTGACACGTGCGCCGCCGCGGGAGCCGGCACCGGCGCCGAGGTGGGGTTGGGGAGGCTTGGGACAAGCGCCCCGACGGGCGGCAGGATCGGCGGTGGGGGGACCGGCGGCGGGATGGCGGCCAGCGCCGCCAAGCCGCTGAGGCCGGCGACCGGTGTCACCGCGGTGCCGGCGGCCAACGACGCCAACTGAACAGTCAGCAAGGGCGCGATAACGGGGATCAGCAGGACAATAAATTGCTCAAGCAGAGTCTTTAGCAACGCGATGGTGTCGGTGATGATCGTGCCTACGGCTTCCACGGTGGTGAACAGGATGGTGAAACCGATCGTCGCAGGATTTCCCGACGCGACCGCCGCTGTCAGATCCAAAGCGATAAACGAGAATGTCTCGGACAGAAAGGCGATATATGAACCGATGTCCAGTGGGTAGCCCAGGGCGAACGCGATGTTGAAAGGGGTGAAGAAGATCAGTGGATTGCCGAGCAGGGGCAGGTAAGGGTCAAACCCGGCGAACATCGCTTGAAAGTAAGGGCTGTTGAAAAACGCGTTGCTCAACGGTTCTAAATATTTGTTCCAGAAGTTGAGATAACCAATCTGCTCCAACCACTGAAGGACCTCATTCTCCGTGTCGGGGGGCAGCGGTAACGATTCCAGCCAGTTATAGATCCTGTTCCCCACATTGGACACAATCGACGCCGGGTTGGCCTTTTCGATCTGCGGCGCCGCAGGGGTCTGCGGCGAGGCCGCCACCGCCGCAGTGGCGACCGCCTGATAGCCGGTCATCACGGTCGCGGCCTGGATCCACATCCGTACATAGTCGGCTTCGTTGACTGTGATCGGGATGGCGTTGATGCCGAAGAAATTCGTCGCCACTAACACAGCGTTGGTGGCGTGGTTGGCGGCCAATTCGGGCAGGGTCGGCATCGCGGCCAGTCCGATGCTGTACGCGGCGGCCGCGGTTTCCTGTCGCGCCGCGGTCACCGCGCTGTTCACGGAGGCTTCTGTCAGCCACGCCAGATACGGGGCGTGGGCAGCCGCGTAGGCCGCGGCCGTCGGGCCCTCCCACGTGCCGGCCTGCACGCTCGTCAGCAGTGCGGCCAGGTCCGCGGCCGTCTCGGCGTACACGGTGCTCAACGAGTGCCACGATTCGGCCGCCGCTAACAACGGACCAGGCCCCGGCCCGCTGCTGAGCAACGCGGAATGCACCTCGGGCGGTGCGGCCATCCAGATCGGGGCGGTCATCGCGAATCACCCGCGGGCCCGGTTTGTAAACGCTCAGTTAGCGCTTCGGCGCTTGCGGCGCCGGGATCGCTGGATAAGACATGCCGCATCACGGAGGGCAGCTCTCTCCGGGGTGCACCGCCCCGGGCTAGCACGATGCGATGACGCGAGTGTCCTGGCTCTCGGATCGCCGCTCGCCTCGCCTTCCGGCTTGTGGCCGTGGCATGTGAGGGTCGCTCCCCGATGACAGTGGCGGCACCGCGCCGGATTCACACCGGCTTCCTGCGTCGTCATCGCCTTACGGGCAACAGTGTCGCATCTGGAGTGCGATGCGGGCCACAAATGCGGGGATTGTGTCGATGTTGCTTCGGCGGGATCATGCCGGAAAGTGCTTTCGGCACTGTTGACTCGGTTTGCGCGGTTGCATAGCAGATCGCTCGTCGGCTCAAAAGTCTATGAGCCCACCTATTCGACTAGCCAGACTCGCCTGGTGTGCGCGAAGATCGAGCGACGAACGGCAAACGATACTCTGGTGACCAACCACGCTAAGGAGTCCTTGAATGAAGAACGTGACACGGTTGATCGGCACGGCCGCCGCCATTCTGGGCGGTATCGTCATCGCGGCACCGATCGCGAATGCCGACCAGACGGATGACATTTTCCTGCAAGCGCTGACGCAGGGAGGAATCAGCTGGGCAAACGGCTCGGACCAAATGATGGTCACTATGGGGCATGCAGTTTGTAAAGACTGGTCCGACGGGGCAACGCAGGAACAAACCGTCGCCGATGTGAAGAAAGCGCTGGGGTTGAGTGACTCTGGCACCGGCTATTTGGTCGGTGCGGCGACGCAGTCTTACTGCCCGCAATACATGTCCAGAACCCACTCGTGAGGTAACCGCCGAGCCAGAAAGCTATCGCTGCGGCACGATCAGCGTGTCGAGTGGTAGGCCGATGCCCGTACTGCCGAGTGGCGCGGATGAGCCCCGGTGTGTGTCCCGACGTGCGTCTCCTCTTTGATTTGGGTGATCGCCGTAGGTTGTAGTCCGAACCCGCGGCCACCAAGATGATGAATGCCAGCGGAGATGCGCCAGTTACGACTGACGCGCGGCCGACGCAGGAGGAGAACGACGTGAAGCCCGGCTATAACCTCGAGCTCGCCGTCGGTCCGTACACATTTCCGGCGCGCAGCGCGGGACCGTCCGATGGGCCGCTCGTGCTCCTGTTGCACGGCTTCCCCGAGTCCTCGTGGGAGTGGCACGGCCAGATCGACGCGCTGGCGTCGGCCGGATATCGTGCGGTGGCGCCCGAACAGCGCGGCTACTCGCCTGACGCGCGACCGGAGGGGATCGAGGAATACTCCATCGACCGGCTCGTCGGTGACGTCATCGGTATGGCAGACACCATGGGCGCCAGCACATTCCACCTGGTCGGCCACGACTGGGGTGCGATCGTCGCGTGGCATGTGGCCGCTGCCCACCCGCAGCGGCTCGAGACCCTGACGGTTGTCTCCGTCCCTCATCCGACGGCCTGGGCCGCGGCATTTGCAGACCCGTCGAGCGACCAGCCGAAACGGTCGGCTTACCTGCCGGAGATGAAGAGGCTGGGTTCCGAGGATGGGATGGGTGTGGATTTCCTCCGATTCGCATTCAACGCCAGTGGCCTCGAGGGATTCGACACCGAGCCGCACATCGCTGTTCTGGGGGACCGCGAGGCGATGCGCGCAGCACTGAACTGGTACCGGGCCTACGATTTCACGACGATGGGGCTTCCCGACATCACGGTCCCGACGCTGTTTGTGTGGTCGCCCGAGGACGTGGCCATCGCACGCGAAGGCGCCGAGCTCACCAGTCGTCACGTCGACGCACCCTATCGTTTCGAGGTTATCGAGGAGATCGGCCATTGGATCCCTGAGCTGGCCGCGGCCGAGTTCTCCGGCATGCTCCTCGAGCACCTCGCCGCCCACGCGACGAAGTTAGTTGGCTGACGACGGCGCTTCGTCAGTCCGGAATTAAGGCACTCCACCCACGGCGAAAGGTCAACCCATGCGAATAAGCCTGATAACTAATCTCAACAACGGCTCGCCGATCGAAACCTGTATCCGCGAGCTGGCCCAAGCTCGCGACGAAGGATTCGCTCGGCTGTGGTTCACCCAGATGCCCTTCGACGCAGACCTACTGACCGTCTTAGCCGCCGCGTTGCGTGAAGTTCCTGATATCGAAGTGGCCAGTGGCGTGGTGCCGATCCAAAACCAGCATCCGTCGCTGCTTGCCCAACGGGCCTTAACTCTCAACATCATTGGCGACGGACGATTCACATTGGGTATCGGCGTCACCCACCGGGCTGTCACCGAGGGGATGTGGGGTATCTCATGGGAAAAGTCGGTGAAGCGGATGTCCGAGTACCTCGACGGCCTGCTGCCCCTCCTTGCCAAGGAACCTGCTGACGCGCCCGGCGAGCTGGTCACCACCAGGGGAGCGCTGCAGATCCCGAATGCTCCGACGCCACAGGTGTACATCGCCGCGCTGGGTCCGCAGATGTTGCGGGTCGCCGGCCGGCGCACCGCGGGAACCCTGACCTGGATGACGGGCCCGAAGACACTGCGCGAACACGTCGGACCCACGCTGCGCGCCGCGGCCGCCGATGCGGGCCGTGTGGACGGGTCGGTCGCGGTGGCCGCCGCACTGCCGATCAGCGTCACAGACGATGTCGCCGCGGCCCGGTCACTGGCCGCTCAGCAATTCGCGATGTATGGCCACCTTCCCTCGTATCGCGCGATGCTCGACAGAGAGGGCTTCGCCGGCCCGGAGGACGCTGCGCTGATCGGCGACGAGTCCACGGTCTGCAGCCAACTCGACGAGCTTCGCGATGCGGGCGTCGACGAGTTCGTCGCCATTCCGTTCGACCCGTCGACCGGCGGAGGGCAGCGCACGCGGGCATGCCTGCGGTCCTGGGATTCCCGAGCTTCGACTTCGTAGCCGGCCTGCGCGCGGCGCTACCGAACCGACGTTTCTATACCTGCCGTAACGGGCGGCGGTGCACCAACGTTGGCCACCAGAACCACGGCCCCAGGATGCTCAGTATGGACGGCACAACGAACGAACGCACGATCAGCGTGTCGAGGAGCAGGCGCGCGCACGCGCCGCGGCAACGGTTTCGCATATTCCGGTCCGGAAGGCGGTGCGATCGCCGACCCGGACACGTTGCAGCGGATCAAGGATCTGGTCATACCGCCGGCATGGAAGAAGGTGTGGATCAGCCCATACCCAACGCTCACATCCCAGGCCGTCGGTACGGACGCGGCAGGGCGCCGCCAGTACCTCTACCACGAAGCCTGGCAGCAGGAGCGTGCTGAGGAGAAGTTCGACCGCGTGCTGGAGCTGTCCAAGCAACTGCCGCTTTGGCGTAAGCGGATCGCGCACGATCTTGCCGGCCGGGGCCTGACACGTGACCGGGTGCCCGCCTTGGCGTTGTATCTGCTCGACCGCGGCTACTTCCGCGCTGGCGGTGAGCGGTACGCAGAGGAACACGAATCGTACGGACTCGCCACCTTGCTGTGTGAGCACGTGACTGTGGGCCGCGACGTGGTGAACTTCGACTTTCCGGCTAAGAGCGGAGTGCGCCGCAGGTTGGAGATCAAGGACGCCGAAGTGGTCCGTGCGGTGCGCTCGCTGATGCGCCGTACCGAGTGCACGGAACGATTGTTGGTGTGCCGAACCGGATCCGGGTGGACCGATATTCGGGCCGACGACCTCAATTCTCGCTTCAAGGAAATTGTCGGCGATGAGTACACCGTGAAAGACCTGCGCACCTGGCATGGGACGGTGCTGGCCGCAACCGCTTTCGCCGACGCCGACCCGGCGGTTTCGCAACGGGTCGTCAAGCGAGTCCAGGCAGCCGTGATGAGGGAGGTCGCCGAGGAGCTCGGCAAAACGCCCGCCGTGGCACGCGGCTCCTATGTGGATCCGCGCGTCGTCACCGGCTACGAGCAGAGCATCACGATCGCCGCCGCGGCGCGGCGCGCGGAGCGCGCCCGTCGACCGGACGCCTCGCAGGAGATGCTGGAGAAGGCCACCCGGATGCTGATCCATCGAGTAGCCAAGGGCAAGAGTGTATCTACGTCGCTGCTGGCCAAGACCGCATGACACATCAGGTCCGGAGAGTCAGCCGTCGCCGCCTGCGCGCAAATTGAGCAACCGGCGGCTCATATCGGTCAGCTTGGTACGAAGCGTGTCATCATCCACGTCGGCGACCAGTGGATGCATGACCGCACTACTGATGGCTCCCGACAGCATCGCGCCTTCGATCCGCCCGTCGTCACCCGTTTCACCAAGTAGCACCCGGTACAGACGCTCCATGAACCGCTGGAACTCTTCGTGTTCGGCCAGCAACCGGACGACGATGGGATCGAACTGCAGGGTGCGCACCAACCGCCGGTCACGAACCGCCATTTCGATCACGCGCACCAACAGCTCATCACGGGCGGCCAGTTCGTCGCCGTGAGCCTCGGCCGCATCCAGCGCGGGCGCCAGCCGGAACAATTCGCGTTCAGTCACCGCCAGGACGATGTTGTCTTTAGTCCTGAACTGGTGATAAACCGCCGCTTTCGTGATCCCGACGGCGTCGGCGATCATCTGCAATGAGGTTCCGCTCACGCCGTGCTGGGCGAATAGATCCAACGCGGCATCGAGGACCCGGGTGCGCGCGGCGCTGTGCTGGACGAACCGTACGGCCCGGTCGGCGACAGGCGGTTCTGCTGATCCCACTCGACGAGAGTAGCGAAGGAGATTGACCTAAGCTAGCCGATCGGCTAGCTTCGCAGACTAGTCGGGTGCCAAGCCCGAACGCCGCTCGGCCGAAGGAGGCGGAAGGAGTCGATGATGTCGCGCAGACGCACCGATGGTGAGGTCATCCTGCTCTGGACTTTGCCGGTGACGGTGATCATCTGGATCGCCAGCTTTCTGCTGTTTCCGGGCTTCAACCCGCCGATGTCACCCACGATGTCTGCGGCGCAGGTCGCCGCGTTCTATCGCGATCCGGCGCATATCCCGGAGATCCGTTACAGCATGATCGTGTTCAACTGGTTCGGCGTCAGCCTCATCCCGATTCTGGCCCTGATCGTGCTGCAGGTCCGCCGGATGGCTCATCGCACGCCGATCTTCTCCTACGCCCTGCTGGGCTGCACTGCTGGCAGTCCCGCCTTGTTCCTTGTCGCCAACGTGTGTTGGCTGCTGGCCGCCTTCCGCCCGGAAAGAAGCCCGGAGCTGACTCAACTGTTCAACGATTTCGGCTGGATAACCTTCACCATTCTGGTTCCCTTTCTCATCGGACAGAGCGTAATTCTCGCCCTGGCAATCTATTTGGACGATCAGCCGAGGCCGGTCTTCAGCCGTTGGGTGGCCTATTTCAACCTTCTGGTTGCCGCCGCGCTGGCTCCGGCGGCGTTCGTAGGCGTGTCTCTGTCCGGCCCTTTGGCGTGGGACGGCGTGCTGTCATTCTGGCTGAAGAACATCGCTATCGCCGTATGGATCGTCGTTATGGGAGTCGTTGTCGGCCAGGCCATTTATCGTGAGCGCGCCGAGGACCGCGAGCCCGGCGACGAACTGGTCAGCGCGTGAGGGCGGGGATCGTGCCGGCGGCTTCCCCGGCCGCGCCGCCGTCGGGACCTCTACATCAACGGATCGCCTGGCATTGGCGACACAACCCCAAGCGCGAGCTCTGGCTTGCTTGGTGGATGCTCGTCGTTTTCTACAGCTTGTTCTGGTTGATGTTCTTTGTCATCACGCGTGTTCAGCCGCCGCCGCAGCCCACCGCGGACCTCGCGGCCCAGGTCCACTACTTTCACGTGCGCCACCTCGGGGTACCGCTCGGCTTTGCGGTCATCTTCTGTATCGGCGGCATGATCGCGACAAACAACGCCCTCATCGCGTATTCGATGCGGCGCATGTCAGTCAGCCCTGTGTTCGCGTATTCCTACCTGATCATGTACTCGCTCAGTGCGATTCCCGGCCTGCTGCTGCTCTGCATCGCGCTGATCGTCGGGACGCTGCGACCCGACCGGGACCCCGAAGCGATCGGTTGGCTCTACGACTTCGCCTTCCTGTCTTTTGACGGAACCATGGGCGTCTTCTTGATTGGTTCGCTGATCTGGATGCTGGCGATTCTGCTCGACAAGAATCGGGTGTTCCCCAAGTGGTTCGGCTATCTCAACCTGTGCAACGGGCTCACCGAGGTCGTCGTAGCACCCTGCTGGATCTTCCGGCGAGGCGTCCTCGCCTGGAACGGTCAGATCGCCTGGTGGCTGGACATGGTTGTCTTCGGTGTCTACACAGGCGCTTTCATATACATGCTCCGGAGCATGATCCTGCGCGAAGATTTCGGCACCGGGCCGCTCCCAGAACTCAAGCCGGCGCAGTGACCGATCTCAAGACGGATCGCGCCGAGACGAACGAACCCGCAAGGTTCGTGCCCGGACAGCCGGACATGTGGGCTTTCGTGCTGTTCGAAACGCTCGTTTTCACGGCCTATTTCGGCTTCTACCTGTTCTACCGCGCCCGCAGCCCCGAGCTCTTCCTGCACGCTCAGTCGCACCTGGACCTGCATATCGGCGTGCTCAACACGCTACTCCTGTTGTTGAGTTCGTGGTCGGTGGCCCGTTGCGTTCAGTCCGCGCGCGCTGGTGCCTACGGACCGGCCCTAAGGGACGCGTTCCTTACCGCCCTGTTGGCTGTGGTGTTCCTTTGCGTCAAGGTGTTCGAGTGGGCCCGGCTGAGCCGCGAGGGAAATGGGTTCGACAGCAGTGACTTCTTCACCTACTACTTCTTTCTTACCGGGATTCACTTCGTCCATCTGCTGATCGGCTTCGTCGTCCTCGGCGTCCTCGCCTACCAGGTACGTGGACCGCAGAGGCAGGGTCAGGAGACCCAAAAAAACATCGAAACCTGCGCAACCTATTGGCACACGGTCGACTTCCTCTGGGTACTTATCTTCGCGCTGCTCTACGTGGTGAGGTGAGAAGTGAAATTCAACAAGAGGCTGCTGTTCGCATGGCTGATCCTGGCGGCACTCACGCTGAGCTATCTGTGGATAGACCACACAGCTAATGGGTCACCGCGATCCAGCGCGCTGATCACATCCAGTGTGATCGTGATCGCGCTCATCAAGGTGCGCATCATCTTCCGGGAGTTCATGGAGGTGCGCCAGGCACCGGTTCTGCTGTGCCGGCTGACCGACGCCTGGGTCGCGCTGATCGCCGTGGTTCTGCTCAGCTGCTACTTCATCGGCGGCGCGATCGGTAGTGCGTGACCCGCGGCCGAGGCCAAGGGATATGTTTTCTCAGCGGGGAAATGCGTCGCGTCTGAGAGATTTGAGAGAAAAGGACGGTCATGTCGAGGACAGTGGTAGTTGGCGCGTCGAGCGGGCTCGGGCGTTGCATTTCGATCGCGCTGGCGCAACGCGGCGACCAGGTCGCGCTCTTGGCCCGGCGCCGCGAGCGCATCGAAGCAGCCGCGCAGGAAGCCGGGAACGGCGCAGTCGCCGTCGAGTGCGACATCACCGACCAGGCGTCGTGCAAGTCGGCCATCGACGAGGCCGCCGACGCGCTCGGCGGCTTCGACAACCTCATTTACACACCCGCTATCAGCCCGCTCGTCCGCATGGTCGACACCGATGCCGAAACGTGGCGACGGGTCTTCGATACCAATGTGATCGGGGCGTCGTTGGTGACGGCGGCGGCGATGCCGCATCTGACGGCCTCCGCGGGCAAGGTGGTCTACCTGTCCTCCGACGCGGGTCCGTACGGGCCGTCCTGGCCGGGCCTCGGCGCCTACGGCGTCAGCAAGGCCGCCCTTGAGCGGTTGGTGGAGGCGTGGCGCGCAGAGCACCCCGACGTCGGCTTCACCAACCTGATCGTGGGGGAGTGCGCGGGCGGCGAGGGCGACGCTCAGACGGGCATGAACGCCGGCTGGGACATGGACCTCGCCATGCAGGCCTACCCGTTGTGGGTGTCACGCGGTTGCATGCCAGGCAAGCTGATGCCCATCGAGGACCTGATCGGCGTCGTGCACACGATCCTGAGCACGAACTCCTCGACTTCGATGCCGGTGGTGGTCGCCAGGGGCGCGCCGGCCGCCGCTCCGGCGCTGACCCCGGTTCAGTGAAGCCCTAACCTCTCGCGGGCCGTGTCGGCGATGAAGCGCGCCGACGAAGTCGGCCGGAACGCGTGAGCCGCCGCGGTCAGTGCTTCCTGCGAACCTGCGGGGAGTTCGATATCGGCCGCGGCGACGTTGAATTCGAGTTGCTCGACGCTGGACGCACCGGGGATGGCGACCACGCCGGGCAGGTTGATCAGCCATGCCAGCGCCACCTGAGCCGGCTTGGCGTCGACCTCGGCCGCGATATCGCGCAGTGTCTGCAACAGCGGTTCGATCCGCCGCAGGTTTTCGGTGCTGAACAGCGCATTGATCGCGCGAATGCCGCCGGGGCGGTTGTCCACACCGTATTTGCCGCCCAGCAGTCCCTGCGCCAGCGGACTCCAGGCGATGACGATGCGATTCTCCCGCTCGGCGAATGGAACCAGATCTTTGAGCGCCTGGGGATGGGCCAGCGAGAAATGCACCTGGTTGCTGATCACGGGTCGCCCGAGCGCGGCGTCGGCCTTCTGCCACCGCGCCAGCGAGTAGTTCGAGACGCCGGCCGCACCGATGGCGCCGCTGTCGAGCAGGTCGCGCATCCCGGGCATGATCACCGAGTCGGGGACCACCGGGTTGGGCTGGTGGACCTGGTACAGCGGGATGCGGTCCAGCCCGAGCCGCCGCGCGCTGGCGCGCTCCCGCTGCTTGACGATCGCGGGAAATGGGGCGACGGGCATCACCTTGCTGGCCACCACGACATCGGCGCGCTCGTCGCCTAGCGCCTCGCCCAGGATCCGCTCGCTTTTGCCGAACCCGTATATCTCGGCGGTGTCGAACAGCGTGACCCCCAGCGCACGGGCCCGCTGCACGATGTCACGGGCGCCGCCGGCGGCGTAGCTGTCCCCATAGCCCCACTCGCGGGAGCCGAACTGCCAGGTGCCCAGACCGATCCTGCTGACCTCGCCGATTCCGTCGACGTCGAGATACCTCATATCGCCGAGCCTACTGAGTCGTCAGCCGGGGATCTTGCCGAGAACGTAGTTCGCGATGCCCACGGCGGCTTGCCGAGGGCGTTCGCTATCGGTCTTGCCGCTGAACGACAGATAAAGGTCGACGAAGACGTTGGCTTTGGCTGCGATCGCGCGAACGGAGCGCACCCGTATACCCTTGTGCGCCACGTCCATGGTGGTGATGCCGTTGCCGGCATCGGTGGGAGCGCTTAACTCAAACGGGATAATTTGCCCACTGGGAACGGTCACGTTGACCGTAGCGCCGCCGCATTGGTGCCATCCGGTCAGCACCTT
>Ga0209068_10001590_pt1 | contig 11291 bp, 9 predicted proteins | sample ColStrG_CSR_2012_FD_187200 | JGI IMG/M metagenome (GOLD analysis project Ga0209068, IMG submission 187200) | Freshwater sediment microbial communities in response to fracking from Pennsylvania, USA - Cold Stream Run_MetaG_CSR_2012 (SPAdes)... | ecosystem: Environmental > Aquatic > Freshwater >...
GCCATGCTGCGCGACTATCTGTTCGCTTTAATTCCGCGCTTGCCCCGGCCCGGTTCAGCCGCACAGCCGTCAATCCTCGGGGCATGACCACCTCAGTTCACGAGATCGCGTTGACCGCCGTGGACAACCTCGGTTTGAAAGCATCGGGAATAGGGATATATCCGTTGTCCCCCAGCCCGTCCTGCCCGGCGTTGATTGTGCTTTGCAGGAACGCCTTCACAGCTGTACCGACCTGGCCGTCGGGATATTTCGAGCAGACTATCTCATAGGTCGCCAGCACGATCGGGTAGGAGCCGGCCTGCGCGGGCTTGTAAAAGGAGGCCGTGTCGAGCACCAGGTCATTGCCCTGACCCTTGATCGTGGCACCGGAGATCGTCTTGCCCACCGAGTCCGTGCTGATCGACACAGCGGCCGGACCGGCCGACGTGACGATCTGCGCCATATTCAGATGCTGAGCCTTGGCGAACGACCATTCGTTGTAGGTAATCGACCCTTCGGTGGCCTTAACGGCCGCCGACGTCCCGTCGTTGCCCTTGGCCCCCTCGCCGACACCGCCTTTGAACGCCTTTCCGGCGCCCTTGCCCCAGGCACCGGCAGAAGCGCCATCCAGATATTTCTGGAAGTTATCCGTGGTCCCCGACTCGTCGCTGCGGAACACAACGTGAATCGGCTCCCCCGGCAAGGTGGCGCCAATGTTCAGCGCCTGGATGGCGGGATCGTTCCAGGTGGTGATCGAACCGTTGAAGATCTTTGCCAACGTGGGGCCGTCAAGATTCAGCGAAGTCACGGTATTGACGTTGAACGTGACCGCGATCGGCCCGAACACCGTTGGCAGATTCCACGCGGGCGAGCCAGCGCAGCGCTGCTGCGCGGCCGCGGACTCGTCACCGCTCAGAGGGGAGTCCGAACCACCGAAATCAGTTTGGTTACCGTTGAATTCGCGAATCCCGGCACCGGAACCATTGGCCGTGTAGTTCAGCGTCTGACCCGGGCAGGCCTGTTCGAACGCCTTGACGAAGCGAGTCATCGCGTTGGCTTGGGCTGTCGATCCGCTGGCCTTGAGGGTCTGTTTCCCACCACAGCCCGCCTTGGCCGCCGCAGATCCCGTCGTCGCGCTGCCCCCGGTTGCGCTGTTGTCGCTGCCGCAGCCGGACAACACCAATGCGCCCGCTGCGACAATGCTCAGTGCTCCACCAGATCGGTTGAGTTTCAATCTACTTCCTCACAGTTGGTCGGATTTCGCCGCCCCCTGACGGGGCTCGCCAACCACCGTGTGCCGCGAAGTCGTCAAGCTACAGTAAGAATGGGTTAACGTTTGGCAAATTTATCCCCGTTCCCAACTGCCATCCCGCCTGCATCAGCGCTGGCGTTTCGTCGCCGGACCCGGTATGACAAACTAGAACGTGTTTCAGAAATGCTGCAATCCGAGGCGGCGGGCCTGCTACCGTTTCGGCCGGTAACTCAACGTGGAGAGGCCGCAATGATCCTTGACAGGTTCCGTCTCGATGACAAAGTCGCGGTCATCACTGGTGGCGGCCGGGGACTGGGCGCGGCCATCGCGCTGGCTTTCGCCGAGGCCGGCGCCGATGTCCTCATCGCTTCCCGAACCGAATCCCAACTGGATGCCGTCGCCGAACAGGTCCGCGCCACCGGCCGGCGGGCACACACCGTCGCCGCCGACCTGGCCCACCCCGAGGCAACCGCGCAGCTGGCCGCTCAGGCCGTCGAGGCTTTCGGGAAACTAGACATCGTCGTCAACAACGTCGGCGGGACCATGCCCAACACGCTGCTGACCACCTCGACCAAGGACCTCAAAGACGCGTTCACCTTCAACGTCGTCACCGCCCACGCCCTGACCATCGCGGCGGTACCGCTAATGCTCGAGCACTCCGGGGGCGGCAGCGTGATCAACATCAGCTCGACCATGGGCCGGCTGGCCGGACGTGGTTTCGCCGCCTATGGCACCGCCAAGGCGGCGCTGTCGCACTACACCCGGCTCGCGGCGCTGGATCTTTGCCCACGCATCCGGGTCAATGCCATCGCACCGGGATCGATCCTCACGTCCGCGCTCGACGTGGTGGCTTCCAACGACGAACTACGCAAGCCGATGGAGCAGGTGACTCCGATGCGCCGCCTCGGTGATCCCGAAGACATCGCGGCTGCGGCAGTGTATTTGGCATCTCCGGCCGGGAGCTTTCTGACCGGCAAGACGCTGGAGGTCGACGGCGGCCTCACCTTCCCCAATCTCGACATCCCCGTCCCCGACCTGTGACCCCCAGCCGCTAAGGAGCCAGCTCATGGCCATACCCGTCGTCCAGTTGGGTACCGGCAACGTCGGCGTCCATGCGCTGAGGGCGCTCATCACTAACCCGGAGTTCGAGCTCACCGGCGTGTGGGTGTCATCGGATGCAAAGGCGGGCAAGGATGCGGCCGAGCTTGCCGGACTTGCGGATTCGACTGGCGTGCTAGCCAGCACCGATCTGGACGGCGTGCTCGCGACCGGGCCGCAATGCGCCGTATACAACGCGATGGCCGACAACCGGCTGCCCGAGGCGCTGGAGGACTACCGGCGCGTTCTGGCGGCCGGAGTCAACATCGTCGGTAGCGGTCCGGTCTTTCTGCAGTACCCGTGGCAGGTGATCCCCGAGCAACTCGTCAAACCTCTGGAAGACGCTGCACGCGAAGGTAATTCCAGCCTCTACGTCAACGGGATTGATCCGGGCTTCGCCAACGACCTGCTGCCGCTGGCGTTGGCCGGCACCTGTCAGAGCATCCAGCAGGTCCGCTGCATGGAGATTGTCGACTACGCCACCTACGACAGCGCCGTCGTCATGTTCGACGTGATGGGCTTCGGCAAGCCGCTCGACGAGATCCCGATGCTGCTGCAGCCGGGAGTGCTGAGCCTGGCCTGGGGATCGGTGATCCGGCAGCTCGCTGCGGGCCTTGGCATTTCGCTCGACGAAGTGACCGAGAAGTACGTGCGGGAGCCCGCACCCGAGGCTTTCGATATCGCGTCCGGTCACATTCCCAAGGGCAGCGCAGCGGGCGTGCGATTCGAGGTGCTCGGCATGGTCAACGGCGAAGCCGCCGTCGTCTTGGAACACGTCACCCGACTGCGCGAAGACCTGTGCCCCGATTGGCCGCAACCCGCGCAGCCCGGCGGTTCCTACCGCGTCGAAGTCACCGGCGAACCGTCCTATGCCATGGACATCTGCCTGAGCAGCCCCAACGGCGATCACAACCACGCCGGATTGGTCGCCACCGCGATGCGGATCGTCAACGCGATTCCGGCGGTAGTGGCCGCTCCACCGGGCATCGTGACCACCCTCGACTTGCCCCTGATCACCGGTCGGGGCCTGTACGCCGGCGCCGGCCTCATCAGCTAAGGGCCCGAAGGACAACCCCGTACCCGGTGATCAGCTGGCCCGCCGACCGGCGGCGCGGGGGTTTCGACTAACCTCACTTTTTTGTTCGGTGATATGGATCGAGGGTCGAAACGTTGGCGCAGGGCACCGGGACCTCGCTCAAGCCGAGCTGGTATCTGCTCGGACCGGCGTTCGTCGCTGCGATTGCCTACGTCGACCCCGGGAATGTCGCGGCCAACGTCAGCGCAGGCGCAAAGTTCGGATACCTACTGCTTTGGGTCATTGTGCTGGCCAATGTGCTGGCGGGCCTGGTGCAGTACCTGTCGGCGAAGCTCGGGCTGGTGACCGGCCAGTCGCTGCCTCAGGCGATCGGCAAGCGCATGGGCCGCCCAGCCCGGCTGGTCTACTGGGCCCAGGCCGAACTCGTCGCGATCGCAACCGATGCGGCCGAAATCGTCGGCGGGGCTATCGCACTGCATATCTTGTTCGGTTTGCCGCTGCTAATCGGCGGGATCATCACCGGAGTGGTGTCCCTGTTGCTCCTGGCGATCCAGGACCGGCGCGGGCAGATCATCTTCGAGCGCGTCATCACCGGCTTGCTGCTCGTCATCGCGGTCGGCTTTGCGGCCAGTTTCTTCGTCAAGACGCCACCGCCCGGTGATGTGATCGGCGGCCTGCTGCCGCGATTCCACGGCGCTGAGAGCGTGCTGCTGGCCGCCGCCATAATGGGCGCCACCGTGATGCCGCACGCGGTGTACATGCATTCCGGGCTGGTCCTCGACCGGCACGGGCATCCCGACGAGGGCGGACATCGGCGCATGTTGCTACGAATCACCCGCCTGGATGTCGTCCTGGCGATGGCGGTTGCCGGAACGGTGAACGCCGCGATGCTGCTGGTCGCCGCGATCAACCTGCAGAACCGCACCGACGAAACCGTTTCCATCGAGGGCGCCTACAGCGCCATTCATACGACTTTGGGAACGGCAATCGCAGTGCTCTTCGCGATCGGGTTGCTTGCGTCAGGCCTCGCGTCGTCGTCCGTAGGTGCCTATGCCGGGGCCATGATCATGCAAGGGCTATTGCACCGGTCGGTGCCCATGATGGTGCGCCGGTTGATCACCCTGTGCCCGGCGTTGGCGATCCTGGCGTTCGGGTTCGACCCCACCCGCGCTCTGGTGCTCTCCCAGGTCGTACTGTCGTTCGGCATCCCGTTCGCGGTGCTTCCGCTGATCAGACTGACCAGCAACCGCACGCTGATGGGCAGCGACACCAACCATCCGGCCACGACGGTCATTGGTTGGGCGGTTGCAACAATGATTAGTCTGCTTAACGTGGTGCTGATCTATCTGACGGTGGCTGGTGGCTAACGGACAGCGTTCCATGTAACCAGTAACGGGACGCGCTGCACGCCCGGTCCTTGCGTGTTCAACTGCGGAAGCTGACACGAAGCGGACAGTCGTGATCGGCGCCAGAATGGGATCGCGACCGCCCAGGGCGGCCATGCATGGCACGCCATGCATGGCACGCCAGCACCGTCCGCACAGTGTCCGCCGGCCATCAGGCCGACACTGTGGTCCACAGGTTGCAACGCAGCTAGACCCATTCGCTGCTATCGCGCAGCCCTCTGGTAACCGGTGATCACGAGTCGGCGGTCAGCTCGTCAATGTGCTTCTTGTAAGCCTGCCGGTGTCGCCAAGCTGCGCCCATCCCGGCGAGCATCTGTGGGGGCATGAGCTCCACCGGGATGACGAGATCCTCGTCGGACGGCCAGTCGGTAAGCAGTTGAGGGTGATAGCCCTCGGGGTAGTAGTCCGCGGGCGGGATTTCCTGCTCCCGGATGAACGGCTCCTGGATATCGGTGCGTTTGTTCGTGGGTACGGGCACCACGAGCTGACCGGAGTCGAAGTCGAACTGGGGTGCCCGGATGTTCGGGTAGTCGGGTAGGACGCCCTCGCGCACCCAGATGTCGTTCTTGGTGACGTTAACGACGACTCCGTCGGGTGCTCCGAAGTGAAACGGCCCTTTCCAGTGGTGGCGGATCTCGACCGTGGTCTCTTCGTTGAGGTACGGATCGAAGGGCATGTGGGTGGTCATGAACAGTCGCGGGTTGGCGCGCTTGGCTACATAGCCAGCCGCGTAGGCCGGGGTGTGGTGGGTGTCGATGGTGTAGCGGCCCAAGAACGGCGGCACGCCTTGCACGCCGGAGCTGATCGCGCACATCTCGGCTTGTGTCTCGGTGATGTAAACGTCGGACCCGGAGGCATAGTCGGCGTCGAGCAGTGACGGACGACCGTCACCGGTCCAGACCATGCTGAGCCCGTTCCAGTCGAGCCGGTAGGCCGAAGCGCCGTCCTTGGCATGCGAGCGTTGCCAGTGGATGACTCGGACCCCGTTCTCGTCGTAGACGATGCCGCCGTTGTCGCGAAAGTCGAACTCCGTCACCTCGATGTCGTGGCCCTGGCCGACTGGGAAGACCGCGAACGCATCCCGATGCCAGGCCAGCATCTGTTTCATGCCCTCGACCATGTGCGCTGTGCCGAACTCGGGCGTGCGACCCGCAGGGCCGAACACGCGCAGCGGCTTATGCCAGCGGCCGGCCCAACCGCCGAACATATAGAGATAGGGCAGCGCGCCGAAGTGGTCGATGTGCAAATGGCTGATGAAGATCTTGTCGAGCTGGTTCATCGCCAGACCCGCGGCGTTGTAGTTGGCGATTGACCCCTCGCCGAGGTCGAACACAAAGTTGTCGCCGTTGCCCAGTTCGACGAAGATCGAGGTGTTCATTTGCCCCGGACGAATCATGGGTGCCGTGCCCATGAAGGTGATCCGCATCTCGTCGGGGGCCACCTCTTCAGTGCGCGGGAACCAGTTCGCCGCACTCGCCAGCCCCGGGGTTGGGTTGATGCCCTCGAACAGCATCCCTTCTTTCCACCGCCCCAACGGGACGCCTTCGGTCAAGACCCGCTGAAGAGTCTCAGGGGGACTCGTCTCACGTTGATCCGCCATCGGTTCCCTTTCGTCGGGTAAATCCGGCATCAGCCCGGCATGGACCAGCCTCGGCGACCCACCGCCAAAGGCCGCCGCTAGTATGCGCCCACCCGTCAGGTGGGCTGAAGATTTGGCAGGGGTAGCCTGCTCGTGGCCTCGCGGGCGTGCCGCAGCCTCGACCTCGAGGGTCTCCGTTGCATGACCGCGCCGGTGTCTAACTCGTGTACAGCCCAAAATCGGTCCTGACGATTGCCAGCAGTATGTGAGCATTGAGCAATGAGTACACGCAACGTCGCTCGCATCCTCGGTTTGGCCGTGACGATGATGTGGGTACTGTTGAGCGTGCTCGTCGACACTCGATACGCCTCTGCCTGGCCGTGCAGCGACGTCGAGGTGGTTTTCGCCCGCGGCACCAATGAACCTCCCGGCGTTGGCAGCGTAGGCCAGGCATTTGTCGATTCGCTTAGCTCGCAAGTTCCTGGGCGGTCTGTCGGAGTCTACGCAGTCAACTACCCTGCCACCGACGATTTCGCCAGGAGCTTGGTCGCCGGATCCGGCGATGCGCGTGCTCATGTCCAATCCATGGCTGCGACGTGCCCCAGCACCAGAATGGTGCTTGGCGGATATTCACAGGGCGCGGGAGTGATCGATATGACCGTCAATCAGCTACCGCCCCAGGTGGCTAATCATGTCGCGGCGGTCGCCGTGTTCGGCAATCCGGAGAGTGCAGCCACGAGGACGCTGGGGGGCTCCCCGCTCCCTTCGATCGGCCCGCTTTATCGCCCCAAGACGATTGACCTGTGCGTTCCCGACGACCCGGTCTGCTCAGAAGGCAACAGCCCGACTGCACACGGTTTATACGTTCAGTCCGGAATGACAGACCAGGCCGCGGCGTTCGCAGCCGGTCGGCTCTAGCTTCGCTTGTTCTTCTCTCTCAAATCGTTATCTCGGCTCAGCTGACGCGCGTCAACCAGCCTCCATGGAGCGCACCACATCAGCCAGCCGATCGCTCGATGAAGGGACTATAGTCACTCGTGTCGGCATGGTGAAGGTCACAAGCGTCGACACTCGCGTTAGCCACCCGCGTAAAGGGTTGGCCTCGGCGTCTTGCGAACAACGGCTCAACCGCCTGGGTGTTTGAGGAGTCCAACGATGACTGAGGCACCAGACAAGCCGGCATGGGTTGAATTCTGTGCCGACGTCCTTGAATCCCTTGAATCCGTTGAGTCCGTCCATACCGCCGCAATCGAGGCACCGTGCTGCGCGGCCTAGAGTTCGTCACCTCCGTGGCCGCCCAACTGATGGAGGCCAATTCATCGACCGCTACCACTGTGAGCGAACAGGTGTTGGAGCGACTAGTCCACCTGTTCGACATGGACACCGGCTACCTGCGCTACAACGACCTGTCCATCGGGGCCTCGAAATTGATCGCGGAATGGCCGCCGCGACCAAATCGTCCACAGGCGGATCTCGTGGCTGTTGTCGACTTCATTAGCGCCGAGCAAGTCTTCGCCCCTTGCGCGCATGGCAAGGAACCGCTTGTGATTCAGCCTACGGAACCGGTTGTGATTCGGCCGCCGGCCTCGACAAACTACGCGTACAAGGCATTCCGCCGCCAGACCACGGGAAGGCGCCGCGTCGCGACGCCCTCAGTGGCCGCTGCACCGCTGGTTTCAAAGGGAGTGACCACCGGTGTGCTTGGCTTCGTTAACTTTCGTTACAGGAAGTGGAAGCAGGAAGAGGTGGGCACGCTCGGGGCGGTCGCCACTTTGTTTGCACAGCTCCAGGCCCGCATCGACGCCGAAGAAATGCTTCGCTACCAGGCTGAGCATGACGATTTGACCGGTCTACACAATCGGCGATCGGTTGTTGCGCACCTTTCCGAAAGACTCGAGGCGGGACGCCCGGGACCCGTCGCGGTCTTGTATCTCGACCTGGATCGATTGAAGTCGATCAACGACTTCTTCGGCCACGCTGCGGGCGATTTTTACCTCCAGGTATTCGCCGAACGCCTTCAGGCGAGCATGGAAGGGCTCGGCACGATCGGTCGGATCGGTGGGGACGAGTTCCTGGTCTTTGCGGACCGGGCGATGCTAACCGGGACCGCGGAGTCACTCGCGCACCGGCTTCAGACAACGTTGCGCAGGCCCCTGAAGATCGGGGACGATGTGATCACGCCCTCCGTCAGCATCGGGATGGCGGTGGGCAGGCCGGGACGCGACGACACCGCGGATCTACTGCGTCGTGCCGACGAGGCCGCCTTGACGGCCAAGCGTGCTGGCGGCAACCAGGTCGCGGTGTCCACCAATGACATCTCGCGCAACGTCTTCTTCCGCAAAGACATTGAACTCCATCTGCAAGCGGGCATCGACAGCGACGCGCTGCTGCTGCATTACCTGCCCGAAGTCGACTTGCTGACCCGCACGATCGTGGGGGCCGAGGCGCTGGTCCGTTGGCGGCACCCGACGCGAGGGCTGCTGCTACCAGATTCGTTCATCGGCGTAGCCGAATCGACCAACCTCGCCGCAGAGTTGGGCCTGTGGGTCATGCGAAGCGCCTGCGCCGAATTGAGCCGGTGGCACGCCAACGGGGTGGGACGAGGCGCGATGATGCGCATCAACGTGTCGCCCGTTCAATTGATCACTCGAGGCTTCGTCCGCAGTGTTGCCGACACCATCGATGAGTTCGGCATCGACGCCGGATCGGTGTGCCTCGAAATCACCGAGCGGGCCGTGGTGCACGACATCGAAACCACTCGCAAAACCCTCTCGGCGCTCAAAGAAGTCGGGGTCCAGATTGCCATCGACGACTTCGGCACCGGCTATGCGGTGCTGTCGCACCTCAAGTCCCTCCCGGTCGACATGCTCAAGATCGACATGGGGTTCGTGCGCAACTTGGGCACCAACGCCAGCGACCTGGCCATCGTTCGCGCCATCATCGGGCTCGCTGAGGCCTTTGGCCTGCAACTGGTTGCTGAAGGAGTTGAGACGCCAGCTGCCGCACAGATATTGATAGACCATGGATGTCACCGGGCGCAGGGTTTCCTGTTCTCGCGCCCCGTGACAGGCGACGCCATGGAGTCACTGCTGACCGGGCGCCGTGTGCCGATGAGCTGGTTCGCTGACGACGAGGCGCTACGCGTGGACGCAATCTAGGGCAGGCAATGATGCCTCGTAGAGTTCATGAGCCTTGCTGTCGTGGTCGCGCATGTACGGTAGTGGCCGCCAGTGCCATTCGATGACCTGCAACGGTAGCCTGCGTTTGCCCACCGTCGAGCCGTCATTCATCACTTATGACCTGGGAGCGCAGGCAGCGGTGCAGGCGGCCCTACTAGCCAACGGCATCCCAGCCGAAAAGCCGATCGCGTTCGAACCTAACGAATTGTGGCTCGGCACACCGTTTTTTTGGGTTGGCACGACGTCTTTGTAGCGCTACGAACGGACCGCCAAGCTCGAACAGCTGTCGCGCAGGGAGCGACTATCGCGGTGTCGACGTGGAGAACAATCCGGTCCTCGCCCACGGGGAGCATTTGATCAAGCGATATGAGCAAGAGCAGAAGTCAACATCGACTGTCAATATGGGCAAGTCGTGGCAGCGATCCACAAAGTGCGCGTAAGCCTGGGCATCGCCCGCAGCCGCGGCAGAGGGATTTCGTGCAATGACTTTATTCCCAACTGCAATGCCCGCCTCCTGCGGGGTTGACGCGGCCGTGGATCGTCGTCGCCGCCAGCACCTGCGCCGTGTGCACAGTCGGGCCGTAGGCGACGGCGTAATCACTGCCTTGACCGAGGGCGACAGCCATGCAAGTCGTGGTGCTTCCGGCGAGTTGGCAGCCAGTCGGGAACTTCGCGTGGCAGTTCGCCATCGCGTGCTGCTCGGCATCAGACTGGGTGTAGGCGTCTGTATAAAAAAACGTCGCTGCCTTGGAGCCGGAGTTCACCGCTCCCGCCATCCATGTGGTGGCGGCGTGCACGGGCGTAGCTAGAGCCGCCGCACTTGCGAGGACTAGCGGGCCTGCGGCGGCCAGCCGCAAGATCCTGCGGGCAGCCGTTCTCCCAGTGTGCGTTGCCATTTGACTCGACCTTTCGGTAGTCGTGGTGTGGTGCCAAGCAGCGGTCACGGACAACATGTGCTGCTCCTAACGCGACAAATCGACCGGAACTGCTGCTGGCGGTTGAGGCATATGCCCGCGCCCGGCTTCATGGCGGGGACACGGTAAGCAAACCGATGACCAGTGCAGTAATGCTATTACATACTCAGGGCATGGTCTATATCTTTTCAACCAACTTCAAGTATTTGCGTCTTCGGAGACGCCGCGACGGCTTTCCGCTGTGCCAGCTATGCCACACGGATGACGACAACCGCACGGGTTCCGTCGTTACCGTGCGGGGGTTCCCCTTCTTGTCGCCCACCAGTGCGGCCTCATGGCTGCACCGCGACACCCCTAAATCCCGCCCTTCCGGCTAGGGGGTGCTCACCGTTTCCAGGCCCCGACCGTGTCATGATGGTCGGGGCCGTGTCGTTTCCGGGCTGCAGCCTGCGTTTGCCACCTTCAAGATAGTGTGGCGGACAACGCTGCCCAAACGGCCTATTTACGCAGGTCACGGGCGGCGTATTGGGAGGGCTCAGTGCTGATTTATCTGACGGTGACCGGCTAAATGCCGGGCCGTCGGCATCCCTACTTCGCATACGGGTCGAACCTGTGCGTCCGACAGATGGCACTGCGTTGTCCCGACGCCGCCGATCCGCGTCCCGCGGTGCTGTCCGACCACGACTGGCTGATCAACCAACGCGGGGTGGCCACCGTCGAGCCGTTCGCCGGAAGTCAGGTGCACGGAGTGCTCTGGCAGGTCTCCGATCATGACCTGGCTACTCTGGACAGCGCCGAGGGCGTCCCGGTGCGCTATCGGCGCGACCGCCTGGCCGTGCACACCGACG
>Ga0209068_10001591_pt1 | contig 11288 bp, 11 predicted proteins | sample ColStrG_CSR_2012_FD_187200 | JGI IMG/M metagenome (GOLD analysis project Ga0209068, IMG submission 187200) | Freshwater sediment microbial communities in response to fracking from Pennsylvania, USA - Cold Stream Run_MetaG_CSR_2012 (SPAdes)... | ecosystem: Environmental > Aquatic > Freshwater >...
GCGCTGAACTCGTCCTGACGCCCGGCCCCAAGGGAATGAAGGGCGCCATTGCGAAGGCCGAGGAACTGCTCGCCAGTACGCCCAACGGGTACATGCTCCAGCAGTTCGACAATCCCGCCAATCCCAAGATTCACTTCGAGACCACCGGGCCGGAGATTTGGAACGACACCGACGGCAAAGTTGACTTCCTGGTTTCTGGAATTGGCACCGGCGGAACGATCACGGGTATATGCCAGTACATTAAGCCGAAGAAGCCGTCGTTCAAAGCCGTCGCGGTTGAACCGGCCGAGAGCCCCGTGCTTTCCGGCGGAGCGCCGGGGCCACACAAGATTCAGGGAATTGGCGCCGGGTTTGTGCCGACGATTTTGCGCAGGGACTACATCGACGAGGTCATAACCGTCAGCAACGAAGAAGCCATCAACATGGCGCGCCGCCTGCCGCTCGAAGAAGGTCTGCTGGTCGGGATCTCTTCGGGGGCTGCGGTCGTGGCGGCGCACAAGGTGGCCTCGCGCCCGGAGAATGCCGGCAAGCTGATCGTGGTGATTCTGCCCTCGTTCGGGGAACGGTACTTGAGTAGTATTCTTTTTGAGGGGCTTCGGAACGAGGCGTTGCTGATTCCCACCGCGCAGCTTCCAGGCTGATTCATGCCGCATCTTGTGTCGCTAATCCGCGAGGACGTCGCCACGGTGCTAGAGCGCGACCCCGCGGCCAAGTCGCGGCTGGAAGTCTATTTGTGCTACTCCGGCCTGCATGCATTGTGGTTCTACCGCGTGAATCACTTTTTGTGGAACCACAATTTCCTCTTGCTGGGGCGCTGGTTGTCGCAGGTGGCGCGCCTGTTTACCGGTATTGAAATTCATCCTGGCGCAACGATTGGCCGGCGCCTGTTTATCGATCACGGCATGGGAGTTGTGATCGGCGAGACGGCCATCGTCGGCGACGATGTAACTCTCTACCAGGGCGTGACCCTGGGCGGCACGGGCAAGGAACACGGCAAGCGGCATCCCACGATTCTCGATAGTGTGGTGATTGGCGGCGGCGCGAAGGTTCTGGGCAACATTACGATTGGACGAAATTGCCGCATCGGCGCCGGCTCGGTCGTGCTGCGCAATGTGCCCGACGACTCGACCGTCGTCGGCGTGCCCGGCCACATCGTTTTCCGCGAAGGCAAGCGCGTCGTCATCACCGATCCCAAGCAGATCAACGATCCGCTCTCGGAAGCGCTCGCTTCGGTCGTTACCGAGATGAGTAAGTTGCGCGACCGGGTGCGCCAACTGGAGGGCTCCGCCGGCTCCGAACCGATGTCGGATTCTCTCCAGCGCATCATGGAAGACACCGACTACCAGATCTAGAAGTTCTTGTTTCGCAGTTTGTCGTCCCGAGGACGGTCACCACGCTATGCTGTGAGTTCTCCGGATCGCACGGAGACTATCTTTCGACCATGGCGAGCGCTCCAACCCAATTCTCCGAAGATTCTGCCAACCGTAAGTTGATTCTTGCCGGGCAGTTCGCTTTTCTTCCCACGGGCGTCCTCACTACGTTGCTTGGCCCAATGCTTCCGATCGTCATGGCGCGCTGGGCGTTAAGCGACGCACAAGCGGGCAATCTTTTTCTCGTACAGTTCCTGGCGCAACTGGCCGGCGTGCAATTGGCGGGAGCCATGTTGGCGCACGTGGGATTCCGTCCTGCATTCCTTTCCGGGTTGGCGCTGATGGGCTGCGGGGTCAGCACTTTCTTGCTGGGATCGGCGGGGCTGGGATTTGCCTCGGTCGCCGTGTACGGCCTGGGCGTCGGGATGATCACGCCCACCGATAATCTGCTGATTGCCGAGGCCAGTCCCAATGGGCGCGCCTCGGCGGTGAGCCTGCTGAATTTTTTCTGGGGCGTGGGCGCTGTGCTCTGTTCGTTGTCGGTCGCTTGGAGCAACGCACATGGCTTCCTGCCGATTTTTCTCGGCTTGGTTGCGCTCTCCATATTGCTTCTGCTGGTCTCGGTCCGCAGTCTGCCGTTTCCAGGTGCCGTGAAATCCGATGAGAAGACGGATCGCTCGCGAGTTGCCCGGCGCGAACTCTGGGCCAGTCCTGCAACCTGGCTGTTCGCCGCCGTGTTTTTTCTTTATCCCGGAGCCGAAACTGCCGTGGGAGGCTGGATCGGCTCCTACGTTTCGCGAATGGGAGCACACGGCGCCGCCATGGCCTCGACCATGCCCGCTTTCTTTTGGGTAGCGCTGATGTTGGGACGCGGGCCAGGCAGTTTGCTTCTTCCACATCTGCCGGAGCGGCGCGTTCTGCAAGTGGGCTACGCTCTGGGAGCAACCGGCATCGGCTTGCTGTTGTGGTCCACCACCCTGCCGGGAGTAATCGCCAGCGCGCTGCTGACCGGCGTGACTTTTGCCACGCTGTATCCGATCACCGTCGCCCGGCTGTCGCATCACTATGGGGTCGCGGCGCGCAGCATCGGCTCGGTGATGTTTTCTCTCGCGGCCGTGGGGCCCGCCATGATTCCGTGGCTGGTCGGGGTTATTTCACATGCCACCGGAAATCTGCGCGCCGGGTTGCTGGTGCCCCTGGCGGCAACGGTGGCGCTGTTCTTCGTTCACCTCGGGGATTGGTAGGACCCTCGCGCGTGAGATCGATACTATTGGGGGATCGATTTCCACGACGGCACCGCCTCGCCACGACTGTCAATAGCCCATAGCGATAGAAATACGCCTAGGAGGCGATTAGAGCGACCGCCAGCTTTCCGGCGACGTAGGGGGCTGCCCAGACGCCTAACCGTGCGCCTGCGGGCTTCCTAGCGCAATTGCGGGGCATTCCACGCGAGCGTCAGGTCAGCATCTTGCGGCCCGGGCCCCTCCCGATCCATTTTTTGGCAATATCTTTATGCTATAAACTTGTAAACGACTGATTACGGGTGCAGATCGGCCGTCCCTCAGAGCCGGGAGGCTGCGGAGCGCTTGCTCTTCGCCAACCGCAAGGGTGCCGTGGAAGCCAGCTCGACCCGGTTCCTTCCGTTGTGCTTGGCGCGATAGAGGGCCTGGTCGGCCGCGTTAATGACCTGCTCGGGCCGCCGATAACGCGTGCTGGGCTCCGCGATACCGATGCTTACTGTTACCGACAGATCACTCGCCGGTTGCGCCACGGCCTGCGTGGTTTTCTTCCTGGTTGCTTTCCTGCGATCAGGTTCTCCGGTGCGCGCCGGATTTCTTCTTTCCAGGCCGCGAACGCGAAACGTCGAGCCCTGAATCGTTTGTCGCAACGCCTCAAGATGCTCGTACGCCTCTTTCGCCGAGGTATTGCGGAAGAGGATGGCGAACTCTTCGCCGCCGCAGCGGAATGCATGGCCGTTGCCCTTGACCTCGGAGAGGCGTGAGGCAACCAGGCACAGCACCTGATCGCCAGTTTCGTGGCCGTAGGTATCGTTAAACTTCTTGAAGTGGTCGATATCGACGATGGCGATCGCGTATTGCTGATCGAGCGAGAGCAGAGCCTCGTTGAAGGCTCGGCGCCCGCGGATGCCGGTGAGCTCGTCGTGGTAGGCGAGCACGTAGGAAGTTTCGATCAAGGAGGCAGTCAGGATTAGCGCGGCCGTGGCGACATAGGCATCCGCCATCTTGCCGATGGGACCGAATTCCAGCCACAAGAAAACGGCGGCCATGGACCAGACGAAGCCCGGCTCGATCGGCTTGCGCGTCTGGAAGAAGCGTGCGGTAAATACCCCGATGGCGGCCACAAACCCGATGAGCGCCCACAGGGGGATCACCATCCCGGAGAGTAGTGCAACGGCCCGGCTGTTTTCCGGTCTGCACCAGACAGCGACCGCCACCGACTCAAGAAACAGGATTCCAAAGCGCGGCGCGATGCCCGCGAAGATCAATCCGCGCTCGCGCATGAATGCGAAGGCAATGAAGTTGAGCGGAACCAGCAACGCCACCAGAAGCACAGCCGTGTGTCCGGAACCGGTGCGGACCTGCCCGGCGGAGAAGAATTCGACTGCGCGGTGCGCGAGGAGCAAGGTCAGCAGCGAGAACAGAATACGGCTTGAGTTGAAGCGCCACGAGAGGAACAAGCCGGCGGCAAAAACCGCGACGTAATAGAAGCCGAGTGAGGGCGCGACCAGTGTGAAGACGGAGCTGCCGACCACGACCGACGACAGCGCCAGCATCAGGGCGCCGGGGAAGAGCCACGCTTTCCACATCCGTACCGCCACTCGGACCTCAATTGCGGGGAAACGCTTCGCTTGGTTCAGCATAAGGCAGGCTGGGCCTGGAGAGCGATTATGTTTCGGGCACCCGACGGACACTGAAGTGCACCGGCCGTAGGGGCTAGACGCAGCAGCTTACGCCCGCCCTCACGACCTCCCGCTCTATGTTTACAGGAACCGCGGGCTTGCTCTAGTCTTCCCTGTTTATGGCCAAGGCCTCACAATCGGCGCTGCGCATCGCGATTGATACCGGAGGCACGTTCACGGACTGCGTGTGGGTGGCGGACGGCGCCCTTCGCACCCTGAAAGTTTTCTCGACTCCGGATGATCCATCGCGCGCGATCGGCCGACGCGCTGCGGAAGATTGGCGCCCGAGCCGGAGTCACGCTTCTCCACGGGACGACGGTTGGCACCAATGCGCTCCTACAGCGAAAAGGCGCCCGCGTCGCGCTGGTTACGACCGCCGGGTTCGAAGACGTCATCGAGATCGGGCGGCAAGCGCGCCCCCGGCTCTATGACTTTTTCTTTGACCGCATCCAGCCGCTGGTCGCGCGAGAACTGCGTTTTGGCGTACGTGAGAGAGTCGACGCCACGGGAAAGGTTTTAGAACAGCCCGCGGAGGACGAACTGGCACGCCTCTGTGAAACGGTGGGAGCGGCAAATCCGGATGCGATCGCCATCGCGCTGCTGTTTTCGTTCGCCAATCCGGCCAACGAAACGGCCGTCGCTTCGGCTCTGGTGGAACTCGGCAAACCGCTGTCGGTGTCGCATCAAATCTTGCCCGAGTTCCGCGAGTATGAGCGCACCAGCACGGTCGTGGTCAATGCTTACCTGCAACCGCTCATGCAGAGCTATCTGGAACAGCTGGCGCAGCGGGTGGGCGAATTGCAGAGCGATCGAGCGCCGGCGCAGCGTTCCGTTCGTGGGAGCGGCGCGCCGAACATCTTCGTGATGCAGTCGAGTGGAGGCATTACGGCGCTCGAAGCGGCGGCGAGAGAACCGGTGCGCACCGTGTTGTCGGGGCCAGCGGGCGGGCTGGTGGGCGCATCGGAAATGGCCGCGCGCAGCGGATTTCAACGGATTCTGTCGTTTGACATGGGCGGCACCTCGACGGACGTCGCGCTGGTGGAGGGCAGTGCGCGGCCGCGCGGCGAGTCGGAGGTGGCGGGCTTCCCAGTGGGCGTTCCGATGCTTGATATCCACACAGTGGGCGCGGGCGGTGGATCGCTGGCACGCTTCGATGCGGGTGGCGCCCTGCTGGTGGGGCCGGAATCGGCTGGCGCCGATCCGGGGCCGATCTGCTACGGACGCGGCACGCAGCCGACCGTGACCGACGCTAATTTGCTGCTGGGACGCCTGCGGCCCGACCGTTTTCTGGGTGGCGAGTTCACGCTCGATCTGGAACGAACGCGGCGGATTGCCGCCGAATGGCTGCGCGATCAGCATTCGAAGCTGACGCTCGAGCAATTCGCCGCCGGTGTTGTGCGGGTGGTGGATGCCAACATGGAGCGGGCCTTGCGCGTGGTGTCGATCGAGCGGGGCCATGATCCGCGCGAGTTTGCCCTGGTCGCGTTCGGTGGAGCCGGGGGTCTGCACGCCTGCGAGCTGGCCGATGCCCTGGGGATTCCCACGGTGATGATTCCGGCGCGGCCGGGCGCGCTGTCGGCTTTTGGGATTCTGGTGAGCGACGTGGTGAAGGATTTCTCGCGGACGGTGCTCTGGCGCTTGGCGGAAGATCTGCCGCAGCGCCAATTGCTGCACGAGTTTCGCAAGCTGGAGCAGACGGCACAGAAACAATTTCGTATCGAGCGCTGGAGCGGCGCGTTGCGCTATGAACGTAGTCTCGACCTGCGCTATCGCGGCCAAGGCTTCGAATTGAATATCCCGGCTGGTACCGGCATCGACAAGCGCTTCCACGCTGAGCACCAGAAGAGGTATGGATACCACCACGCCGGGCGCGAGATTGAGCTGGTGACGTTGCGGTTGCGAGCGCAGATGACGGTGCCAAAGCTTTCATTGGGACGCGTAGCGACGAAAAAGCCGTCGGGAAGCAGAACCGAACGCGGCCGGGTGATTTTTCAAGGGCGGGCGCTTCCGGCGTCGGTGTACGAACGGGAGCAGTTACGCGTAGGACGGAGACTCACGGGGCCGGCGGTTATCACGGAGTACAGCGGAACGACGGTGATTCCACCTGGAAAGAAGTTTTGGGTGGACCGCGCGGAGAATCTGGTGATCGAGATTGCGACGAGACTTCGGAAGGCTTGAACCGCGGAGTTCGCAGAGGGAATCGCAGAGGGCCTGCAGAAAGGCCAGGCAATCACCCTTGACGCCTGAGCTGAAGGGAGGATCTAGGGGCACGCCTTAAGATCATGAGCACACCCCCAGGCAATCATGAACAGGACAAATGGCCAGTAGAGCGCCAGAGGTGCCCCTAAAAGAAACCAGAGTCCACGCGTTCGGAATCGGATCAACGCATTAGACAACAATTGCGGACGAGCACAGAGTGATAAGCATGTCTATGCGTATCCAGAGTATTAGTGTTCGAAGGGCCGAAAAACCATGGGGCTCCGACGGCGCCGAGAGCTACCGCAAGAGACGTTCGGATTAAAGTGGAAAAGTTCTTCACGCACCCTCAGGGGGGTCTTCCTAGAAACTAGACTCATCGTCACTGCGCCGATTCTGATTGCGTTGATTGAAGCTTGCCGGGTGCGAACATGCGCGGACAGGAATGTCCGCGCCACACATGGTCATTGAGTCTTCTTCGCGCAATTCGGTCTCCTCGATCGTCATATCTTTGAATTCGCTGGACTCGAAGACATCGCCGCATTCCTGGCACTCCACGTATTCCGACTCCTCGTCGCGGGAAACAATCTGCACGCGCGGGTGCTTGCACCGTTCCCGGCTTGCCTTCGGCTGAGGGGACTGCGACGGGCTAGGCGTCATAAACTCCGCGGTTGTACATTTTGGATTGAGGGGTTAAATGCGTGTTTTTCAGTCGAAATTGGCGGTATTTTGTGACGACTCGCTCTGGATGTCAAGTCCCCATAGGGAGTATGCACCCCTCAACGCGGTCTCCCAGCGCTTTCTGCCAGCCGCCGCTTAGGATTTGGTCGTACGCCTGGACGCTAACCCATTCACTGTAATGCGGTTACCGTTCACCTACAGAATTACGCCGATCGCTGTTGCAGCTTGCCGGAATTTGTAGCTGGGGTTAGAATCAATATGCGACCTAAACAGTCGGGGTTCTATCCGACCGAATGGGTCGGAGTTTGCGCGAATGCTGAAACTGACCAAGAAAGCCGATTACGGCCTGATGGCGATGAAGCACCTGGCGGAGCACGCTGATAAAGGTGCGTGCAGCGCGAAGGATGTGGCCGATGCTTACGGCATTCCGCAGGAAGCGCTGGCGAAGATTCTGCAGCGCTTGGCGAAAGCGCGGCTGCTGACTTCGCAGCATGGCATCAATGGCGGCTACACGCTGGCGCGTGACGCAAAGACGATTTCGGCGTTCGAGGTGATTCAGGCGATTGCTGGGCCACTGTTCATTACGTCGTGCGTGACGGTGCGCGGCGAGTGCGGCCATACCGATCGCTGCACGGTGCGCGAGCCTCTGCGCAAAGTGAATGAGAGCATCGAACAGGTGCTGAAGAACATCAAGATATCCCAGATGAGGGAAGAGCCGGAGACCATCGAGATTAGGAAACCGGTGGAGTTGGTAACGATTCTGTAAGTTGCAGGAGGAATGGCGTTGAATTTACAGGAACATCGAGAGTTCATGAAGATCGCTCAGAACCGTGGCGTGTTGACTCAGAGTGGCGACTTGTTCGTTGGTGCGATGTGTGTCCTATTCTTGGATCGCTCTGTTGGTTGGCACACTCGAATGTCGGCCATGGATGTGGAAATCGACCTTGCAAGAAATTGTACGGGTTCAAAGCATTCGCAGGGACGCGAGTTCGCTAGGAAGTACTTGTCGAGTCTTGAAGTGACCGAACTGGATCTGTCGAAGCAACGTCTTTGTGAAATGTAGGTACGTCAAGACCAACGGTTCGACACCTCTTAAGGAGAAACGCAGTCATGAGCACGAACGGAAACAAGGCGACCCCAACCAGTCACGCTACAGAACAAGGCGCTGTCCCCAACGGGATCAAGCTGCCGATTTATATGGATAACCACGCGACCACGCCGATGGATCCGCGCGTTTTGGAAGAGATGCTGCCGTACTTCATGGAGAAGTTCGGCAACGCGGCCAGCCGCAACCATCCGTTTGGGTGGGCGGCGGAGGAAGCGGTGGAATTGTCGCGCGAGCGCATCGCGGAGCTGATTGGCGCGACGGCAAAAGAGATTGTATTCACGTCCGGCGCGACCGAGAGCGATAACCTGGCGATCAAGGGCGTTGCCGAGATGTACCGCGAGAAGGGCAACCACATCATCACGGCGGTGACCGAGCACAAGGCGGTGCTCGACACGTGCAAGCACCTGGAAAAGCTCGGCTTCCGCGTGACCTACCTGCCGGTGCAGAAGGACGGGCTGATCGATCTCGACGACCTGAAGCGCTCCATGGATGACAAAACCATTCTGGTCACCATCATGGCGGCGAACAACGAGATTGGCGTGGTGCAACCGATTGCGGAGATCGGGAAACTCTGCCGCGAGCGCGGCGTGATCTTCCATACCGACGCGGTGCAGGCGATCGGCAAAATTCCGATGGACGTGAACAAGATGAATATCGATGTCGCGTCGATCACGGGACACAAGCTTTATGGGCCGAAGGGCGCGGGAGCGTTGTATGTGCGCCGCAAGAATCCGCGTGTGCAACTAGTGCCGATGATCGACGGCGGCGGGCACGAACGCGGCATGCGGTCGGGGACGTTGAACGTTCCGGGCATTGTCGGGCTGGGCAAGGCATGTGCGATCGCGCAGGAAGAGATGGCGCAAGAGTCCTGCAAGATGGCGGGCCTGCGCAACCGGCTGAAAGATAGCATCATGAGCCGGCTGGACGAAACCTACATCAATGGTTCGACGGAGCACCGGTTGCCGGGCAACTTGAATATCAGTTTTGCGTACGTGGAAGGCGAGTCGCTGCTGATGGGCATTAACGATATCGCGGTTTCGAGCGGATCGGCATGCACTTCGGCAACGCTGGAGCCATCGTATGTATTGAAGGCGCTGGGCACGGGCGATGACCTGGCCCATAGCTCGATCCGGTTTGGCATCGGGCGGTTCAATACCGAAGCGGAAGTCGATTATGTGGCGGACCGCGTGGTTGAGACGGTGCAGCGGCTGCGCGAACTGTCGCCGTTGTACGAGATGGCAAAAGAAGGTGTGGACTTGAAGAGCGTGAAGTGGGCAGCGGAAGCGCACTGACGAAGACTGCAATACGGATGTGGCGGCGTAAAGGGTAAACAAGTTTGAGGTGAGGAGAAAGACATGTCATATAGCGAGAAAGTAATCGATCACTACAACCACCCACGCAACGTGGGCTCAATGGACAAGGCCAGCGCCGATGTGGGCACCGGTCTAGTCGGAGCGCCTGAGTGTGGCGACGTCATGAAGCTGCAAATCAAAGTCAATCCGCAGACAAACGTAATTGAAGACGCCAAGTTCAAGACGTTTGGGTGCGGGTCGGCGATTGCGTCATCTTCGCTTGCCACCGAATGGGTGAAGGGCAAGACGATTCACGAAGCTCTGGAGATCAAGAACACGGAGATCGTGAAGGAACTGGCGTTGCCGCCGGTGAAAATTCACTGCTCCGTGCTGGCCGAAGACGCGATCCGCGCCGCCATTGGCGATTGGAAGAAAAAGCAGGACGCGACCAAACCGGCCGAAATGCAGGCGCGGTAAAACAGCTGCGGGCTAAGAGCCGCGAGTTTCGAGCACCCGGTCGTTTTTCCCGGGAGTGCTCGCTCGCAGCCCGTAGTTCGCAGCCCGTAGCTCAATCAATGGAGGAAGTACTCAAAACTCTCGCTCCGCCTTCGGCTCCGGCCAAGGGTCTCCAGGTCACCGACAAGGCGATCGGCAAGATTCGCTCGGCCATGGAGAAGGAAGGCATTTCTCCGGAACAAGGCGGTCTGCGCCTGGGTGTGCAAGGCGGCGGATGTTCAGGCTTGAGCTATAACATTCGCTTCGACACGCAGCCGCGCGAGCGTGACCGCGTGTTTCAGTTCGGGGATGTACGAGTGTTTGTCGATCCAAAGTCGTTCATCTACCTGCACGGGATGATTCTCGACTATCAGGAAACGCTGATGCAGCAGGGATTCATATTCGTAAATCCGAATTCGACGAAGTCCTGTGGCTGCGGGAGTTCGTTCTCGGCCTAAAATGGTGTGGAGACGGGCTTCCGCCCCGTCTGGACGGGCCAGAGGCCCGTCCCACACAACCAGCGGTCCCAGGGGCGGGCGACACGTCCGCCCCCAACTTTGTATAGCGAACCAGTATGGCGAACGCAGAATCCAAATCGTCGTTGATCATGCCAGGAGAGGCGACCTCAAGTTGCTGGTCATGCGGCACGATGCGGACCATGCATTTCTGCAGCGCATGCGGCAAAGTACAACCGGCAGTTCCGGTGGACTATTTCACGTTCTTTGGATTCCCGCGGAAGCTGGACCTCGACACGTCGGTGCTGGAGAAAGAGTTTTACGCCCTGAGCCGCCATCTTCATCCGGATATGTTTGCCAATGCCGAAACCCAGGAACGCGCCTGGAGCCTGGAACAAAGCTCGATGCTGAACGACGGCTACCGGACCCTGAAAGATCCGATCAAGCGGACCGAGTATTTGTTGCGCCTGGAAGGTGTGGAACTGGAAGAGCAGTCGAAGCAGGCAACGGAGAAGGCGCGCGCGACGGGCGAGTTGAAGAAGCAGGTTGTACCGCCGGATCTTCTGGAGGAAGCGTTCGAACTCAACATGCATCTGGAACAATTGCGGACACAGAAGAAGCTGGGCCAGGACGATCCGGCGATGCTGGAAGAAATCGGAAAGGCAAAGCTCTCGCTCGATGAGAAGTACGACGCACTGTTCAACGAACTCAAGTCCGAGTGGACAAAATGGGACACAGCCGTGGATAGTGGCACGGAAGAAGAGCGCGTGA
>Ga0209068_10001592_pt1 | contig 11287 bp, 9 predicted proteins | sample ColStrG_CSR_2012_FD_187200 | JGI IMG/M metagenome (GOLD analysis project Ga0209068, IMG submission 187200) | Freshwater sediment microbial communities in response to fracking from Pennsylvania, USA - Cold Stream Run_MetaG_CSR_2012 (SPAdes)... | ecosystem: Environmental > Aquatic > Freshwater >...
TTGTACAACTGGCCTTCATAGGCTCCGAAGAAGAAGGCCTTGTTCGCGACGATTGGGCCGCCCAGGCTGCCGCCGTATTGTTCCAGCGTTCGCTGCAGCTTCGCGTTGGGAACGGTGTTGAAATAGTTGCGGGCGTCGAAGATGTCTCCGTCGCGGCCAAATGCGAACGCGGTTCCATGGACGCTGTTCGTTCCGGCTTTGAGGCCTACGTTGACGACGGATCCCGGCTTCCAGCCGTATTCCGCGGGCGGAAGTTGCTGAATGTTGAATTCCTGGATGGAATCGATGGGGAGAATGGTTGCAGAGTCACCGGCGATGCCGGCGCCATTGATGATCGCCTGGCCGGAGTAAGGCTCGCTGTTGAAAAGGCCTTCGATGAAGTACGCGTTGTCTTCGGCGCGGAGTCCATTGGTGCTTGTCGTGGAAAATCCTCCGCCGGGATAGCGAACCACACCAGGGCGCAGCTGCAGTAGGTTCTCGTAGTTTCGACCGTTGAGAGGCAGGTCGTTGATTTCTGCATTACTCAGCGTGCCGCCGAGCGTGGCGGAGGTTACATTCACCAGCGGAACCTCTTCGGTGACCGTAACCACGTCGACTATGTTTCCTGGCTGGAGCGAGACGTCGACTGCGGCGTCACTGGCGACTTCGAGCTGAATGTTTTCGCGCTTGACCGTCTTGAAGCCCTTAGCTTCGACGCGGACTTCATACACGCCCGGTTGGAGATTGGGTGCGGCGTAGGCTCCTCCGGCTTCAGTGGTCAAGGTTCGAACCGCCCCTCGCTGGGTGTCGGTGATGGTAACCACAGCGCCCGTGACCGTGGCGCCGGTGGCATCCGTGATCGTGCCTAGAATGCGGCCGGTGGTGGTCTGTGGGAACGCGGGGGACACCGAGAGGCCAGCCAACAGAGCGAGAAGGATGCCGACTCGAGCAATCGTAAGGGTGGGGAAAAAGGGGCGACGAGACGAGGTCATGGACAACACTCCACTTTCTGGGCTCACAACGTGGTCAGACAGCTCTACCACCGTTGAGCCGGAAAAGTCAAGAAAAGATTGAAATTGAAAAGCAATGCTTGACAACAAGGCGGGCGATAGCGGTATAGTGGTATGACCAATAGGCCGTTCGCATTTCTGCTCGAAATTACGGAACACAAACCACGATGCTTTGTTTCGCTCGTACAATACGGACCGTTGTTGAGTTTCGTGGATGATAGCACTCGATTCCATGTGGGCCAAGACTCAACTTGGAGAGCAAATGTACAAGGCGGTTCGTTCTTCGCGGCTGTATGAACAGATCGTAGAGCAGATCGAAAGCTCGATCCTGAAGGGTGTGCTTAAGGCGGGAGACCAGCTGCCGGCGGAGCGCGAGCTGGCGGTGCGGTTTGGCGTGAGCCGGACGGCGGTTCGCGAGGCCATTAAGGCTCTGCACGAGAAGGGGCTGGTCGAAGCGTATTCCGGCCGGGGAACTTTTATTACGGATGGTACGACCCGGGCCATACGGCAGTCGCTGGACCTGGCCATGCGCATTGGGCAACAGGACAACTCCATACATTTGGAGGAAGTTCGCGAAATTCTTGAGCCGGAAATCGCCGCACTGGCGGCCACCCGCATCGAGGAGAGCCAGTTGTCCATGATGCGGGAGGCCATTGCGGTTATGGACCGGCAGCGGCAGGATCCCAGCGCGTACATTGAAGCCGATTTGGATTTTCACCTCGCCCTTGCGGAAGCCGCAGCGAACCCTTTGATTCTTTCGCTCATTGATTCGATAGTCGGGCTGTTGCGCGAGCAGCGCATTCGCATTTTTGAAGTTGAGGGCGGGCCGGATCGCGGACAGGTTCATCATCGAAAGATTTTGGAGGCCATTGAGAAGCGAGACTCCGTTCGGGCCCGCGAGGCCATGCGGGCGCATTTGGGCCAGGTGCGATCGGATTCCACGGTGGCGGCCCCGAAGGATCAGGACTGAGCTGAGTTGTAAGCGATTCTGATGTTTATTTTGGAAAGGCTGGAAATGGCGAAACTAGGATTTGTGGGACTGGGTGTGATGGGCGGCAACATGGTAGCTCGCCTGACGGAGAAAGGCCACACCGTCACCGGCTATAACCGCACCCGTGCCAAGGCGCAGTGGCTGATCGACAAGGGTATGCTTTGGGCGGATTCTCCGCGCGCAGTCGTAGCCGCCTCGGATTTCACATTTTCCATGGTGACGAACACGGCAGCTTTGCAAGCCATCGCCGAAGGCCCGGACGGGATGCTGGCCGCTCTCGGCGCTGGCAAGACCCTCATTGAGATGAGCACGGTCAGTCCGGATTTCAGCAGCGCGCTGGCCGACAAAGTGCGCAAGACGGGTGCGGACATGGTGGACTCGCCAGTATCCGGCAGTGTCATCACGCTGCAGCAGGGCAAGCTCTCGGTGATGGTGGGGGGCAAGGCCGAAACTTTCGAGAAGATTAAACCGCTGCTGTTAGATGTAGGTCCCAAAGTGACGCACGTGGGTGCCAATGGCCTGGCTTTGTGTATGAAGATTGCTCACAACTTGAGCCTGGCAGTGCAGATGATGGCGTTCTCCGAGGGAGTCTTGCTTGCCGAAAAAAGCGGGATCGCGCGCGAGGTGGCGGTCGATGTCCTCACGCACAGCGCGATTGCTTCTCCGATGATTGTCTACCGCGGCCCATTCGTGCTGCAGCAGCCGGAGGAGGCGTGGTTTGATGTGAACATGATGCAGAAAGATATGGTTCTGGCCATTGACCTGGGCCGCAAGCTCAATGTGCCGGTGCCCACCACCGCCGCTTCCAATGAATTCCTCACCGCGGCACGCGGCATGGGCTGGGAAAAGCTGGATTTTGCCGTGATGTTCGATGTGCTGGCAAAGATGTCCGGCGTAAAAACGGAGATCGCCAAATGACGACGGCTTTGCAGCAGTCCGGAGTAGGTTCCGAACTTGGGACGGATCGTCTCCTCTCGATGTATCGCAAGATGGCGGCAATCCGCGCTTTTGAAGACCAGGTAAACCAGCTCTACACCCGTGCGCTGATGCCCGGACTTGCCCACTTGTACTCCGGCGAGGAAGCCGTGGCGGTGGGAATTTGCGAAGCGCTTACCCGCGAAGACTATGTCACGAGTACCCATCGCGGCCATGGCCATTGCCTAGCCAAAGGCGCCGCGCCCGACCGCATGTTCGCTGAGCTGCTGGGCAAAGAGGCCGGATACTGTCGCGGCAAGGGCGGATCGATGCACATCGCCGATCCGACAACCGGGAATTTGGGAGCCAACGCCATCGTCGGCGGCAGCTTGGGAATCGCAACCGGCGCCGCGTTTTCCGCGAAGTATCTCGGCAACGGTCGGGTAGCAGTTTCGTTTTTTGGCGAGGGCGCGCTCGGACAAGGCCTTCTGTACGAAGTGATGAACCTGGCGCAACTATGGAAGCTGCCCGTGATCTACGTCTGCGAAAATAACATGTACAACGAGTACACCCACTTCTCGGAAACCACAGCCGGGGATGTCTTAGCCCGGGCGATGGCTTTCGGTATCCCTGCCGAAAGTGTGGACGGCCAGGATGTGCTGGCGGTTTACGCCGTCGCGAAACGTCTCACGGATCGTGCCCGTGGAGGTGAAGGCCCGGCGTTCCTGATGTGTAACACCTACCGCTACACCGGACACCACGTCGGCGACATCAGCCGCGAGTACTACCGCACCAAGCAGGAAGAGCAGAGTTGGAAAGCCGAGCGCGATCCCATCAAGAATTTCGCCGCCAAGCTTACTTCGCAGAAGGTCGCGGATGCGGCTGCGCTAGAGCGCTTGCAAACCGAAGTCGCTGCCGAGATGGAAGCCGCGGTCAAGTTTGCGGTGGATGCGCCGTACCCAGGAGTGCAGGAAGTGGAGCAGCATGTCTATGCCGGAAACTAAGCCAGGAGTAATCCGCGAGCTGACTTACGCCCAGGCCGTCAATGAGGCGCTCGCCGAGGAAATGCGCCGCGACCCAACCGTCTGCATTTTCGGCGAGGACGTGGCCGAAGCTGGAACTCCTTTCAAGGTTCTTTCGGGATTGGTCGCGGAATTCGGCAAAGAACGAGTCATCGATACTCCGATCTCCGAGGCCGGCTTCACCGGGGTTGGCGTAGGCGCGGCCATGACCGGCCTGCGTCCTGTCGTCGACATTATGTTCGGCGACTTCATCACCCTCACCATGGATCAAATGGTGAATCAGGCGGCCAAAGTTCACTACATGTCCGGAGGCAAATGGAAGGTGCCGATGGTCATGCGCACCACGCTGGGTGCCACCCGCCGCTCTGCCGCCCAACACTCGCAGTCTCTGCATGCATGGTTCAGTCACGTTCCGGGATTAAAAGTAGCCCTCCCCTCAACACCCTATGATGTCAAAGGATTGCTGAAAACTGCAATCCGCGACGACAACCCTGTCATCATTTTTGAAGACAAAATGATGTACAAGCTAAAAGGTCCAGTTCCAGCGGAAGACTACACCATCCCGCTGGGCGTGGCGGACATCAAGCGCGTCGGCGAAGATATTTCTCTGATCGCGACGAGTAGCATGGTGCAGGTGGCTCTGGAAGCCGCTGTTTTACTGGCGGAAATTGGCATCAGCGCGGAAGTGGTGGATCCTCGCTCAACCTGGCCTCTCGACGAGAAAACATTGATCGAATCGGTCAAAAAAACTTCGCGCGCCATCGTGCTCGACGAAGGCTATGAGCGCTACGGGGTCACCGCCGAAATCGCGGCGGTCGTCGCGACGGGCGCTTTCTACGATCTCGATGCGCCAGTCAAGCGCATGGGCGCGATGCATGTGCCGATTCCGTTTTCTCCGCCGCTCGAAGATGTGACCGTGCCGACTGGGCAGACGGTTTTCGAAGCCGCTCGTGCCATGGTGAAACGCTAACCGAGACAATTTCCCAAACTAAGGGGTGTGACGTGGGATTGAAAACGCACGGAACGATGGCGGTCGATTGGGAGCAGCGGATCGATTTTGACCGCCTGCGCCGCGAGCGCTTGGCGCGCGCCAAGGCTGCTCTGGCCAAGTCAGAAATGGGTTCGCTGCTTTGTTTCGACATGAACAATGTGCGCTACCTCACGGCCACGCACATCGGTACGTGGGCGCAGGATAAAGCGAATCGGTTTACGATTTTGCCCCAAAATGACGAACCCATTCTCTGGGACTTCGGCTCCGCCGCCCGGCATCACCAGCAGAACTGCCCATGGTTGGGAGACGGCCGTTCCCGTCCCGGAATCTCGGTCCTGCGCGGCGCCATGACCCCAGAAATGGGGCGCGCTGAAGATGTCGCCAAGAAAATCAAACTCGAACTCGAGATGCGCGGCCTGCACAAAGAGCCAATCGGCGTCGACATTGTCGAACTTCCAGTAATGTTTGCGTTGCAAAAGGAAGGTCTCGAGATCGTCGACGGCCAGGCGCTGATGTCGGAAGTCCGCATGATCAAGACGCAGGACGAAATTTCACTGCTCAATACGTCCGCAATGATGGTCGACGCCGCGTATGACGAACTGTATCGTGCTATGAAACCCGGCCTGCGCGAGAACGAAGCGGTAGGTCTCGTCAGTAAAGTCCTCTACGACCTCGGTTCCGAATATGTCGAAGCCGTAAACGCCATTTCCGGCGAACGCTGCAATCCGCACCCTCACGTTTTCTCTGATCGCGTATTGCGCCCCGGTGACCCCGTCTACTACGACATTCTGCATTCCTACATGGGGTATCGCACCTGTTATTACCGCTGTTTCACAGTCGGATACGCCTCGCATGCGATGGTGGATGCCTACAAGCGCTGCCGTGACTATCTCGACGCGGCCATCGAATTGGTGAGGCCGGGAAGAACAACGGCAGAGATTGCCGCTGTCTGGCCCAAAGCGCAGGACTTCGGATTTCCCAATGAAGAAGCGGCATTTGCCTTGCAGTACGGACACGGCATCGGCCTCGCGATTTGGGAGAAACCGGTGATCAGCCGGCTGGTTTCGTTCGAGCATCCTTTGGAAATCAAGCCCGGCATGGTATTTGCCCTCGAAACTTTCTGGCCATCGAAAGATGGCTGGAGCGCCGCGCGTATCGAAGAAGAGATCGTTGTCACCGAAACTGGGCATGAAGTCATCACGCGATTCCCGGCCGATAAATTGCTGGTGGCGGGCGCTCACTATTTCACTGTGGATGGGCCGCTGCCGACGACCCGTGAGCACGAGTCCCCGCCCAGCCAGCACGTCAAGAACATGATTGCCGAGAGTGCAAAATCAGAACAACTGAAGCCGGGGAAATCCAAAAAGAAGTAAGCCAATGCTGGAGCCGTAGCTTTCAGGAAATAGACGTCTACTACTGCACGGAGAGACTATGGCAATCAGCATCGTAATGCCCGCGCTCGAAATGGCCCAGGAAACAGGGAAGCTCGTTTCCTGGATCAAGCCCGAAGGCGCAACCGTCGCCAAGGGCGATCTGATTCTGGAAATTGAGACCGACAAAGCCGTGATGGAGATCGAGTCTCCGGGCGGAGGCGTTCTTGCCGGCTTCAAAGCGAAGCCCGGCGATGTCGTGCCGGTGGGCCAGGTGATCGGCTGGATTTTGGCTCCTGGGGAAGCGCTCCCCGCGGAAGGGGTGCCGACCGTATCAGGGCGGAATCTTGCCAACGTCACGGCGGCGCCCGCCGAAGTTCCTACTTCTCCCCACGCCGCCAACTTCACGGCTGGTTCTACGCCGCGCGAAATCAGAATCTCGCCCAAGGCTCGCCGTTTGTCCAAAGAGCGGGGCGTCGATCTGAATCATCTAAGCGGCACTGGCCCGGACGGCGAGATCACCACGGCCGACGTGCTGGCTCACGGTGAAGCGCCAACGATTTCAGCGCCTGTCAGTGTTGCGACGGGCACCTCCGGAATATCCTCCATCGAGCGTCTGATGGCGGAACGCACCACTCAAAGCTGGACCACGGTTCCGCACTTTTTTCTGACGAGGGAAATCGACGCCAGCGCGCTGAACGCTTTCCGTGAAACTCTGCTGCCCGGCATCGAGCACGCGCACGACGTCCGGCTCACGCACACCGATTTGCTCGTAGCCTTGGTGGCCCGCGTTCTGGCGAAGTACAAGATAATGAACTCAAGCTGGGTCGGCGACAGCATTCGGCCCAACTCCGAGGTGAACATCGCGGTTGCCATGGCTGTGACCGGCGGCGTGGTCGGCGCGGTTATTCCAAAAGCCGATTCCCTGGCCCCTTGGGAAATCGCGGTTCAACGCCGCGATCTCGCCGCGCGCGCGCGCGCCGGACGCCTGCGCCCGGCCGACATCGCTGGCGCCACCTTCACCATCAGCAATCTTGGCATGTATCGCATCGATTCTTTCAGTGCGATCATTACACCGCCGCAGGCCGCCGTGCTGGCGGTCGGCAGCATCACGGATCGCGTCGTTCCTGTCGATGGCAAACCCGCGATCCGCCCCATCGTGACGCTTACGCTCTCGAGCGATCACCGCGTGGTCGACGGGGCCAGAGCTGGGGATTTTCTCGATGCTCTGGCTATGGCCATGCACGATCCAGAACAGCTTCTCTCCCCGATTGAAGGCAAGAAGCCAGTTACAGCGTCGCCGTCACCGCAAACGTAGAAGTCGTGCCATTGGCGGGTACGGCAAAGTTGCCTAACCCTTGTCCGGTCGACCTGGATTGGAACGGATTGCCAACCACACTCAGACCTCCCGCGGAGAGTCCATAGCTAATTACCACCTGGTCCGTCGGACCATTGCTCAACGTCCAGGCATAAGGAATCGAAACCGTGCACTTCGCTGTAGCGCCGTTACGCGTTGCTGTCACCGAAGCCGCGTCTTGCACGGCGGTGATAACGCCGATGGCGACGGGATTGTCGAGGATGATTGCGTTGGCGCGGCAGGAAATTGTATCCGTGGCGGGAATCGTCGATTTCACAGTCACGTTGAAGTTAAAAACCAGCTTCCCGCTATAAGTGGTAGCTGCGGTCGTCGCCGCGCCGGGGACCGAAGCCGGGGCCGCATGCACCGGCGTGAAAGTCCCGGTCATTGGATCCACAAATCCGGCAATCCCCGAATCGGCGCGGCCAGTTGTTGCAGTCTGAGAAATTGCCAGCAAAGCAGCCAGGAAAACAAACGTCAATACCCACGCACTCCTTCGCATAAAACACCCCTGGGGGAAGGACTAGACGCGTCCCGTTCCACGGCTAAGTTTATCTCCGGTCCGTCCTGTTCCGCAAATGCCGTGCTTGGGGTCGAATGTCGTGCCGGGAGCGGGAAATGGGGCCTAGAAAAAAGCGGCGGGTCTGCCCGGTTGAAACAGGAAGACCTCGCCGCTGTCTTGTTTAGGTTTGGGCTAGCAAGAAACTTAGATCGTCGCCTTCACCGTAAATGTGGACGTCGTTCCGTTCGCTGGGATAGCAAAGCTTCCCAGCCCCTGGCTGCTAAGCCGGGACGGCAACGCAGTCGCCACAGTCGTTCCCGTACCATTGATGATGTACGTCAACGACATCTTGTCGGCTGGTCCAGTGACCAGGCTCCAGGAGTAAGGGATCGTGACTGTGCAGGTAGCGGCCGTCGCGGTCCTGGTGGCCTTCACCGTAGCTTGTTCCAAAATTATGTTACCAGCGCCGGCGTCCAGCACGTCTGCGCTAGCGGTGCACGAGATCACATCCGCCGTGGGGATCGCGGATGTCACCGTAATCGTGAAATTGAAGACCAGTTTGCCGCCGAAAGTAACGGCGGCGGCCGTGCTGGCATCCGATGCCACTACCGCTGGCGTCGGAGTGAACAGCTTGGTCGTGGGATCAAAAGTTCCTGCGATTTTCGCGGTTGAAGTTTGTGCCAGGGTGGACAGGGAAACCAGAGAAACAAATAGCAAAGCCAACAGGTGTCGGTTCATAACGCTCTCCTATGGTGGGACTCTACTGGGCTCCCATCCATGATGAAAATCCTACCCTGAGGTGCCGCAAGCCGCAAGGGAAAAGGATCGGGACGCGACATTCGCGCGCCGTTTCCTCCGCGCGAATAAGTCCCGCACCTTCTCTGCCACCCCCGGCGCGTTCGCTGGATGATATGAATAGTTATTCTCCCCGACCTTCTTCCCTGAGGACTGCGAACTGGCATGGCAAAGCGCGTTAGCGTGGATCGTTGGCTGTTTACTGTAACTCTGTTGCTGGTCTTCATTGGCTTGGTCATGGTGTTCAGCGCTTCGGCCGTTATGGCCAAGGAGCGCTTCGGTTCGGCTTCCACATTCCTCTTTCGTCAACTGGCGTGGGCTGTGGCCGGGCTCGTCGTCATGCTGCTTGCCATGCGCTTTGACTACCGCCGCTACAGGCAACCGGCGCTGGTATTTTCAACCCTCGGCATCACCACGCTGCTGCTGATCGCAGTCTTCTTCATGGACCGTTCGCACAACACGCACCGCTGGATTCACTTTGGCGGGTTCTCGCTGCAACCCTCGGAGTTGGCTAAGCCCGCACTCATCCTCTTTCTCGCATTTTTCCTTGAGACCCGCTTTAACTCCGTAGGCTCAACATCGATGGACGACTTCCGCAACACACTGCTGCCAGCCGCGGTTCCGGCAATCGTGTTTCTCGTGCTCATCGTTGCCCAGCCTGATCTCGGCACCGCCATCGCTTGCGCGGGAATTGCCGCGAGTATCCTTTATGTCGCTGGCTTGCGCCTGCGGTATTTCGGGTATTCCTTACTGGCCGCAGCTCTGCCGCTCTATTACTTGCTCTTCCACGTAAGCTGGCGCCGCGAGCGCATGCTCGCCTTCATGAATCCCTTCGCCGACCCGCAAGGGCGCGGTTTCCACATGATTCAGTCGCTCATCGCCGTCAGTACCGGCGGGCTGACCGGCGTGGGCCTCATGGAAGGGAAGCAGAAACTCTTCTATTTACCCGAGCCGCATACCGATTTCATCTTCGCGGTAATTTCCGAGGAGTTGGGACTCGTGGGTTCCATTTTCGTCGTGATTCTCTTTACCATCTTCTTAGTGCGCGGCGTTCGCACTGCCCTCAAGATCGAAGACCCCTTTGGCCGACTTCTCGCAACCGGCATCACCTGCATGGTGTGCTTGCAGGCCTTCATCAATGTCAGCGTAGTTCTCGGCCTCATGCCAACGAAAGGCATTCCGCTACCCTTCGTCTCCTACGGAGGCTCGTCGATATTCGTGATGCTGCTCTGCGTCGGCGTCCTGCTGAATATCTCCAAGCAGATAGAATAAGGCTCCATGCGAGTCATTCTAGCGGGAGGCGGAACCGGCGGACACGTCATCCCGGCGCTGGCCATCGCCCGCGAACTCCAGTCCCGCTATGCCGCGGAGTGTTTGTTTATCGGAACGTCGCGTGGGATCGAGACGCGGCTCGTTCCCGCCGCCGGATTCCCGCTCGAGCTCATTCAAGTCGGCGCGCTGAATCAGGTTAGCCTCGCCACCCGCGTGAAAACGCTCTTCGGCCTGCCCGCGGCCATCTTGCAGTCGCTGAAAATCCTGCGCAAATTCCGCCCCGATGTCATGATCGGCGTTGGCGGATACGCCTCGGGCCCAGCCATGTTCGCCGCCGCGCTGCGCCGCGTGCCTATGGTTGCCTTCGAACCCAACGTTGTCCCCGGATTCGCCAACCGCAAAGTCGCCCCGTTTGTTTCCGCGGCCGCTGTTCACTTCGAAGAGACAAAGAAGTATTTCCCCAACTGCCGAGTGACCGGCGTTCCCGTCCGCGCGGAATTCTTCCAGCTCGGCCCGCGAACCTCCGCCGCGCGTCCGACGCTGTTAGTTTTCGGCGGCAGTCAGGGGGCGCACGCTATCAACGTCGCCATGTCCGCCGCTCTGCCGTTGCTCAAACAACAGATCCCAGGAGTTCGCCTGATCCACCAGACCGGCGAGCGTGACTACGACTCCACGGTCGCTGCTTACAAAAACATCAGTGCAAATGTCGAAGTTTCCAAATTCATCGACAACATGCCCGCAATGTTCGCCCAGGCCGACCTGATCCTCTGCCGCGCCGGCGCCAGCACGGTAGCCGAAATCGCCGCGGCAGGGAACCCCGCGGTATTTGTTCCTTTTCCGAAATCCGCCGACGATCACCAGCGCCGCAACGCCGAGGCAATGGAGAACGCCGGTGCGGTAGTCGTGCTGGAAGAACGCGATGTTACGCCGCAGGTGCTCGCCAACACCGTCGCCGAACTCCTGACGGATGGAGTAAAGTTGAAAGCCATGTCCGAGGCCGCAAGAAACATGGCGCATCCCGATGCCACCCGCGAAATCGCTGAACTAGCCGCCAGCCTGGTAAAGCAACGCTCGGAACTGGAA
>Ga0209068_10001595_pt1 | contig 11280 bp, 9 predicted proteins | sample ColStrG_CSR_2012_FD_187200 | JGI IMG/M metagenome (GOLD analysis project Ga0209068, IMG submission 187200) | Freshwater sediment microbial communities in response to fracking from Pennsylvania, USA - Cold Stream Run_MetaG_CSR_2012 (SPAdes)... | ecosystem: Environmental > Aquatic > Freshwater >...
GAATGACTGCCAAACGCAATTCTGTACAATAACGCATCGCACATATCATGCAGACCCCCACTCCCAGAAAGCTCGTCGCCTTGATGTCGAAACCGACCAAGCCGGAACTTGCCCGTATTGTGCCGGAAGTCATTGACTGGCTCAAGGGCCGCGGCTATGAGGTGATTACGGATCGCGAGACTTCGAACTACTGCAAAGGGATCGAGGCGGTCGCGCGCGAGGAAATTGCGACCTATCCGGTGCGGTTTGTCGTGCTGCTCGGCGGCGACGGGACTCTGCTATCGGCGGCGCGTGTGTTGGCGCGCGCCGACGTGCCGGTGATCGGAGTCAACCTGGGTTCGCTGGGATTCCTGACAGAAGTGACGGTGAAGGAACTTTACCTCGCGCTCGATTTGGCGGACCAGGGCAAGGCCAGCGTGGAAGAGCGGTCGATGCTCGCCTGTAGTATTGAGCGCGGGGGCGCGGTATTAGCCTCTTACGACGCTCTGAATGAAATCGTGGTGGGCAAGAACACGTTGTCTCGGCTGAACAGCTTTGATGTGTCGATTGACGGCGTATTCGTCTCCAGCTACAAGGCGGACGGGTTGATTATTTCAACGCCCACGGGCTCGACAGCCTATTCCCTGGCGGCGGGCGGGCCCATTCTGACGCCGTCGGTGGAGGCGTTTGTCATTACTCCGGTTTCGCCGCACTCCCTGACGCATCGGCCGCTCGTGGTGCGTGACAATGTGGAGATTGAAATCGTGATCAAGATTGCGAAGGAAGGCGCGTTTGTCAGCTTCGACGGACAGTTGGGCAAGTCGATTCTGGAAGGCGATACGATTCGCTGCCGCAAGCTTGAGCACAAGTTCAAGCTGCTGCGCTTCAAGAGCACGTTTTTTGACGGCCTGCACAGCAAGCTGAAGTGGGGGCAGAGGTAACGGAACAGTCGATCTGCACGATTTCCGGATGCCCTGCATGTTTGAATGCCTCAGCAAACGCCCAGTCAGCTAGAATGGGGCCCTGTTGGAGGGATCATGGGTTCTTTGCGCCGAAGGATTGGGCCAGCGCTGGCAGTGGTATTGTGCTCTCTTCTTTTCTTCGCGTTTTGCACGAGTGCCCGCGCAAGTGGCGCAACTCTGAAGCCGCTCTATGATGGCCGTCGGTGGTTCGAGCTCCGCGATTCCGTCGAGAAACAAAACGTTTCGGCCTTCTATCTGGGCGTTGTCGCATGCGCATTTAATGATCTGCGTCGTTGCGAGAAGAAGCTCCGAGTCGCCTTCAACTCCGCGCCGCGGTCCGATGAAGCAATCGAAGCACACAGGATTCTAGCTTCGGCTTATTTCACTCATGGTAAATACAGCAAGGCCCTGGCCCAAGTGGATGCCATCCTTGCGCTTAGGCCTACTGACCCCGATGCCCTAAGCGATCGGCCTGTGTTCGCCGTCCTTGCCAAGTTTCCCGATCAAGAGGTCGTAAGACGACACACCACAGTGGAATTGCGGGATGGCGGCCTGCCATTCTCAATCAACGGGGTCCAAGCGACCTATTGGTTTGACACAGGGGCAGAGCTTTCTGTTCTTACCGAATCAGAAGCCCAACGGTTCGGATTAAGGGTCCAACCGGCACCGGTCAAGGTAGGCGACGTGAGTGGAACTCAAGTCAACACGCGGATCGCAGTTGCGGAAGGACTCTCAATCGGCGCCGTCCAGCTGAAGCATGTCGCGTTCCTGGTGTTGCCTGACAACCAGCCGCCATTTAACGAACAAAGCTTGGGCTCGCGCGGCCTCATCGGAATGCCGGTTTTGCTCGCCTTGGAGAAGTTTGCTTGGGGAGTGGACAAGAAATTCGAGATCGGCCCAGAATCTCCGAACAAAAGTACGCCTCATGCAGATATCTGCTTCGACGGAAACCATCCGGTCGTGCAGGTTCAATACGATAACCACACGCTGGCATTCACGTTAGATACCGGCGCTTCCAATACGGATCTCTACCCACCCTTTGCAGCCGGATTTCCTGAACTTATCCATTCCGCGGCGAAGACGGATTCGTACAAGATGGAAGGCGTGGGTGGCGCCAAGTACGTGGAGGCTGCCACTCTAGAGTCGTTGAAGTTCAACATCGGGAGATTTCCGGTTACGCTCAAATCGGCGGGCGTGCTGCTGAAACCCACTGCTGAGTCCAGCAAATTCTTCGCAGGAAATCTCGGCATTGACCTCTTACAAGAAGCACACAAGACGACCTTCGATTTCAAGAATATGGCTCTCAGTCTTCAATAGCTTTGTATTTCTTTTCGATTTCGCTTGGATTACGAGTTACCGGAAGTTGAGACCGATGGACGTGGTGGCGCTACGAAAATCTTACCGGGCGAAACAGACGCGGGCTCTGCGGGGACGCAACCATGCTGAAGGGCTAGTCTGGTGGTCGCGTCGATGCGGAGAGCTCCCTCTTACCATTTCAGGCTGAACCAACAGACCGCACGTTACTGCTTGTCGGGATCAAGCTTCTTGTCGGCAGCGTAGTACCCGCTCTTGGTGCGGACGCTGAGCTTGTGATATCCGGGAGCGCGCGCCTCCACTCGGATCACGCGGTACCCGCCCGCGGTTTTGCCATTCGAGGGTTTATAGCCGATGGAATACTGGTTGCGGATGTCGTGGGCCACGGTTTTGCTGATTTCATCCACTTCATCGAGCGTTTTGGGAAAGAAGGCAATGCCACCGGTCTTCTGCGCGAGGATCTGCAGGGCGCGGCGCGCGCGATGTTCTTTTTCGCCGCCGAGGAGTCCGATGGCGTAGACGGTGGGTCCGCCGTCCTGCTGCATCGATTGAACGGCCTGCTCGAGCGTGTCGCGGCTGGCGTTGTCTTCGCCGTCAGTTACAACAAAAATGACCCGCTTGTCGCGACGGCCGTTGCGCTTGAGATGGTCGGCTGCCCCGTCGATGGCGTCGTAGAGCGCCGTTCCACCGCGGGCGTCGTATTTCTCCAGAGCTTCCTTGAGCTTCCCAATATCGGATGTGAAATCCTGATCCAGGAACTCTTCGTCGTTGAAGTTGACGATGATCACTTCGTCCTGCGCGTTGCTGGATCGAACCAGGTTCAGGGCTGCCTGATTCACCTTTTCGCGCTTTTCACGCATGGAACCGGAGTTGTCGATCACGATGGCCATGGCCACGGGAATATCTTCATGGCGGAAGGACGTGATTGCCTGTTGAACACCGTCCTCGAAGACCGTGAACGCGGATCGTTCGAGATTCGTGATGAGGCGATCTCTTTCGTCGATTACGGTGGCGTGGAGCGCGACTTCCTCCACGCTCTTGCGGAGTACAAATGAACCCTCGTCGTCTTTCGCGATGGGTTGGGGCTCGCTCGGCTGCGGGGGGCCCGACTGCTGAGTTCCCGCCGGCGGTGTGCCGGTTTGCGGACCGCCCGACGAAGGCGTTGCTGTTGCAGAAGGAGCCGGCGCTGACGCCTGCGGCGATGCGGCAGAAGTGCTCGAATCTTGAGCACTAAGTGATGGTGTCAGAAACGAAACAAAAAGTGCCAGCGCGAGGGTGCAACGGTTATTCCACAGGAGCGTAGTATCCAGTCTTCGCATATACCTTTAGAGGTGGAAGTCCCCTAGGCGGGGTTAACTTGACTTTGATCTTACGCCACTTGCCATCGTGGAGGGGGTTCTTTGGCCGGTACCCGATGACATACTGGTTCCTCAGTTCGATGCCGACTTTCGTCGCTACGTCGCCTAGATCGTTAGGATTATCGATGGTGAAGGAGCGGCCGCCGGTTAGTTCCGAAATGTCGCTGAGCAAGGCTGGACCCAGGCGTTCCTCGTCCGACGCAAAATAGTGGTCATAAATGCCAATGGCGTAGATCAGCACATCGGCTTCCTTGACGAGAGACTTGATTTCATTTTCTGTGTAGCGACTGTGGTTGTCGCCGCCGTCGGAAATGATGAGGAGAGCGCGCTTGGGATACTTGGCGTCCCGCATTTTGTTCACGCCGAGGTAAATGGCATCCAGCAGCGCGGTGCGGCCTTTCGGCACGGTAAAGACGAGCTTGCCCTGGATGTCTTCGACGGAGGATGTGAAATCGGAAATTTGCTCCGGCCGGTCGGCGAAGGCGATCATGAAGAACTCGTCCTGCGGGTTGGCAGTCTTGAAAAATTCCGAGACCGCCTCGCGGGATTTTTCAATCTTGCTGCTCATGCTACCGCTCATGTCGAAAATGACGCCGATGGAAACCGGCGCGTCTTCGCTGGAGAAGTTCTTGATCTCCTGCGGCGCATTGCCTTCCATCACGGTAAAGTTCTCGCGGTCGAGGCCGGTGACCAGCCGGTTCATGGGGTCGGTAATGGTGACGGGAACCAGGACAAGCTCTACGCCGACCTTAATGGGTTTCTCGCGGGTGCGGGAAGCGGCTGGAGAGATCAGATCCTTCGGAGCCGAGCTGCCCAGGTTGGCGGGACCGCCGGACGGCGTAATGGGCACGGGAATGGCGGGCGGAACGGCGGATTCCAAGGGTTTTGCATTGGCTGGCGCGAGAATGTGGGGGTCGTCAAGCGGGCTTTGGCACAGCGCAGACACGCTAGCTAAGGCTGCAAGAACCATGCCGAGGGCGAACGCCCGTACGACGGAACTGCATCGTGGTGACGACATAAGTCCTCCACTAGGCCAGGCTTAACCCACTGCCGGAGTCGGCAACAGCGGCTTTGGGGAGCGTTCCCAGGCTTCACGGCGCAGCCCGGACCTCGCCTCTTAAAGCGAATAGTACCACAGGAATGTGTGCAAGACTGGGGCCGTTTCACACGAAGGGCGCAAACTGCCGGAACCTTTGCTGCTAGAGCTATTTGGAGGATGGTTCGATCTTAGGAAAACCGTCCACATTGCGGCTGTTACAATGCAGAATTCTTCCTATTTATGGCGATCTTACGTCCCTTTCGCGCGCTTCGTTATGACCCAACCCGGGTCCAACCGCAACTGGCCGTTACGCAGCCTTACGACAAAATCACCCCTGCCATGCAGGACAAGTACTATGCCGCCAGCCCCTACAACCTGGTCAGGATCATCCTGGGCAAGCCTGAGCCGGGGGATGGCGAGCAGATAAACGTCTACTCCCGGGCGGCGCAGTCGTTTTCTGACTGGCGGAAGTCAGGGGTTCTGAAGCCGGACGCCGAGCCGTGTTTTTACACCTATACCCAGTCGTTTACCGTGCCGGGAAGCAGCGTGAAGGCCGAGCGACGCGGCCTGATCGCGGCTGGGGAGATCGCGGAATACGGCGCTGGAGTGGTTTTCCGGCACGAGCAGACGCTCTCCAAGCCGAAAAGCGACCGGTTGAACCTGCTGCGGGCCACGAAGGCCCATTTCGGGCATATTTTCATGCTGTACTCCGATGCCGGCGAGGCCGATTCGCTTCTTGCGTCAACGGCGTCCCCAGACATTGAGGTCACGGACGAGTACGAGGTTACGCACAGGGTGTGGAAGGTTTCGGACCCGTCTGTGATTGCCGCGGTGCAGGAGAAGATGAAAGATCAGCGGCTGATTATCGCCGATGGGCATCATCGCTACGAAACCTCGTTGAACTACCGCAACGAGCGGCGGGCAGCGGCCGGGAATTCTGCGCCCGCACCTTACGACTCGGTCATGATGACCTTGGTGAACATGAACAGCCCTGGGCTGGTGATCCTGCCAACCCATCGCGTGGTCCACGGGCTTGCGGCATTTTCCGTGGACAAGTTCGTTGAAGACGCGCGCAAGCACTTTGTCGTTGAAGAAGTGGTGCCGACGATCAGCGCTGCGCATGCGACCTCCGTCTTGAAGGATTCCGGCAAGGACAGCACGGCTTTAATCGCGGTCACAGCGCAACGCGCGTTTCTGTTGCATTCTCCGAAATCAATCGGGTCAGCGGTGTTCTCCGGATTCTCTCTGCGGCAACAGGCTCTCGATGTTGTGCAACTCCATAAGGGGCTCCTTGAGGGCGTGCTCGGACTTTCAGAGGAGTCGATTCGGAATCAGCAAAATCTTAGGTATCTCCGGGACACTGGCGAAGCCATCGCGCGTGCGCGCAACGGCGCCAATGTCACTTTCCTGATGAATCCATGCAAAATGGAACAGGTGCGGGATATCGCCTTCGCAGGCGAGGTTTTACCGCAGAAATCGACAGATTTTTTCCCGAAAATGCTGGACGGTCTAACCATCTATGCGGTGGACTAATACGCTGGTATTGCTGGGGCTGGGGTGTGTCTCGGCAGTGGCTTTATGCAGCCCTGCGTCTGCGCAAGAGAGGCGCCTCGCGATTTTTTCCCCGCTGACCAGCTTTACCCTGCCGGTAGTGGCACGCGACGGGCGAGATTATGTTGGTTTGGTCGAAGTCCTTGAACCGCTGGGATCGGTAACGGCAACGCGTGAGGGCGGAAAGTGGAAGCTGCGCTTCGACCTGCGCGATTCCGAATTCCAGAACGGGCAGACCCGGGCCAAAGTTGCAGGCAAGGATGTCGATCTGCCTGCTCCCTTCCGAATGGAAAATGAGCGCGGACTGGTTCCGGTTTCGGCTCTCGGCAGTCTGATTCCAGAAGTTACCGGAACCAAGCCGGTGGTGTTTCACGAGGAGTCGCGCAGGCTGTTTGTGGGCAAAGTCGCCGTCCGGTTTACGGAGGAGTTGCGCAAAGATTCGCCGCCGGTGTTGGTGCTGACTTTTACTTCTCCGGTCAGCCCGACGATTGCAAGCGAGCCGGGTCGCGTGCGACTGACATTTACTCGCGAGCCAATTCTGTCGCCGCAGGTAACCTCCAACCGGTTCGATGACAACGTAATTACGGCGGCGCAGTATGAAGAGGCCAACGGCGTGGCGATACTGACCGTTTCCACTTCGACGCCGCTTTTGGCGAATTTCAGCAACGAAGGCCGAACGCTGACGTTCAGCCGGGCGCCCGATACGCGCGCCGCCGCCGCTCAAAGTGCCGCGCCGCCGGCTCAGACCCCGGGCACACCCATCGCGTCGGGCACGGTGGAAGTGCCCGCAGCCGCCGTGGCGCCAGCAATACCCATCGACAACGGCTTGCGGCACTTTTTCGCAGTGATCGATGCTGCCCATGGCGGCGCAGAGCGTGGTGCTGGCCTGAGCGACGATATCCCTGAAAAAGACGTGTGCTTGAGCTTCGCCCGCCACCTGCTCAAGGAGTTGCAGGCGCGCGGTATTTCGGCGCTGGTCTTGCGTGACTCGGATAGCACACTGTCCTTGGAACAGCGAGCATCACTCGCCAATTCGGCGCACCCGGCCATTTATATTTCCATTCATGCAGCAACACAGGGCCGAGGAGTGCGCGTCTTCACCGCCCTGATTCCCTTTAGCGGCAACGCAATCGGAGCCTTCCAGCCCTGGGAAACTGCGCAGGCGCCCTATGTACGAACCGCGGTAGCTGCGGCGGCGAGCGTCGCAGCGGAGTTGAGGAAGCATGACATTCCAACCCGCGTGCTCGCAGCGCCGTTGCGCCCGTTGAACAATATCGTGGCTGCTGCCCTGGCGATTGAGGTGTCTTCGCCGGACGAGGACCTCGCCGATCTGGTAGCTCCTGCCTACCAGCAATCGGTGGCTGCGGGCGTCGCCGATGGTATCGCCGTGGTCCGTCCCCAATTGGAGACTGGACGATGATTCCCCGTCATTTGAAGATTGGCGTGGGGGTGTTGCTGGTCGCAGTCCTGGGACTGGGTGGATACGTTTGGCGTCTCAAGCGGCATGCCGCTCGCACGCCAACGGTCGTGGAGCCGGCGCACGTGACCCCGCCCGCGACCGGGCCCAAAGAGCAAGTAACCCTGTACGTGGCCTATGACGATCCGGGGATCCTGATACCGCGCGCCGCGACGATTGCCTTGCCCCAGGGACGTCAGGAGCGGGCGCAGGAAGTGTTGCAGGCACTTTTGGCTCGATACCGGGAGGAAGACTCTTCGCATCCCATTCCGGCGGGGTCGGAGATCCGCAATGTGTACCTCGTCGATCCGGGCATGGCTGTAATTGACACCAACTCCGCTTTGGCCGACGGCCACCGCTCGGGAATTCTGGTGGAAGAACTAACGGTGATTTCGCTGGTGCAAACCCTGGCAGCGAACGTGCCGGGAGTGAATCGCGTCAAGATTCTGGTGGACGGCAAAGAGCGCGAGACCCTGGCCGGCCATGCCGATATTGCCGATTTGTTCGACACGGTGAATGTGCAGCAATTGGCCGACCAGCTGAGAACGGTGCGCTGAAACTGCTCACCACTGAGGCACGGAGACACGGAGAACTTCAAGGGATTCGAATTCAGTCTTCGTTTTTAGTCACCGTTCTGCGGCCCTACGATCCGCTAGTCAGAGAGTTCCAAAGTGGTTTCGGTTTTCTCCGTGTCTCCGTGTCTCCGTGGTGAATGGTTTTGCACCAGCCGCTGCTACAATCTCACCCTATGATTTATCGCTCCGACAACCGCACGCCGGACCAGATGCGCCCGGTCAAGATTATTCCGGATTTCATTTCCACCGCCGAAGGCTCGGTGTTGATCGAGGTGGGCAATACCCGCGTGATCTGTACAGCCACGGTAGAAGAGTCCGTGCCCAAGTTTATGAGCGGTCGTGGCAAAGGCTGGATCACCAGCGAATATGCCATGCTTCCCCGCTCCACCCTAACGCGTACACCGCGTGAGTCGACCAAGGGCCGGCCCAGTGGGCGCTCGCAAGAGATTCAACGCCTGATCGGACGCTCGTTGCGTGCCATCACGGATTTGTCGAAGCTGGGCGAGCGCACGCTGTTTGTCGACTGCGATGTAATTCAAGCGGATGGTGGCACGCGCACGGCGTCGATCACGGGTGCGTTTGTCGCCGTGGGATTGGCGATGCAGAAGCTGATCGAAGCTGGAACCTTGAAGGCCGCACCCTTACGGGATTTTGTCGCCGCAACCAGCGTGGGCATCGTCGACGGCGCGATACTGCTTGATCTCTGTTACGAGGAGGACTCACGCGCCGATACCGACATGAATTTCGTCATGACCGGCGCAGGCAAACTTGTGGAAGTGCAGGCTACGGCGGAACAAAACCCCTACGAAGAACAGCAACTGCTAAAGATGATTGCCATCGCGCGAAAGGGCGTGGAAGGTCTCATCGTTCAGCAACGGGAGATTTTGAAGAATTTATTTCCGCAGAAGTAGGCGCGCGCAATCCCTTGAACGTGATCCCGAACACATGTTCAAACTCCCGCCATATTACAATGGACAGCTATCCTGATCCGGGCAGACAGCGCGGTACCGATTCCCGATATTCCTAGAAATTGGAGACACGAAATGAAGCTAACGCCGGGCAAACTTGCAGGCCTGAAGGCAGTATCCAATGATCGCGGCGTCATCGCCGCAGCCGCCATGGACCAGCGCGGTTCGTTGCAGAAATCCCTCGCCAAGGAAAAAGGCGGCGAGGTCAATGATCAAATGATGGAAGAGTTTAAGATTCTGGTCACCGAGATCTTAACGCAGTATGCCAGCGCGATCCTTCTGGATCCGGAATGGGGCATTCCGGCGTCGAAGAAGCGTGCCAAGGGTGCGGGGCTGATCATGGCGTATGAGAAGACGGGCTATGACAAGACCACGCCGGGACGCCTCGGTGACTTGCTCGACCACTGGTCGGTGCGCCGTATCAAGGAATTGAATGCCGATTGCCTGAAGATTCTGCTCTACTACTCGCCGACCGATAAAAAGGAAATCAACGACGTGAAGCACGCCTGGGTCGAGCGCCTCGGCGACGAGTGCCGAGCTAACGATATTCCCTTCTTCCTCGAGTTCATCGCCTACGAAGAAGGCCTGGACGAGAAATCGGTCGAGTACGCCAGGAAGAAGCCTGAACTGGTGATGGAGTCCATGCGCGAGTTCACCAAGGACCGCTATGGCGTCGACATCATGAAGGTCGAAGTGCCGATCGCCATGCAGTTCGTGGAAGGCACGAGGAGCTTCAAAGGCACGAAGGCTTACACAAAGCAGGAAGCGAAAGCCTTGTTCCAGAAGGCATCATCGGTCGCAACCAAGCCGTTCATTTATCTCTCGGCGGGCGTGAGCAATCCGGAGTTCAGCGAGACGCTAGAACTGGCCGCTGAATCCGGCGTGAAGTACAACGGCGTCCTGTGCGGACGTGCGACCTGGAAGGAAGGCATTCCGGTCTACGCCAAGCAGGGCGGCGCAGCGTTCCGGCAGTGGCTCGAGACCGAAGGCGTTAAGAACATTCAGAACGTCAACGAACGCCTGAAGGCGGCCACGCCCTGGACGGGGATGTATTCGTAAGAGCTCGATCGCGCCATGGCTCGAAAACGGCTGTGCAAATCTGCACAATGCAGGGGTACCATTGTGCAGATTTGCACAGCCGTTTTTGCCTAAAACGCGGCAAGGCCCATCTGCGCCCCTCGGTCAGACTTGACCTCACACGACTTTCGTTCCGCCCCCCTGTGCAAAAAGAGTCCCGGCGCGAAATCCAATGAAATGTTTTAATAGACGGGAACTTCCCTTTTGCGTTGGCATCCTATGGGCACCAAAGGCTCAGTCTTGGGGAGTCAGGGTTATTCCACGACGATTTTGCTGGGGAATTTGGTGGAGGAATGATGGCAACGCTTACAACGGCTAACGCGCAGGAACTCGACACACTCTGCATCAATACCATTCGCACGCTCTCCATGGATGCGGTCCAAGCGGCGAACTCCGGACATCCGGGGACGCCGATGGGAATGGCGCCGGTGGCGTATGAGCTGTGGCAGGAGTTCCTGGCCTACGACCCGCAGGACGCTGCCTGGCCGAACCGGGACCGGTTTGTGCTGTCGATAGGGCATGCCTCGATGCTGCTGTATTCCATCCTGCATTTGGCGGGTGTGAAGCATCTGGATGCCTCGAACCACCCGACGGACAAGCTGGCCGTGCCGCTGGACGACATCAAGCGCTTTCGACAATTAGGTAGCCGGTGTCCTGGGCATCCGGAATATCGCTGGACATCTGGCGTTGAGACAACGACTGGGCCGCTGGGCCAGGGCGTGGCGAACAGCGTGGGCATGGCGATTGCCGAGCGCTGGCTGGCAAGGTACTTCAATCGGCCTGGCTTTGAGCTCTTCAGCTACAACGTGTATGCCATCTGTGGCGATGGCGACATGATGGAGGGCATTTCCAGCGAGGCTGGGTCGCTGGCGGGGCATCTGAAGCTTGGAAACCTGTGCTGGATTTACGACAGCAACCGCATCACGATTGAGGGCAGCACCGATCTCGCGTTCAACGACGATGTGGGCGGGCGTTTTGCCAGCTACGGGTGGAACGTGGCC
>Ga0209068_10001596_pt1 | contig 11279 bp, 6 predicted proteins | sample ColStrG_CSR_2012_FD_187200 | JGI IMG/M metagenome (GOLD analysis project Ga0209068, IMG submission 187200) | Freshwater sediment microbial communities in response to fracking from Pennsylvania, USA - Cold Stream Run_MetaG_CSR_2012 (SPAdes)... | ecosystem: Environmental > Aquatic > Freshwater >...
GCTGTGCCAAGACCGCGAGATCTGCAACGTGCTCAAAGTAATAGTTTTTAAAACTACGACGCGGCTGATAAAAGTCGACGCTATCAAAAAAAGAGGTTTGTTCGCTAAAAGCGTCCTCCGAACTGGCTCCAATCGGCCCCTCCTTATTTACGCTAGTCAGAGACCCGTTGTTCGCCAACTGAACCATTACCTCCGTTGCTTTTCTGGAATAGGCCAGCGCCAATTGATATTGACCAAGCTCTCGGTAGCTGACGGAAACCTTACCGAAGGCCGCCGCAACGTCCGGATGACGCAATCCCTTATTGCTCTGCAAGAGTTCGACCGCCGCCTTAAAGGCCTCCTCGGCCTTATTGAAGAGTCCTGCCACCTGAAATGCATGCCCCCGTTCGAACTGATAGCCGACATTACGGGTCGAACCGCTCGGATAAACTTTTTGATCAACGTCCCGCCAGCGGGCCAGAGTGCTCGCGACCTCATCGCCGCGACCCTGGATACGATAAATCTCCATGAGGTTGACAAGGCCTAAGCCCTCAAGGACTGCAGCAAGATTTTCACCGAACAACATAAACTCAGCGCCATGAACCGCCGCCGATCCTAGATCAAAATTCTTGCTTGCCTCGGCGTATCTGCCCTGAAATTTATAGAAGGCTGCCAACTTGTAGTACGCAAAAGTGAGGCGACCGGGGATAGCTCTCGACTTTTCAATTTCCAGCGTGCGCCGCAAGGTATCTTCCAGGCGCGCAAAGTCGCCGTGAGCCATGAGCATTGTGGCGATATCGTCGATGGAACACTCTCCCTCGGTAATGCCGGCTCCAAGACCACGTTCGTAGCTCCCCAACGCCCGGGCCAGATCTGATTGGGCCTTATCATAACGGCCTAACCTTTCGCTCAGCTTGGTCAATTTCATAAGAATATGGCAGTTGCGGAGGTCAATTGTCCCGCCAGTGGAGTCGCTGTAGAGCCCCAGCATTCGTCGATAGATGCTTTCTTCGTCTTCATAGTGGCTAAGCGCATGATGCTGTCCAGCAACATCCTGAAGAGCTTTGATGACGCTATTGCGGGCTTCATCAAGGTCGTAGGTAGAATTCGATAGATCAATCAGTATGCGCTCGCGAAACAATAGTTCACGCTCGTCAATTGCGAGTATGCGCCTATGAATTCGGTTTGCGTCGACGGCGCGGCCTAACTTCTCATAGATATCAGCAAGTCGATCAAGGGGGTCCTCCACGGAAAGAGTACCACTATCTAAGGCTCTGCCGTCCCGTTCAGCTAGCTCCAACACTCTCGTCAGTAACGATGCTGCCTCATTGAAACGACCTTGGAACTCCATTAGCGCAGCAAGAGATGAAATGGGGCTCACCAAGTCCTTAGCGTCGATGCCTTCCGTTTGCTCCGCAATCCCCCTTTCCACATTTTCAATTGCGCGCTTGTAAGCTTCCTCCGCGTCGCGGAAACGGTTTTGTTCCTTGTACAAGTCCGCCAGTTCGACGATAGCCTCGGTGACATGCTGGTAGCCTTCTCGACTTTCCGCGTCCGCAAGCGCTTTCTCCTGGATGGAAACAACGCGCTTGAGCAGCGATTCAGCTTCGGAATACCGTTCCCGTTCTTTGTAAAATTCCGCCAAATTTCGCAGAGGTTCAGCGAAGCCCGATGGCGTCGTTCCGGGACTTTTTTCGATTATGGCGATCAAGCGTTTGTACGTTTCCTCCACGTCGCCAAAGCGCCTCTGCGTCTTGTACAAGTTCAGCAATTTATCGACCGCCCAAATAAGAACTTGGGGGACGTTATCTGCGGTTTCGAGAAGTGCCTTCTCGTGAAAAGAAATTACTTGCTTGAGCGGAGATTCGGCCTCTGGATACCGCTCTTGTCGGCTATAGAATCCAGCAAGATTTTCTAGAGCCTGAACAAGGCCGCCGGACGTCGCCCGGGGACTCCTTTCAATGTAGGCGATCGCGCGCTTATACTCCTCCTCGGCGTCGCGAAACCGCTCCTGGGATTCGTAAAGGGCCGCCAAATTGGCGAAGGCCACAGTGAGCTGGTCTGTCGCGCTATCTGCCCCTTCGGCTAGCGCCCTCTGGTAGATGGATATTACTCGTCTAAGGGGCGGCTCGGCTTCGAGGTAGCGTTTTCGCTTTTCATAGAACACAGCTAAGCTTCCTAAAGGTTCAACAAGGTCTTTGCTCGCGCCGCTGGAGTTCCTTTCGACATTGGCGAGCGCGCGCTTATATGTCTCCTCCGCATCACGAAAGCGCTCTTGCAGCTCGTACGTGTGCGCCAATTCGAGGAGGGACTTCATAATTAACTGGAATATCGCGGGATCTCCCGTCTTAATAAGAGAGTTTTCGTGAATGGTAACTAGGCGTTTGAGGAGCGGTTCGGCTTCGGCGTACCGTTCTTGTTCCTTATAGAACCCAGCTAGGTTGCTGAGGGCTCCGACAAGGTGGAGGGGGGTCGCTTGGGAGCTCTTTTCGATGTTGGCAATCGCGCGCTTATACGCTTCCTCTGCATCGCGCAAGCGCTTTTGCAACTCGTACAGGTTCGCCAAATCGGCGAGTGCCTCAGTGATGTTCTGGAAGGTTTCGGTATCTGCCACTTCGGCAAGCGCTTTATCGTGGATGGAAATTATGCGCTTAAGAAGTGACTCGGCTTCGAGATATCGCTTTTGTTCCTTGTATATTTTAGCCAAGAACGCCAGGGTATCGACTAAGCGCGGATACTGATCGTTTGGCGCAATTTCTTGAATCTCTAGCGTTCGCTTGAAGGCTTCCTCTGCCTCGCGAAAGCGGTCCTTTAGAAAATAGTCGACGCTCAATTGATAAAGGACCTTCGCAACCATTCCAATCTTTTTGAGGATTTGCACCACGTCTGGGTTGCCTAAGCCTTTTGCCTTTTCGCTGATCGCGAGCAAACGTTCGTAGGCGTCTATCAAATTGTAGAGGGTCGTGCGTTTGTCTGGTGCATCCCGACGATCGTCTGCTTCAACGCCCTGCGATTGACGTTCATAGAGGTTTGTTAGGTGTGTCAGGATTGCGATCACATCAGCCGTATTCCCATCTGGAACACCCTCATAGATCGTCAGGGCACGCTTTAGGTGCCTCTCCGCCTCGCCGTATTGGGCGCGACTCAGATAGAAGATGCCCAGGTTGCGCGAAGACTTAGCCACATCAGGAGCGTTGGCGCCAAGTGTCCGTTCGCGAATCTGAAGTGCCTGCTTGTACAGCTCCTCAGCAGCTGCGTACTTCATTTGCGAGAAGTACGTATTGGCTAGTTTGTTGAGAATGTCGACTAGTGCCGGGTGGTTGGGGCCGAAAGCCTTTTCACGAATCGCCAGCGCTCGCTTGTACGGTCCCTCCGCAGCCGCGTACTTGCGTTGCGAGAAGTACGTACTGGCCAAGTTGTCGAGACTTTCGGCCACGTCCAAGTGGTTGGCGCCGAACGTTTGTTCTCGGATCGCCAGTGCGCGCTTGTAGAGCCCTTCCGCTTCGCCGTACTTGCCTTGCGATCGATACAGGGAGCCTAGATTGTTGAGGGCCGCGGGCACATCGGGGTGGTTAGGGCCAAGCGCCTTTTCTTTGATTTCCAGCGCGCGCTTGTAGAGCCCCTCCGCCTCGCCGTACTTGCCCTGCGATTGGTACACGAGGCCCAGATTGCTGAGGGCTACAGCATACGCGCCATGCGCCTCGCCAAAACGTACCTTAACGGCAGCCTGGAGTTTTAGCGCCTCGATAAGGGCCTCCGCGTAGTTTCCCCTCCCGTAAAGTTCAGAGAAGCGCTTCTGGATTGTAAAGATGTCGACCTGCTGCGCTGTGGCTGGCATTGCCAAGCCGATCGCCAGCGCAAGCATCGCGCTCGCTGTTGACCATTTGCGTCTCGTCAGTATCGACATGCGAGCCCGTTATTTGATTGGCGAAGATCCCATCTTCGGTTCGCAACACCGGCTATTCACCTCGGTATTCATGATCTGCACACGCCGGTTCTCGCGCGCGAACGGTTCGGCGGCGTTCTTGAGTTGGGTCTTGCCGTAGCCGACGGCGATAAGAGTGGTCGCCGGCAGATTGAACTGTTGAACCAGCAGGCCCTTGACGGCCTCGGCCCGCCGTTGGGAAAGACGCTGATTGTATTTGGTGCTGCCTCTGGCGTCAGTGTAGCCGTAGATGAGAAAGGCCACGCCGATGAATTCTGGTTTGCCGAGTGCCTCGCCAAGGATGGAGAGGATCGACTTCGCGGTGGGACCGAGAACGGCGGAGGCGTAGCCGAAAGGAATCTCCACATTGATGCTCGGTTTCTCCTCCGGGGGGGCCAGTGGGGCTCCGCCGCATCCCGATATTGCACTTGCGTGCGGGCAGCGCGTGAGGCGTTTGGCCTTCAATGCATCCACAATTTGCGCCTCCGTGGGCTGCTCGATCGCAACCGCGGAACGAACGCCCGCCAAAAGCAATGCGCCGCCGAGCGCTGACGCCACTGTGACAACAAACCATCGCATGCCGAAGCGTTCAGTCATTGTCCTTCCTCCGCTCATAGAGGGGCCCCCTCGCCGACGACAGAGAACGGTCCCCAGAAGGCGGGATAAGCGTTGAGCGGACTGGACGTGTCGTTCATGTAGGCCAGCATCGCCTGGCGCAGCGCCTTGGCGCGGCCGATCTTGGGGTTCGTCTTCATGATGTCGAAGGTCGAGGTGGTGAGGTGCGTCGCTGCGTCCGAGGCCACCGACCAGTGCGAAACCAGCAGCGCGCGGGCACCGGCATAGAAGAAGGCCCGTGCCAGGCCGGACAGCGCTTCCGCTCCGGGCTTGTCGCCGGCGATGGTGTTACAGCCGAGGGCACCACCCAGTCGGCATTGAGCTTGAGCTGCGCCACTTCGCTCGCAGTCGGCCGCATAGAAGAAGGCGCGGGCAAGGCCGAAAAGCGCTTCCGCACCCTCCCCCCGACAACTCTCGCACATGCTGCACACTTCATGTTCACTTTTTCCTTCGCAGCATCGCATTAATGTGACGACCCGCCATTACCACGAGAGGCGCTGTCGACTGAATACAAAAATAATGTTGATCGGTTATTCCTATCACAGTTTCTCCGGCTCGCTGCGGAAGGCCATTAATAGCAAGTGTTTCTTTGGTTCCCACATGCTGCTCGCCGTTCGCAAGTTTTATTAGGAAGGCGTCATTATAGCATCGGATTATGGCTGTGATTGATCCGTCAAATATGACGATCCTCGGTGGGCACGAGGTTGGCATCTGCTCTTTAACAACTCGCAATTCCTCATGCACTCGTTCGAATGATCCTTGTCCCGCTCCGTTGTTTTTGAGAGCCAAGATCACTCTATTCTTTAGCGGCTCACAGATCGGTGCTAGGCGCGCTTCTTCCCTCTCCAGACGTGCCTTCTCCTCCTTTTCCCGTTGCTCCTCTGCCTCTTTCCGCTGCTGTTCAAGCCGTTGTCGTTCCGGTTCTGCTTGTTCGCGCAATCTAAGTGCCTTTTCCAGATCGTCTAACTTGTCCTCCGCAACAAGAACTAAGGGCTTGGTCAGCATTCCAACGGACCCGATTCTGCGTGATTTGTCAGGGACCGGCAATCTTAACAGTTCATAAATAACTGGTTCGATGTCGCGTAATCGAACCTGTACCACTGCACCGCTATTTGCAGTTTCGGTACATGCGAGTGACCCCACGCTGAAAAGCACGCTCAAAATCAGCACCCGGGCGGTAAAAGGCGAGGACTCGATCATGGCTGTTCCCCGATCTACTTTATGGCCGACGCGATTTCGTCGAAGCTGCGCTCCTTCATAAACGCGCGCTTGTAATCATCCGGAACAGCGATCACCTCGTCGCCACGAACCAACGCCAGATAGGCGAACGCGCCGGGAGTAGCCATGAACGACCCATCTTTTCCGATCACCGCATAGTCCTCATTAGTAAACGCAACCAAATCGGCAATTACTCGGCCAGACACAGCGTCGCTAACGGCCAGCGATCGGTCTTTGCTGGCGCTCAAGATTCGCCTTCCATCGGGCGTAAACGTGACCGCGTTTACATAATCCTCATGGACGACATTTAGCAGCAATCGTCCACTCTCGAGTTCCCAGATCTGCGCTGTGTTGCCCCAATCGCCGGAGACGATCCGGCCGCCATCAGGCGAGAACATGAGCGAATAAACGGGCCCAAGTGCCGTTAGTGTTCTCAGCAGCCGATCATTGTCGCAATCCCAGATTTTAATCGTCTTATCGAAAAACCCCGCTGCAATTCTTCGTCCGTCAGGCGATAGTGCAATGGACCTCACTTCATCCGCTTGCGGAATCGTTCGCAACAGCCGCGCAGTTTTTACCTCCCATATTTTGATGGTATTGTCCCCGCCCGTTGATATTATTCGATGCCCGTCGGCTGAGAAACCACTGGTACGAGCGCAATTTGAATGCTCTCGAATCGTGCCGAGTAGCCGCCCGCTATGAGCTGCCCAGAATTTCATACCATCATCACTGCAGCTGCCTGAGATCAACAGCTCCCCGTCGGGTGATATTGCAACTGATTCCACGACACCCTTAAGTCCCGAGAACGTGCGTATGAGGCTTCCGCTAATGGGGTCCCATACCTTGACAGTACTGTCGTAGCTACCTGAGACGAATCGCCGCCCATCCGAAAAGAAAGTAATTGAGGTGACCGAGCTTGAATGACCTCGCATGGTACGAAGGAGAGCCCCATTCTTAGCATCCCAAACATTCAGGATACCTGTGCTCTCCGTGCCCGAAATTATGAAACGAGAGTCTGGGGAAATCGCGACCGACGTATACTGAAGCTCATGATTAGCGATTGAGCGTATCGTATCGCCGCTTTCAGCGGACAATATCTTGATCCCTCCTGCATCACCAACCACAATGCGGCGGCTGTCGCGAGAGAATGCAATTGGAGATGAAAACCCTTTCAGGCTAAGGAGGAGGCGATCGCCACTAGCCGTCCATATTCTGATCGTGGAGTCTGCGCCTTCGGCTATCAACTTTCGGCCGTCAGGGGAAAAAACGACATGCCCATACTTGCGGTGTCCTGATAGTGAGCGTATCAGCTCGCCTGTTTCGACATTCCATATTCTTACCGTCTCATCATTGGCTATTGACGCGATAGTTCTACTATCCGGCGAAAAATAGACTGAAATAACCTCGTCAGAATGTCCGGACAGCGTATGTAATAGGCGACCGCTCTGTGCATCCCAAATCTTGACGGTCTTGTCTGCGCTAGCAGATGCGATACGCAAGCTGTCGCTGGAAAACGTGACCGATGTCACACTCTTCGAATGCCCCATCAGCTTCCGAACCAGGCCGCCGGTATCTACGTCCCAAATGTATATAGTGGGAACCCGCTCATGCCCGGCGAGATCGATGAGTCCGCCCACAGCGACGCGCGTCCCCGCGGGTGAAAGCGCAGCGCGCGTGACTACATAGTCGCTGCTTGTATCTAACGTTCGAATCAGGCGACCGTTGTCCACGTCCCAAATCTTTATTACACCCCACGAATCCCCGTTCGCGACAACTCGCCGGCCATCAGGCGTGAAAGCAACAGTCTCCACGCCATTGACCCAATTTGTTGTGATTGTTCGTTGCAAGCGTCCCGTATCAACGTCCCAAACTTTGATTGTCGCGTCCCGGCCACCCGAAACAATCTTCCGCCCATCTGGAGAGAACGAAATAGAAGCAACATAAGAGCTGTGGCCGAACTGTGGGGTCAGGGTCCAACCTTGCCACTTTTCGGGCGCTGCAGCATCGGATGTAGTTTGCGCGAGCCCCGGTGTCGTGACCAACACGGCAACAGCGAACGCAAACAATAGATGCATCGGACGCATAGCTTTCTCAGCACTTCTTGTCATTTACTGGCCCCCCTCACCGACGACGGAAAACGGCCCCCAGAAGGCGGGATAGGCATTGAGCAGGTTGGATTTGTCGTTCATGAAATCCAGCATCGCGCGGCGAAGGGCCTCACTGCGGCCCAGCTTCGGGTCCCTCGCGATGATATCGAAGGTCGTGGTCGTCAGCCGAGTGGCCGCGGCCGAGTCCACTGCCCAATGGGACACGAGGAGCGCTCGGGCACCCGCATAGAAGAACGCCCGCGCCAGACCGGATAGTGCCTCGGCACCGGGTTTCTGCCCCGCCATGGTGTTGCATGCCGACAGTACGACCCAATCCGCATTGAGTTTTAGCTGTGCCACCTCACTCGCAGTGAGCAGTCCGTCATCGAGTTCAGTTGGCTCCCTGGGTAGCGAGAGCGCGAGCGCGGGTTCACCTAGGCCCTTCACGTCTCCTGCCACAAGCCCATGCGTGGCAAAATACACTACTCGATACTCGGCCAGTGGCCTGAGTTTTACGTTAGTCTCGGTCGCATCCTTATCGAGAAAAATATCGCTCGTGGGTGCGCCAAGCTTTTGCGCCACGGTCTTCAGTTCTACCGCTGAGTCGAGGAGTGATGGCAGGTTCTTGGCGAGGTTCACTCGGTCGATCCCCGCTCCCTTCCAATAGTCGGAATAAGCCCTGGTCTTCACAGCAAGGCGGGTTCTGTTGGCGCGCTGCTCGGCCAGCGCCGCAGCGCGTTCGGTTGGGTCGAATACCGGGTCGCCAAAACCGATCATCGGCCTTGCGCCACGATCCTTGGGCGCGAACACCCGTAGTGCCTTCAGGCTGCTCACTGACGGCAGAACGGTGACTGCATGGCGCTTGAGTAGCCACGCAGCTTCCCGGTAGAGAGAGATGTCTTTGATCTCTGGTTTTGCGACCGCTGGTTTCTCGGTCACCAGCAGGTGGAATGGGAGAGCGGTTAGTGGACCGGAGGGGACGACCAGCAGATGACGTTTGTGCTTGATCAGCTCCTCGACCGGAGCCAATAGGGTGGCGTAAAGCTCATGGGCAATACCGATGTCGAACAGCACAGGTTTCCTGCCGCTCCTCTTGAACTCTTCGGCCTGTTCGTAGAAATCGTGCAGACCGCGGCGTAAGCGTGCAACCTTGTCGCTGAGGGTCTTTTCGCCGATCTCTATGGGCTGCCAGTCGAATTTCTCTCGGGTAATCGCCCACACATAACTCTGTTCCTCGTCCAGAAGGTAGACGACCATTGCCTCGTCGAGTTCAAGCAAGTTCTGCGCTTCGCCGAGTTCAAGTGGTTGCGGGTTGGCAAAGGCGATGTAATCCGGAAACTCGCTTTCGATGCGTGCCGTGAGAACAGATACTTTATCCTCTATCGCCGTTTTGCGACTCCATAGCTTTTCGTCAGCCGTTTGATTCCTCTTATTCAATAAGCTGCTCAAGACACCGTGATCGAGCGAATTCCACTCGGCGGTGAGATCCTGTTGTTCCCGTACCAAACGCGCCACAATAGACCCGCCAGAATTGCCAATTCCAAATCGCGCAGTCATCTGCGCGACGGCAGCCCCCGCCGCAGTCTGGTGGGCACGCTGGGCATCTGCTAAACCGGCATTTGCAAACCTCATCCGTTCGGCTGGGTTCTCTCGCAACAGATCATAAGAACCCCACAACAATTGTGGCTGCGCAGCAAGCTGGCCCTCAAAGATGCCGTCCACTTGCGAACTTCCATCGGAATTCGCTTCCAGAATCGATTGCGCCTTTTCGGATGCCGCGCGGGCCTCGGCCCAGCGACCTTGAGCTCGCAACATCATTGCCATTAAATTGAGCGTTCGGGCATATGGAATCCCTTTCTGGTGGATTGCAAGCGCACGCTCAAATAGAATTACCGCATCATCATATCGGCTCAACTGGCCGTAGGCCGCGGCCAAATTGCTGTAAATTGATCCTAAGGAAGCCTCATTGGGATTGGCCCCTTTCTGGTAGATTGTCAGTGCTCTCTCGTACATCGATGCGGCACGTAAAACGTGCCTCTGAGCGAGGTAAATGTTGCCCAGGGTCTCCAGAGCAATTGCGTAGTTCCTATGGCTTGTGCCGAATCGTAGCTTGATTGTTCGTTCTAGCTTCTGCGCTTCGATCAATGCGGCATCGTACTGCCCGGCAGCACGGAGTTCGTTCGCGATTTTGAGGATGGCATTGAAATCATCGAATTGCTGCGCCGTGGTTGGCGCCGGCAAACCAATGGCCAGTGCGAGCATCACAGCAAACATCGCGCTTTGCAGCTTCGTGCGTATCGCCATGTGCGCAGCCCTCACTTCGATTAGCCAATGGCGACACGTGCGGTCCCCACAGGACATTTAGTATTTTCCGCACCGGTCCTCCGACCGGTTTTAATCGTGCGACGGCGGCCGTGGTGACCTATCGCCCCTGAACTCCGCCTTCGATGGTTGACGTCCGCTTCGTAAGGTCCTCCGCCTCGAAAATGCGGCCTTGGGCGCGATAGACTTGGGCAAGGCTATTGAGGGTCTGGGCTACTTTGGGGGGTGACCCTGTCCCTCCCGGGCTGGCCGAACTGCTTGGCACGGTCTGAGGATGCACCGCAGTTACCTGTTGACGGATCGTCCGACCCGATTCCAGCGGGAGACCAAAAAAATATTTCCAGACACTTTGCCGGACTCGCCCAACCTCACCCGTCTTAAACGCAAAGAGAGCTGTATTTCGCCTCAACCTGGAGACAACGTCCTAGTGATTGTGTCGGAAATAGCTACACGTTTCAATAGCTTGGGCTGCCTTGTCTCAAGCAAAGCAGCCGGACGTCGAACATGTTGTCTTTTTGTTGCAACCGTAACCATTATCTTGAATTCGCGCGGTGGGCACCAAACCCAGTTCGCGATCACAGAAGGGAGCGGCCATGACCCGGCCTCTTATCGTTGGTCTCTACGCAGCACTGGCAATTGCAAATGCGACTTTCACGTCGGTGGCTCTCAGCGATGCGCAGGCACAGCACAAGTCGCGAGTCTTCGAGAATTACCCGGACGGCAAACTATATAGCCACAATGGGTCTTCGGTTGTCATCAACATCCATCGTGGGATTCTTGAGATTGAGTATCTCTTCCCTCGATCTGAACTCTACGGCGCGGGCGTGGACACCGGCACGATTCTGTTCGAGGGCGCGGTGGACCCGAATTACGCAGTCTCCGGAACGGCGTACATCTTCTCGCGACAGTGCGGAGAGATTTCATACTATGTGGCAGGCTCGATCACGCCGGATCTGCGGGTCCTCAGGCTCAGCGGTTCGGCGCCGATCGTCAAGGATTGCCGAATTGTCGGCACGACCAACACCGGCAGGAATGCCAAGCTTGTATTCCTCCGCGACACGCGCCCCGTGGTAGAATAACCAAACCGATCTCCGACTCGAACTGGCTAAGAGCCTGACTCAAAAGCCTATGCG
>Ga0209068_10001597_pt1 | contig 11273 bp, 7 predicted proteins | sample ColStrG_CSR_2012_FD_187200 | JGI IMG/M metagenome (GOLD analysis project Ga0209068, IMG submission 187200) | Freshwater sediment microbial communities in response to fracking from Pennsylvania, USA - Cold Stream Run_MetaG_CSR_2012 (SPAdes)... | ecosystem: Environmental > Aquatic > Freshwater >...
CAGGTGCTGGACTACAAGTCCGCGACGTTGACGGAAAACGGCGTGACACCGTCTGCCGATCGCCGCGAGGTGGCCATCGACTTGCGTCAGGACTGGCCGGCCGCGCTGCGCGGCGCGGGCTTTGACTCGGCCGCACCGACCGCCTGGCTGGCTGAGGGGCTGCTGATGTACCTGCCGGGCGAAGCTCAGGACCGGCTGTTCACCCAGATCGGTGAGCTGAGTGCGGTAGGGAGCCGGGTGTCCGCGGAAACCGCGCCCACGCACGCCGAAGAGCGGCGCCAGCAGATGCGCGAGCGGTTCAAGAAGGTCGCTGACCAGCTTGGCTTGGAGCAGACCGTCGACGTAGGAGAATTGATGTATCGCGACGACGACCGGGCGGACGTCACGGAATGGCTGAACGAGCACGGTTGGCGCGCCCAAGGTCAGAACGCGACGGACGAGATGCGCCGGCTGGGCCGCTGGATCGAGAACGTCTCGTTTGCCGACGACAAGGGCGCATTCTCCGACTTTGTCATCGGGGAACGGTTGTAATGGCGCGGACCGTCGACGACTCCTGGGACATCGCGACAAGTGTCGGGGCGACGGCGGTAATGGTCGCGCTGGCCCGTGCGGCAGAAACCGCCAGCGCCGACCCGCTCATTCGGGACGAGTTCGCCGAGCCGCTGGTCTCCACGCCCGAGCTTGAGGGAGTCCGCGAGCAGGTGACTGCATGGTGGACGCCGGAGCCGGACGATGCCGAGCAAGCTTCCCCGAATTCCCAAGCGGACTCGCAGCAGATGATCAATTATCAGGCGGTCCGCACCCACTTCTTCGACGCCTATTTCGCCGACGCGGCCGGGGCCGGAATCCGGCAGGTCGTGATTCTGGCCGCTGGCCTGGATTCGCGCGCCTACCGGCTGGACTGGCCGGCCGGTACCGCCGTATACGAAATCGATTTGCCCAAAGTGCTGGAGTACAAGGCGCGGACCCTCGCCAGCCACGGCGCCACACCAATCGCCGACCGCCGACCGGTTCCCGTCGACCTGCGCCACGATTGGCCCCAGGCGTTGCGTGACAACGGTTTTGACGCGAGTGAGCCGACCGCGTGGCTGGCCGAAGGGCTATTGCCGTTTCTGCCTGCAGCAGCGCAGGAAGCCATGTTCGGCTCGATCGACACGCTGAGCGGATCGGGCAGCCAACTCGCCGTCGAAAACTTCGGGGTTGACCAAGAGAAGCGCCGTGAGGCCGAGCAGAGGTGGACCGAACTGAAGGCCAAGCGTGAGGCGCGCGGTCAGGACACCTCGTTCAACCCGTTCGACCTCTGGTTTGAGGACGAGGGTCGTCCCGACTGCGGCGACTGGTTCGCGGCGCGCGGCTGGACGATCCGCACGGTGAGTGCGCGCGAAGAGGGAGCGCGATTGGGCCGCGAGCCGCAGTCGGACGACAGGCCGTTTGCGAACAGCTTTGTGACGGCAACCAAGTCCTGACGGTCCGATCGGATCTTCCTTACTGCTCTCCCAACGGGATGGCTAGGATCGCGGTTATCACCCATTAGTGCCCGCGCGTGCAAAACGCCGGGCATCTCCGGGAAGGTGCGCGAGAGGAAGGACGCTGATGACCACCGAATCAGTTGCACCGAGGACATCCGAGGCACCCGCGACCAAGAACGGCACTCCGGCAGCCACGCCGGTCGATGTCGCCGCGACGGTAGCCCGGCTTCGCCAGACTTTTGCCACTGGCCGCACTCGCGACATTGAGTGGCGCAAGCGGCAGTTGCTGCAGCTGCAAAAGCTGATGGAGGAGAACGAACCCGCGATCGCCGCCGCGCTCGCCGAGGATCTGGACCGCAATCCCTTCGAGGCATTTATCGCCGACATCGCCAACACCGCCGGCGAAGCCAAGTACGCGGCCAAGCACCTGCGGAAGTGGACGCGCCGCAAATACCGGCTGCTCGAGGCGGCGCAGCTCCCCGGCCGTGGCTGGGTGGAATACGAGCCCTACGGCACCGTGCTGATCATCGGCGCCTGGAATTACCCGTTCTACTTGACGCTGGGACCCGCGGTCGGAGCCATCGCGGCTGGAAACGCCGTCGTGATCAAGCCCTCCGAAATCGCCGCGGCGTCGTCCCGGCTGATGGCGGAGTTGGTGCCCCGGTATCTCGACACTGATGCGATCGCGCTGGTCGAGGGCGACGGCGCGGTGAGCCAGGAGCTGATCGCGCAGGGCTTGGACCGGGTGATGTTCACCGGTGGCACCGAGATCGGTCGCAAAGTCTACGAAGGCGCGGCGCCCCATCTGACCCCGGTCACGCTTGAGCTGGGCGGCAAGAGCCCGGTGATCGTCGCGGCCGACGCGGACGTCGATGTGGCCGCCAAGCGGATCGCCTGGGTGAAACTGCTCAATGCCGGACAGACGTGCGTCGCACCCGACTATGTATTGGCCGACGCGAAGATCCGTGACGAACTCGTCACCAAGATCGGCGCGGCCATCACAAAGTTCCGGTCAGAGGAACCGCACGGAATGCGGATCGTCAATCAGCGCCAGTTCGACCGGCTCAGCGGGTATCTCTCCGGCTCGGATGGCAAAGTCACAGTCGGCGGCAGCTGTGACACGGCGACCTTGCGCATTCACCCGACGGTCGTCGTTGACCCGGATCCGGAGGGTCCGCTGATGCAAAACGAGATCTTCGGGCCGATCCTGCCAGTGATCACCGTTCAATCGCTGGACGAGGCAATACGTTTCGTCAATGCTCGACCCAAGCCGCTTTCGGCGTATCTGTTCACCAAGGCGCGTGCTACTCGCGAGCGGGTGATCAAGGAGGTGCCCGCGGGTGGCATGCTCATCAACCATCTCGCCTTCCAGGTGTCCACGGTCAAACTGCCGTTCGGCGGAGTCGGCGCTTCGGGTATGGGCGCCTACCACGGCAAGTGGGGCTTCGACGAGTTCAGCCACCGCAAATCGGTGTTGACCAAACCGACCCGGCCCGACCTATCGAGCCTCACCTACCCTCCGTACACCGCGCGGGCCTTCAAGATGGCTCGCAAGATCTTCTGAGCCCGACTCTTCAACACCTCGACAAGACCGGACCGAAAAGACTAGACAGGAAAGGAAACTGATGCCCGGAGTGCAGGATCGCGTCATCGTCGTCACCGGAGCCGGAGGAGGGTTGGGGCGTGACTACGCAATGACACTCGCCCGAGAGGGCGCGAGCGTCGTCGTGAACGACCTCGGCGGAGCCCGCGACGGCTCGGGCGCAGGATCCGCGATGGCCGACCACGTCGTCGCCGAGATCCGCGAGGCTGGTGGCCGCGCGGTCGCCAACTACGACAGCGTCGCCACCGAGGACGGTGCGGCCGGCATCATCAAAACCGCACTCGACGAATTCGGCGCCGTGCACGGTGTGGTGAGCAATGCCGGGATCCTGCGCGACGGCACCTTCCACAAGATGACGTCCGAGAACTGGGACGCCGTGCTCAAGGTGCACCTCTACGGCGGGTACAACGTGCTACGCGCGGCCTGGCCGCACTTCCGCGAGCAGAGCTACGGCCGGGTCGTCGTCGCCACCTCGACCAGCGGGCTTTTCGGCAACTTTGGCCAGACCAACTACGGGGCCGCCAAGCTCGGCTTGGTCGGCCTGATCAACTCGCTGGCACAGGAGGGGGCCAAGTACAACATCCACGCCAACGCGGTCGCCCCGATCGCGGCCACCAGAATGACGGAGGACATCTTGCCGCCCGAGGTGCTGGAGAAGCTCACGCCCGAGTTCGTCGCTCCGGTGGTCGCCTACCTGTGCACCGAGGAAAACCCGAACAACGCTTCGGTTTTCGTTGTTGGTGGTGGAAAGGTGCAGCAGGTTGCGCTCTTCCAGAACGAGGGCGCCAACTTCGACAAGCCGCCGTCAGTCGAGGACATCGCGTCGCACTGGGCTGAGATAACCGACCTCTCCGGGGCGAAAAAAGCCGACTTCAAGCTGTAGGGGTCATGAAAGCCTGTGTAGTACAGAAGCTGTCCGGCCCGGGCGGCATGGTGTACACCGATATCGACGATGTCGCCGATGACGGCGGCAACGTCGTGATCGATGTTCGTGCCGCCGGGGTGTGCTTTCCAGACCTGCTACTGAGCAAGGGCGAGTACCAACTGAAGTTGCCGCCGCCGTTCGTTCCCGGCATGGAAGCCGCGGGTGTGGTTCGTTCCGCGCCGGCCGCGTCGGGTTTCAAAGTTGGCGAACGGGTTTCGGCGTTCGGAATCCTGGGTGGCTACGCCGAGCAGGTGGCCGTTCCGGCGGGCAACGTTATGCGCAGCCCCGCGGAACTCGATGACGCCGAGGCTGTGTCGTTGTTGGTGAACTACAACACGATGTACTTCGCCCTGGCGCGCCGCGCCGCGATGCGGCCGGGCGACACGGTGCTGGTGCTGGGTGCCGCCGGCGGGGTGGGCACGGCGGCGGTCCAGATCGCCAAGGCAATGGGCGCGAGCAAAGTGATAGCGGTGGTGCACCGCGAGAACGCGGCGGACTACGTCTCCTCGCTTGGCGCCGACGTGGTGCTGCCGCTGGCCGATGGATGGGCTCAACGGGTGCGCGAGCACACCCACGATCGGGGAGTCGACATCGTCGTCGATCCCATCGGCGGCCCGACCTTCGACGATGCGATACGCGTGCTGGCGATCGACGGCAAGCTATTGGTGATCGGCTTCGCCGCGGGCGGTATTCCCACCGTCAAGGTCAACCGGCTGCTGTTGCGCAATGTGAGCGTAATGGGCGTCGCGTGGGGTGAGTACCTCAACAAAGTCCCCGGTTCGGCCGCCCTGTTCTCCTGGGGCCTGAGCCAGTTGGTCTTCTTGGGGCTTAAACCGCCTCCACCGCAGCGCTTTCCGTTGTCAGAGGGCCAGGCGGCGTTGCAGTGCCTGGCCGACGGCGGTGTGCTCGGCAAGCTTGTTCTCGAACCCTGACCAGCCCGGCGATCAGCCGGTGAAGTCGCCGATGATCGCCGCGGTGTCGCGTTTCTCAAGGACCCTGATACCGGCGGCCGGGAACTGCTGAAACCACCTGAGCCACTGTGCTATCCGCGGTCAAAACGCCGCATCAGCAGGAGGTGCCGATCAGAAAGGCCCCGGATTCGGTACCCCGGTCAAAATCGTCTGGAGCGAATTCACGATGGCGATGAGTTCGAAACCGCCCGCGACCGTCGCCAGCCCAACGTTAGCGGCGATCGGATTGCCGATCGCATTGATCAGCCCGGCAGGGTCACCGTTGACCGCTTGGATGATCCCGTTCGTGAACAGGTTGAAGTCATAGGACGGCAGCGAGACTCCGAGGGCTAACGCAATATCTGCGGTCGGAAGCAGCGTCGCGTAAGCGGTCGAGAGGTTCGTGGTCGCGGTGCCGACGATGTTGGTGTTCGCAGTCTCGAGGCCCTCGAGGAAACCGGTGATCGTGGACGGAAGAGACGCCGCGGTAGGCAGGGCAGGCAGGGGCAGCGCACCGCCCGTCGACGCATGTGCCATAAGCGCGTTCGTCAAGCTGGGCACCGAGGCGGCGGACGCCGGCAGCTCGGCGGACAGGTCGCTGACGAAGGCGCTGAATCCCTGCTGCGTGCCACTGGTCAAGGCCGGACCCAGGGCGAGGGTGTCGCCAAGCGGCGGCAGGAAGCCAAACGGCGTTTGGATGTCGGCCGGCCCGGTCGACCAGCCGTAGGCGGGGTTGCCGTAGCCCCAGTTGATGATGGCTCTCAAATCCGGTTGCAGCAGGTCCGCGAGCGGGTTCCCGATGCCCGGGATGATGCGTAGCGGTTCCAGCAGGGGCAGGTTCTGGGTGGGGATCATGTTGTAAGTCGTCATGGAGGGGTTGCCGGACTGCCCCAGTGTGACGGCTGACCCAAGTTGTGCGTTCGTGAGTGTCGGATAGCTCCCGTGTATGAATACGATGCCCGCCAGGGCATTGAGGTCGGCGGGGAAATCGATCGGATACCGTGGGAAGTCGGCGAAGCCGTCGTACTCGAGCGACCAAATGGTCGTCGGGAAATCATTGCTTGGGGTCGCGAGGCCCAATGTGGCACCCAGACTCGGCAGGCTCAGACCGGGGAAGCGGGCGAACAGGCCGCCGTTGGGAGCGCTGGGATCACCCAGCAGCGTGAAGTGTATCTGCGTCGGCAGATAGTGCTGGGCGAGGAGTTGCGGCATTATCATTGAGGAAATGATCGAACTCTGCGAGTAGCCCAACACGGCGATGCTGCCGGTACCGGGGGTGATCTGCTGATTGATCGCGTTGTTCAGTGAGGTGACGCCGCGGGCCAATGAGATGTCCAGCGTCAGGTCCTTGGTACCGGTAAACGGATATAGCCCCTCGGCCGTGGTCACGGGGATGGAAAGCATGCTGGTGAAAATGGGGTTGGCATACACACCGGTCAAGTAGCGGCTGGAAACGTTGCTCATGTAGGTCAACGAAGGTGTCGCCGTGCCGCTGCCGGTCATGATCAAGAAGGCATCCACGGCGGGGTCCGCGGCCTTGGTGATTGCGACTCCAGGGTTGGCCCCGGCGGGGCCGAGCAGCGCAGCGGCCTGGGCTTCGGCTCCCGTGTAAGCGGTTCCGGCGGCGGCCAACAACTGAGCGAACTCGTCATGAAACGCGGTCGCCTGTCCCAGCAGCGCGTGATACTCCCGGGCATATGTATTGAACAGGGTCGTGGTGAGCGCTGACACCTCATCTTCGGCCGCGGCCACCAGACCGGTGGTCCGGCCGGCGGCGGCCGTCTTGGCCGCGCTGATCGCCGAACTAATCTGCGCCGTGTCCGCCGCGGCGGCCACCAACAATTGGGGCTGCGTGATCAAGCTGGTCATCGGCTCTTCCCTTCGTGGCAGGGGTTCTCTTCGTAGTACCCGAAGGCGCTGCTAACCGACGACCCGGCGCATCGCTGGAACCGGCACTCGGCCAGCTTAGGCCGGTCGCGACCGTCTGTCTGGGATTTACTTACTGTTTTTCTACCGTTCCCGGAAAGCCAACTTTCCCCTGCGCAGCGGCCTCCGTTTTCGCCCGAGGCGAAGGTGCCAGCAAGCCGCGGTTTGATGACGGTAAGCGCGTCGCCGTAGCCTGGGTAAAATGTTGCCGCCCAGCGTGTCTGGTGGTTGTCGGCTAGATACTCGCGAAGTCTTTGAGAACCGACACGGCTCCGCTCAGCAGGACTAAGCCTTCGACACCGCCTGCCACCGTGAGCAGCCCCGTGGTCGCAGCGATCGGATCGCCGACCGCGTTGATGAGCCCAACAGGGTCACCGCCGGCCGCTTGCGTGATCCCATTCAGGAACAGGTTGGCGTCATAGGACGGGATGGAGATTAGAGCGGCATTCGCTGTGTCTGCGGTCGGGAGCAGCACCGAGTAACCATCCGAGAGCGCGCTGCTGATTGCGTTGGCGGCGTTGGTGTTGGCGGTCTGAAGCGACTGGATAAAGCCACCGATCGACGGCGGGGACACCATTGTGACGTGCGACGGCAACGAGATCGCCTGCAGCGAGTGCGAAAGGTTCGCCAGTGATAGGCCCGATCCCTCGGCCATGATGTCGTTTGCGAAGGCGCCAAATCCTTGTTGCGTTCCGGTGGCCAGAGCGCCGGCGACGACGCCGGGGCCGACGTTCGGGAACAGCCCGAACGGTGTGGGCACGTTCGCCGGTGTCGTCGAATAGCCGTAGTTCGGGTCGCCGTATCCCAGGTTGACGATCACCTTCATGTCGGGCTGGAGCAGATCTGCCAGCGGGTTGCCCACGCCGGGTATGAGCCGCAGCGGGTCCAACAGCGGCAGATTCTCGGTGTGCACCATCCAGTAGGTGGTGTTGGCCAGAGTCCCGGTGTAATCCGCTGACACACCCAACTTCACGATGTCACCGGGCGGCAGCGTCGATGGATCGAGATGCGGATAGTCGGGGTGCACGAAGACGATGCCCGCGACTGCGTTGAGGTCGGAGACGATGTTGATCGGGTACCGCGGGAAGTCGGCGAAGCCGTCGTATTCGAGCGAGTAGATGTTGGTCGTCCAGGGCGTGTTCGCGGGCGTCGCGCCATAGAAATTCAGGCCGATGCTCGCCAGGTTCAGGCCGGGGAAGCGCGCCAGCAGACCGCCGTTGGGGTTCATGGGATCGCCCAGCAGGTTGAAGCCGAGTTGAGGTCCCGTCGGTGGAGTCGGGTTCAGCGCGGGGTTCAGGAGATTCCGCATTTCCAGCGACGAGATGATGGCGCTCTGCGAGTAGCCCTGGACGAGGACACTGCCGTTGGTAGCGATTTGCTGTTTGATCGCGCTGTCGAGAATCTGGACGCCCTCGTTCACCGACGCGGCGAGGGTCAGGCTTTTGACGCCGGTGAGCGGATACAAATTCTCCGGAGTGAAGAGGGCTTGGACGTTGGCGGCGGGCCAGGTGAAACCACCTTGAGTAGCCCACTTGAGAACGCCGTCGACGAAGGTCTGGCTGGGAATCGGGTTTCCGCTGCCGCCGATGACGATGGCGGCATTGAAGTGCGGATCGGTTATCGGCGACAGCACCGGGTTCCCGGCGGGTGCGCCGCCGATGCCAAGCAGGGCCTGTGCGTCGGCCTCGGCTGCCGCGTAGGCGCTCCCGGCGGCGGCCAATGTCTGGGCGAATCTGCTGTAAAGCAACCCACCCTCGCGGACGACAGCCTGATACTCCCGGCCGTACACACGGAATAGATCTGCGACGGCATCCGACACCTCATCGGCGGCCGACGCCAACAGACCGGATGTCGGGCCCGCTGCCGCGGCGCTGGCCGCGCTGATCGCGGAGCCTATGCCGTCGACTTCTGCGGCAGCCGCAGCCATCGCCTGCGGTTCGGTGGTCAGATACGTCATCGGCCCATCCTTAGCCACGGCAACAGCGGTACCAGCCCACCCTAGACTGATCACTCAGCTCTACCGGCGATCCTGCGAAAGCTTTCGCAAACCAATTGCGAAAACTCCACGCTGTCAGTCCGATGGCCAAAGTGAGGCGCCGCCGCCCCGCCGGGAAAGTCGTGTCAGTTCAGCTGAGCAGTGCAGCGCGCAGGCGATCCACGTCGGCCTCGGTGATACCCGTGTCGCGCAGGTAGCCGTCCAGCGATCCGTAATCGTCATTGATCGACTGCCACGCGGCGGCCAGGTACTCCTCGCGGACGCCGAGGACCCCATCGGATAGCCGGGCCTCGGTGAACGTCACCACCTCCGGGGTCAGCTCGGTGTCCGAACGCTGCTGGATCATCTCCGAGATGCGTGCCCGCAGTTGGGGTGCCGCGGCATTGCTGCGGAGAAAGTCGGCGAGGATGGTGTCGCGGTCCACACCGATGGTTTCCAGCACCGTCGCGACCACAAACCCGGTGCGGTCCTTGCCGGCGAAGCAGTGCGTGAGCACCGGGCGCCCCGAAGCCAGTAACGTGACGACGCTGTGCAGTGCGCGTTGTGCTCCGTTGCGCGACGGGAATTGGCGGTATTCGTCGATCATGTAGCGGGCAGCGGCATCGTTCACCGACTCGTCGGAATCGCTGCCCTCGCCGGTGAGGAGCCGCTGAAATGCGTGTTCATGCGGGGCCTGGCCGTCGGTGTCGGACTCGTCTTCGTCGCCCTCCTCGCCCAGGTCGGGGAAGGGCAGCAGGTGGACCTCGACGCCGTCGGGAACCAGTCCGGGACCGCGCCGGGTCACCTCCCGAGTCGCGCGCAGGTCGGCGATGTCGGTGATGCCCAGCCGGCGCAGCGTTTCCCGGCCGCCGTCGTCGAGGCGGCTGAGTTCGCCGGACCGGAACAGCCGCCCCGGGCGGAGGGCCGGGGTGCCGTCTGCAACGTCACGAAAGTTCCACGCGCCCGAAAGTTCACGCAGCGCCTCAGTCATGTGACGTGACTGCCGCGGCGAACGGGGTTTGCTCCCGGCCGATCTCGGCGCGCGCGATGGACCGCATGTGCACCTCGTCGGGTCCGTCGAAGATCCGCATGGCGCGATGCCAGCCGTATAGCCGCGCGAGCACCGTGTCGTCGCTGACGCCCGCGGCGCCGTGCACTTGGATCGCGCGGTCGATGACGTCGCACGCCACCTGCGGAGCGGCCGCCTTGATCTGTGAGACCAAGAGGTGGGCTGCTCTGTTGCCGCGCTGGTCGATGGTCCATGCCGCCTTCTCGCACAGCAGCCTGGCCTGGTCGATTTCGTTGCGGGACTTAGCAATCGCCTGCTGGACAAGACCCTGCTCAGCCAGCGGACGACCGAACGCCACCCGGTTGCGGGCTCGGTCGACCATCAGGGCCAGCGCACGTTCAGCCCCGCCGAGCGCACGCATGCAGTGGTGGATGCGGCCCGGTCCCAGCCTGGCCTGCGCGATCGCGAAGCCGCCGCCCTCTTCGCCGAGCAAATTGGTGGTTGGCACGCGGACGTTGTCGTAGATGATCTCGCAGTGACCGTGCTGGTCCTGCCAGCCGAAGACCGGCGTCGAGCGGACGACCGTCACGCCTTCAGCGTCCATCGGTACCAGGACCATCGACTGCTGCTGGTGGCTGGCCGCCTCCGGATTGGTGCGGCCCATCACGATGAGGATCTTGCAGCGCGGGTCCGCCGCGCCCGAGGTCCACCACTTTCGCCCGTTGATCACGTAGTCGGCACCGTCGCGCAGGATCGAGGTCTCGATATTTCGGGCGTCGCTGCTCGCCACGGCCGGCTCGGTCATCGAGAATGCGCTGCGGATCTCGCCGGCCAGCAGCGGCTCCAGCCACTTCTTACGCTGGTCGTCGGTGGCGAACAGGTGCAGCGTCTCCATGTTGCCGGTATCCGGGGCCGAGCAGTTCAGCGCCTCGGGTGCGATCTCCAGGCTCCAGCCGGTCAGCTCGGCCAGCGGCGCGTAGTCGAGGTTGGTCAAACCCGACTCGGCCGGCAGGAACAGGTTCCAAAGGCCGGCATCTTTGGCCTTGCTTTTCAGCACCTCGATGACGGGTGGGACGGTGTGGTCGTTCGGGCCGGATTCGTGGCGGTATTTGTCGTAATCGGACTCGGCCGGGAATACGTGCTCGGTCATGAAGTCGGACAGTCGCTTGTGATAGTCGTTGGCTTTGGCCGACATCGCGAAGTCCATGTCCGCCACGATAGGACACGCGGAATTAGGTGACGCGAGCAGACGCATAAGTCCCGCGACACCAACGCCGATGGGGGGGCGTTTGCGTCTGCTGGCGGTGGAAAGGCGACCGGGAACGCGCACGATATAGGTCATGAGCGAATCCCTGCCCCCGTTCCCGCCGTTCACCCTCGAAACCGCGACCCAGAAGGTCCAGGCCGCGGAGGATG
>Ga0209068_10001598_pt1 | contig 11271 bp, 10 predicted proteins | sample ColStrG_CSR_2012_FD_187200 | JGI IMG/M metagenome (GOLD analysis project Ga0209068, IMG submission 187200) | Freshwater sediment microbial communities in response to fracking from Pennsylvania, USA - Cold Stream Run_MetaG_CSR_2012 (SPAdes)... | ecosystem: Environmental > Aquatic > Freshwater >...
GTCCTGGGTTCTGCTCCCGCCGCTCGGCATCACCGGAGCCGGCATCGGCTGGCTCGCGTCGCGCCTCGTCGGCGCGGCGCTCGTGTGGTGGGACTACCGGCGCCAGCGGGCCCGCAGGACGCTCGCGGTCCGCTCCGACGGGATGGGCAGGACGGCCGACGCGCTCGCCGCCACGACGGCCGAGGCGCCCGAGATGCTGGCCGCCGGCGATGCGGGCTAGTGCGAGCCCTGCCCGACGTGGGCAGCCTGCGTCCACCGGCGCCAGCGCGACAGCGCCGCGCTGCTCGCGCGAGCGATCGAGCGGCTCGCCGGGGCGGGCAGCGAGGTGAGTCCCACCGCGGCGATCCCGCGCGGCGTGCGCCTGACCTCCACGCTCCTGCGCGCCGCGCGGGACGCGCGGGACGCGTCGCCCTCGCGCAGCAGAGCGATCGACCAGTTCGCGCTCGCCGCCGCGAGGCGACGCGCGAGCTGTTCGCGGTCGACGGCGAATCGGGGTTCGCTCCAGATGCGCTCGTACGCGATCACGAGATCGGTCAGGTTCGCGATCGACGCCACCGGGCTGCCCATCTGCGCGGCGTGTCGGCGTTTGCGTGAGAGTCGCCGTGGCTCGTAGACGACACCGTGGCCGCCGCGGGTGGCGAGATAGGAGAGCCACAAATCCCAGGCGAAGCGAAGCTCGGAGGGTGCGTCGTCGAGGTCGAGCGCGGAGCGTCTGAGCATCGCCGCCGAGGCCATTGGAATCGTGCCGTCGAAGGCGATCTCGTACCCCGGTTCGTGGAGGCCCGGGCGCAGATCGAGGCGCCCCCAGTGGCGCGAGTTGTGCTCCGTCGATCGCTCGTCGATCGCGCCGTCTTCGGCGACGATCCAGTGGTCACAGAAGGCGATCCCGGCCGAAGGGTGTTCGTCGAGCAGCCGCGTCTGGTTCGCGAGGAACTCGGGCTCCCATTCGTCGTCGTCGTCCATGTGGGCTATGTATTCCCCCTGCGTTGCGCGCATGCCGTGCGCCACCGCGTGCATCACACCGAGGTTCTCCGAGTGGTGGTGATAGCGGACGCGCGGGTCGGCGAGCTCGGGCAGCTCGTCCATCGCGACGCCGCCGTCGTTCCACACGAGCACGTCGAAATCGGTGAACGTCTGAGCGAGGATGCTCTGCAGCGCGAGTCGCAGAAACTCGGGGCGGGAGTAGGTCGATACGAGGACAGAGACGCGAGTCTGGGGCTGTCCGTCCACCGTCTGAAATGTATCAGCGGGGTTGCTCCGGCCGGGCGGCGTTGCGGCGTCGGGACGGTGTCTTCGCCCCGATGAGCGTCGAGTCCGGAGCACTACACTCGCCTGTCGATGCGGCGATGAGCAGCCGAGACGTCTCCGCGAGCCCGCGGCCCGTGGATCAGTCGCGGTCGCTCGCGAGCGCCGCGCCGCTCGGCGCCGCGATGGCGATCGCCGTGGTGATGGCGAGCGGCGTGCTGGTGGTCGCGCTCGCCGACGCCGCCGCGCGCGACGGGAGCGGCTCGAAGGAGCTCCTGTTTTGGCTCGGAGCCGCGCTGATCGTGGTGCCCGCCTCGATCCGGCTCTGCTCGGCCTCGCCGACGCGCACTGAGCGGCTGTGGATCGTCGCCCTCCTGGGTCTGAGCCTGTACATGGCGAAGGTCGCCTACAGCCCTTCGCGGCTGGCCTTCTCCGATGAGTTCGTGCACCTGCGCTCGCTGCGAGACGACCTGAGCTCCGGTCGGCTGTTCAACTTCAACCCGCTGCTCCCCGAGGCCGCGCGCTATCCCGGCCTCGGCAGCATCGCAGCGGCCGTCGTGCGGCTGACGGGGCTTCCGGTTGTGACCGCCGCGCTGTTGGCGGTCGGCGTCGCCCGACTGGTGCTGATGCTCGCGATCTTTCTCGTGATCGAGCGGATGTCCGGCTCGCAGCGCGTCGCCGGGCTCGCGGGCCTGCTCTACGCCGCGAATCCCAACTTCCTCTACTGGAGCGCGCAGTTCAGCTACGAGTCGATGGCGCTCCCACTCGTCGCATTCACGCTCTTCCTAGTCCTGAAGCGCGCCGATCGCGCGGGAGGCCGTGCCCTCACGGCGTTCGCCGGCGCCGGCGTGCTGGCGGTCGTCGTCACGCACCATCTCTCCTCGTACTTCCTCGCAGGCACGCTGAGCGTGTGGTCGCTGATCGTCTTCTGGCGGGCTCGCGGCGGTGGCCGGCACGAGTTCAACCCGTGGCCGCTCGCGCTGCTCGCGATCGCCGCGATCGCCGTCTGGCTGCTCGCCGTCGCCTCCGTCACCGGCCAGTATCTGGGCAGCATCGCGTCGAGCACCGGCGTCGGGCTCTTCAACGTCCTGACGGGCGCGAGCACCACTCGCGCGCTGTTCACGAGCGGCGCCGAAGTAGCGCCGCTGTGGGAACGGCTGCTCAGCGTCGCGGCCGTTGCGCTCACGCTGGCGGCGCTCTCCTACGCGGCGTATCTGATCTGGAAGCGGCGTCGGGTGACGCCGCTGATGCTCGCCGCGCTCGTGCTCGGCGTCGTCTACCCGCTGCTGCTGCCGCTGCGCTTCATCGGCAGCGCCGCCGAGACCGCCAACCGCTCGACCGAGTTCCTGTTCCTCGGCCTCGGCGCCGTGCTGGCGACGACGGCGCTCGAGCTGTGTCGCCGGCGTCGCGGGAGGGCGTCCGCGGTGGCGATCGTCGGCACGTTGAGTGCGATCGTCGTGCTGGGCGGCATCGCCGTCTCGTGGCAGTACTCCGAACGTCTGCCCCAGAGCCGCACGCGGGTCGGCACGCCGTACGAACTGGGCGTCCGGGCGATCGCGGCCGACGACTGGACCGCGGCGACGCTCGGCCCCGGTCACCGCTTCGCGTCGGACTTCCTCGACCACCTCGGGCTCGCGACCTATGGGCGCCAGCGCCCGCTGTGGGCGCCGCTCGACGGTGTCAGCGCCTGGCAGATACTCGCCCCGGCACGCGTCGATGCGGCGGTTCGCAGCGCGATCCGGCGGGGGCGCGTCGAATACGTGATGGTCGAGCGCGACCTCAGCGAGGGGATCCCGACGTCCGGCTTCTACTTCGACAAAGGCGAACCGCTCGCGCGCGCCTACCGCAGCCCGATCGCGGCGGCGACGCTCGCCAAGTTCGATCGGGCGGGTGGGGTGTCGCGCGTCTACGACAACGGCGAGCAGCAGATCTACCGCGTCGGGGGCACGCGGTGAGCGCACGCGCTCCGGCCGGCGAGCGCGCCCGCGGTGCGCTCGCGACGCGGCTGCCCGGCGGCGCCGACGCGCGGTTCGTGCTCGCGCTCACGGTGCTGTGCGGGGTTCTCGGCGCCGTCGCGCCGCCCGGTCCGGCCCGCGTGGCCGCCGGTCTCCTGCTGTGCCTCGCGCTACCCGGCTACGCGCTGAGCGCGCTGGCGTTCGCTCGGCGCGGGATCGCGCGCGCCGAGCTGCTCCTGTGCACGCTCGGTGGGAGCCTCGTCGTTGCGGCGCTCGGCGGGCTGCTGCTCGACGCTGCACCCGGGCACATGGGGCGCGGCGCGTGGGCGATCCTGCTGTCGTTCGTGACCGTGCTCGCGCTCGCCGGAGCGGCGCTCGACGGGTCGGGCCCGACGCCTGCGCGCCCCGAGCCGGCCGTCGATGAGCGCCCACGACGCGCAGCATGGCGCCCGCTCGCCGATGTGTGCCTGGGCGCGCTCGCGCTCGGGCTTGCTCTCGCCGCCGTCGCCGTCGCGCGCCACGGCGCCGACCGCGCAGCGGGCTTCTCGGAGCTGTCCGCGCTCCCCGTCTCCTCGTCGGCGGTGCCGCGCATGCTGATCCGCGTGAAGAGCCACGAACACAGCGCCGTGGGCCTGCGAGTGACGCTCAGCGAAGACGCCCGCCGGCTCAGCACGACCTACCGCACGCTGCTTCCCGGCGAGGAATGGAAGCTGGTGAGCCGCCCGCTGCGCGCCGGCGCCCGGCGCGCGATCGTACGCGTTTATCGGGCGGCCGAACCGCGGGCGTTCCTGCACACGGTCTACTACCTGCCCGCGGGGCTCGCGAGCACCTCGAGGCCGCTTGGCGCCGCGATCGGCGGCCGGGTGCGCCGATGAGAACTCGTGACCACGATCCGCCGCCGATGGCGATCGTCCCGCGGCTGCTCGCGCGCCGCCTGCTGCGCGTAGCCAGCGTCGAGCGTGGCGAGCTCGCCCTGGCACGCGCCGCGGCGGCGCCCGCGGGGCTCTCGGTGGTGCTCGCAGCCCACGACGAGGAGCGCCGGCTCGAGGGCGCCCTGGCGCACCTCGACGGTCTCGCCGAGGAGATAGTCGTCGTCGACGCCGAAAGCAGCGACTGCACCGCCGAGATCGCCGGCCGCTTCACCGATCGCGTGATTGCCACCACGAACAAGCCGATGCTCGAGATCAACAAGAACATCGCGATCGACGCCGCGAGCCGCCGGTGGGTGCTCGTGCTCGACCCCGACGAGCGTCTCTCGCCGGCGCTCGCGCGCCAGATCCGCGCGGTCGTCGAGCGCGACGACGAGCACATCTCCGGCTACTGGATGCCGAGGCGCAACTACATCCTCGGACGCTGGATCAGGACGATGGGCATGTACCCGGGCTCCCAGCTGCGCCTCGTGCGACGCGGTGAGGGCCGCTTCGACGAGCGCGAGCACCACCTGCCGATGCAGGTGCGCGGCCCCGTCGGCTACCTCAGTGGCGACCTCGTGCATCTCTCCGACGCGACCGTCGCCGAGATCCTCGCGAAGCGCACTCGCTACGCCGAGTTCGCCGCCGCCCAGATGCACGCCCGGGGGACGCCGTTTCGCGCGCACCGGCTGCTCGTCGACCCGGCGAGATCGTTCGTGACGCAGTACCTGCTGCTCGGCGGCTGGCTCGAGGGCGCGCCCGGCCTCCTCTACGCCGGGCTCTCCGCGTACGGCGCGTTGCTGCGCCACGCGCGCCTTTGGGAGCTGGAGCGCGGGCGGCGCGCGCGCCGCTGACGGCGTCAGTCGCTGCGCTGGAAGACGAACTGCCAGGCCCAGGGGATCCGCCGCATCGGGCGCTCGAGCACGCGCCAGGCCGGGCGCAGCGCCTGCGGGATGACCTCGAGCGGGTAGTTGAAGTTGCGCACGTCGCGCGTGCGGTAGCCGAGCTGCTCGGCGCTCGCACGCATCTGGCGCATCGTCACGACGAAGAAGTCGTGCTCCCATGGAACAGGCGAGAGCCGCCAGTAGGCCTTCTGCGCGCGCATCGGCAGCCAGCCCATGAACGGCAGGCGGCTGTGCGACTCGATCGGGAAGCGCGAGTTCGGGATCTGGCCGACGACGAACCCGCCGGGCGTGAGCACGCGCCGGATCTCTTCGAGGCTCGCGTGGCGACGCTCCGGCAGGACGTGCTCGTAGACGTTTGCGAACAGCGCCACGCCGAACGAACCGTCGTCGAACGGCAGCTCATCAGCGGTGCCCGGCAGCAGCTCGAGGCCTGCCGCGGACGTGCGCGGAGAGGCGATCGTGGGGTCGATCCCGGACCAGTGGAACGGGGTCCGCGCGTTCATCTCGTCGGTCAGCGCCCCGGCCTGACAGCCGACGTCGATACCGCGCGCGCCGTCGGAAGCCGACTCGGCGGCGAAGCCGTTGATCAGGGCGCTCATGCTCTCTGCGAGTACGCGGTTGCGCGTGTCCCACTCCTGCTGGGACTGCATCACGCCCTTGCCGGCCAGTGCCTCGGTGCTCATGCGCGACGCTCTCCGATCGATCCGGGACCTACCGGCGAGCAGCGCGGCGGCCTGGTGTGCAGTTCGCTCAAGCTCAGAGCGTAGCGGCCGTGTCGCTGCCCGACGGGGGCAATGGACGACCGTCGTGGCGCCCGATCGGCGGTGCGCAGACATGCGCTGAGGCGGCCAGTGAGAGAGCGTGTCCGGCGGCGCGCGCCACCAGCGCCGCGGCGCCGCGGCGGGCTCGGTGCTCGAGCGTGGCGGCAATGAACGCCTCGAACTCCTCGGCGTAGCGCCGGTGCTCGCGCGCGCTCGCGAGCTCGGCCGCGCGCTCGCCCATGGCGCGCCGTAGAGCCGGCTCCTCGGCGAGCTCGAGCATGCGGCGCGCGAGCGCCGCCGTGTCGCCCGGCGCCACGACGAAGCCGGCCTCGCCGTCGGGCAGACGCGCCGCGATGTCGCCGGCGGCCGAGGTGCAGATGACGGGGAGCCCCGCGACCATCGCCTCCTCGACGACGAGCCCGTGCGGGTCGCCGAGCGTGGGGAACACCATCACATCGGCCAGCGCGTAGTGAGCGGCGATCTCGCGGGGCTGCACGAAGCCGGCGAACACGACCCTCGGCAGCCGCGCTGCGCGCGCACGGTAGCGCTGCTCGTCGGGACCGTCGCCGAGCATGAGCAGCGAGACCTCACGGCCCCCCGTGGCGAGTGACTCGTACGCGTCGAGCAGGCCGTCCGTCCCCTTCCCGGACCAGAGGCGTCCCACGTAGATGAAGACGCAGCCCGAGAGACCGAGCTGCTCGCGCCTGCGGCCGCGCTCGGGCGCGCTCGCCAGACGCGCCGCGGCGAGGCGCTCGACATCGACGGATTGTGTGACGCGCGCGATTCGGGCGGCGTCGAGACCGTAGTGTTCGGCGAGCGCCGCACCATCCTCGCCCGGGACCTTGGCGGCGTCGACGGCGCGGAAGACGAAGCGCTTGCCCGCCTCGCGCCACCACGTGCGCTCGCTCCAAGCGTCGAAGTTGGGAAGCACACGGAACGCGCAGCGATGCGCGAGCGCGCGCCCGACGAGAAACCCTGCCGTCAGGTGACTGCGGTCGTACTCCTGCACGAGCACGTCGGGCCGAGTCGCACGCAGCTCCGCCGCCGGCACGCGCTCGCTCCAGCCGAGCAGGCTTCGCGGTGGAATGTAACGGGCCGGGAAGAGCCAATCTGCCTCATTCACATCCCAGCTGCGCGACGGCTCGCGCCGATCGTTGAACCAGGCCTCGAACTCAAGGCCGCCCCGTTCGACCACGGCGTTGAAGCGCTCGACGAAATAGGGGGTCGGCGAGTGGTTCCAATAGACCACCCTGGGGCGTGTCCTGATCATCGCGTGTGCGTCGGCCACGCTATCAGGGCGGCCGTGGCGCGTCGTGGCGTGGGTGCGACGAACGTCCAACGCGGGCCTTCGCCGGGCGAGGCCCCTGCTAGCATCCCGGCGCATCGCCAGGCAGGCATTCAGCACGGAGACAGCGCTCGCGGTGACGCGCGGTGACAGGCGATGAAACGGCGGCGAATCATGGTCACCGGCGGCCTGGGATTCGTCGGCTCGCGGCTCGTGCGCACGCTCGTGCACGGCGACGCCGGCGAGGTCAGCGTGCTCGACGATTGCAGTCTCGGCGTGCCGGAGAACCTCGGAGCGGCAGCTGGGCGCGTGCGGATAGCGGAGGTCGACATCCGTGACGGCGCGGCCGTCGCGGCGGCGATGCGGGAGCTCGCGCCGCAGCTCGTGATTCACCTCGCGGCGATTCACTTCATACCCGCATGCGACGCGGACCCCAAGCGTTGTATTGATGTGAATGTCGGAGGCACCCAGTCTGTTCTCGAGGGCTGTCTCGAGGCACCCGTCGAGGCGGTCGTGCTCGCCTCCACGGCGGCCGTCTACGCCCCGGACCTCGACGCGCACGGCGATGACTCGCCGCTCGGGCCGATCGACATCTACGGCCTCAGCAAGCGCGCCTCGGAGCAGCTCGGCGAGCTGTTTCACCGGCGCACCGACATCCCGGTCGGCGTCGCTCGCCTGTTCAACGTATTCGGGCCCGGCGAGACCAACCCACATCTGATCCCGGCCGTGATCCGCCAGGCCGAAAGCGCAGGCGAGCTGCGTCTCGGAAACCTCACGACCAAGCGCGACTACATCTTCGTCGACGACGTCGCACGCGGCCTGATCGATCTCGCGGGCGCGGTGCCCGCCCACGGGACCCTGACGTGCAACCTCGGGCGCGAGCACGCCGTCGACGGCCACGAGCTCATCCGCACGGTCGCTGAGCTGCTCGACCGCGACCTGCGGGTCGTGGGCGACCCGGCGCGGATGCGCGCCTCCGACCGCCCGGTCCTGCTGAGCGACTGCGCGCGTGCGCACGCGATCCTCGGCTGGAGCGCGCAGACGTCGCTGCGCGACGGCCTCAGCGCGGCGATCGCACAGCCGACCGCCGCCGGCGTGGATGTCGACTGAGCGCGGCTCATGAGGGTCGCGTTCGTGAGCGCGCACTACGCACCGATGATCGGTGGCGTCGAGAAGCACGTCGTCGAGATCGCCACGCGACTGGCGGCGGGCGGTCACGAGGTCGAGGCGCTGACCCACGCCGAGGCGGGCCGGCATCTGCCGGGCGTCGAGGAGATGGACGGCGTTCGCGTGAGGCGCTTCAACGTTCCCCTACCGAGCACCAACTTCGCGCTCTCGCCGGCGCTCTCGCGCCATCTTGCAGGCGCGGGGCGGGGATACGACGTCGTTCACGCGCACGGCTACCACGCCCTGCCGGCGCTCCAGGCGACGCTCGCGAGACCAGCCACGCTCGTGTTCACACCGCACTATCACGGCACCGGACACTCGCGGTTTCGCAAGCTCCTGCACCCTCCCTACCGGCGTGTGGGCGGCCTGATCTTCGCTCGCGCCGGGCGCACGATCGCCGTCTCCCCGCCGGAGGCGCAGCTGATCGTCTCGCATTTCCCGCACGTCGCACCGCGGCTCGTCGTGGTTCCCAACGGGGTCGACAGGCAGGCGATCGACGCGGCCGTTCCGTTCGCGGACGAGCGGACGGTGATCCTCAGCGCCGGGCGTTTGGAGTCCTACAAGCAGGTGGATCGAACGATCGCGGCGCTCGCGCGGCTCCCCGAGGAGTTCGTGCTGCGAGTCACAGGCGATGGCGCCGCGCGCGAGCCGCTCGAGCGCCAGGTGCGCGACCTCGGCCTCACCGATCGGGTGGCCTTCCTCGGCAAGGTCTCAGAGGATGATCTTTATCGCTGGTTTCGCACGGCGCGGGTGTACGCGAGCATGTCGAGCAACGAGGCGATGCCTGTCACGTTCATCGAGTGCCTCGCAGCCGGCGCGCGGGTACTCGCCTCGGACATTCCGGCGCACCGAGATCTGGCGAGCAAGACGGGCGGATCGATCCGCCTCGTCGCGCTCGATGCGGCGCCCGAGGTGATCGCGTCGGCGATCGGCGAGCTGGCGGCCGCGCCGGCGGCGACCGCTCGGATCGACACGTGGGACGACGTGACGGCACGAACCGTTCAGGTCTATGAGGAGGCGATCGGCGCCGGCGCCGATCGCGGCGTGGGACGGTGAACGTGGGCGAGAGGCAGGTGCCCGCGGCTACGCGGCGCGTGCTCGTGGTGGGCTCGGGAACGCTGTTCATCAGCGGCGTCAGCCACTACACGCGATATCTCGCCGTCGCGCTCGCCGAGCGCGCGAGCGTGTCGGTGATCCTGATGCGCAGGCTGATCCCCCGTGCGCTCTACCCTGGGCGGGAGCGCGTCGGCGAGCGTCTCACCGATGAGCGCTATCCGGCCGGGATGCCGGTGTTCGACGGGGTTGATTGGTACTGGCTTCCCAGCATGCTCGGCGCGCTGCGCCTGATGCGCCGCTCGCGCCCGCAGGCGCTCGTGTTCCAATGGTGGACGGGGGCGGTCCTGCACAGCTACCTGCTGCTGGCCCTGGCCGCGAGGCTGTCGGGCGCGAGCGTGGTCGTCGAGCTGCACGAGATCCAGGACACGGGCGAGGCGCGGCTCGCGTTGGCGCGCTCGTATGTGACTCTGCTGGGTCGCTGGTTCATGAGCCTGGCGGATGGCTTCATCGTCCACTCCGACTTCGACCGGCGCGCGCTCGCCGAGAGCTACGGCAGCGGTGGAAGGCCGGTGATCGTGGTGCGCCACGGCCCCTACTCGCACTACGACGTCGCCGCCGCCGAGCCCCTGCGCGAGGCGCCGGCGGATGCCTGCAACTTCCTCTTCTTCGGCACGATCCGCCCCTATAAGGGGCTCGAGGATCTCCTCGACGCGTTCGAGACGCTCGTCGAGCGGGACGAAGACGGGAAATACTGGCTGACGGTCGTCGGCGAGACGTGGGAAGGCTGGACGGAGCCTGCGGAGCGGATCGCGCGCTCGCGTCAACGCGGGCGCATCACGCTCGTGAATCGCTACGTCTCCGATGCCGATGCGGCGCGCTGGTTCGCGGGTGCCGACGTCGTCGCGCTGCCGTATCGGCGCTCGTCGGCAAGCGGGCCGCTGCACATGGCGATCGACGCCGGGCTGCCCGTCGTGCTCGGCGATGTCGGCGGGCTGCGCGAGGCCGCGGCCGCCTACCCCGGCGCCGTGCTCGTCCCGGCGGCCGATCCGCGGGCGCTGTGCGTCGCGCTGCGCGAGTCGATTGCGATGCGCGGCCGCAGGTTCGAGGACGCGGGCTCGTGGCGCGAGAGCGCCGACGGGGTGCTCGCGCTGCTGGACGTTCTCAAGCGGCGCGGCCCGAGCCGGCGCGGGCGACGCTGACGGTGGCCGCGGCGCTCCCGGCCGCCGCGCGTCAACGTCTCGACATCACGACCTTCAGCAGACGCTCGAGCGTCAGCCGCGAGATGCCGTCGGGCTCCTCGATTGCCTGCAGCGTGTATAGATACGTGCCCGAGTGCGCCAGCAGCTCGAGTCCGCCGGCCTGTCCCTGCGTGCTCGCGCGGAACGTGACGAGGATCGCGCCGCGAATGCCGGGGTCGCGAGCCACCGTCGCGCGCGTTCCCGTTGGCGCCTGGCTGTGCGCACACAACGGCGCCTCAGCCGCGAGCGCTCTCGCGGCACCGGCACGCGAGGTCAGCTCGACAGCCGTCGACTTGTACTGCAACAGCCCGCTCCCGTCGATCCGTGTGATCGCCGAGGAACGGAAGCCGGCGCCTTCGAGCGCCCGTGTCTCGGCCCGTCGCGTGGCCGCCGTCGGGTCGTTGTTGAACGCCAGCTGTGACGCGGTCAGCGCTCCCGAGGGCAGGCCGCCTTCCTTGCCGGCCGGCACGTCGCTGATGCGCAGCACACGCACGATCGGGCCCTGGTCGATGCTTACGAGCGCCGCCGCGTAGCTGCCGGTCACGCTCAGCGCGACGAGCGTGATGCACACGCAGGCTCCGCAGGTGGCGCGCAGCGGCCTCATCGGGCGCCGTGCTCGCGGCGGCGGCGCGGGAGGGAGCCCGCGCCGCCGTTCGATCGTTTCATCCGTCTCTCACACGAGGTCCGCGATGCATTCGGCTTCCGAGGCAAGCCCAAATGCGGCGTACTTCGTTCCTGTGCAGTCGCT